>Ga0105104_10002006_pt1 | contig 15042 bp, 12 predicted proteins | sample PPLLaktember2015_3_FD_87034 | JGI IMG/M metagenome (GOLD analysis project Ga0105104, IMG submission 87034) | Freshwater sediment microbial communities from Prairie Pothole Lake near Jamestown, North Dakota, USA - PPLs Lake P7 Core (6) Depth... | ecosystem: Environmental > Aquatic > Freshwater >... | reverse complement strand
TGGGTTTATTGACAGCCGCAAACGCGGTGGCATACGACGAATGCGTGTGCACCACGCCACCGACGTCCGGGCGATGTTTATAGATGTAAAGATGGCTGGCAGTATCGGAGGAAGGTTTGAGACTGCCTTCGATGATCTTTCCCTCCAGATCCACCACGACCATGTGTTCGGGCCGCAACTCTTCGTAACGCACACCCGAAGCCTTGATCACGACCAATCCCGTTTCCGCATCACGCGCGCTGACGTTGCCGCTCGTCCAGGCCACGAGGTTGTTCTTTGGCAACTCAAGATGCAGTTCAACCAATTCTTCTTTAAGTTTCTCGAGCATATTGCTTCCTTATCGTAAATTTTCTACTTCAGCGCGTCCACCGCGGTTCTTTCGATGGCAAGTCCCTTTTTGTAGCGCTCCATGAACGCCGTAAAGCCATCGACATCCCCTTGATCGGGAGCGATCGTCATGCCATTTTCCTCTGCAAAGACCTTGTCGGAGAGATAGGCTTCCAGGGGTTCACCCTTTGCCTTATGGAGCATGTAGGATGCAAGTAAGGCAATGCCCCAGGCGCCGCCCTCCCCCGCGGTCTCCATCACGGAAACGGGGACGTTCATCGCCGCGGCCATGATCCTTTGACCTACTTCCTTTGTTTTGAAGAAGCCACCATGACCGAGAAGCTGGTCGAGCTTCACTTTTTCCTGCTCAAAAAGAATATCCATTCCGATCTTCAATGCGCCAAGTGCTGAGAACAGATGAACACGCATGAAGTTCGAAAGTGTGAAATGGCTTTCAGGTGTACGGACGAACAACGGACGTCCTTCTTCAAGATGCGTGATGTGCTCACCCGAAACGTAATTGTAGGCAAGGAGCCCGCCACCATCCGCATCGCCCGTGAGTGCCTTTTTGTACAGCATTTCATATAGTTTGGACTCACTCATCTCCACCCCAAGCGCATGGGTGAATTCCTGGAACAGATCGACCCAGGCATTGAGATCGGAGGTGCAGTTGTTGCTATGGACCATGGCGACCGGCTTGCCTGTGGGCGTCGTCACCATGTCGATCTCGGGATATAGCTTCGACAGAGCCTTTTCCAAAACGATCATGGCAAAGACGGACGTTCCTGCGGAGACATTGCCGGTCCGCTCAGCAACACTGTTGGTCGCGACCATGCCGGTACCTGCATCGCCCTCGGGCGGACAAAGCGGGATACCCGCTTGTAGTCCCCCCGTAGGATCGAGCAGTCTTGCACCTTCTTCGGTAAGAACGCCTGCGGCATTCCCTGCGAGGAGGGCTTTGGGCAGGATGTCCTGGAGCTTCCACGAGATGTTTTCGACTTTGAGCTGTTCATTGAACAACTCAATCGTGTGCTCATCGTAATCGTTGGTCCTGCTATCGATGGGGAATATGCCCGAGGCTTCGCCAACGCCCACCACCTTTTGCCCCGTCAGTTTCCAATGGACATAGCCTGCCAGCGTAGTCAGATGGCTGATATCCTTGATATGAGGTTCCTTGTTCAGGATCGCCTGATAGAGGTGTGCAATGCTCCAACGCTGGGGAATGTTGAATTGGAACAAATCGGTGAGTTTCTCGGATGCCTGTCCGGTGATTGTGTTTCGCCACGTGCGAAACGGGACGAGTAAATTTCCCTCCTTATCGAATGCCATATAGCCGTGCATCATGGCGCTGAAGCCGATGGCCCCAATAGCCTGGAGCGGGGTGTTGTAATTTTCAAAAACCTCGTTACTGAGCTTCCGATAACTTTCCTGCAAGCCTGTCCAAACGTCTTCGAGACTGTATGTCCAGACTCCGTTTTCGTATCGGTTTTCCCACTCATGACTTCCCGCTGCAATCGGCGTATGATCCTCACCGATCAGCACCGCCTTGATGCGAGTCGAGCCGAACTCGATGCCAAGAACGGTCTTCCCACTCTCAACTGCTTTTTGGATATCGTTTCGATTCATGTTATGGCCTCTCACATTTCGATCATGACTTTCAGACCTTCACGCCGCGCGGCAAGACGAAACGCATCCACCGCTTGATCGAGCGGGAAGCGATGCGTCACAAGCGAGCGCACATCCACCAGTCCTTTGGATACCAGGTCAATCGCACGCGGATATGTGTGTTTCATGCGCCGCACCATCTTGATGGTCAACCCTTTACGGCGTGCCAGCGAAGCGTTGAAGGAGGTTCGATCGTTATCGGGAATGCCGACCAGGATGACTTTTCCACCGGGGAGAACGGCGGCAAACGCGGCGTCAACGGCTGACTGCTCCCCGGCCGCTTCGAATACGACATCTACTCCGCGCCCCTGGGTCGCCGCCCGGATCATTTCGACTACGCTCAACGCAGGCGTTTCAAGCTCGCGGCTGTCCTCCGCTAAAAAAGCATGGTGTGCCCCGAGGCTTTTCGCCGCGTCCACCCGATGTGCAATAAGATCAGTTGCGATGATATTCGTCGCGCCGGCCAGCCGCGCCAATTGAACAATGAGCAGACCGATTGGTCCGCAGCCAAACACACCGACGGTCATCCCGGCTTTGAGTTTCCCAAGATCCACGGAATGGATTGCCACACCCAGCGGTTCGAGCATCGCCCCATCGGCCTGCGTGAACGAGTCGGGGATGGGGAACAGGCTTTTTTCATCCCAAGCGATGCATTCCCGTAACGCGCCATCCTGCTCGCCATGGCCGGCAAAGATCAAAGCAGAACACAGGTTGGGATGCCCCTGCAGGCAAAACTCACACTCCCCGCACGAGACGGCCGGGTCTACCGCCACATGTTGACCCTCTTCCGTCTCACCGGCAAACTCATGACCCAGCACCAGTGGATGTTTGAGTTGCGCATCGCCGATCCCCGCTTCGGAGAACCAGTGCAGGTCCGAGCCGCACACACCAACGGCCTTCACGCGCACCAGCTTCTCTCTCTCACCCGGGACAGGGACAGGCTCATCATGGATTTGCAGGTCTCCAACGGCGTGCAGGCGGACGGATTTCATTCGAATCTTACCTCTTGTAAAATAAATGAATTATTTATCGCTAATATCGACAGCACGGTTCGGAAGAGCCGCGCTTTGCTTGTTTCCACACTCAGCATGGTATGGAAACCTTTGATATCCTTTGGGGTCGCCGTTCTTTCTAAATTCGGTAAATACTTTCGTCAAAGCAGAGCCGAATTCTTAAGAGTGCTTTTTTCTCATATAGAACAGGCTCTGAATCCCGATAAAGATCAGGGTCAGCACACCCACACCAATGCGCGTCCACCATGAACTCAAGGTGCCATTGAATTGCAGAATGGAGACGATCGTGCCATTGATCAAGACCCCAAACAGGGTGCCAATTACATTCCCGACTCCGCCGGTGAGCAGCGTACCTCCAATGACCACCGAGGAAATGGCATCCAGTTCCATTCCCGGAGCGTAGCCTCCATACCCTGAAAGCAACGAGATACTCCATACAATGCCAGCCAGGGCTGAACAAAAGCCGCTGAAGGCATACACAATGATTTTTGTGCGTCCCACTGGCAGACCCATGAGTCTGGCAGATTGTTCATTATTGCCAATGGCATAAACGGTACGACCAAAACGGGTGAAAAAAGACAGGTAAATGACCACCAATAACAATATCGGACCGATCAAAGAAGGGATATACACGTACGTTTTACCCAAAAAGGGAATATACACCTTGGTCAATGCCAGAAGACGATAGGTTGGATTTTCAATGGGTAAACCTTCCAGCGTGATTATATAAGCCATACCACGCGCAAAAAAGAGACCCATCAGGCTCACAATAAAGGGTTGTACTTTCAAAAATTGGATTAGAGACCCAATGGTAGTCCCAAAGGCAACACCCATGACTAACATTAAGGGGATCACAAGTGCGGGGCTGGCACCTTTTGCCAACAACGAGGCCGAGGCGGCCGAGGTCAGGGCGATCATGCCTGCCACAGAAAGATCGATCCCACCGGTAATGAGCACCAGGGTCATTCCAATGGAAATGATCATCAGACTAGCCTGATTGATAAACAGGTTAAAAAACACCTGTGTCTTTTGCATATTCGGATAGACTCGGGAACCAGCAAAGTAGACCAAAATAAAGATCGCGATGGAGATCAGCATTGGCCCGTTTGTCAACAGGAAAGGCTTAATTCGTTGCATCATGTCGTACCTTCTTCCGGTCAGTGAATTTATTCAAGAAATTTTGGGTGTAATCGGAATAAAGAAGGATGACCACCAGCACGAGAACAGCTCTGCCCGCCAACAAGGCATTTGCTGGTACACCAAAGGTATACATAGTGATCGTGAAGGTCCAGATGATCAGCGCGCCAACTACGCTGGATAACAATGAAAAGCGTCCGCCGCTCATCAACGTACCCCCGATGACAACAGCCAGGATTGCATCCATTTCATAATTGAGGCCGTTGTTGTTGCCATCTGCGCTGTGCACGTAGGAGCTGAGGATCAGGCCGGCAATCGCAGCACAAAAGCCGCAAAATGTGTAAACAAACAGTTTGATATTCTTCTCGCTGATGCCACTGTAATATGCCGATTTTGCATTGATCCCGACGGTTTCAATGAACAGGCCAATCGAGGTCTTGCGCACCAGGATCCAGGCAAACAGGAAGACCAGGGCGACAATATAAATGGAGACGGGAAGTCCAAATATGAAACCATTCCCAAAGAAGAAATAAGGGGTGTAATAAATGGTCATAATTTGGCCATTGGTAATGAGCTGGGCAATTCCACGACCGGCCACCATCAGAATGAGGGTCGCCACCATCGGTTGAATTTTTCCTCTGGAAACCAGGAAACCATTCCACAAACCGCACAGGGTACCTGCTGCCAGATCGGCCAAAACGATTAAAACCAAAGGAGTGTTCGTGGCGTCCTTGGTCAGAATTTCATTGGAAATCAATTTATTGCCCAGGGCCGGATTGATCAGGACGGCACCCATGGCGGCTGAAATGGCGATGACAGCGCCAACAGAGAGGTCAACGCCTCCGGTAGCAATCACCAGGGTCATTCCGATCGCCACCAGCATCAAAGGAGCAGAGTTGTTTAGTACATCGATCATATTTCCGTACAGATGACCATCCAGAATGCCGATTTTGAAGAAACCGGGGACAAAAATGGCATCCGTAACGAGGATCAATGCCAGCGCAATGAGGGGCCAGAAGAGACGGTTTTCACGAATACGTTTGAGCAAAGCAGTGTTGTTTTTCATAAATTTCCTGCCATGGTTTGAATAATGGTATGATCATCCACATCACCGGGGTATTCAGCAGCCTTCTTACGGTCCCGCAACACGATAATACGATGGCTGGTACGCAGCACTTCTTCCAGCTCGGAGGAAATGAACACACATGACTTGCCTTCTTCAGCCAGATCGAGCATCAGCTTTTGAATTTCCGCTTTGGCGCCTACGTCAATGCCCTTTGTAGGTTCATCCAGGATTAAAACCTGTGGGTTTGTGGCCAGCCAGCGCGCCAGGATCACCTTCTGCTGGTTTCCGCCACTCAAATTTTTAACCAATTGATCCGGAGAAGGAGTGCTGATTCCCAGGATTTGGATATATTTTGCGGCAATTTCATATTGTTTCTGGGTGCTCAGGAATTTGAACCAGCCATAGCGAGCCTGTAGTGCCAAGATGATATTTTCGCGAATGGTTAAATCACCTACGATCCCTTCTGCTTTGCGGTCTTCGGGGCACAAGGCAATCCCATTTTTAAGGGATTCCAATGGCGAAAAATGTTCGACCTGCCTGTCATTCAGCGTGAGCGTACCCGTATCAGGCGTATCGATGCCAAAAATCAAGTTGGCCATTTCCGTGCGCCCGGAACCTAATAAGCCAGCAATCCCAACCACTTCACTGGCATGGAGTTGCAGATCAAATGGTTCAAGAGAACCTGAGCGCCCCAGTCCTCTTGCTTCGAGCGAGTATTTTTTACTTTCCTTTTGTTCCCTGCTAAATTTGGCTTTGGACATCTCGTCCAGGTCGGTAATGCTGCGTCCCAGCATCTTGGCAATCAACTCCATGCGAGGCAGTGAAGCCGTAATGAAGGTACCTACCAGCTTACCGTTCCGAAGTACCGTGATCCGGTCAGAAATCTGGTAGACCTGATCAAGAAAATGAGTAATGAAAATAATGCCAATGCCTTCGCCTTTTAATTTCTGCATGAGGCTAAAGAGGCGGTTTGCTTCGGCAACATCCAGGCTGGAGGTGGGTTCGTCCAGGATCAGGATCTTTGCGGAGGCAATTTCAAGTGAACGCGCAATCGCCACCATCTGCTGGATGGCAACCGAATAATTTCCCAGGGGTTGCGTTACATCAATATCGACAGATAATCTTTGCAACGCCAGATTAGCAAAAGCATTTAACCGTTTCCAATCAATGCCGCCAAAACGACGGGGCTCATGCCCGAGCATAATATTTTCGGCGACGGAAATATTGGTACACAGATTGACTTCCTGATAGACCGTCGAAATACCAATCTCCTGGGCATGCTGCGGAGATTTGACCTCCATGATTTTTCCATCCAATTCAATGGAGCCTGTATCAGGATATTCCACCCCGGTCAGAATTTTGATCAATGTCGATTTTCCGGCCCCATTCTCCCCCACCAGGGCATGGATCTCGCCTCGCTTCAAGGAGAAATCTACATGTTCCAAAGCATTCACGCCTGGAAACGTTTTGGAAATGTCCTTCACGGTCAGGATCAAATCGTTGGTATCTGTCATAGGTTCTGCCTCTTAGCAGGGATGTGCTACTTTTTGTTTTGATGAGAAGCGGCGTTTTAGGGCGCCGCTTCTCATTATATAACTGGATTGTCACGAGTGTCCCGAAAACTCATGCACAATCAATCTGGATGGTTTAGTACTTGCGGGTCGGGAGCAGTTCGGCAGCCTTGTCCGGGTAATAGACACTCTCGTCAGTGAGAGCTTCCTTGACAATCGATTCACCGTTCATCAGCTTCAAAGCCAAATCCATGACCTGGGGACCAAGCAGAGGATTGCATTCGACATCCGCCTGCAGCCAGCCATCGATCATGAGTTGGAAACCACCGCGGGTACCATCTACAGAAACCATCACGAGATCGCCGGGTGCGATGCCGGCAGCCTTGATAGCTTCAACAGCACCGATGGCCATATCGTCATTATGGAAGAAAACGCCGTCGATCTGGCCTTCGTATTTCTTCAGGAAGGCTTCCATAACAGGCTTGCCTTCTGCACGAGTGAAGTTGCCAGTCTGGGAGTCAAGGATCTTGATGTTATCGTTGAGAGCTTCGCGGAAGCCCTTGGCGCGACCGACTGCAGCGCCGGAACCCGTTGTACCGGAGAGTTCAAGAATATTGCCACCATCGGGGAGCAACTTGTTGAATTCTTCGGCAGCGCGTTTGCCTTCGATGACCATGTCAGAGCCAATGTGCGAGGCATACATGGATGGATCGGCCGTCACGGAGCGGTCGACAACGATGACCGGAATATTGGCATCCTTGGCTTCCTGGAGGACTGCATCCCAGCCAGTTTCAACCACTGGAGGCAGAGCAATGACATTCACACCCTGCTGGATGCAGGAGCGCATGGCAGAAATCTGATTTTCCTGCTTCTGTTGAGCATCCGAGAAAATCAATTTGACGCCTAATGTTTCAGCAGTCTCTTTGAATGAAGCAGAATTAGCGGTACGCCAGTCACTTTCGGCACCGAGCTGAGGATAGCACAGTGTCATCTCTGCATAGGTGCAATTGGGTGCACAAGCTGCCTTGCCTACAGGTCCTTCGGAAGCTTGGGTTGCTGGTGCAGCCGGCTGACATGCTGCCAGGGTCATAGCAAAGACTATGACCAGAAAAGCGATTGTCTTAATACGGTACATGATCTTCTCTCCTTGATTATTAGTGGTTCTCCTTGTGGAGATGCATACGTTATGATGACGGTGATGCGAGGCGCTCTTGATTCTCAAGAGTCCTGAGGCACACCCGGAAGCGCTTGCTTGGAGACGCCAATCACTAGGCAAGTGCTTCTCTTTTTAATACTTTTATTTCTCTAATCGTTTCACCTCCTTTGCGTTTATTCCTTGTGTGAATGTAATGAACTCTGCCGCACAACCAATGTCGGAGTAAGCTTGATAGACTTGGGTTCAATAGGGCCCAGCCCCTGCCAGCCTGATTCAATCATCTGGGTCGTTTCCTCCACAGCCACCTTTCCTACAGCGTATTGATCCTGTTGTATGGTTGTCAGTGGAGGATAAAAGAAAGCCGATTCGGGGATGTTATCGAATCCAACAATTCCCAGATCTTCCGGGATTCTCATTCCTTTTTGACGCGCAGCCTGGATGACAGCCAGCGCCATTTGATCGTTTGCGACGAACACGCCATCCATCTCCGGATATTGTTCAAAAAGCTTTTCGATTGCCAGACCACCACTCGCCGGAGACCAGTTTCCCTCTACACAATGTTCATCCCGAGCTTCGAAACCAGCCTCATGCAAAACATCCTTCCAGGCCGCCACACGCTGGCGCGCTTCCCACCAATCCAAGGGTCCTGAGATATGCCCAATGCGACGATATCCTTGCCCAAGCAAATGCGACATTGCGATTCGCCCACCCAGGTAATTATTTATGGACACGGTGGAGATCTCACTCTTTGGCTCCATTGCAAGATAGACAATTGGAATTTTCAAGTCCAGCAATTGTTGATTGACCCAATTCCTATTCTCCCCCACTTCGGGTACAGCCCAAATGATCCCATCGACATGGCGGGAAAGAAGAGCCTGGAATATCGGTGCAACGTCCTCAGCGTCAAAGCGAGGCAGTTCTTTTAAGAGCAGCGAATAACCAGCTTCTTCCGCGGCAGAAGTGATGCCGTTTAGTGTACGCGACGGGCCAATATGTCTCAGCCCGGCTGTAACCACCCCCAGAGTGTAACTACGTTGGCGGATCAAACTTCGTGCTAATGCACTGGGCTGGTATTCCAGTTCTTTTATTACATCCTGGACTCGTCTCCGGGTTTCAGGAGAAACATCCGGCCGTTCGTTAATCACGCGCGATACAGTCTGCGTGGATACCCCCGCCGCAGAAGCTACTTCCTTTATGGTCGCTCGACCAGACCTAAAGTTCATTAGTATTGTTTCCGTTATCGATCCCGTTATCGATAACATAATACCGATATGGCAAATTGGATTCAAGTGACAAATGTCATATACTTAATATGACAACACGATTTTTAGGAACGGCATCCAGTAGCTACTATCAATAAACATCCTTTGACGATGTTGGATAACCGTCGATTCCATGGCAGCCAGGGCTATTCCATCATTCAAGCTGCCTATTCGCTACGCTCTTGCCCATCAGCCAGTGCAAACGAAGGCTCAACTAGCCCGGATACCAAATGTTCCGAGGGTCATCCCCTGCCCGCACGTAATCCCAGGCCGAATCGATCATTTTCTGCATGTCATACTCAGGTCGCCAACCCAGGATCAGTTTCGCTTTTGTATTATCCAGCCAGGTGGAATGATAGACTGTCTTAATTTCCACGCACGGCAGTCCGCGGCTTGCCAGTAAATATCGGCCCATCTCTCCATAATCTATGGGGTCATCCATGCTGATGTTGAACAGCTGTTGCCGGGCTTGAGGATGATCGATCGCTAGCAAAAGTGCGCGCACGAGATCATCCACATGCACAAAATTACGCTTCACGGTCAGCCCGTCCGGGTCGAGCATGACCGGGATGGTTTGCGTTCGTACATATTCATCCGCCTGTTGAGCGCCGACCAAATCCCGCCAGCGCGGCCCGCCAAACACGTCTTCCCCGAAGGAAAGTTGATACTTGAAATCGTCCTTCTCCATGATCCACGGTGCACGCAGACAACAACCGTTAAGATCATATTGAATGTAATATTGCTCCAACATTACTTCTTCGAGCACTTTTGAAAGTGCATAACAACCCGGGTACGCCGAATGTTTTTGGGTCTCAGTAACAGGAATGGGATGAGGGTAAACAAAGTGCCCAACGCCAGCATCACCGCCGATCAGAATAAATTGCCGGAATGTGGGACTGGTGCGGCATGTTTCCAGCAGCCAGAACAAGCCCTTTACAGCCACATCCATAATCTGGTCGGGGGTCTCTTTACAGGTTGCCAGATGGACAACATGTGTCACACCCTCCAGCGCTTTTTCCACAGTCGCCCGGTGCTCGATGGAACCATGCACATTTTCTATTCGTTCATGAGGCTCAAGCTCGCGGTTATGGCACAAAGCCCTGACTGTAAAAGAGTTGAATTTTGGTTCCGCCAACAGACTTTTGATAAATACCCGTCCCACCTTGCCCGTCGCGCCAGTCACTAAAACAATTCCAGACTTGGACATCTGCATTCCTTACTTATAAATGATGGCAACTATCAGCACTTTGTCCATTTGCCATTGGCTTTGCTGGATTCAATGACACTGTGTACAAAGCGCGCACCCAACAGCCCATCCCATGAATTCGGAAAATAAAGAGCCAATGGATTGGCTTCCTTCCCCGCTCTACGTGCAGAAATGGCTTCCGCCGCATCAGAATAAAGATTTGCAAACCCTTCGTGGAATCCTTCGGGGTGACCAGCAACGATTCGGCTGGAACGCGCGGCAAGCGGCAGCGTTCCCGGTCCGTTTGGCGTACGGTTTTGAGAGGGCCCGTGGAGAGGTTTAAAGGTCAAAGCCTGGGGAAATTCCTGCATCCATTCGAGGCTGCCTTTGGTTCCACTGACGCGAATGCGAAGGCAATTTTCCACACCTGCTGCAGCTTGTGTCACCCAAAAAATTCCGCGAGCACCATTCTCAAATCTGAGCAGAGCTCCTGCAAAGTCATGTATGAGCCGGTTCGGCACAATGGTGCCCACTTCGGCAGACACTTCCTCCACTTCCAGTCCTGTGATGAAGCGGGTGAGATTATGAGCATGAGTACCGATTTGGCCCATCACTTTGGAGGGTCCACCGCGCCTTGGGTCAAACTTCCACGTTAGTACATCAGGCATAGGTTTCTCTTCATCGGCTTTTCCACCCTGAACATACTCCACTTGGATCAGACGGATTGTCCCAAGTTGTCCGTCTTCCACCATGGCCTTTGCCTGACGAACCATCGGGTAACCGGTGTAATTATGGGTTAGGCAAAATACCAGACCAGAGTCTTGAACCTTTCTATGCAGCGATTCTGCTTCTTCCAGTGTACTGGTCATGGGTTTGTCACAGATCACATCGAAGCCGTGGTCCAGTGCAAACACGGAATACTCATAATGACTATCATCAGGTGTCATGATGGCGACCACGTCCACGCCATCTTTGCGAGAGGACTCACGATCGAGCATTTCCTGAACGCTGGAATACAACCGTTCGGAAGCCAGCCCGAGTTCCAATCCGGCTTTCCTTGATTTTTCAGGATCGGAGGAGAGAACACCGGTAACAATTTCGTAGCGATCATCGAGGCGTGCCGCCTGCCGGTGCATTGCGCCGATAAAAGACCCTGGTCCCCCTCCGATAACAGCCAAACGCAGCCTGCGTCCCAGTATTGATATTACAGGGTTTAGTTCCATGTTACTTCTCCTGTGTCAAATAATCCCTGATCGCTTGAACTACCAGTTTATGATCGTCTTCCTGGGCAAGCCCAGAAACAGTGATCGTGCCGATCACACCTGTATCTTTAACAATAATAGGAAAGCAACCACCGTGAGGAGCATAATCGCTTTCAGATAACAAATAGGCTTCTTCTATGCGTTTGCCTTTGCTCTTAAGAAGCTGCCCCATATAAAACGAGCTGTGTCCAAACCTGTACACCAGGCGAACTTTACGTTTAATCCATTCGTCATTATCGGCAGAGGTGCCGCGCAGGCTGGCGTGGAAAAGCTGATGACCTCCCCGTGTGATATCAATGGTTACAGGAAGTCCCGCTTTTCGCGCTCGTTCCACAAGTTGACTGCCGATCTGCCATGCAGTCTCTTCATTAAACTTTGTAAACTGAAGTTCCTGCTCTTCTTGAAGCAGTTGCTTCAATACGTCATCCATGTGAACGTCCTATAAGGATATTGGACAGTACTTTGTTGCGACAAACTTTTTTCATTTATGGATAAATACAGCAACAACACTCATGCGGATAGAGCGGCATGAGTATTAACGATTACGCATTCTTGTTCTTATTGTAGACATCAAACAAAACCGCAATTAATAAAACGGCGCCTTTGACAACCTTCTGCCAATCAATCCCGACTCCCATAATGGACATGCCATTGTTCAATACACCGATGAGAAAGGCCCCGACCAATGCGCCAATGACTTTGCCGACGCCGCCCATGGGTGATGCGCCTCCGATGAAACAAGCGGCGATGACATCCAATTCCATACCGTCCCCAGCATTCGGCGTAGAGCTATTTAAACGAGCTGCAACGATCAAGCCCGCCAAAGACGCCAGAACGCCCATATTGACGAACGTATAGAATAACAGGCGCGGCGTGTTGACACCTGAAAGCCTGGCTGCTTTTTCATTGCCACCCATTGCATAAATACGGCGACCAACGACCGACGAACTGGTGACAAAAGCATAAAATGTGATCAGCACAAAAAGGAGGACGAGCACATTTGGAAGGCCTTTGTAGGAAGCCATCAAATAGCAGAAGCTCATGACTGCGATCGTAATGGCAATATTTTTGACGACGAAAAAGAAGAATGGTGTTACTTCCAGCCCATATTTTTGCTGGTTTTTTCTGCCGCGCGCATCCAGCCATATTAATAAAACAGAAAGTAACACTCCGATCAGAAGAGTGGTAATGTGCAAGCCTTCATTCTGAAAAAAGTCCGGAATAAACCCTGAACTTATATTTTGAAATCCCCTTGGAAAGGGCCCGACCGACTCTCCCCGCAGCAGAGCGATCGTCAAACCGCGAAAAATCAACATGCCTGCCAGGGTAACAATAAAGGCCGGGATTTTTAAGTACGCAACCCAATAGCCTTGAAAAGCGCCAATCGCGGCACCGAGCAACAGGGAAACCGCAACAACCACAACCCAATTGACGTCATATCTGACGATCAGCACGCCTGCGAGCGCACCAATCACAGCGACCACCGAACCTACAGACAGGTCGATCCCTCCGGTGATGATAATCAACAACATACCCATCGCCATGGCAATGACATAGCTGTTCTGCAGAACAAGATTGGTGAGGTTCACCGGCTTCATCAGTACGCCATCGGTCCGAATCTGGAAGAACACCATGACCGCGATCAGGGCGATCAACATGCCATATTCGCGAATATTGTTCTTAAAAAGGCCGGACAGAGTTTTCATTATTCCATTGTCTCTTGTGGTCTCATAAAGGGCCGGTGTTTTCATTATGATGTTACCTCTTGCTTTCTCATGATGTATGTCATTATTACTTCCTGCGTTGCCTCACTCGCCGGAACTTCCCCAACGACCTTGCCGTTGCGCATTACGTAAATGCGATCACAAACTCCCAAAATCTCCGGCAATTCTGATGAAATCAGGATAATCCCTTTTCCTTCGCTGACCAAGCGATTGATAATGGTGTAAATCTCGTACTTCGCCCCAACATCAATGCCTCGCGTGGGTTCGTCCAGGATCAGAACTTCCGGACTCGCAAATAACCATTTGCTCAACACAACTTTTTGTTGATTGCCGCCGGAAAGATTAAGAGCCAGTTGCTGAATACTGGAACACTTAATATTAAGGTTATCTCGATATTCACTGGTAACCTTCATTTCTCGAGGCTCGTTGATCACCTGACGTCTGGAAATTTCTTCCAGATTCGCCAGAGTAATGTTATTTTTGACCTGCTGGATCAGGACCAACCCATACGCCTTGCGATCTTCCGTTGCATAGGCAATGCCGTTGGAAATGGCTTTATCGATGGTGTTGATATCCACTTCCTTCCCATGTCTATAAGCCGTTCCGCTAATACGAGTACCATAGGCGTGGCCAAAAATGCTCATCGCCAGCTCAGTTCTTCCAGCCCCCATTAACCCCGCAAGTCCAACAACTTCGCCCTTGCGGACGTTGATATTTATATTAGTACTTACTTTGCGATCTTCATGGAGTGGGTGATATACATTCCAGTCACGTATTTCAAAAATAACTTCTCCAATATTCTTTTCGCGCGGCGGGAAGCGATGGGTCAGATCACGCCCAACCATGCCGCGAATGATCCGGTCTTCTGTAATGGTGTCCTTCTGGCAATCCAACGTTTCAATCGTTGCGCCATCGCGCAGAATGGTGATCGAATCGGCAACTTTGGAGACTTCGCTTAATTTATGAGAGATCAAAATCGAGGAGATCCCATGTGATTTGAACTGGAGCAATAATTGGAGCAGTTTCTCACTATCAGTTTCATTTAGGGCGGCTGTGGGCTCATCCAGAATAAGAAGCTTAACTTCTTTTGCCAGCGCCTTGGCGATTTCAACCAACTGCTGTTTGCCCACGCCCATATCGGTAATCAATGTATTGGGCGACTCATGCAAACCTACTCTCTCCAGCAATTCAGCGGTTTTGGAAATGGTTTCATTCCAATCAATTGCGCCATTTTTGGAACGCTCGTTACCGAGAAACAGGTTTTCAGCTACGGAAAGAAAAGGAATCAATGCAAGTTCCTGATGGATGATGACAAGTCCAACTTTTTCAGATTCAGTGATATCTCGAAACCGGCATTCCTGGCCTTGAAAATAGATTTCTCCCTCATAGGTGCCGTATGGATATACGCCGCTCAACACATTCATCAGGGTTGATTTTCCCGCTCCGTTTTCTCCCACCAGGGCATGGATCTCTCCCCGGGTGACGCTAAAACTTACATTATTAAGCGCTTTTACGCCGGGGAAAGTCTTTGTGATGTTGCGCATTTCCAAAATGACATCAGACATGTTCTTCTCGTCCTTAATCTATATGGAATGAAGTTACTGTTCTATGTGTACAATTCTAATTCGATAGTTTGTAAATCTACAAGGAAAGTGCGTGAGGATATTTCTATCCTCACGCACAAAGTATAAACCTGCTTACTTCAGATCTTCAGCGCTGATATAGCCGCTATC
>Ga0105104_10002005_pt1 | contig 15044 bp, 9 predicted proteins | sample PPLLaktember2015_3_FD_87034 | JGI IMG/M metagenome (GOLD analysis project Ga0105104, IMG submission 87034) | Freshwater sediment microbial communities from Prairie Pothole Lake near Jamestown, North Dakota, USA - PPLs Lake P7 Core (6) Depth... | ecosystem: Environmental > Aquatic > Freshwater >... | reverse complement strand
GATAGGCACAGGTATTGCAGTCATTCAAATTTTCAGGCCGATAATTGGGTGTCAGGTTCAGTGCTTTAAATTGTTGTGACCAAACCTGATTAAGCGCCTGGACCTCGTGAAGCTCACCAAGTTCTTGTGAGCCTGATTGGTAGATGTTTTCCAAGAGATGACAAATATCTGCGCCAATTTCTTCCATAAGAAACTGCTGTTGATCAAGCAAGGTAGGTGTCTCAAACCTGGGTGTTGCATGGTTATAACGACCATACCAGTGCGGCAGGGCCATCTTCCGTAGCCGGTCCGGGAAGCGGGTAGCCAAAATTTCCAAGACCTGATTCATTGTCTGCTGAGCGTGGCTCAAACGATTTATTGAACACACAAACGCCACAACTTCAAGGCTTTTTATGTTTTGAAAATTATTTCTGAGAGAAGGAACAAACGTGGTAAGCCGATCCATCAGTCTTTGAAATTCATATTGGATGATCGAGTCTGTCAATATCCTCTGGCGAAATTCGCAGAATACATATTCGTGAAACCTTGCAGGAATCAGTGATAGGTGCAACGCGAATTTCCAATCAGTGCGTGTCCGTACTGCATCGACAGCCTGGACATCCGTCAGGCCTTCGACAAACTGAAAAAATGTAATTAGCGCCCAAATGTCCCCTTCTATGTTTGATACACCTGCTTTTTCTGATGAACCTTGTAGTTGGATATCATCAAGGATGGCTTCTAAGCGTTCACCAAGCACGATGTAAAAATTGCTGCGGCCAAAAATAGCGTTTGCAGCGCGTGCTGTCTCCTTTGGCATGGGTGGAATTGGCTTGGAACAATCAGAAGTCATCTTTTTGCTCTCTGGTTTTTTAGGAAATTCGACATCTTTTAACTCTGCTGTTAATATATAGTAGAGTACATGGCTTGTAATCGGTATCTCTCCACAGATTCCGGGCAGGGTGTTTGGTGAAAGTCCACAAAGACAAAAAATCAGCCCGTACTTTCTACGGGCGTGTTCCCCGTAAAAAACCGACAGTCTTCAATCTTGATTGAGCAGGCAGATCGCATACCTCGCCTTCAACCAAATTGATGAGAAGATTTGTTTTGGAGCAAGGGCAAAACCATCAAAACAAACTCCCCCCAATTCAACACTTTAGAATAAGGGGGAGGCAGCAGGATATCGAAACCAAGGATATTCAACGAACTTTGAGCGTTTCTCCGTTCACTGATGACATCATTGCATTGTTATTAGTACGCCCCATCGCGGCTCAGCACCACCCATACGGTGCGCAGGAGGATATAGATGTCCAGCCAGACAGACCAGTGCCGGACATAGTACACATCGAAATTGGCGCGCTCTTGAAAGGTGGTGTGATTACGGCCCGACACCTGCCACAAGCCTGTCAGGCCGGGTCGTATGCCACGGTAGGTATCTATGCCTCCACCGTAAAGTGCTGCTTGATTGACCATAATTGGACGTGGCCCTACCAGGCTCATGTTACCCAGGAGAACATTGAATAGTTGAGGAAGTTCGTCAATACTATACCTGCGCAGGAATTTTCCCACACGAGTGACCCGCGGATCGTCGCGTAGTTTCTGTGTTTTTTCCCATTCACATTGCGCCATTATATTCACATTCAGATATTCTGCCAGCGCCTGCTCAGCGTTGATCAGCATGGTCCGAAACTTGTAAATATAGATGCGCTTCCCATGCATACCGATGCGCGGCTGGATGTAGAAGACCGGACCGGCCGAATCTAGTTTTATCAGCGCCGCGATTACCAATAGAAATGGTGAAAAGAGCAACATGCCAAGCAGGGATCCCAGGATATCCATAACACGTTTGATGGAGTACCCTAACGCGCTGAGCATGTTTCTACGTGCTTCGATTCCAATCAATCCTTCAAAATCCCGAATCGCCAGTGAAGCCCCTTCTAGCCAGCCCATGTCCGAGATGAAAATGATATGCTGAAACTTATCCAGCAGCTTCGTATAAGGATTATCTGCAAAGTTCTGGCCGAAAAATGAGGCATCGATCAAAATGGTATCAACAGCCTCCAGCCGTGTTTGAATTGAAGAGCCTGCCAGCAAGCTGTTCAGGTTGACCACCGGCACCCTGCTTGCAATTGTTGTCCTGTTCTCGGAATCCGTTGCAGACAGTACAGGCACAAATCCCAGCCTGCGCCGTTGGAGGAAATATTGAGTCAACGCCTCAACCTGTGCCGGACGCGCAAGTATCACTACTGGAACCCCCCATATCCCGAGCTGTGCGGCTATGATACGTACCAACCAGCGCAGCAACAAGATGTTGATAATGGAAAATGCCGATATGGAAAGCAGGGTCACCGTGGCGCTCAACCAAGCCGAGCGTAAAACAATGTTTAGCATCATTCCTACGATCAGGGCACTGCTTGAGTACTGTGTAACAAGTTTGATTTCCTCAGCAGGGTTAGTCCCGGTTCCTGGGTACATCCTACCTGATATGAATGTGAGCACAACAATCCCAAGTATTAGGACATGTTCCACCTCATTGGGATCAAAAAAGAGGAAGTTGAAGGGATCGGCAGCAATTAGATGCCCAAAGACAATCGCCAGGGTTAAGCCTGCCAGGTCCGCAAACAGCATCAATGCCGTCATGCGTGGGCGATACCAATCGTGTTGTGATGCTTTTGTATAAGGGGTGCTGACGATTGAACTACGAATCTGGATCATGAAATCTCCAACCACACCGAATTGAAAAATGGCACTTTGACATCTCCCCACTTTAGTAACAATATTAGAGATTTGAATAGATAGAGATTTGAATTGCGATTCCAGCCGGCCTTCTGACAATCTGTGTTTGGATTTATAAACAGTTCATCTTTTTTTGAGTGGCTTGCTGGTGAGGTATGCATAATGAGTGACCAATATCAACGATATACAAAAAGCGAGGGTTTGTAATCGGTATCTCTCCACAGATTCTGGATATAGTGTCTGGTAAAAGTCCGCAAAGATAAAAAATCAGCCCGTATTTTCTACGGGCTGAACCTTAGTGGAAAACCACAAACTTTCCAAAATTTGCTAGCTAATTGCTGGATGGGTGCGGATTTGGTTTATTGTCTCCTCTGCAGTTCTAACGAAGTTTGCCTAGCCAGACCCGCACCATCAGGTAGGGTTGCTCTCTGACTGGCGCTTAGGATACAGGTGGATGAGCCGAGTTGGAATGGCGGATGATCTGGACAAGACCATAGGAAGCTCCGGCCAGAATCGCCAACACGACGAGCGCTAACAGCACCCAACCAAGCAGCCACCACGGATTGCTATACCAGGGTGTTGGGTAGTTTGTCATGGTGCCATTCATACCAGACATTCCCTGCATGCCGGTCATTCCCATACCGGACATGCCCTGCATTCCTGACATATCACCCATTCCCATGCCAGACATGCCCTGCATTCCGGTCATGCCGCCGGCACCTGTCATTCCAGTGCCACCCATCATGGGACAAGTGCCCGATTGCGCGCCTGAGAGAGGCAAATCGGGAATCGGAGTGGGTTCGACCGGCAGCGGCGTCGGAGTGGGGGTGTCCATATCCATTTGGTTCACAACTTGCCCCTGTCCCTGGGCGCTTGCCAGGGTGAAAACAATGAACAGCAGCGCAATACATAAAACGAGCGAAATGATGCTTTTGCGTAACATGGCGATCTCCTGATTACGGAAACGGAATTCAGTTGGCATGACCGTTTGCGATCTGGCCATTTGCCATTTCAACTGCACGTGTGCCATAAGAAACAAGCTGGCGCATGTGAGTTACCATTACAATTGTGATTCCCATGCTGGTATGCAGATCATGGAACAAACCCATGATCTCGAGTTCTGTCTTTTCATCCAGGTTGCTGGTCGGCTCATCTGCCAGGAGCATGAGAGGCTGGTTCATGAGCGCACGCGCGATGACGACCCGCTGCTGCTGTCCTGCAGAGAGTTGGCGCGGGTAGGCTGCCAGTTTATCCATCAGCCCAACCTTCTGAAGAAGCTCTGTCGCCCGCTCATGCACTTGCACAGTTTCCTGTTTTGAGCCAAAGACTGTCGGGAGGATCACATTCTCGAGAACTGTGAGCGTAGGCAGGAGGCTGGGGAACTGAAAGACAAATCCTATTCTCTGACTGCGTAAAAATGATTGCTGTTGATCTGTCAAATCCCACAGGTTTGTCCCATCAATCAACACTTTCCCGGAAGTTGGCTGGGTCAATCCTGCAGCCAGGTTTAATAGCGTGGTCTTGCCGGACCCGGATCGCCCGACAATGAGCACAAACTCACCCTGGTTGATCTCCAGGCTGACTCCACCTACGGCTGTAACAGAACTTCCCTTTCCAAGCGGGTATGTTTTGGTTACTTGATCGAGAGTAATCATCGCCTCTACTCCCTCATCGCCACAGCCGGGTCTTGCCGGCTGATCTTAAAGGCTGGAAACAAGGCCGCCAGGTTCACACTGAACAATGCCAGCAACAGACCTGCCCCAATTTGGATCAACAGGGAGACAGGTGAGGGCAGCAGGAAAGGGATCTCGAGAGAAACCATGATCAATTTTCTGAACAGAAAAATAGCCATACTTGCCACCGCCAGTCCGGTGATCCCACCAAAGAATGCCAGGAGGCTGGCTTCAGCCAAAAGGGACTGGAAGACAAAGCGACGCGTCGCGCCCAGTGCCCGGAGTACTCCCAATTCCTTGCGCCGTTCGTTGGCTGCCATTGAAAAGACCAGGCCGATCAGCACCACAGACAACCCCCACGTCACACTCAGGATCACCAGGATGCTTTTGAGCAGGCCGGTCATCTGCTTGCGGTAGGACTGAAATAAATCCGAGCTTTCGATAGGGGTGACACCTGGCACATTTTGGATGATCTGGAGGGCGACATCCTGCGGATCGCTGCCGGGCTTTACTTTGATCAAAGCTGCAGAAATACTGTCAGGAGGGATGATCAGCGGACTCTCGGCCTGGAATTCTGATTTGCTGGCGATATCGTAGGCTGTGTCAAAGGTCAGGAACATTGTCTGGTCCAACCCGGTTCCGGTTGGCTCAAGATTTTCTTTCAGAGTGACCAGATAGCCATATAGTTTGATGTTCTGCTCGCCCTCTGTGGCGGAGATATAACTGCCTCCCACAACTTCTCCCACTCGTAACCCGTTCCCCAACTCCTCTTCGAGCCAGGGTTGGATGGTGAAATCAGAGGCAGGATCATAGGCAATCATGAACATATCGGAGACAGAGCAACAATCGGCCCCGGTCAGAGTTGCCAGGTAAAGCTGAGGCGAAACAACACCTACGCCCGGGATGGCCGCGATCTTGTTCACATGGTCTGCAGGCATCCAAAACCGGGCCGGGATCCCCATCAGCAGGGCGCTCTCGATCTTTGCTTCGCTTCCCTCCGGCACGACCACGATATCTGCACCCAGCCGGTCGATCGTCAGCCGCAGGCTGCTCTCAGCCCCGCGGATCACCAGCGTGGTGAATAGCGCGAACGCAGAGAGCAGCAAGGCACACAGGGATACGACCCCGTTCCTGAATGCATTCCCGGAGATATTCTTCAACGCAAGTTGAAATGCACTCATGCGGCAACTGGCTCAATGAAACTGCGCGAGCCAGCCAGCGTAACCAGGCTGGCGCCCATAACTAAAATGCCAGACAAGATCAAGGCTGGCTTCTCGATCATATTGCAGGGCATTGCTGCATTGGCACATACCCCGATCAAAACCGTGGGGAACAAAATCACCAGGGCTCCCAAGGCTAAACCAATCAGGTTGAGAGCGCGGAATGTTTCCTTACGCTTGCTGGTGAGGTTAAAAACGCCAACGAATAGCAGTGGCACAGCCAGTCCAATTTCGGCAATGGCGGTCCAGTGACATTTCATCGGCACGGACCGGCCGTCGGCTGTGGTCAGCGAGCGGCCGTTTGCCAGACAGTCGGTGAATATCGGCACGATGGCGATAACAAGGGCTAGAACGATCATTAGAATTCCCATGGTCTTATTCATGTTGCAGTCTCCTTTTGCTCTTTTATTGCAGTCGGCGCTGTTGAAGGCATCTTACGCCGGCTTATAAATAATTCCAGGCGGTTACTCTGTAACAGTCATCACGCCGCGATAGATAAGATGAGGGCAATTGAAACGGAATTCACCCGCTTCACCGGGTGTAAATTCCAGGATTTGTTTATCAGTCGCGGAATCCAGGATCAGCGTTGTGCTCTCGCGCTCTTCCCACTGGAAGATCAATTCGTTGCCGCAGCCTACCTGCCCAAGTTGTCGGAAGATCAGCCTGACCGGCACATCTTTTTTCACCGCGAAATGCACGGGTGAATAGCCCTCGGGTGTAACGACCAGAGTCACTTCCTGGACTCCATCGGAGCCGACCGGTATTTCAACCGGCGGCGGCACGGAAAAAGATAAGGGTACATCTTCGATGGCGGAATAGACCTGGCGATTGGTTGCTGGTCCCAACGTATCGAGGATCAATTGCAATTGATCGTAATAAAGAAGATTCGGCGCCGAAAATTCAACTTTGATCTGTACCGAGCCTACAGTCAACTCCATCCCAACCATATTGCACTGTTGCGTTGTCTGCTGGGTACACAAACAACGCCTGATATTCGACACGGTCTTGGCAGGATCCTGAGCGCTGGGAAGCCATTCACTCAATGTAAGCGTATCCCCTTTGCGGGTCGAGTAAATCAGCTGGATCATCTTTTCCCCATTCGGACCCGGCCGGTCGGTGAGGATCTCTACCTTTTCGCGCTTGAACAGGTTTGGCAGATAAGCCGGAATCAACACCTGAAACGGCAATTCTGCCTGGGCGTTCAGGACTCGTTCAGCCTCTGGCGCTTCGCGCGGTTTGGACCCGCTGACCTTGAACCAGAAAAAGCCGGCAAGCAGCAGAGGGATCAGAATGAAAATACCAGCCAGCAGTCTTCGCTGCCCAGAATTCGGTTTCTTGCTGGAAAGACCCGGCATTCCATTCAACATATCGTCGTTCCTACATCCCTGGCATCGTTGGATCCATGACCATTAAGTTACGCATCATGGTCATGTCTTCGTGTTCCAGGATATGACAGTGATACATATACATGCCTGTGTGGGGTCCAAACTTCATGGCAACTTTGACCCTTTCGCCGGGCCAGACTGAGACCGTATCCTTCCAGCCGCCATCGATAAGCCCCTGATTGATCGTATTGTAGCCATCAACAAAGGAGGGAGCCACGCGCTGAAGGACCTGGAAATGAACGTTGTGGATGTGCATCGGATGGGGGATGGGCGAGTTATTGACCCACTCCCAAGTTGTTACTTCGTCACGAAGCACTTTTTCGTCTTCAGCGACCGCCTCCATCTCAAAAACACGCCCGTTAATCGTCCAGGTCATCATACGTCCCATGCTGATCACGAAGGGCCGCGGCGTGTTGTAATCGGGCACGTTGTTCGCGTCATAACGAACCGAGAGTGCAGGCAATGGGCCCAAGACTGGTTTTATCGTTGCTTTCTGAGAAACATTCACCGTGAGCACATCGAAGGCAGTACCATTGGCGATACCTCCCATGCCTCTCATACCTCCGCCCATCATCCCCATGCCACCTGCCTGGAATGCCAGACTCTGCAATATGACCTGCTTGCCTGCCAGCGAGCTAAAATCAGCCCAGATGTCGACGCGCTCGCCCGGCATCACCATCACATAGTTCCTCGAAACAACTGCGGGCAGCAAACCGCCATCGACGCCAATGACTGCCAGAGGCATGTTATTGCTCCATGCCAGCTTATAGGTACGGGCGTTCGAGCCATTGAGAATCCGAAGACGATAGGCGCGCGGCTCCAGTGAAAAGGCGGCATTCGGTTTCCCGTTAACAAGGATACGATCACCCAAAAAACCCCACATCATGTTTGGCTGGTAAGAAATTTGGTTATTCTGATCAAAAGACCGGTCCTGGATGATGATGGGAATATCATTTGCCCCTGTGCTGGCTCCCGGGATAGCCATCTCCTCCTCAGGATCCCAGACATACATTAATCCCGCCAGCCCCATCATGACTTGTTCGGAGGTGCGCATGTGCGGATGGGGATGGAACCAGTAAGGACCCGCCCGATCGATCATTTCGAATTCGTAAACTTTGGTTTGTCCCGGTCCAATAGCTTGCATTGGGTGTCCATCACATTCCTCAGGGACCTGCAGTCCATGCGGATGAATGACGCTATTCTCTATGAGATTGTTGTGAAAAAGTATCCGCAGTTTTGTTCCCCGCTTTACGCGCAGGATCGGTCCAAGATAGCTGTCGGGAACAGCTTGTACGGTCGCACCGGAGCCGCTTACTAATTGCCCTTCGTAGCGATAGACCCGCGTCTGCGCGCCGGGCAGGATCTGCATCCGCTTATCCGTCGCTGTGAGGGAGATTTCCGTGTCCGGCACAAAGAGATCTGTCACCCCTCGGTTCGGAAAACGCAATCCGATTGCATTGAGGCGATTACCAAACAGGAGGGCGGCGCTGCCAAGACCAGCCACCTTCAAAAAATCGCGTCGGCCAAAAATCTGAGAACCCATATGACATCTCCGATCGAGGCTCTTGTAGACATCCCAATTGCATAAAAATTGTCCTATATAAAGGACAACGCGTCAACTGTCATTTGACATGGAACCATATGACGTTATTCTTTCATTTGCGGCTGTGTTCAGTTGATTATTAGCATAACACTATATAGTACGTAGCGTCATTTTTATAGTACGCAAAGGTTATTTTTTTGCTCTGGGGAGATGGTTGCTCCCCAGAGCATTTTCGCGAGCCTATCAATTTATTATTTGGCGTCAGCCGGTGACTGATATTGACAACTCAATCTTGATGCTGCTGCATAGGTTTAGGAGCTTTGGGATCTTCCGGGCCGATGCGATAGGGTCGCATCATCTCATTATCCTCATGTTCCACGATATGGCAATGCCAGACAAATTGACCGGGGTTATCATATTTTGCCCGGATGCGTGTCACCTCACCCGGGTAGGCGATGACCGTATCTTTGAAGCCGCTCTCCCAGGGTTCCGGAGGTCTTACCTCCCCAGTGAGTTTCATGGGAACCCTTGTCTCACCATCATGAGTCAGAACCAATCCTTCTCGATTAACAACTTCGAACACCACCTCGTGAACGTGCATGGGATGAGCATCCGCTGTGAAATTGTAGAATTCCCATACCTCCGTGTCACCAATATTCGGGTTCTCCGTGACCGGATCGATCATCATGCTGTGTACCGGCATACCGCTGGCATCCACAGTGCCAAGCAGAGCCTCGGCAGGACCGTCGTGGACCATGGACATCATCTCGATCAATGCCAGCTGGCGCGTGGTCGTTTCCTTGGGGAGCGGCGTGACCTTCGGGAGTTTCAGGAATTTCGGCGGTGTGGTCGGGTCGGGCCCAACCGCGGCTACCACGCGGAATTCCAGGATTTGGCCGGTTGTAGCAGGATCTGCCACCTCGAAATCGTCCCCAGGTTCACCACCTCCAAAAGGCTCATCCGGTCCCACGTTGCCAAGCACATAATTGCCTTGCGGAACGTTGCTGAAGTCAATAATGAGATCCGCGCGTTCTGCCAAACCCATCAGAAGCTGGTTGCCTAGCGCAGTGAGATTCACCGGCGCGGACAGACAACCACCTTCATTTCCGATCTGCCAGACTTCCACTCCCGGGATTTTGCTGAAGTCCAGGATCAGGAAGCGGGACTGGCAGCCGTTCAGGAAACGGAAGCGGTAGCGGCGTCGTTCGACCGTCTGGAAGGGCCAGGTGTTCCCATTGACCATGATCATATTGCCGAAGAACTCGGGATTCCAGATGGGGGAAATATCTGTCGCAGGGCGATAGGGTCCTAGATATTCGTCAAAGAAGGCGCGCGTATCCGGATAGAAGAGAGAACCGTCCGTATTGAAAGCCCGGTCCTGGATCGCGACCGGAATCTCATAATAGGTCTTATCGGGTGGGAATGGGTCACCCGCTTTCGGAGCGGGGCCCGGCAGCACTGCGCGTTTCCCGGTGCGGCTGTCTAGGATTGCACCATCTCCATGCTTGCCGCCGCGGATAATGTAGAAACCGGCTGGTCCCGCATACACGTTGAGCCGGGTCATACCCAGGGCATGGTCATGATACCAAATTGTCGAGGCGCGGTTGCTGTTGGGGTATTGGAACGTGGCAAATCCGGGCCCCCAGGCAGCCTTAAACTTGTCCAAGGCCTTGTTAGCAAAGTAAGAGTACCAGGTGCCTTCTTTGGCATAACCGGCAGGGAGGTTTTTTGCCTTGGGCAGGTACCAGGCCTCTGCATACCCGTCGCTTTCCTCTCCCACGCCGACCGCGCCGTGCAAATGCGACACAATGGGGACAGGACCCGTATATGGATCAGGGGTCTCGGTAAAGGTCGGACGTGTATCGCGGCCCTGCGTCCCTCCAGGCGGATTTGCCCAATGTAATGTCGGGTCAACCGGCAGCAGATGAGGCAAATAGTTGCCGTTGGCGTCCACCAGTTCATTGATCCATTTGATGCGCACCGGCACGTCCGTCATCGCCTCGATAGTGAGCGACGGCGCATTGTGCAACAGCAGCCCCTTCTTGCTTGCTGACTTGACTGCGCCATAGCCCCAGACCGTTGTCTTGGGCAGCGGTGGCGGCAAGATCTGTTGCTCGAACTGCCGCATGGAAATCTCATAATAGTCGACCTTGGGACCTTTCCCTGCATGGATCGTCCCTGCCTTTGGCATGACAGGTGGGATCAGCAACGGCGTGGTATATTTCGGGACCGACAAGGGGTCCAGGGTGCCGCCGGGGATCTGGGCTAAAACACGCCGAAGCGCCCCGCTGCGCGTCGAAACGTAAAGAGCAGCCAACCCAGCCGCACTGATTTTGAAGAAATCTCTTCTTGATAACATGATGCCACCTCCGATGAAAATGATATTGTATGACATGACCATTAGCAGTGCGTCGCACCAGGCTCAACAGGATTAGCTCAAGCAAAACGCCCTCCGAGTTGGTCTCGTGAGGCCGATGCGACGCACCTGGGTCCGGACATGCACCTCTAATGTAGACTTCAACAAAACTTACTTCTAAAATTGTGACCTCTTGTAATATACAAAAAAAACCAACTTATGTAATCCGTAACTATCCACAGATTCGAAACCCTCAAGTTAGTGAAGTTCCGCATAAATTAAACAATCAACTCGTAGAAACTACGAGTTGATAACCTATCCATCACGAACGTTATGCAAATTTTCTAGATCAAGCCATTCTCCTCTGCATAGCGTATCAATTCGACGCGGCTGTGTATGTTCAACTTGGCTGTCAGGTTGCCGCGATGATACTCGACGGTCCGCACGCTGATACTGAGCATCTCTGCAGCCTGATTGTTGGTATACCCCTGGGCAATGATGCGTAATACTTCGGTCTCCCGGGATGTCAACGCTTCCGCAATAAACTTGATTGTCTGCGGCGATGAAGGTTGCTGCTCCATGAAAAGGAGGCGCGCCATGGCGGGATGAAGGTATAGTTCGCCGCGCATCACAGCCTGGATGGCATTGATCAACTCAGATTTGACCGCTCTTTTCAAAATATAGCCCATTGCGCCAGAGCGGATAGCCTCCTGCATCAGGCTTTTATCTTCATGGACCGTCAGAATCAAAACACGTGCCTCAGGCACCAGCTGCTTGATGCGCCGGGTGGCTTCAATGCCGCCTGTGTTTGGCATACTGAGATCCATCAACACGACATCGGGGCGTTTTTCGACCGCCAGGGATACCGCGCTGTTTTCATCATCCGCCTCTCCAACGACTTCCATCCCGGGCTCACCGTTGAGCAGGGCGATCAAACCGGCCCGCAGGACCCCGTGATCATCTGCGATTAACAATCGGACTGTCATAGTCGACCTCCACCATTACTGTTGTACCTTTTCCAGGCTTGCTCTCGATCACGAGTTGTGCACCGATCATCTCGGCTCTCTCGCGCATACCGAAAAGACCCAGGTGCCCGGCATCCGGAACTTTCTCCGGGTTAAAGCCATTCCCATCATCTTCAACCATCACAATCAATTTAGTATCCCGCACGGTGAGGATCACGTCCACCTGCGAGGCATGAGCATGACGCACAACGTTGGTCAACGCCTCCTGGACAATGCGATATAGTTCTGTCTCCATGTTGGCGGGCAAACGTTCTTGAAAGTTGCCGGACCCAAAACTGACCTTCAACTTATACCTTTCCCCAACCGACTCCAGGTACTGGCGCAAGGCCGGGACCAAACCCAGGTGGTCGAGGCTGGCAGGCCGCAACGCCATTGCCACGCTATGCAGATTCTCACTGACCGCATTTAACGACTCTTCCATTTCTGTGACTTTCTTTAAGACAGCTTCGGGTTGATACGCCTGGGTTTCCAGCGTGACCAGGTCAAGCATCAGGGAAGTCAACATCTGACCGGCCTCATCGTGTAATTCACGCGCGATATAAAGTCGCTCGTTTTCCTGGATCTCCACCAGCCGGCGCGAAAGAGATTGCAATCTTTCATTGCTCGCGCGAACCTGCTCAAAAAGCCATGCGTTTTGGATGGCAACCGCTGCGTGCGAGGCGAAAACCACCAGCCGGTCCTTCATTTCTGTGGTGAAGAAGTCGGGTTGTTCTTCAAGCAGATTCAGGAAGCCAAGCACCTGGTTTTCTGCCAGCAGAGGCACACACAAGATTGAACGACCCCATTCCAAGCCGTGTACAATCATCCAGTTTGTTTCCTTCTGCGTATCCGGGATCAGGACCGGTTGGTGAGATTGGCGCATCCTTATCAGCAGCGGAAAGTCCTCAAGCGGGAAGCGATTCTTAACCTGAGACAGGTCCTGCGACCAGCGCGGATCCCCTTCATGGCTGGCATCATAGAATGATTCTCCATCGAACATCATGACAATCGCAAGTTGATAGGGGATCACGGCCTTGACCTGCTCCAGAATCAGAGGCAGGACTTCATCCAATTTCATACTCTGGTTAAGGACAAGTGCTGCCTCAGCCAACGACTCGGAGAGCTGGCGCTGTTCACGCTCCGCGATGCTTAGAGCTTGCAGTCTAATATTCCACTCTGCCAACTCGGCCTCGGCACGCTTGCGCTCGCTAATATCCTGTTTAATGGCGATGAAGTGTTGAATTTGATTGTTCTCGTCGCGTACCGGCGTGATCGTTTGCTCTTCCATGTACAGGCTGCCGTCCTTGCGCCGATTGATTACCTCGCCCCGCCATACTTGCCCTGAGAGTATGGTAGCCCACATTTGGCGATAATAATCCGCATCATAGGTGCCTGACTTGAAGATCCGCATGCTCTGACCGATGAGTTCGCGTGTTTCATAACCAGTGATCTGGATGAGAGCGGGATTCGTCCACTGGATATTGCCCCAACGGTCGGTAATGACGATGCCATTCGCTGCAGCTTCCATCGCGGTCGTTTGGATGCGAAGTTGTTTTTCAACTTCCTTGCGCTCGGCAATTTCTTTCACTAGTTCCCTGTTCGTAACCGCAAGTTCTTTTGTCCGTTCCCGGACGCGCAGTTCCAACTCATCATGCGCTTTGCGTAGCGCCTCCTCCGCCTGCTTGCGTTCAGTGATATCGCGGTTTGTTCCGTTTCGCCCCATGTACTCGCCCTCGCCCGTGAATACCGGCGTGCAGGAGTGGCTGATCCAACGAATCTCATCTTTCTTTGTGATAATCCGATATTCCAAATTGTGGGTTTCGTCTTCATCCTGCATCTCCTCGAGGTGGCTTTCAACTCGTTCCTGATCTTCCGGGTGAGTGATCTCAATGAAGAGACCAGGGTTGTTCACGATTTCCAGGGAACTAAAACCGGTCACGCGCTCGCAAGACGGGGAAATATATTGAAAACTCTTGTCCGGCTTGATCCAATAGATCCAGTCGTTCGAGTTGTCCGCCAGCAGGCGATACTTTTCTTCACTCAGGAGCAGGGCCTCTTCCACAAGCTTGCGCTCGGTGATGTCATGCACCATCCCTACGGAACGGATGATCTGACCGGTTTCGTCGCGAAAGTGTTCACACTTTTCGTAGACAATCCGAATCTCTCCGCTCAACCGTTTGACAACCCGATGCTCAATTTCGTACCTGTCCCGGCCTTCCCGTATTGAGGTGGCATAGGCGGCGTCGACCGCAGCGCGGTCATCCGGGTGGACAGCTTCGATGAATGCTTTATACGTCGCGCCAAACTCCTGCGGCTGCAGACCGAAGATGCGGTAGACCTCATCAGACCAGGTCAGCCGGTCAGTTACAAGATCAAGCTCCCAACTGCCGAGGTGGGCGATCTCCTGGGCCCGGCTGAGCCGCTGCTCGCTTTCGCGCAGCCTGGCGTTCACCTGCTCCAGCTGTTTTTGGGCTTCCAGAGTATCTTCCATAAGGTTGAGCGCGGCTAATCTTGAGGCGAGCAGGCTTTGATTGGCTGATTGGAGTTCGACTGTACGGGCGCCCACGCGTTGCTCCAGCATCTCGTTAACCGCGCGGATCTCGGCCGTCTGCTCGGTGACGCGCAGCTCCAGTTCGTCGTGCGCTTTGCGCAGCGCCTCTTCTGCCCGTCGACGTTCTGTGATATCAACGAAAACTGTTGCGAATTTTCCTTTTTCCGGCGAGAAAACTGAAACCGCAAAGTGTTTATCCATGGGAGGAAAGTACGTTTCGAAACTCTCCGGGACGCAGTTCGAGGCGACTCTGGCGTAGATATCCAGGTAAGGCGGGCTTCCCGTTTGGTAGAGTTCGGAAGCGTTCCTGCCTACCGCCTCACTGCGCGCAATGCCGGTAATGCTCTCGAAGGCCGGGTTTACATCTGTGATGATGTAGTCGACGGCCTTTTGATGCTCATAAACAATTTCGTGGTTGGCAATGCCTTCCGTCATGGAAAAGTAGAGCGCCTCGAGCCGCTCTTCGCTCTCACGCAGGGACTCTTCTGCGCGCTTGCGCTCCATGATTTCTTTTTCCAAATCCACTTTTGAGGCCATGACCTGTTTCAAGTTGGCGGTCATGCGATTGAAGGCGTGGGACAGTTCGCCGATCTCATCCTC
>Ga0105104_10002004_pt1 | contig 15047 bp, 11 predicted proteins | sample PPLLaktember2015_3_FD_87034 | JGI IMG/M metagenome (GOLD analysis project Ga0105104, IMG submission 87034) | Freshwater sediment microbial communities from Prairie Pothole Lake near Jamestown, North Dakota, USA - PPLs Lake P7 Core (6) Depth... | ecosystem: Environmental > Aquatic > Freshwater >... | reverse complement strand
TCTCAACACGCAGCTGGAGTCGCGTTACAGAGCCGCGCACGGAGCGAACGGGCTTCAGCCCGGAGCGGAGTAAGCGGGCCACCGAACTCAGCGGCGGTTGAGTGACTCGCCGTTTTGTGGCGAGTTGTATCGAAACCCCGCTGCGTGCGCGGCTCTGTAAGATGGTGCCGCCTTGGTGCGACTGGCGGCCCGACCGATGGTGCGGAAGCCTAGGCGGACCCAACCTTGGGCTGCAGCCAGTTCTTCATGCGTTGAAACCGGGGATATGCAGCCATGAAGAACTGGAGCGCATAGCGGACATGACTGGGCGCCCAAATGAGCGAGTAACGTTCATCCAGCGAAGGGCGAAACGATTCTTTGAACTGGTCGATGCTCCGAACCTGGCTCGCGTCCGAATTGTAGATCCGGAGGCCGGAGTCTACGGCGGTCTGAATCGCGTGCCAGTGCAAGAGGTAACTGGTCGGCAAGGAGCCGTATTCAGGCAGAGATGCTCCGCTAATAAAATGCATCTCCTGGTCATCATGGACAAACAGGCCGACGGCAACGACCTGCCCCTGGTAGCTGGCGCCCCAGGCCCACAGAAGATCGCGTGGGACGAGGCCGGCCATTACTAGCTCGAAGAATCTTTCTGACTGCCAACTGGTCGTTCCGTGCCTCTTGAATGTCTCCTGCAGGATCTCAAAAAACAGGTGAGGATCAACCAGCGGTACGATTTGGATCCCGAGCTGCTGAGCTCTTCGGATATTCCGGCGGCAATCCGATTTCAACCGGGCCCAGAGCGCATCTTTACCGGGTGAAAGATCGAGCCGATAGCTTCGAGGTCGCTGTTGTTCCCAGTTGGCTCCCAGGCCGGTGGGGACTGCTTTTGGCGCGTCCCGCAAAGTGAATCGAGCATAACTTGCCCCCCACTCCCGACAAGCGAAATCACAGCAGGACTCCAGGAGATGGAATAGTTCCGCATCGGTCTTGAGATCCAAACCAACCGGACCCAAGTAGGAAGTCATGGTGCCGCGCAGGGGAGATCCAAACAGCCGAAACGGCCCACGGCGAGTCAGGAATCCCGGCAGGGCGCCGGTCAGGTTGTCCCCCTCATGTATTCCAATAAATCGGAGCTCGAAATCGACACCCCGGCCTGCCGCCTCCAGCCAGGCGGGATGGTGAAACGGCGAGCGGTGATGGAGTTGCCCGGAGCAGCGCTCAAACCAGCGCCGGTACTGCTCTTGGGTCAGCACTGACAGGTTCCGAGACTTCATTTCGTAACTCTCCTGAAGTTGCTTCCCGAAAGTGTAACCGTCCTCACGTCCACCTCGTTCGTTCCTGACTATAGTCCTCCCGGATTTCAAAACAGTATGAGGAGCGCAGCGTTTCCGCGGTGGGCTGCGCTACCGTTAGCATCAGGCAGCTGTGAGAGGTAACGGATGCCCGGCAAAGACATGGGGAGTTGCAGGTTTGATATTCTGACCTTAACGTCTCGCGCGGAGCTTTTACTCCATTTTCGGAACTAACCCCATGACTGATTTTCGCCGTTCGATGCTCTTTCGGCCCTGATTTTTGCTTTAGGGAGTAGTGCTATGAGAAGAATCTGTTGTTTGGCCGTTTACCTGGGCCTCTTGTTTGCTTCTTCATTTATCCAAGCGCAGAGTGGATGCGATCATACGATCGGACTGTCGGTCGCGTCGGCGGACGGCAGGGGTAACTTCAGCGCGGTTCAACCCGGCGACGTTGTCTGCATTGCGGCCGGATCCCGTGACCAGCTCACATTAAAGAACTTCCAGGGAAATGCATCGGCGCCCATCGTGTTCAAGAACTCTGGAGGGGCAGTCGTTTTCAATAATTCGGGCGGCTACGCAATCCGCGTGCAGAATGCACGCTATTTCCGCCTCACCGGGACCGGCGATTCGTCGATCAAATACGGGATCCAGGTGAAAGGGTCGTACTCGTTTGGCATCAACATGGGCTGGAAGACCAGTGATGTGGAGGTTGATCACGTCGAGATCGGCCAGACTTCGGGTGGAGCTGGAATCAAAGTCAACACTCACTCCACGTGCTCTGACGGGTCAACCAACAATTACGACTACGATGGGGACGGCAAGATTGCCGGTGACGTGGATGACGTCGTTTCACAAGCCAACTTCACCCAGTACAACACCCGGATTCACGACAATCACATCAGCAACACTGCTAACGAAGGCTTCTATATCGGTGCTAACCGCAGCGTCTACGCGTCATCCGGGCAGGGCCAGGACGCTCCGTGTCCCACCGCCCCGACCTATCCGCTGAACCCCCTGCTCGAGACCGTTCGGATCTACGGCAACCTGATCGAGCGCTCCGGCTGGGACTCCATCAATGTGAAGGCTGCCCACAAGGACTGTCAGGTCTACTCCAACCAGATCATTGAGAACAGCATCGCGAATGAGCCCGGCCAGGAGGGCGGCGTCAACGTGGCCCTCAACTCACAGTGCGATGTCTACAACAACCTGATAAGAGACGGATATTCAAGGGCCATCAAATTGTCTGGTATCGGCGGAAAGGTGTATAACAACGTGATCGTGAACGCCGGGAGGAGCTTCGGGCCGGCGGATGCGGAAGGGACAGCCATCCATCTTGGGTCTTCAGTGGTCGGGTCACCTTATCTCGTTGTCAACAACACGATCATCGGTCCGGCCAGCTACGGCGTCTATTTCGGCTATTCCAATCAGTCTGCTAACCGGGTTCAGAACAACGTCATCGTCAATCCGGGAGCCTTTGGGTCGAAAGGCGACGCAGCCTACGTATACATGGCGGGCTCAGCTTCTGCGCAAGTGACCAACAACTACAAAACGCAGAACGTCGGGAGCGTCCTTTTCACGAATCCATCCGGGGGAGATTACTCACTGCGTTCGGGCTCCCCGGCCATTGATAAGGGCATCGACCTGAGGTCAGTGGGTGTGACGTCCGACCGAATCGGCACGCCAAGGCCGTCGGGTCCGGCTTTTGATATCGGGGCTTACGAATTCAACGGCGGAGGGACGAGCCTCCCGCTGCCTCCGACTGCCCTTCATATCATCGGCATTGTGCCCTAACGGGCCAACCAGCGTGCGGAGGCGGGAAAAGCGGCGAGGCACTCAACCGCCGCTGAGATCCCGCCTCCGCACGCTGGTTCAGAAAGTGACGCCTTTGTGACGCGCATGCAGGACCGGCCGGACCTGCTTCCAATAGAAGAGGCGCAGCATCCGCAGCAGCTTGAACTCAAGCTCGGTCCACAGTCCGACCCGCGTGTCGCCCCATTCCGCCGGGAACTCGTATCCCCATTGCTTCATGTATGGGCCGAAGACGCATTTTGCCCGCTCAACGGTGGCCGGAGTGTAGTAGCTCAGGAAGTCCCGGCTTTTCCCCGACGTCCGATTGTGCAGTGGAAGACTTGGCCCGCGTGGCAAGGCGAGGCGCTCGAGAGTTGCCCGGAAATCGTCGGAGAGGTTCTCGAATCGGATCACATAGTCGAAGCGGTGATGCGAGAGACTGCTCCACTGGTCGTATGGCAGCTTGTATGATTTAAGAAAGAATTCTGGAAAGCTGGTCCGATTGTCGAAGCCTGCTTTTCCCTGGAGCCTCCTGATCATCGTCCTGAAAATCGGTTCTCTCGTGCCGCCCGGCTGGAACTTGTTCTTGTGGTTGGTCTTCAGCTTAAAGTAGAGACTGACGGCATCGTCCAGAGGATTACGGATACAGGAGAAGACGAAGTACCTTTTCTGCTCCTCGGACGCGATCTTCAGGAACTCTTCATAAGTCGCGTGCTTATGAAGTACGGCCCGGCCGTCATATCTCTGGATCAGAGCGCGTCGGATCGCAGAGGATCCGGTCCGAGGCAATTCCACAAAGACGTATCGATGCTTGTCACTGACGACCAAAATCAAGTCTCCTTCTGAGGCGTCCCGCTGTGGGCGGGTGTCGTGTTTGGGAAATAGGTCTACCTTTAGTCTCCTGTCTCAGGTCCGTAGGACCTGAGACATGAGGGGCGACGTATTTCGGAAACACGACACTAGAACGCCGTTTCATCTTCCCAATAACCGTCTGCCCGCAGGATTGATTTGACCTCCTCCAGCAGATGAGGCCTGCAATTCCGGATGAAGGTTACAAAGCCCAGAGCGTCATGAAAGATGTGGGGGGCGCTGTAGCGGCGGGACAGGAACTTGAAATATCGGGTTGCAGGTACCACCCCGCTGCGAACCAGGAGAGCCGTACTGTCAAAAGGACTGAACTCGCGAAAACAAAGGACTTTGCAGTAGTCGGCCGGGAGGACGGTTAGACCAAGCCACATCAGAAGAGCCAGGCGATGGCAACCGTCGGCCAGGAAATATCGACCGGACACAATCTTTCCCGATGGACAACCGCGATAACCAGAGGGCGGGAGAAGATTCTCGCCGGTCTTCAGGATGATCGGGGCATCTTTCCGGTACCCGGCGGTTTGGACGCTTTCAAATAGCGCGGCCGACCGCCGGACTCTCTCGGCAAAAGCTTTCTGGAGCAAACTCCCATCCTGGAGCAATCGTCCGCGCGCCCGCCGGACGGCATCGCTGAACACAAACCAGCTGTAATAGGACGTCTGTTGGGCCTTCGCAATCAGATCCACGGGGTCCGAATACAGGGCATGGTGCTGGTGGTACCACTTGAAGAATTCAAGTCGGAGCAGCACGTCGTATCGCAGCGGCGCAACGAGCGTATCAATAGCAATCCCGTCGCGGAGCTCAGGAGGATTGAGCCGCCATCCCGACTGGCTCTTCAGGACGGGAAGAACTCGCTTCAGGCGCTTCCAGCCTCTGAATTCGCGCATTCGAAACAATCGGAGCTCCATTCTTTGCAGTCTGCCGCACTCTCTTTGACACCAGGTTTTCGAGTGGGGTAGACCAGGCATGCGATCAGTCCGAGAGCCATCCAGAAGATGTTCGTGCCGAACAGGTTGAAGCGGATCATGTCCATAAAGCTGCTGACCGCGAAGTGGTCAAGGACACACAACCACAGAAGAGCCAGCCAACGGCGGTTCAAGAAGCCTTCTGTAGGCAGACTCTTCCAAACCTTCAACGAGCGCACGAACAGCCAGGCAACAGGCGCCAGGTAGAGGATAAGGGCGAGAATGCCGTCTTCGGCGAGGATCGTGAGATAAGTGTTGTGAGACGTCGATTCGGACCGAACCGGAATGTTTCCGACCGGAACCTTGAAATCGATCGCATGTTGATCGTAGGTGCCGTAGCCCCATCCAAACCACGGCTTCTCCACTGCCATCTGCAAAGAGGCCATTGCCCCAACTATGCGGTTTTCCGCAGAGGCATCATGGTGCAGCCGTTCCGAGGCCCAATCGAGCTCCCGGCTGAACACAATCCCGCCGAGGATGGCGCCGACCAGTGTCATTACCAAAGTAGAAGGGATCACCAGCCGCGGGTAGAGGACACAGAGACCGAGAAGCACTAACAGCCCGCCAAGCCAACTGCCGCGCGAGAAAGAGAGAAAAACGCACAGAAATGCCAGTCCAACCATCAGCAGATATCCGGTTTCCAGCAGGCTTCGCTTGTTGCGGCTCATCGCATAGTTCAAGAGGAAAACCGCCAGGAATATCAAGGTGCTCGTGTATGTCGCAGCATTTGCGAAAGATCCGACGACTCGTTCTCCCTCTTCACCGGTCCACACGGTGGGCAGGAGCGACGGCACAAACCAGCTGATCAACCCGATTCCCGCCTGAATGACGATGGTCACGACCGCGACCGGCAGGAATTTTCGAAGGTCGCGTTCTGCCGGCGCGAGGATTCGAATCAGGAAGTAGATCGCAAAAGGGACGACAAGGCGGTCAAAGAAATGCCTCAGCAGTTCAACGGGATCGTTCCCCCGAATGAGGATGCCGGCGGCCATGAATCCGAGGAACATGAGCATGATCAGTTCGCCTGGATACCACCGCGGTTTTGGTCTCGCCTGGGACAGGAGTTGCAGGATCGCGATTGTGAGCGCACCCATGATCATCAGTCGATGCAATCCCCAGTAAAAAATGGCCCCGGCGAAGAGCGGCTGCCGGACGAAGTACGGAAAGATCAGTATCCAGATGAGAATTGCATAAAGAGGCGAGTAACAAATGACGACCGCTCCGACGATGAGGAAGGGGAGAACGAGAATCTCCCATGTGCCGTCGCTCAAGAGAAGAGCCATCGGCGCGGCTATCAGGCAGGCGACGAACGGCATCAGACGTCGGACGACGTCTTCTTCAAGCCAGAAAGGAACCGAAAGCATTCTTTTCATAGGAATAGTGACAAGCAAGGGCAAAGAGACCCAGGGAAGAGGGGCAGACGGGCAAAGGGAAAAGCGGTCGCTGTTTTCCCCGGACAACTTTCTCGCTTAGTCCCTTTGCCGCCAATGCCCCTCCGCCGCTAGGTCCCTTTGCCCCTGCTTGTCACCCGTAGCCCAAGCGACGAGTCACGCCGGCGGTCACCCCTCTGATAGTTGCCAGTTGTTGCTCAGTCAGGAGTGTCCGCCACTGCTCGTCAAGCCGGACCGCGGAAGAGCCGCGCAGCCGCATCGAGTTGCCCACTATGTGATGACTGAAGCTCTGCAGGTCGAGCGGCGGCCGCGAAGTTTTGTGACAACCACAGAATTGCTGGATCGATCGAACGGTAAGCTCCAGGTTCCGGCACAGGTCCTCGTACCGTATGATGAGGTATCGATTGCCGAACAACAGGCGCAACATTCCCTGGATTCTCTTGTTGCTGGTGGTCCATTGCCTGGCCATGTTCCGGACCGGCACAGCTGCACCGCGACGGATTCTCGACGCCACCACCCCCCGCACATCCCGTATGAGGTGAACCGCCCGGACGTCAAGGCCCGAAAAGCGGGCGAGAGCCGAAAGCCGGAAGGGCCCTTTCGATGTGTCGACGAAAATCCTCTTTCCCGTTACCTCGAGCACGGTCTCTACGAAGGCCAGATTACGGGCAGCGAGTGCGGCGGTGCGGGCGCCCTCTCGCGTGAGCTTGAGGAATAACGCGTCCCGAAGGGAGTCTATAAACACGACTCCCGAGGATCCCATCCGCAGGTAACGGATCAGCCTGGGGCCAGGTGTCTCAAAACGCAGACCGAAATGACCGGTATCGAAATCAAACCCGCGGTGAGACATGCCCGTTGCCACCTTGCGCCAGAAGTCGCAGTCCCTGATTCTCTCTCCGCACGAACAGAGGTATTGTTCGGGATTCTCTGTCGGTATCAGTCCGTCCATCTCCCCGACCGTCGCAATCTCGGGGTGTGAACCCAGCAGGAACGCGACGAGAGTCGCACCTGAATAGGCGCAGGTCGCCACTGACACGAAGGTGTAAGGCGCCTTTTGCCCAGCTCGCTGATCAGTCATTCCAAATACCCGAGCGCCCTTAGCTGGTTTTCGATGATCGCTTCATCCTCGGCCGACATTGCGCTCCGGCTGAAGTCGGGTCTGCGCGCATCCGGCCAAAAACCTTTTGGCTCCTCGAAAGCCACAGGTCTGGATCGGGCATATTCCTTCGCCAAGATCTCGGTCAGCACGCGGCCGTCCATATCGGTCGGTACAGGAAGTCCCATCAGGTGAAGTCCAGTTGGGGCGATGTCTTCGAGATGAACTACCGGGACAGGTTCGGCTCTGGCCGGGATCCCTTTCCCCAGGGCCATGAAGATGCCCTCCACTCGGTGCTTGGCGGGGCCGCGGACGTCCTGCCGCGGCGCCACAATTGAGCTGTAGAAGCCGAGGGCATGTTTGAAGCAGTAGTGCGGATCCGCGACTGCAATCAGGTCGGGCACTCCTTTCGCCGCACAATCGGAGTAGTACTCCCGGCCGGGGAAAACGGCGGTCATGACCTGCTTTCCTGTCTGCGGGTCACAAATGCGCCACAGGCTGTGCTCCAGGTTTTGAAGCGCTGCCTTCCGAGCCCCTTCGCCCTCCACGTTGAGACGAATTCCCGTTATGTTGAAGAAGATCGGCACGGGATAAGCCGTGCTCCGTTGCTCGTCGACCGCGAGAGCCCGGTCGTTTATGGTTCTTCTTACTGCCCGGGATTTCAGCAGTCCGGGTACCAATTTCATGACGCGCCCCAAACGGTCCCGTCCTATTCGGAGCTTGGCGAGGATCATGTCTGGACCGCCGGTCCTTCGCGCCCGCGCGGCCAGCCATCCTTGCTGCTGCAACCAGGTGGCGATATGGATCTGTTTTGGTGGAACCGGGCCCATGCCGTGATCAGACATTACGAGGATATTGGTGTCCCGGCCGGCCCGCTCCACCAGCTCTCCGACGACCTCATCCAGCCGCATGTAGTAACGTCGCACCCCTTCGGTGAGCTCGGGATTGTCTGACTCACCATTGACCGGCGCGTGGTAGTTCCAGAAGTAGTGACCCAGCCGATCCGGGCCGGTGAAGACGACCATGAAGAAGTCCCACGGTCGAGAGCTGATCAGATCACAAGTGACTCTGGCACGTTTCTCCAGCATTGTTCGGAACTCGCCGAGGAACTCCATCGTCGGAGCGGTCAGGCTTTCCTCGAACTCATCCTGGTAAGGGGTTTTGCCGGCAAACCGGTCCAGGTCAATCTGATAATCAGTCAGACAGCCGGACAGCTCCGGTGGGTAAGTAAACACCTGCGCGTGTTTAGGAGTCAGCAAGCCGCTGATCATGAAGCCGTTTACCGGGCGCGGCGGATAGGTGAGCGGGATGTTAATCAGGCCGACCATGCGGCCATGATGGCCAAGAACGTCCCATATGGCGGAGGAGCGCAGCGTCTCGGCGTTGACGAACTGGTTTCCGGCGCCTGCCTTCTGTTCTTCGAAGAGTCTGAGAAAGTGGAACACGCCGTGTTTGCCCGGCTTCTTGCCAGTCATGAAACTGCTCCAGGCGGGCGCCGTAACAGGTGGAATAGTGGAACGCAACACGCCCCAGCTTCCCCGGTCCCTCAACCTGGCCAGGTGGGGTAAAGTGCCATCGCGCATCCAAGGATCAAGAACATCCCAGGTCGCGCCGTCCAGTCCGATGATCAGGAGACGGTTGTCAAAATCGTTCATAAGGTCTCGCTTTGGGTTTGGTGAAAATCGGGACGGTAAATGAAGGATGCCGAGCTAAGCGGGTTGGGCTTCAGGATGCAATTGGAGCACCGTGATTTTCGAGTCGGACATACCGAGAGCAACATCGTGATGCTCAAGGCCGGAAACGACGGTCGCATGCGCGAGTCTTAGAGCAGCAAGCGCATCCCAGCCGGTGACGGGGACTGGATCTCCACTGTGAACGGCGTTCAGGAAAGCCTCCTGTTCGATCCTCAGCGGCTCCCTCTTCTCGACCGCGTATCGAATCATGCACCCCTCGCTGACGCCACGAAACACGCTCATGGTGTCCCAGTCTCCTTTAGCGCCAGCCGCGCAGCCGTTCTCGAAGAAGTAGAGATCCTGCGTCAGGTAATTGACCCGGAACATCCCCAATTCGCCGGTCACTTCAAGTTCACGCACTTTACGGGGAGTCAGCCAGTTAATGGTCAGCGTGGCGACGGTCCCATCTCGCAGGCGGAGCACTCCGGTGAGGAGGTCTTCGTTGTCGCTATGGATGCGCCGTTCTGTTTCCGCATAGAGCCGCACTACCTCTTGACCGCTGACATAACGAATCACGTCCAGGTCGTGAACGGCCAGGTCGACCACTACACCGACATCGATCGGCCGGACCGGAAAGGGACCTTGGCGCCTTGCGTCCATTTGGAAGACCTTGCCCGCTTCGCCTGCCCGGACTCGATCCCTGAGTTGCATGATCGCCGGATTAAATCTCTCCACGTGCCCAACCATCAATCGGACCCCCGTCTCGGCACTGCATTTGACGATCTGCTGTCCTTCGTCGAGGGTGTAGGAAATCGGCTTTTCCAGGAGCAGGTGAATTCCTCGCTGCATCACCTCCAGAGCGACGGGCAGATGGTACTTCGTCGGTACTGCAACTGTAACCGCCTCCGGCTTTGCCCGGTCGAGCAGCGTGCGGAAATCAGAATACCCGGCCGTTCCGTAACGTTTCGCAATAGTTGCGGCGCGGGTGCCATCCAGGTCTGCCACACCGACGAGCCGGACATCCTGCATCTCGGCGTAGATCCGCGCGTGATGGCTGCCCATGGCTCCCACGCCTATTACCGCTACCTTCGTTCGAGCTTTTCCGTTGTTCTTCAAAGAGAACCTCCCTGACTCCCGTCTCAGTTTGTAGTTCGCGCCAGTTCCTGCGCTTGGTTTTCGCCTCGACACGGTGAAGGACTTGCAGTAAGCAGGAATCCTTGCCGGGCGAGGTAGGTCATGATTTCGTGCGCGTTCTGCTCTGGTGACTTCTCCGTTGTGGTTAACGTGATCTCGGGGTTTTCGGGCGGCTGGTACGGGTCGTCGATCCCGGTAAAGCCTGCAATCTCACCCCGCCGAGCTCGGGCGTACATGCCCTTTGCGTCCCGCTCCTCGCAGACCTGCAGGGGTGTATCCACGAACACCTCGACAAACCGGTCATCGCCGATCATCCTCCGCACATCGTTTCGAGCTGCGCGATAAGGACTGACTGCTGCACAGATGACTGTGCCGCCGTGGCGAACGATTTCCGAAGCCACAAACCCGATCCGGCGGATGTTCGCGTCACGGTCCTCGGGGCTGAAACCGAGGCCCTTCGAGAGATGGGTTCGAACGACGTCCCCATCCAAGACGGTGACCTGCCTGCCGTTTTCCATCAGCAGGGTCACCAACACTTCCGCAGTCGTCGATTTGCCGGCCCCGCTGAGACCCGTAAACCAGATGCAGACGCCCCGCTTGTGTCGGGGAGGATGGCTTTCGAAAAGGACCTGAGCAACCTCCGGCCTGGTGAACCAGGCGGGCAGGGACTTGCCATTGGGCAGGTAATCTTCACGCAGCTGGGTACCCGAGATGGACGCGGTCCTCGTTGTTGGGGCGATCTTGGCCTCTTCCTCGTATCGGTCTTCCTCGGGCAGGTAAACGAGTGTTCTGAAGGGGACCATTGTTACGCCGAGCTCTTGGCTGTAACGCTGGACCAGCTCCTGAGCCGCATAGGGCGGATAGAAGGGGTTGCCGGCCGAGTCCTTCCCTGGGCTCGCATGATCCCGGCCAACGATCAGGTGGTTAGCTCCGTAGTTGCGGCGAATTAACGCGTGCCACAGGGCTTCGCGAGGCCCGGCCATCCGCATGGCGAGAGGCAGAAGGGCAAGGACAATTCGGCCCTGGTCATAGTAGTTCAAGGCAAGAATTTTGTACGTCCGCACCCGCGTGTAGTGGTCGATGTCTCCGGGCTTGGTCACGCCCACCGTGGGATGAAGCAGCAAGGTGCCGCCCAGCTCCTCGGCAGCCCGCTTGGTCAATTCCTCGTGAACTCGGTGCAGCGGATTGCGAGTCTGGAACGCCACCACATTCGCGCGCCCCTTTTCCTGCAAGCGTGCCCGAACCTCGGCCGGGCTCAGTCTCAGTTCTCGGAAGTCGTAGCGTCTGGGCAGTTCCAGGACGCGGAGCGGACCGCTGATACTGAGGCGTGGCCAGCCATGCATCTCGGCCGCTAACGGGTGGCGGAGGTCGCGCGTGCCCAAAACGGCCTCGGCAGCCTGAGAATCGTCCCACTCAAACACCTCGTCGACTCTCATCACGGCCAGGAGATTGTTACGGGAATCACGCAGAGCCAAATCCTGGCCGGGGCGAATATGATCGCCGGGCTCAACCGGCAGAGTGATCGGGATCGGGAACAGGCGCCCGTCCTTCAGGCGCATAGAATCGAGGACGCACAGGTAGTCCTCCTTCCCCATAAACCGATCAAGCGGGGAAAACGCCCCAATGGCGAGACACTCGAGGTCACACAGCGTCCTTTCGGAGATCTGCACGGCGGGAAGGTGCGTGGCGTACTCTCGGACCTCCGGCATCTGCGCTTCCGGAACGAGCAAATTGACTAGCTGTCCTCCGCAAGGCGGTATCAACTCAACGCGAGGCGGGCGTGTTATCGTGTGTTCCAACTCCTGAGTCTGCACGGCTGTTATCCTTTCGTTTTTGCGGGCAGGTATCGTGTCCACAGGCGTTAAATAAAGGAGGATGAGAGGCTTTTGCCCGGTGGGGGCACGCGGCGGTTGAGTGACTCGCCGTCTTGTGGCGAGTCACTCAACCGCCGCGTGTCCCCCATCGGTGTTAACGCTCTGCGTGCGCTTCCAGGGTTCCGTCGTTTACTCCCCCCGATTCCTGGCCCTTTGCCAGAAGGCGGCGGACCTGCGCCGCAGGGTCGCCAGGACTACGCGATCATCCGGGGCAAGGCCAAAGAGCAATATGAGGGACAGATAAATAGCTGCGAGAGCGGCAGTGCCGGCTGCGAAAGCCGGGTACATTCCGAGCGGGTTTACGGCAACATAGGCACCCCAGGCGCTTAAACTCGCCCCTATCGCCGCCCCAATCGGTTTCAGGATCTCCCAGTTATAGGGTTGAAGCCGGAACAGGACATAGACTTCGATCAGCCTCGCCACATTGAGCGTGAAGGAGGCAATAAGAGCCGCCCAAGCTGCTCCGTACATCCCCATTCCGGGTACGAGGAGAACATTCAGGCCGACTGAAACGGATATCAGGGCTATCGTGTTTGCGAGCTTTAGCCGGCTGTGTCCGGTCATGTCGATGATGGCTCCTCCCAGTCCCGTGCCCGTCTGGATGACGTTGACCCAGGCGAGGATGATCAGTACGCCTGCGCCCTTCTCAAACCCTCTTCCGAACATAGAAAGGACGGGCGTCGGAAACAGCAGAACGATCAGAAACATCGGCAGATTTAGTGCGAAGGTCCATTTGGCGGTCGTTTGATAGTAGCGACTCAGTTCCCGCCATTGCCCGCGGTCATGCAACTCCGACAAGATCGGCATTGAAGCCGAGGAGATCGATGTGTGGAAGATCTGGCCGACCAGGTTGAAGTTTGCGGCAGCGGTGTAAACGCCCACGCTCTTTGCCGCGTGCATACTGCCGAGGAGAAGAGCCTGAATGTTGGACCCGAAATCCTTGATAACGCCCGAGATGTAGATCGGGAATGAGAAGGCCAGAATCTCGCGCGTTTCGCGGCGGCCGTCACTCCAGGGACGCCTCAGTGAGAACTGTTTGTGCAAGAAATAGAAAAGGAGGAGCGCGGTAGCAATCGTGGCGATGACATAGGCGAGTGTCGCGAGATCCGGACTCAGTCCAACCGTTACCGCCATCAGGACGAGAAGGAGCATCCGCACCGTTGGCTGAGCAAACTGCTGCGCGATCACCGTGTACTGCATATTCTTGAACCCACGCGTGGCCGCGGCGAGTAGTTCGATCAGGGACATGAAGGGGACCATAACGCTCGCGATTCGGAAAAGGCGCGCGAGCCGTTGGTCGTGGAAGACTTCCACGGCAAGATAATCAGAGGCGGAGAACAGTGCCAGGCCGGCAACTAAGGCAGCAAATCCCGCAAAAGCTGCTATTTGAAGAGTTCCCCACAAACGTGCGCTGTCTCCGCGGCTGCGGTACATCGAGACGTAACGAACGAGAGTGACGTCGAGGCCAAGGACACCGATGCTGCCGGCGACAGTTGCGGCAGTCAGGGAAAGCGTGTAGAGGCCGTATTGATCGGCGCCCAGTAGACGGCCGACCAGGACGGCGATACCCAGCCGGGCGAAATAGGTGAAGAGCTTGCCCACGAGCAGGACGCTTGTCCCCTTCGCGGCCGTTACCAGGGCCGGTGGTTCAGAAACGGCCGGGAGTCCAAACGATGCATTTCGACCTGCCAGTTCCGCCATTGAATTCCTGTACGGAAATTTCAGAGGGTGTAACCCAGCCGTTCGAGCTGGGGTTTTAGAAAGGTACGCAGCCAGGCGTTTGACCAGGAATCGATATGCTGCCGCCAGCGGTTGACCGCCTGCTGATCAAAACCTGACTGCCCTCGACTGAATCCCTGGCTGACGACCTCCTGATCGAGCATCACGGGCCGGAACCTGATGCCCACGAACCTGCAAATCCGCCTGATCATGGGCTCCGGTTGGGTAACGAGATCTTCAAACCGGACCACCAGGTAATTGGACGGGAACAGGCAGCTATAGCGTGACAAGCGACGCACGTTGTCCGACCAGATCGCAGTGGTGTGAAGAAGCACATAGAGCTTGAACAGAGCCCGCGAGTATTTGAGCTCCCGGTAGGGCGACGTCACCGGCTGTTCCCACCGGCGTCTGAAATCCGAGATGAAAATGGCCCGGGGATCCCGGACCATATGGATAATCCGCGACTCGGGGAACCACTGCAGGATGGTTGGGAGGTAACGCACGTGTGCGGGTGTCTTCTCCCCAATGCCCGGTCGCTTCCGGTGATCCGCGTAGACTTCCATCATGATCCTGAACAATGCCCGCTCGCTCCGATCGGATTCCAGCACCCTGCGCAGGAGCTCTTCCTGTGGCACTCTCCTCGTGATCCACCTCCAGTGAGCCTTGGCGTCCGTCCGCGAGCGACCGGCCAGCTCTCCGGTGTACAGTGCACTGACCGCTCGCCGGGCATTGAGGTCCTGGCGTAGGTCGCCAAAGCGGCGCAACTTTTGCCGGACGCCCTCGCAGCCGATCAGATGGCCAAGAAAGTTGTTTTCTCCGCAGATTGCCAGCTCATCTGAAGCATTGAGTATCTTGCGCATCAGTGTCGTTCCGCTGCGGCTGGCTCCGACGATGAAGACCGGCCGGTTGCGGAGGCTCGGGGTTGGAGCGAGTTCGATCGGTGCCGGAGTTAACTCGAGTTTCATGGGATGCTTTCGTCGCTGCGAGTGCGACGGGGAAAGAGATCCGGGGTTCTTTGGGGGCGCAGGCTCCTACCCACAGGCGTTAACTTAAGGCCCAACCCGAGGTTTTTGCCCCCGTTAGGGGGCGGATGTCTATAGTAATCCAGCGGGGCGGGGCGGGCACCCCAGCGGGGCGCGATGTTTTCTATATCCTCTACAGCGCGCCCTGCTGGGGCGCCGGCTTCTCTTGCTCGATTACTACAGACATCCGCCCCCTAACGGGGGCAGAAACCTCCGAGGTTAATCCTTATGGGCATCCTGCCTGCTCGTG
>Ga0105104_10002003_pt1 | contig 15047 bp, 11 predicted proteins | sample PPLLaktember2015_3_FD_87034 | JGI IMG/M metagenome (GOLD analysis project Ga0105104, IMG submission 87034) | Freshwater sediment microbial communities from Prairie Pothole Lake near Jamestown, North Dakota, USA - PPLs Lake P7 Core (6) Depth... | ecosystem: Environmental > Aquatic > Freshwater >... | reverse complement strand
GCCAAAGGCCAGCAAGAACAGCGCCCCGAACATCATTCCATGGAGTACTGTCCAGAGTTCACGATCGGAAATTTGCATAAGGTTCTCCTTTCATTATTTAAAGAAAACGAACCAGGAATAGGGACACAGTCAGCCTATATCGGACATGCTTCACTGCTGAGCTTTCCACTTTTGACAAAATGCTGGTGAACCAAAGCAATGACCCCGCTGCGCGTTGCGATACAGGGAAATGCTCCCCATTTCATAATCGCTTGCCAGGGCCGGTTTGGCTGAAATCAGTCCTTCCGACTCAAGCTGGATGGGATATAGCAGGTCCACGATTTGCCGCAACTCAGCGAAATAATCGAAAGGGGGGGAGAGAAGCACAAGCAGGTCTATGTCACTCCCCGCATCGGCATCCCCACGCGCCATCGATCCATACAGGATCATGCCTTTGAGCCGAAAGCCGTAATACTGAGAGAGAGCTTCCTTGCATTTTTGGACAATGGAATTGATGATTTGCTCATCCATGATATTGATTATACAGCGAGATCACTCGTGCCAGCGACCCTCTTCCCCCTCTTCCGGCAGGTCCATCTTAAAGACGACCAGCCTGACCTCTTCCTTCGTTTAATTCCATAGATTGTGCACATCCCCAGGCGAATCAATCACGGCATCCCCGCGTTCGAAAACTGGAGTAATGTTTCCATCCATTTCCCCAGCGATCCATAGCGCTTGAAAAAGTCGTGGCGTTGTTCCTGTAGGAAGGAAAAACGAAAAGGCGCGTGGGCTTCGAGTGCGCGCAGATAAGAGGGGCTGTAATACCGCTCTGTGCGACCGATCGCATCGATGAGTAACAGGTCGGCGCCCTGCCGGATCAGCGCACGGACGGATTCTGGCACGTCGAAACAGTCCAGCCGCATCAATATCTTGCGCCCGAAGTGAAAGGTGCGGTTCGCGAGCCTGTCCAGAGACCAGTGACCCCCAGGCTGCGAATAGATCGTCAGGCGGCCGGCCCGCGTATCCTGTTCGACGTCCTCCATATCGTCCAGCAGTTGCGCAAAGATACCGTGTCCATAGGTGTAGTGGCGTTGCGCCTCGTTCAGAGAGGGGCTGACCAGATAGCCATCGGCCAGCACGGAGGTGCCGCCTTTATGAAAGCTGAGTCCAAGCACATCCACCTCCCCTGGCGCGGCAGCGCGGCGCAGGAGCTGCAGGCTTTGGCTTTGCGCGTCGTGAATCGCCAACAGACCTTCAAACACGCTCGGATGGCCGGAGCGTGAATACTGTTTCTCAATCATCCCCAGCAAATCGAAGATGACCTGCTCATAGGTGTTGACCGGCGCCAATACATCGCCTGCCAGGCGTTGGCGGAATCTTTCATTGAAAGCCAGTTTGGTCGCGCTGGCGATATCCGGATCATCGAGGTAATTATCGGTGTAAGGATACAGCAAACTGTAGCCAAGGATCGCAGGGGTGAGCTGCACCGGCAGGCCCAGGAGCCACTGCAGACCATGAGCCGTCCAGGCGTTCCGTCCGGCTTGATAAATATGCTCGGCGCTCAACCCCGGGTCAAAGGCGCGGGACATGCGCACAAATTGCTCTGAGGCATCGGAAAACGCCTGGGAAGGGAGCAGGTCCAGTTGCGCTGCCTTAAAACCCAGGACCCCCTCGGCAAGCTGCCTGAATGTGGCCCCGAGGCGCAGTTGGGCGACCTGTGCTTCGTCCCGGCTGCGCGGTGGATTGGCTAGGATGTGCTTCACCTGGTCCAGAGATCCGAGTAAGCCCTTTTCGTTTTGCGTTTGCGCCTGGGCTGTATACGACGGGCCCAGGTCAGGGAAACTGGTATCGCATTCCCACCACAGGTCGATAAATTGTTGGTTTAGCTCCCGAACGGTTGCGGACATCCTCATCTCCGAATGTGTCGTCTTCCAACGGTTGGCGAGGCCGGAAAATGGTAAAACGCCAATACCTTAACTACGTTTAATTCGACGCCAGGTTCCGCCTCCAGCCTGGCGCGGGTCTGCGCGAATCCGGCGCCGGGCTCATCATATAACGGTGCAACAAGGTTTATGCAGCGAGAGTTCAGCCAGTGAACACAATATGTGTTATGTTTACAGCTCTTTGTGTAGAAGCACTTATAATGGTAATGAGAGACACACTATACGGTCCGCTCAAACACGAGTTTGCGCGCCAAGCCACTTATCCGTGGCGATAGGCGCAACAAATATGGAACTTGACCGTACCTATTGGCAATAGTTCATGAGCATGTTGCAGGAATTCATCGCAAGACATAAGGAGACAAGACGATGACCAGCGCATACATACAAGGGCTAACCACCTTGGAGGGCGAGTTCCAGATCGACCGTTTATCTGTCAGTGGTCAACTGCCGCCCTGGCTCTCCGGCTCGCTGGTGCGCAATGGGCCTGGCAGATTTGAAGTAGGTTCCCAGCAGTATCACCACTGGTTCGATGGGCTGAGTATGTTGCACCGTTTTGCTTTCAGGAACGGGGCTGTCTCCTATGCCAACAAATACTTGCAGAGTCGCGATTACCGGGAGGCGATGGACAAAGGTCAAATCACTGTGTCGGGGTTTGCCACTGACCCTGGCCGTTCTATCTTTCAGCGGTTCTTTTCTATGTTTGCGCCCGGCACCATCGAAAACGGCAATGTAAACCTTGCTCAGGTGGCCGACAGCTACATCGCCATGACCGAAGTTCCACTGCCAATGGAGTTCGACCCACAGACTCTCAAAACCCTGGGCGTGTTTGACTACGGTGGCGATAAACTCCGCGGCGTACTGACAACCGCTCACCCGCACTTCGATTCCAAAAGCCAATCTCTGATTAACTACATGACGGAGATGGGACGTAAGAACAAATACAACGTCTATCACATTCCGCCCGGGCAAAAGCGTCGCGAACTGATTGGGGTCGTGTCCGTCCAGGAACCCGCCTATATGCACAGCTTTGGGATGACCGAGAACTTTGTTGTCCTGGCCGAGTTTCCACTGCTGATGAATCCGCTTAGGTTATTGATCCGCAATAAACCCTTCATCGAAAACCTTGAGTGGAAGCCCGAACGCGGGACGCGACTGATTGCCCTGAACAAACGCGATGGCACGATCAAAACATGGATGGGTCAAGCCTTTTTTGCCTTCCATCATGTCAATGCCTTTGAGCAAAATGGCGACCTTGTTTTGGACATCGCTGCATACAACGATAAGAGCTTGATTGATGCGTTTTACCTGGAACGCTTGCGCGCGGGTGGGTCCATCCCAACGGCGCAATTGCGACGCTATCGCTTGCCAGCGAATGGCTCAAACGCCGAATATGAAGTCTTGGTGAGCGACAGCATCGAATTACCACGTTTGAATTACAAGCACAGCAATGCGAAAGACTATCGCTTTGCCTATGGCGTCAGCAATCGCCCTGACCAACCTGGTGATTTCTACAACCAATTAGTGAAAGTTGATGTCCACGAGCGCACGGTCAAAGTTTGGCTGGCCGAGGGCTGCTATGTGGGAGAGCCGGTGTTCGCGCCTGCACCAAAGGCAGCCGCCGAAGATGATGGCGTCATTTTGTGTGTAGTCCTCAACGCAGCCACAGGCACTTCGTTTCTGCTTGTTTTAGACGCTCATTCCTTCATCGAAATCGCCCGCGCCGAAGTACCACATCACATTCCCTTCGGCTTTCATGGCCAGTATTTTGCGGATTGAGAGAACCGGGAAATTCCCGAGACAACCCAATTCAGTCACTTAACCTGCCTAAAGCCAGCGTTCTAATATTCACGAGGGCTGGCTAACATCGGGTTGCAGCCATTTTGCTCCGCTGGCTCGCCGCCAAGCGCCTGAACCCAGCCATTGGTTTTTCAACGGCCTGGGACATTGTACGAACAATATTCAATCTCTTTCTCTCCTCTGCTCCCAGTCATTCTTAAAGACGGCCAGCCTGAAACTCCTTTGTTTTATTACGTAGATCGTGGACATTGCCGGGCGAACAAAGGAGTGGCATCACCGCCCTCGCTGATGGCGCCTCAGCGGTAAACCAACTGTAAGGTGAATGCCTCTGAGAATGAGGTACACTCGCAATGCCAGTTTCGATTTAAGTATTTGGGCTCTATCCCGCTAAAAACGGAAGAACCAGTATTTGTAAACAGCATCGGGGGAGAATTCCAACCTTTTTAGGTTCAATCGAACCACCCAAACCACCGGAAAGAAACTGATGAATACAGGATCAATGCAGGATCCTTGAGCCACCTTTGAGCATCCTTGAGCTACCCTTGAGCATCTCGAAAGACAGCAGGCAGCATGGCGAAGATAATCCTTCCCCCTGGGTCAAAGGGAATGATTTGCTCTCGCGGATGAGGGGCGCCGGCGTACGCCGGTAGCCCTGTTTTCGGGCTTCCTTTATGGTGCGATGACTTCGAAAATCACAGCTTGATCATCGCGATACACTTCTTTCAAACCTGGATCCTCGGCGGCAACTCGCAGGAAATCTCCATGATCGAGATCGGTGTGAATGTACTGGGAGTCAAATGTGGTGGCAATCACCTGCGAGGGGTTTTCTACATCGCCCTGCGTGATATCCACCCACAGATCGTAGAGATCGGCATCATACAGTTGCAGATATGTGGGGTCAAGACCAATTAGATAGGTGTTGTGCGTGTTGTAATAGAACAGCCGCGGGAAGTCATCCCAATCGGTTTGGAAGACTCGTGACTGAGCAGGCGTATTCTTCTCCAGCCACAAGGAAGCATTCGCGTACAAGCCATAAGACTTTGAGCCGTCTACGGCCGCCCGCGCAGGGGAGATGGTTGACCCGACACTCACAAGAACCGCCAGGGATAAGACGGTCACGGGGAGATAGCTCTGCAGCATGGATATCAATCGAGGTCCGGGATTCGAAGCTACATCTGTGGAATCAGTCACCGACCTGAACAGCGGCGACCAGGCAAAAGTCGCGAAGATGAGCGCGAACGGCGGGAAATATTCCACAAAGCGCCGCGCCTGAAAAAGCATCAGCCCAAAGAGCAGGGAAACGAACAGGCCGAGCGCGGTGCGCGCGTCCATTTTGCGACCGGTGAGGCCCAGCGCGAGTGCTCCGCTCGCGAAGGCAACCAGGGCAGGCAATGAATTATCCAAAAGTTGCTTTGTATCATACGGGTACCATTCATTGCCCACACGCACGGAAGTTGCATCTGCCAGCTTCGGTAGCATGTGATGATAGGAAAATATCAGGTTATCGGGAAAATACGGGTTGAGGATCATGCCTGCGATCATCCCAGCAGATGTATAAAGTAACGGGCGAAACTCGAAGCGGCGTTCTGTCAACGCGACCGCGAGGAAGTGTAAGACTGCTAGCGCGATCAACAGGGGAAAGGCATCGTACATCCAGACATATATAAAACCCAGGACTGCCAGATGCTTATACTTCCCTTCTAGAAGCCACGCATAACCGAGCGCGAGCATCCCCAGAGAAAGCGACTGGGCCCGCGTGATGCTCATGCGGAAGAGAAATGCATCAGAGATTCCAAGTAACCCTAACGCCCAGAGCCACGCGTGGGGAACGCGTTGGCGGTGGAAGAGGTACCAGACTGCAAGAAATGCGAGGCTGGCAAAAACGACCGCTGCCCATTTCGCACCTATGCGCAGATCACCAAACGTGAATGGGATGAGCGCCACGTGGAATAGAAAATGGTGATCGTAAAACTCATTCTCGTTCAGGATGCTCAGAGGCAGGAAAGGAAACTCCGGCTTGAGTCCCTCTGTGCGCATCAGCCAGGCCAGTTTGATGTGGTAGAAGCCATCGTTATCTGGCATGTCCGGCGCGGCAAACTGGATCAGTGCCATGCCGAGAAAGAATAGGAGAAAGAGCGCGATCGGGAGAAATCGTTTTTCCATCAGGATATCGCGCCGGGCGCGATGAACCATTATTTGAGGGAGTTCGAGAGCTTTTGACATACTATACAACCTGACGTTCCAGTCTGGATATGCAATCCTTTTTAAGAGACTGTCTGAAAACTGCGGTTTGCGAGCCCAAACGTTCTTGTTCTTGTCATTTCGACGAGCAGAGCGAGGAGAAATCTGCGCTCCAGCATGCAAAAGATTTCTCGCTACCGCTCGAAATGACAACATACAGAGTTTTCAGACACTTTCTAAGAGATAGTCTGGAGGCTTTTCAACTTCCAGACTATCTCTTCGTTACCACCTACAGGCTTGGAGACTAGTCGTCGTTGCTGTTCCCGCCGTTATCATCTCCACCACCCTTGCCACTGTTGTCGTCATTACCGCTATCGTCGTTCGAGTTGCCACCGCCGTTATCATCATTTGAATTCCCATCATTGCCATTGTCATCGTTTGAGTTGGCAGAATTGCTGTTGTCATCGTTGGAATTCGCGCTGTTGCTATTATCGTCATTGATATTGGCGTCATTCGAATTGGCAGCATTACTGTTATCGTCGTTGGAATTCACACCGTTGCTATTATCATCGTTCATGTTGCCGTCATTTATGTTGGCGTCGTTGGTATTTGCATTGGTAATTGCATCATTTGAATTGTCGTCAGCGAACGGAGGCAATGTTGCGGTCTCCTGGGGCGTGGGAGCTTCTACACGCGAGATTGCGAATGAACCGTCCGGATTGACGAAGCCTTCCACTTTGACCCGGTCGCCGACATTAAAGGGTCCATCGCGTACGACCGAAGCATCGACCGTCACTGTCGTGCCGCTGATGACCCACTGGTCCCCGGCCATGCTATCCACGATCCCGACGAAAGCAACTGGCATCGCATTCACTTTTGCACTGCTTGCTGCGGGTGTCGCCATAGCGGTTGCAGTGCCGCAAGCGCTCAGGACCAGCGTGGCGATGGTTAGAACAAAGGTAAGAAAACGAATGTTTTTCATGTTGTGCCTCTCTTTATTGGATTTGATTGACCCTATCTTAGCCGAAAGGATTTTCCGCCACAATCTGCATTGGTCGCAATTTCGGGTGCCGGAAGTAGAAGACCGCTTAAGACTTTGGTCTTAAGCGGTATACGCCTTTTGGTTCTCCAGGATTTGCCGCCGTAGGCCCCGCCGCGCTTTGGCGGTGTGAAAGGGGGCCGGATTTGGGGGTGCGAGCGTGCGTATGCACGCTCGCACCCCCAAATCCGGGTATCTACCACGGAATTTCCCAAAGAACCCGCCTTTTGGTCATATAAAAAAGAGGCTGAGTCCACTATAATGAAGGCGCTGAATTTCTTGGATGGAGAATGCGTATGTCAATGCCTTTTCGGATTCCTGTCAGACAAGCGACCCTGGCGCAGCGTTTCATGCTCGCCAGCCTGGTCATTTTGATCGCAGGCATGGCAGGGATCGGGGTTTGGATCGGGAACGAGATCAAAAACGGGGTCATTCACCGCACCGGCGCCACGACCGCCCTGTACGTGGATAGCTTCGTGGCGCCTCTCCTACAGGAGCTCGGCAGCACAGGCGCTCTTTCGCCGGAACATGCTGAGCAGTTGAGCAAACTACTCCAGGACACACCGCTGGGACAGCAGATCGTAACCTTCAAAGTCTGGGACACCACGGGGAAGGTGGTTTACAGCACAGATCAGGAAACCATCGGTCAAACGTTCCCGATCGGCGAGGGATTAGCCCTTGCCATTCTCGGACAGGTCAGTTCAGAGATCAGCCAGCTGGAGGCGGAGGAAAACCTTGCTCAGCGTGGCATTCGCTCTGAGCTCCTGGAAACCTACAGCCCCGTCCGCCTCAGCGGGACGAACGAAGTGATCGCGGTCGCAGAGTTCTACCAGACGGTAGATGCCCTCAACCAGGAAATCGCCGCGGCGCAGCGCCGAAGCTGGCTGATCGTGGGCGCGGTGACGCTGGTCATCTACCTGCTGCTGGCAGGCTTCATCCAACGGGCAAGCAACACCATTGAGCAGCAGCGGGAAACATTGAACACCCAGATCACCCGCCTGACCGAGCTTCTTGCACAGAACCAGGAGCTGCACAAGCGTGTGCGTCGCGCCGCCGGCAGTGTGGCGACCCTGAATGAGCGTTTTCTTCGGCGAATTGGCTCTGAGCTGCACGACGGTCCCTCTCAGGACCTGGGACTGGTCCTGCTGAAGCTTGATGCGCTGATTGGTCGCTCGGAACAGGCACAGGCTTTGCCTGCCTTCGTCGAGGAACTGAACAGCATCCAGTCATCTCTGCAGAATGCCCAGAAGGAAATCCGCGCTATCTCCAGCGGGCTGAGCTTGCCGCAACTGGTGGAGCTTTCGCTCGCCGAAACGGTGATCCGGGCCGTCCGCGCGCATGAGCGGCGCACCGGCAGCCGGGTCACGCTGGACGTGGCACCGCTGCCTGAACAGGCTGCCTTACCTGTGAAGATCACCGTCTATCGAGTTCTACAGGAATCACTTAACAATGCATTCCGCCATGCCGGGGGTGCGAATCAGCAGATACGAGCATTTATGGATGGAGACTTACTGGCGCTGGAAATTTCGGATGATGGTCCAGGCTTTGTGATGCAGCCAACGATGGCGCTCAATGGACGCCTCGGGCTGGCAGGGATGCGGGAACGCGTGGAGAGCCTGGGCGGCAGGTTTTCGGTGAAGAGTGAGCCAGGCAAAGGGACACAGGTGACGGCTCGACTGCCTTTGCAGGCAGAGGAAGGCGACAATGAGCGATAAGATCCATGTTGTGATCGCCGATGATCACACACTGTTTCGGGAAGGCTTAGCAGGTATCATCGCCGGGACGGAGGATATTGAAGTCGTGGGACAGGCCGGGACAATGGAGGAGGCAGTTCAATTGGTCCGCGATCTTTTGCCTGATATCATCCTGCTGGATATTGATATGCCAGGCGGTGGACTGGAAGCTGCACGTATTGTTGCCGAGGAATGTCCGGTCACCCGCATCGTTATCTTGACATCCTCTGAAGAAGACGATCATCTGATTGGCGCCCTGAAGATCGGCGCACGAGCGTATATTTTGAAAGGCGTGGCTGCCCGAGAATTGATCCGCATTCTTCGGGCCGTCTGGGCTGGGGAAAGTTATGTACCACCCATGCTGGCAGCCAGCCTGTTGCTCGAAATGCGCGAAGCCCATTCACAGCAAAAGCAAGTCGCCAGTCCCCTGGACGAGTTGACTCCTCGTGAACGGGAAATTCTTGAGAGCCTGGCGGCTGGTCTCAGCAATAAAGAGATCGGAGAAAAGTTATTTTTATCGGAGAAGACGGTGAAGCATTACATGACAAACATCTTGCAGAAACTCCAGGTACGCAACCGGGTGGAAGCGGCTCTTCTCGCGCAGAAGGAAATGAAGAAATCCTGACTGAAACCTTTGCGCTGTTCCTTATTACCGTGCCACTTTTCGCTCCGAGCTCGGTCATAGGCCTTCGGCAAACGGTCACTCGTATCGCCAACTGTCTTCCCCCTCTTCGGGCAGGATCATCCACAGCGTGGATCGCAATGGTTGCCTCTACCCAGGCTGTTTTCTCCCACGGACGAACCAAACGGGAAGTTCTCCCTTGCCTTTGACGTTGATCACCCCTCGTGATTCGCAGATGAAGTCGTCGTTGATCAAGTTGTAGGTTTCCCTGGTGATCTGGACCAATCCACCCGTGCCATTGGATTCCATGCGACTGGCTGTATTGACCGCATCTCCCCATAGATCATAGATGAACTTCTTGCGACCGATCACGCCTGCGACCACCGGTCCTGAATTGATTCCGATGCGAAAGGTCAGCTTCCTTCCAAAGTAATCGCTCTTTCTTACGATCTCCTGCATATCCAGCGCCAGTTGGGTAATCACCTTGGCATGATCCTGTCGGGGCCGGGGAACTCCGCTTGCCACCATGTAACAATCGCCGATGGTTTTGATCTTTTCAAGGTCATATTTCTCGACCAGATCATCGAATTGCGAAAAGACCTGGTTGAGCAATTCCACCAGCTCGATCGGTGTCATCTGGCTGGACATCGGCGTGAAGTTCACCACATCGGCGAAGAGAATGCTGGCCTCACCGTATTGTTCGGCAATGGAATCCGGCTTGTTTTTTAGAAGCTCTGCAATATCCTTTGGAAGGATATTCAGCAGGAGATTTTCAGATTTTTCCTGTTCCAATCGAAGCGAGTCAAGTGTGACTTGGAGGGTGGCCGTCATGGAATTGAACGTGTCGGCAAGGATCCCGATTTCATCGTGCGTTGTGACGGTGGAGCGCGCGGTTAAATTGCCGGCTTTGATCGCTTCCGCGACTTCCGTCAATCGCAGGATGGGGCGGGCGATATCCTTGGCAATTGCAAACGCCACGAGCAACCCGGCCAGAATGACAATCACTGCACTCCCAATACTAATGATCTGCGCAGTGGCAAGCTGTTCCCTGCCAGTATTCAACTCTGATTGAAGTAATCCCTGTTGAAAATTCGCCTCGCTGTCAAGCAGATCGAGCATACGATCTGACAAAGGGACCGCTGTGGAGCGAAACAAGAAAAGATCTGTACGAGCATTGGGACCTTCCACTGCTTCGAACATAGGCACGGGCAGCAGCAGGAATGCCTCCCGGGCAGTTTCGATCTTACCCAGACCTTCAATCTGGCTTGGGGTGAGACGATCCTGCCCGGCTTGGATTGTCCTCCAAGCCTGGGTGTTCACATCCTGGTTCGCCTGGTACTCAAATTTAAAACCAGGCCGCCCGGTTGTCACATAGCCGCGCAGGCCTGCCATCATTGCGTAAAACGACGATCGAAAATCGTACATGGCACTGATCAATTTCAGATTTTCCGCGGATGGCGCCTGTTGTCTCTGTGTGTTGATCAGCGTGGTTGTCTCTACGATAATTGTGTTGATATACGGCGCGGCGTCCACGATCAGGAGGCGTAATGCCGGTTCACGTTGCAATTGATCATCCCGTAGTTCAAATAACTGAGGAGCAAGTTCACTCCATGCAGCATAGTTTTGACGGATCTCCGCCAGTGTCTTTGATAGCTCCTGGTACTCTGCCGATTCCAAGTCCTGAGATTGGGTCAGGATCGTTTCCAGTCCACGGATATTCCCTTCAAACTTTTTTTGCACAATTTCATAATCGACTCGATAGCTCAGATCTCCCAGCGCAAGATACGCTTGTACATCCGCTTGCATCTTAAGCCAGTTGGCCTGGGCCTGTCCAGAGGCCAGTGCCAGGGGCGCACGCAGGTTGGTGGTTCGATTGATCTTCTCAGTGGCGTTGTTGCCTGCGGCAATTCCCCAGCCATAGCCTACCAGCATCAAAAGGATCAAGACCCCAAACCCGATCCTTAATTTGGGCCCAATCTTAAGCCTTTTCCGCAGGTCCAACAGGTACTTGAACGGCTGGATTTGAGCGACCCATTCCAATCGCTGTCTAGCTTTGTCTATTTGTACCAATCTGCGATCTTCCAAACTTCCACATCCCATGGCGTAGCATCGTAACCCTTTAAGTCCACGCTGATCGCCGTTGGCAGCGTCGTATTGACGAGCGGGATCACCGCAACGTCCTGGATCAGCAATTCATTCATCCGGACGAATAATTCTGTGCGTTTGTCCGGGTCCAATTCCGCGGCGGCCTGGTCGAACAGTGCATCGAACTCGGGGTTGCAATAACGCGACCAGTTGGGGAGCGACCAGTCATTTTCCTTCTGAGCGGCCTGGTCACAGACCCAACCAGCCATGTAGGCAGCCGGGTCCGGGCTTTTATTGCTAAATGCGAATTCCTCAAGGTCGGTATAGAACTGGCGTCGAGTATCCGTCGTATCCTTGGGTGGTCCAAGGAAAATGCTCGCATCGACCTGTTTTAATTCCACCGCAAAACCAATTGCCTCCAAATCCTTTTTGACCTGTTCCTGAGCAGCCTGCCGCAAAGGCTGGATAGAGGTCTGGAATACCAGGCGTAATTCCACCCCATCTTTTTCGCGAACACCATCTTCGTTGCTATCTACCCAGCCAGCCTCATCCAAGAGTGTTGCGGCTTTTTGCGGATTGTATTCAAAGGCGTTGTTCGGCGAAGCATAAAACGATGGCTCCACGAGGATATTTGTGGTGAGCTTTCCACCTCTACCGTAGGGCGCGGCAATTGTTTCACGATCGATCGCCATGGAGATCGCCCGGCGAACCTGCAGGTCTGAGAGAAAGGGGTGCGGGAATTGCAGGCTGGATCGTTCTCCATCGGCGGTTTCCCTGTTTGGATCGGTAAAATTGATCATGATGCGTTCCACAAATGAAGAGGGTGCAGCCAGCACCCACACCTTACCTGCTGATTCAATGTCAACCAGTGTGTCCTCGGGCAGCGCAAGGTTCCAGGCAAAGTCCACGGTCCCTTCCTTGCTTGCCTGTCCAGCCAGGTTGAGGTCACCCCCACCCTGCAATTCCACTTTGCGAAAGAATGGTTTGTCTGGCTCGCGGAAGTATGGATTGATCTCATAAATGATCTTAACCGTGCTGACCGCATTGCCACCGATGATCAAGACATCTTCTTTACGATACTCGGATACAAAATAGGGGCCCGTGCCAATTGCCTGCAGGTTTTCAGGTGCATCTGCGAAGTTCGCGCCATTGTAGTCTTCGAAGATGTGACGTGGGATAATCATGCCAAACGGACCGACAAAAGGCGCATACCAGGCGGCCGTCGGCTGCTTAAAATTAACTTTTACCGTGTAGTCATCCAGGACTTCTACACTTTCCACTTCACTGTAAGCACCTGCGCTCGAAGATTTCACGTCAGGGTTTAGGATGTATTGATAGGTAAATAATACGTCGTCCGCGGTAAACGGCTCTCCATCCGCCCATTTGACATCCTTCTTGAGTTTCCACGTTGCAGATGTACCATCCGCGGCAACCTGACCATTTTCCAGGCTTGGGACTTCAGCAGCCAAGAGAGGAATGAGCTTGGAATCTTTATCGAAACTAGCCAATGGCTCGTAAGTGATGCGGCTGGCGGACAAGTCCTTTGTTCCAGGCGAGAGGTGCGGATTGACGATGGTCGGTGCCTGGAAGTAGAGCAGGATCAACGTCTCACCCTGACCTCGAGCTGGCACAGTCCCGGTTGGAGCTTCGGTCGCTGCCTGCGTTGGCTCAGCTGTTGGTGGCGGGGTGGCAGCAGGCGCTCCACATCCAACCAATACAAAGGTCGACAATAAGACGGCTGTCAACGCTTTGTGAAATATCCTTGCATTACTCACAGATTATCTCCTTTAAATCTTCACTTTTGCGTTACCACACTGACGAGATCTGATTTTCCAATTCCGCCACGAAATAAGTGAATTGGGATGACTTGGAACATATATTCCTTTGGCAGTTGAGTGTAGATTCAGGAGAAATTATACTTCTTTAGGTAAATTTAGATGATCATTTCAGTAAATCACAGAATTACTAATTGAATTTTTGCGATACGCCAGTTCTACAGCGAGATACAATACAGCCAATTCCATTAACCTATCAGTGATTCCCCAAAGGAGTTTTTATGGGAAAAGTTGTCTTTGACATCAGTATGTCCCTGGATGGTTTTATTACCGGCGCAAACGCTCGCCCGGAGGCAGGATGGGCAGGATTGGGGGATGGCGGTGAGCAATTACACGACTGGGCATTTAACAGTCCGGACCCGCGCAGCCGCGAAATCGTGGAATGGTACGCGACCACGGGTGCGAATATTTTTGGCCGAACCGGGTACAACCATTCGATAATCAATTGGGGAGCAGACGGGCCAACCGGCGCTGCCCGGATACCAACGGTCATCGTTTCGCACAGTGTGCCCCAGGACATACCCGCTAGTGGTGTGTACACATTTGTTGATAGCGTTGAAGCCGCGTTTGAAACAGCGCAAAAATTGGCAGGCGATAAGGATGTAGCCATAATGGGTGCAAACGTTGCACAGCAATTCCTCAAACGCGGGCTCATTGACGAAGTCTCGATCCACCTCGTCCCTGTGCTGTTCGGCAGCGGCACGCGATTGTTCGAGGGCCTGGACAGCGAGCACATCTCGCTTGAAATGATCGAAGTGATTCAGACTGCCGAGGCGATCCACCTGCGATTCCGCGTTATCAAGTAAGAAACCCGTCAAACGGTTGGCTGATAGGCTGGGATAATGTTGGCTTTCAGATAAATCCGGTCAATGTGGGACAGAATATGGGATAATTACGGGACGCGTAAATCGTATAGTTGGTCTATCAAACCAAACCTTACATAAGGAGAATGTAAAATGCTTTACCAGTATTTGAAGTCAAAGTTTTTCAGAACGATCGGTAGTTTGAGCGTAACAGGCATGCTCTTGGCGGGAGTCGCCGCCATGGCTTTCACGGTCTCATCGGCGCAGCCAGCCTATGCCGACGAGGTCATTACACCCCCACCCGTCCCATCCAACATTCAGGTGCCAGAGGGCAACGTCGCCTACCTCGTGGGTCACGCAGTCGGAACCCAGAACTACGTCTGCCTGCCCTTCGAAGACGGCGCCAGGTTTACACTCTTCACGCCGCAGGCCACCCTGTTCAACCAGGATGGCGAGGAAATCATGACCCACTACTTTGGCCCCAATCCGGCTGAGGGCGGCACGGTTCGCGCTGCGTGGCAGCACTCGCGGGACACGAGCACTGTCTGGGGTCAGGTCAAGCCCGGCAACTCATCCACCGACCCCGAATACGTCGCGCCGGGTGCCATTGCCTGGCTTCTGGTTACCATAGTTGGAGACCAGGCCGGACCCACCGGTGGTGACAAGCTCACGAAGACAACCTTCATTCAGCGGTTGAACACCTCCGGAGGCGTCGCACCGTCCACGGGCTGTGTCTCCTCAACGGATGTCGGTAATCAGGCCTTTGTGCCTTACACCACCGACTACTACTTCTACAAGGCCGCCAAAGGCAACTAAGGCGGCGACTGGGATCTCTTAACAAGAAATTGCGAGAACCGGGCGGCACGGCTGTCCGGTTCTCTTTATCACTCGCTCGTCTTAAATATAGCTGGTCACATCTCAAACAAGTCGCCGTTGAACCACACATACTCTTAATCGGTTCTCCAGGATTTGCCGCCGTAGGCCCCGCCGCGCTTTGGCGGTGTGAAAGGGGGCCGGATTTGGGGGTGCG
>Ga0105104_10002000_pt1 | contig 15066 bp, 7 predicted proteins | sample PPLLaktember2015_3_FD_87034 | JGI IMG/M metagenome (GOLD analysis project Ga0105104, IMG submission 87034) | Freshwater sediment microbial communities from Prairie Pothole Lake near Jamestown, North Dakota, USA - PPLs Lake P7 Core (6) Depth... | ecosystem: Environmental > Aquatic > Freshwater >... | reverse complement strand
GTAGCGCTCGGCCTGCGGCTGCAGCACCTCCAGCTCCGCGACCAGTCGCGGCCCGGCGGCGGCGGCGACGAAGGCCCGGTGGAAGGCGATGTGCAGGTCCAGCGCGCGCACCAAATCTGGCGGGCGGGAGCTGGCCGCGGCCCGCAGGGCCAGGCCCAGGCCCTCCATCTCGCGCGCCAGCGCCTCCCGGGTGAGGGCGGGGAGGCCCGCCGCCAGCCTGGCCGCCGCGGCCTCCAGCGCGCCGACCATCAGGAATACCTCACGCATGTCGTCCGCCGTCAGGGGCGCGACGAAGGCGCGGAGCATCTGCCCCGAGACCGAGGCGCCGACGAATCCCTCCTGCTGGAGCCGCTGCAGGGCCGCGCGGACCGGCGTCCGGCTCACGCCCAGCTTCTTCGACAGGTCGGTCTCGATCAGCGGGGCGCCCGGCGCCAGGCGGCCGGACACGATCAGCTCGCGCAGCCGGCCGTAGGCCAGCGCGGTCACCTCCTGCCGGCCGTTGCCGACCGACACGCTCCACGCGGCGGGGGCGGGCCGGGTGGGGGCGGATGTGCTGCTGGCGGAAGACATGGCCGGAGAACCTAGTGCACAGCAGGCCCGGGAGCAACCAGCCCAACCGAGGCCCCGGGCCCGGGTTCACTCAACCAAAAGGTATACGCCGAAACGGCCGGGCCTGTCCATTGAAATGCATCGCGTACTGTATACATAGCGGTACGCACGCATTCCCTGCTAGAATCCCGGCTCACCGGGCCATGCCAGGCCCGTCCCGGCGCCCCCCGGCGCGTCCCTCGCACAACCTATGACCCTTCTGCTCCAAGCGGCCCTGGTCGTGCTCAGCCTGCTGTATGTCGCCGAGTGGGTCCGATCCGGCCGCGCGCACCGGCCCGGCCCCGGGGCGCCGACCGCCAGGCCGGGCCCCCTGGACCTCGGCACCGGCTTCGCGACCGATTTCCTCGACACGCTTGGCATCGGCAACTTCGCGACGACCACCGCCGCCCTGAAGTTCTTCCGCCTCGCGCCGGACCAGGAGATCCCCGGCACCCTGAATGTCGGCCACACCCTGCCGGTGGTGACCGAAGCGTTGATCTACATCGGCATCATCCAGGTGGACGCCTGGACGCTGCTCTCGATGATCGTGGCCGCCGTCGCCGGCGCCTGGCTTGGAGCCGGCGTGGTTGCCCGCATGCCGCGGCGCGCGATCCAGATCGGCATGGGCCTCGCGCTGCTGGGTTTCGCTCTCGTGCTCCTTGCCCAGTTGCGCGTTCAGCTTCACGGGGATGCCCTGGGCCTTGCCGGCCCCCGCTTGGTGCTGGCGATCGCCGGCAACTTCGTCCTCGGCGCGCTCATGACGCTCGGCATCGGGCTCTACGCGCCGTGCATGATTCTCGTCAGCCTGCTCGGCATGAACCCGGTCGCCGCCTTCCCGATCATGATGGGCTCCTGCGCGTTCCTGATGCCGGTCGGCAGCATCCGGTTCATCCGCGCAAACCGCTACAGCCTGCGCGCGGCCCTCGGCCTGACGATCGGCGGCCTCCCGGGCGTACTGCTGGCGGCGTTCCTGGTCAAGTCCCTGCCGCTCGACGCCGTTCGCTGGCTCGTGGTGGGCGTGGTCGTCTACACATCGCTGATGATGCTGCGCTCGGCCCGGCGCGAGAAGTCACCAAGGCCCCCGTTGGAGGTTGCATGAGTCGCTTCCGATCGTCTTTCCGGCTGGTTCCGGCGTTCGCCGTGCTTTCGATCGTCATCGGCCTCGCCCTCGCCGCATCCTGGCCGCTCCAGGCACAGGCCCCCGCCAGGGCCGGGACCTCGATGGACGCGAACGCCCGGGTGAAGGCGTTCGATCGGTTCGTCGAGATGAAGAAGGCCTCCCCCTTCAAGGACTTGCAGTGGCAGCTCCTGGGCCCGACCAACATCAGCGGCCGGGTCGTTGACATCGACGTGGCCCGGCGGCCGGGCAAGACGCGAGTGGTGTACGTGGCCACGGCGTCGGGCGGCCTGTGGAAGACCGAGAACGAGGGCACGAGCTTCGAGCCGATCTTCGACCAGGCGCCGTCCACCCAGGGCGGCGACGTCGCGGTGGCCCCCTCCGACCCCAACACCATCTGGCTCGGCACCGGCGAGGCCAACATCTTCCGCAGCTCGAACGCCGGGACCGGCGTTTACAAGTCCGCCGATGGCGGCAAGACCTGGCACCACATGGGTCTGGCGCTGACGCACACGATCCCGCGCGTCGTGGTCCACCCCACCAACCCCGCCATCGTCTACGTGGCTGCCGGGGGGCGAGAGTGGACCGACAACGAGGAGCGCGGCGTCTTCAAGACGATCGACGGGGGCAAGACCTGGAACAAGGTGCTCTACGTCAACCCGCGGACGGGTGCCAACGACCTGGTGATGGACCCGGCCAACCCGAACGTGCTCTACGCCACGATGTGGCAGCGCGTGCGCAGGAAGTGGAACGATCCGCGCAACGAGGCCGACTACAAGGAAAGCGGCATCCACAAGACGACCGACGGGGGCAAGACGTGGAAGCCGATCAACACCGGCCTGCCCGCGGGGCAGTTCCGCGGGCGCATCGGGATCGACGTGGTCCGGACCAAGCCCAACATCCTCTACGCCTTCGTGGACAACTACGAGATTGCGCGCCAGGCGAAGCCGGGCGAGCTGGACTCCTACGGCCGGCAGCGCGGCGGGACCATCCGCGGGGCCGAGATCTACCGGAGCGACGACCGGGGCGACACCTGGCGCAAGGTGAGCGAGGCCGGCTCCTACATGGAGAGCGCCGCGGCCACTTATGGCTGGGTCTTCGCGCAGGTGCGCGTCGATCCGAACAACGAGAACATCGTCTACTTCATGGGGCTGGCGCTCAACCAATCCACCGACGGCGGCCGCACGTTCAAGCGTATCGGCGACATGCACGGCGACCACCACGCACTGTGGATCGATCCGTCCAACCCGGACGTGCTGATCAACGGCAACGACGGCGGCGTCGTCTTCTCCTACGACCGGGGGCGCTCGTGGCGTGAGTTCACGACCGGCGGCTTGATTCCCGTCGTGCAGTTCTTCAACGTCTCCTACGACATGGCCACGCCCTTCCGCGTCTACGGATCCGTGCAGGACCACGGCAGTTATCGGGCGCCGGTGGACCTCACGGCCGGCCGCGACAAGATCCGGCCGATCGAGTTCGAGGGCACGCTCGGGGGCGAGGGGACGACGCACGCCATCGACTGGAGCACTAACACGCTCGTCTACGCCGCGAGCTTCTACGGGAACCTCGATCGAGCCGACATGACGAAGCCTGGCACCGGCAGGCGGCGGACGCCCTACGAGGTCACCAACATCATGCCGAAGGTGGCGCAGGGCGAGCCGTCACTCCGGGGGCAGTGGATGGCCCCAACCGTTGTCTCCCCTCACAACCCCACCGTCGTCTACCACGGCCTGCAGGCCGTCTACCGCTCCATGTACAAGGGCGAGACCTGGGAGCGAATCAGCCAGGACCTCACCGGCAACGACCCGGCGATGCTCGGTGACATCCCCTACCAGACGATTTACGCGCTTGCCGAATCGCCGATGCGCTTCGGCCTGCTGTACGCGGGCACCGACGACGGGCGGCTGTGGATCACGAGGAACGGCGGGGCGGCGTGGACCGAGCTGACCGCGGGGCTGCCGCAGCGCCAGTGGATCTCGCGCGTGGTGCCGTCCGCATTCGACGAGGGCACCGTTTACGTGACGCAGAACGGGAAGCGCGACGACGACTTCACGCCCTACATCTACAAGTCCACCGACTTCGGCAAGACGTTCATCAGCCTCGCGACGGGCATCCCGGCCGGGCCGGTGAACGTGATCCGCGAGGACCCGACCAACAAGTCGATCCTCTACGTCGGCACGGACATGGGCGTATTCGTGACGCTCGACGGCGGCACGAATTGGCAGGTGCTCGGTGGCAACCTGCCCTCGACCTTCGTCCACGACCTCGTCATCCACCCTCGCGACAAGATGATCGTCATCGCGACGCACGGACGCGGGATGTGGGTCATGGACGCCGTGCCGGTGCAGGGGAAGAAGCAGTAGGCGGTAAGCAGAAGGCGGTGGGCAGCCGGCACGCCCCTCCGCGATGCTCGGGCGCCCTGAGCGTCGTCGACAGACGCTGTCACAGACGCGAGACCAAGGGCCGGAACGATGACACCGTTCCGGCCCTTGTTTCTCGCGAAGGTGCGTTCGTGCCTGCCGGTCCGAAATGAGACAGCATCGTCCGTCCGCGCGGTGTGACGCCGAGCCAGACCAGCCCCTGAGCCGTGAGACCTGAGCCCTGAGCCTTCTATGACGACACTCGACTGGTTGGTCATCCTCGCGTACTTCGGCCTGCTGCTCGCGCTCGTCGCGTGGGTCATGCGGCGCATGAAGAACACCACCGACGACTACTTCCTGGCCGGTCGCAACCTGGGCTGGCTGATCGTCGGCGCCTCGATCTTCGCGTCGAACATCGGTTCCGAGCACTTGGTGGGGCTTGCGGGCTCGGGCGCCACGAGCGGGGTCGCGATGGCGCACTACGAGCTGCACGCCTGGTGCCTGCTCGTCCTCGGGTGGGTGTTCGTGCCCTTCTACATGCGCTCGAAGGTCTACACGATGCCCGAGTTCCTCGAGCGCCGCTTCTCGGCCTCGTCGCGCTGGGTGCTGTCGGGCATCTCGCTGGTAGCCTACGTCCTGACGAAGATTGCCGTCGGGATCTTCGCCGGCGGAATCGTCTTTGGCACGCTGATGCCCGAGCTGTCCCTCCAGGTCGGCGGCATCACGTTCAACGCCTTCTGGATAGGTTCGGTGGCGGTGGTCTTGCTGACGGGCCTGTACACCGTCATCGGCGGCATGCGGGCCGTGGCCTACACAGAGGCGATCCAGACGCTGATCCTCATCGTCGGCTCGCTGACCCTGACGGTGTTCGGCCTGCAGAAGCTGGGCGGCTGGGCGGGGTTTCGCGCCGCGGTGCCGGCCGACATGTTCAACCTGTGGAAGCCGCTGATCCCCGCGGGCGTGGAGGGAACCTGGGCGCCAGTGCGCGAGGCGGGGCGGATGGCCTGGTACTTCAATACCAACTACCCCTGGCTGGGGATGCTTTTCTGCGCGCCGATCATCGGCCTGTGGTACTGGTGCACGGACCAGTACATCGTCCAGCGGACGCTGGGGGCGCCCGATGAAACCGAGGCGCGCCGCGGCTCGATCTTCGCCGGCTTCCTGAAGCTGCTGCCGGTCTTCATCTTCATCATCCCGGGGATGATCGCCGTCGCGCTCGCCCGCACGGGCCAGGTCCCGGGCTTGAACGGGCTGGTGGACGCCAACGGCGAGGCCATCCCGGCGACGGCGCAGGCGGCGTTCCCCCTCATGGTGCAGCACGTGATGCCCACGGGCCTGCGCGGGCTCGTCGTGGCCGGCCTGCTCGCGGCCTTGATGAGCTCCCTCGCCGGCGTGTTCAACGCCTGCTCCACGCTCTTCACCATCGACTTCTACGGCAAGCTGCACCCCCGGGCGACCGACCAGCAGCTGGTCTGGATCGGGAGGGTGGCCACCACGGTGATGGTGTTGATCGGGCTGGCGTGGATCCCGGTGATCCAGGGCGCGCGCGGGCTCTACGATTACCTCCAGGGCGTCCAGTCGTACCTGGCGCCGCCCATCTTCGCCGTGTTCTTCCTCGGCGTCTTCATGAAGCGCTTGAACGGGAAGGGCTGCCTGGCCGCCCTGGTGACCGGCTTCCTGATGGGTGCGTTCCGCCTGGCGGTGGACACGCCCGTCACCCTGAAGATGGCGGGCTTCGAGGGCGGCTACCAGGCGGGGTCGCTCCTCTGGATCGTCAACAACATCTACTTCCAGTACTACAGCCTGTTGATCTTCGTCGTGTCCTCGCTGGTGCTGATCGGCGTCAGCTACGCCACCGAGCCGCCGGCCGAGCGGCAGTTGAGCGGCCTGACGTACGCGACGGTGACCGACGCGCAGCGCGAGCACTCGCGCAGCAGCTGGAATCGGTGGGACGTGATCAGCTCGGGCGTGGTCCTGGCGCTGATCCTGATCGCGTACCTGTACTTCAATGGGTAGGGCAGCCGGGCGGAGGCAAGCTCCGCCCCTGCGAGCACGGCGCCGGGTATCGGGCGGACACAGTTCCGCTTGGCGGGTCGCCGCGGACAGCCGGGCGACGTGAGCATTGGTCGTAGGGGCGGGCCTTGTGTCCGCCCTGTGGAGGGATAGCGAGATGCGGAACGATTCGATGACCCTTGGCCTGATCGTCGGCAACCGGGGGTTCTTCCCCGATCACCTGGCGCAGAGCGGCCGCCAGGAGATGATGGCCGTCCTCGAAAAGGCCGGCGTGAAGGTGGTGGCGCTGACGCCGGCCGACTCCAAGCACGGCGCCGTGGAGACCCGCGAGGAGTCGCGCAAGTGCGCGGACCTGTTCAGGCGCCACCGCGACGAAATCGACGGCGTCCTCGTCACCCTGCCGAACTTCGGCGAGGAACGCGGGATTGCCGACGCGCTGCGGTTCGCGGAGCTCGACGTCCCGGTCCTGATCCAGGCGACGCCGGACACCGCCGGCTCGATGACGATCCGGGACCGCCGCGACAGCTTCTGCGGCAAGATGTCGGCCTGCAACAACCTGAAGCAGTACGGCATCAAGTACTCGCTCACGACGCTGCACACCGAGGCGCCGGACTCCCAGGCCTTCGCCCGGGACCTGCGGTGGTTCACGGGCGTCTGCCGAGTGGTCAAGGGACTGCGCCGGGTGCGCATCGGCGCGGTCGGCGCCCGGCCCGCCGCGTTCAACACCGTGCGCTTCAGCGAGAAGCTGCTCGAGCGGGCGGGCATCTCGGTCGAGCCCATCGACCTGTCCGAGATCCTCGGCCGCATCAACCGCCTGGCGAACGACCACCCGGCGGTCCAGGCGAAGCTGGCCGCCATCGGGGCATACGTCCCCACCGTCGGCATCCCGACGCTGGCGACGCTGAAGATGGCGAAGCTCGGGGCGGTGATCGATCAATGGATGGCCGAAACGGACGTTGCCATCAGCGCGGTGCAGTGCTGGACGTCGATCGAGGAGTTCTACGGCGTCGTGCCCTGCACGGTGATGAGCATGATGAGCGATGAGCTGATGTCGAGCGCCTGCGAGGTCGACGTCTGCGGCGTCATCGGCATGCACGCGCTGCGCCTGGCCTCCGGCACGCCGAGCGCGCTCCTCGACTGGAACAACAACTACGGCGAGGACCCCGACAAGGCCGTCTGCTTCCACTGCAGCAACCTGCCGAAGAGCTTCTTCCGCGACGTCCGGATGGACTACCAGGAAATCATCGCGGGCACGGTGGGCCGAGAGAACACCTACGGCACCTGCGTCGGCCGCGTGAAGGCCAGCCCGATGAGCTTTGCCCGCTTCTCGACCGACGATGAGCGCGGCGTGATCTGCGGGTATGTCGGCGAGGGCAAGTTCACCGACGACCCGCTGGACACGTTTGGCGGCGCGGGGGTCGTCCACATTCCCGGCATGCAGGCGCTCCTGCGGTTCATCTGCGAGAACGGGTTCGAGCACCACGTCGCCGCCAACATGTCGTCGGTCGCCGCCATGGTCCACGAGGCGACGGCGAACTACTTGGGGTGGGATGTGTATTGGCACAGGGGATAGGACTCAGGATTCAGGAATCAGGATTCGGGGCGTCCCGCGAGTCGCGCTGCGGCACCCCGTGATCCCCCGAATCCTGAATCCCGAATCCTGAATCCGAGGGAGATCACGATGATCGTCGCCGGCGTTGATTTCGGCACGCTGAGCGTCCGCGTGTCCATCGTGGACCACGAGAAGGGCCGCCTCGGGTCTGGGGTGGCGGAGTACCCGCTGCACCGGAAGAAAAGCGACCCGGACCACGCGACACAAAGCCATGCGGACCACATGCAGGCCCTCGTGCTCGCCACACGGCGGGCGCTCGAGGAGGCTGGCGTCCAGGGGGGAGACGTCCTCGCCATCGCGCTCGACACCACGGGGTCGAGCGTCGTGCCGGTCGGTGAGGGACTGGTCCCGCTGGACGACTATTACCTGTGGTGCGACCACCGGGCCTGGCAAGAGGCGGCCCTGATCACGCGTGTCGCGCACGAGCGCGGTCTCGAGGCGATCCATTGGTGTGGCGACGCCTATTCGAGCGAGTGGGGCTTCTCCAAGCTGCTGCACTGGCTCCGTCACAACCCCGACAAGCGCGGCCGGCTCGTCACCGCTCTCGAGCACTGCGACATGGTGGCGGCGACGCTCTGCGGGATTGCCGATCCTTCGGAGGTGAGGCGCAGTGTCTGCGCCATGGGCCACAAGTGGATGTGGAACGAGTCGCTCGGCGGGCTGCCGCCCGAGGACTTCCTGGTGGCGGTCGATCCCCTGCTCGCCGGCGTACGAGCGAAGCTGGCGGGGTGCTACGCGACGTCCGACCAGCTCGCGGGTCACCTGTCGGCGGAGTGGGCGGGCCGGCTGGGCCTCCGGCCCGGTATCCCGGTGCCGGTCGGCGCGTTCGACGCTCACTGGGACGCGATAGGCGCCGGCGTGCGCCTCGGCGACATGGTGAACGTGATCGGCACGTCCACCTGCATCATCGGCGTCAGCGATCGGGCCGAGTGTGTGCCCGGCGTCTGCGGGGTGGTGCAGGGGTCGGTGGACCCCAGGCTGACGGGCATCGAAGCGGGCCTGTCCGCGACCGGCGACATCTTCGACGCCATCGCCCGGCGCGCCGGCACTACCGTGCCGGAGCTGTCGAAGGGGCTCGAGCGCTATCGCGCCGGCGAGACGGGCCTGCTGCGCCTGACGTGGGACAACGGCGACCGCACCGTGCTGGTCAACCCCGAGCTGGGCGGCGTGACGTTCGGCTGGAACCTGACGCACACCGCGCAGGACGACCTCTTTGCCGCCGTCGAGGGCACCGCGTTCCACACGCGCGTGATTCTCGAGCGGATGGAGGAGCACGGCGTCAGGATTGCGCGGGTGATCAACGGCGGCGGGATCCCCAGGAAGAACCCCGCGTTGAACGCCGTCTACGCGAACGTCATCAACAAGCCGATCCTGGTGCCGCAGGCGGAGGTCACGAGCCTGGGGTCGGCCATCTTCGCCTTCCTCGCGGCCGGCGTGTACCGGACCATCGAGGACGCGCAGGCGGCGCTCTGCCCCGGCTACGAGGTTGTGACGCCGGACCCCGGCCAGGCAGCGACATACGACACGTTGTTCGGCCTCTACCGGAAGCTGTATTTCGCGTTCGGCCGGAAATCGTCCGGCACGGCAGACGTGGGGGAGGTGCTGCCGACCCTGCGCGCCGTGGCCGCGAAGGTGAGGCAGGCGTGAGCACGCTCGATGCGTTGAAGGAGCAGGTGCTCGAGGCGAACCTCGAGTTGGTGCGGCGCGGCCTCGTGATCCAGGCCTTCGGCAACGCCAGCGGGATCGACCGCGGCGAGGGGCTGGTCGTGATCAAGCCGAGCGGCGTGCCGTACGACGCGCTCACCCCACGCAACCTCGTGGTCGTGGACCTGGACGGGCAGCCGAGAGGCGGCGGCCTGCGCCCTTCGTCCGACCTGCCGACACACCTGGCCCTCTACAAGGCCTTCCCGGGGATCGGTGGTGTGACCCACACGCACTCGCGCATGGCCACCAGCTGGGCGCAGGCGGGACGCGAGATTCCCTGCCTTGGCACCACGCACGCCGACTACTTCCGTGGCCCCGTGCCCGTGACGGACGCGATGACGCAGGCCGAGATCCGGTCGGCCTACGAGTGGAACACGGGACAGGCCATTGTCCGGCGGTTCACCGCCCTGAACCCGCTCGAGTTCCCGGCCGTCCTCGTTCACGGCCACGCCCCCTTCTGCTGGGGACCCACGCCGGCGGACGCGGCAAACGTGGCCGTGATCCTCGAGGAGGTGGCGGCCATGGCGTGGCACACGGTCATGTTGAACCCCGGCGTGACCTCTATCTCTCCCGTGCTGCGAGACAAGCACTTCCTCCGGAAGCACGGGCCGGAGGCGTATTACGGGCAGAAGTGAGAATTGAGAATGAAGAATTGAGAATGGAGAATTGAGAACACGTTGGGCGCCGTCCGCCTTCCGCCTTCAACCTGCAGGATTACCTATGCGCTTCATGAGACTCCTTCTTCTCGTCCTCTTGCCGTTTCTCCTGATCGCCGGGGGCGCCGCGGATCAGCCCATCGACGCCCAGGGATCCCCGCAGTTGACGCCCGCGTCTCTCGAGGGCCTCACGTACCGGAACCTCGGGCCGTTCCGCGCCGGATCGTGGGTCTCCGACATCGCCGTCCCCGACGGCCCGCCGCGAGCGCACCTCTACACCTTCTACGTTGCGGTCCGCTACGGCGGCCTCTGGAAGACGACCAACAACGGGACGACCTTCGAGCTCGTCTTCGACCAGCCGGACGTCACCGGGATTGGCTGCCTGGCCATCGCCCCGTCGAACTCGAATGTCATCTATGTGGGCACCGGCGATGCCGCAAGCGTGCGCGTGGCCTACCCCGGCGATGGCGTCTACAAATCCACGGACGCAGGCAAGACCTGGCAGAGGGTGGGACTCTCCGACACCCATCACATCGGCCGGATCGTCGTTCACCCCACAAACCCGGAGGTCGTCTACGTCGCGGCGATGGGGCGCCTCTGGTCCACCAGCGGGGAGCGCGGCGTCTTCAAGTCGGCCGACGGCGGGAAGACGTGGAAGAAGGTGCTCTACGTGGACGAGAAGACGGGCGCGATCGACCTGGTGATCGACCGGCGCGCCCCCGAGATCCTCTACGCCGCCACCTACGAGGTGCAGCGCCGGCCGTGGCGCCTCTACGAGGGCACCGGCACCGGGAGCGGGATCCACAAGACGACCGACGGCGGCCGGACGTGGAAGAAGCTGGCCGGCGGGCTGCCGACCGGGCCGCAAGGCCGTATCGGTCTCGACATCTACCAGAAGAACCCGAACATCCTGTACGCGGTCACCGAGAACCTCTCGATGCGCCCGCCGACCGAGGACGAGATCGCCCGGGCGAAGGAGCGCAAGACCGAGGCGCGCCCGCGGCCGATCGGCGGCGAGGTGTACCGGACGGAGGACGGCGGCCGCACGTGGAAGAAGATGAACTCGACGGCCGACGACGTGAGCTCCAAGGCGGGGTACTCGTTCAACCAGATCCGGGTGGACCAGAACAACGACAAGAAGATCCTCATCAACTGCGACTCCTTGATCAGCTCCGAGGATGGCGGCCGGACGTTCAAGGGCCTGACCTGGGCGAACCGCGGCCTGTTCTCGAGCGCGTTCGGCGACTACCGCAGCATGTGGATCGACCCGCAGGACTCGAACCGGATCATCATGGGGTCCGACGGCGGGGTGCACGTCTCCTATGACGGCGGCAAGACCGCCGACCACTACTACAACCTGCCCGGCGGCGAGATCTACGCGATCGACGTGGACATGGAGGACCCCTACAACATCTACGCCGGGCTCCAGGACCACGACTCCTGGAAGGGGCCGATCAACGGGAAGCACGGCCGGGTGGGGCCCGAGGACTGGGTCACGGTCGGTGACAACGACGGGATGTACAACCGCGTGGACCCCAACGACAGCCGCTGGGTCTATAACAGCATCCAGTGGGGCGGCCAGTACCGGGCCGACCAGAAGACGCACACGCGCAAGCTGATTCAGCCGACGCGTCCCGCCGGCCAGCCCCCGCTGCGATACAACTGGACGCCGCCAATCATGCTCTCGCCCCACAACAGCGCCATCGTCTACACGGGCGCGCAGGTGCTCTTCCGGTCACTCGACCGCGGCGATCACTGGGAGGAAATCAGCCCCGACCTCACCACCAACGACCCGGAGAAGATCTCGCCGCCTGGAATGACGGTTCAGTTCTGCACGCTCACGACGCTCTCCGAGTCTCCAGTGAAGGCGGGCGTGATCTGGGCGGGCGCCGACGACGGCAAGGTGCAGGTGACGACGAACCATGGGGCGACCTGGACCGACGTGACGCCCAAGCTCGTGGCGGCGGGCGCGCCGGCGCACTACTGGACCACCCGCGTGCTCGCGTCGCGCTTTGCCCCCGGGACCGCCTACGTGACGAAGGCGGGACGGCGCTACGACGAGTTCAAGACGGTCGTGATGAAGACGACGGACTTCGGGGCGACGTGGACGTCGGTGGCCGGCGACATGCCGGACCGCGCGGTGGACGTCGTGGTCGAGGACTTGAAGGACAAGGACATCCTCTATGTGGGCACGAACAAGGGGGTGTTCGCCACGATCGACGGCGGCCGGTGCTGGGTCGCCTTCAAGGGCAACATGCCCACGGTGCCGGTAACCGACATGGTCATCCACCCCCGCGAGCACGACCTGGTGGTTGCCACCTACGGCCGTGGCCTCTGGGTGACCAACGTCGCCTGGGTCGGCGAGGCGAAGGCGGGCGCGCTCGACAAGGACGTCCACCTGTTCGCCATCCGGCCCACGCCCGTATCGCCGGAGGGGCCGTGGGGCAACTGGGAGCTCTACGGCGACCGCCACCTGGTCGTGCCGAACGACGACGGCGTGAACGTGGACTTCTTCCTGAAGGCGAAGCCCGCGGAGAAGGTGAAGGTGACGGTGGCCGACGCGACCGGCGCCACGCTGCGCACGATCGAGGCCGAGGCGAAGGCGGGCTTGAACCGCGTGACGTGGGATCTGGGCGCCGGGCGCGGCCGCCGCGCCGAGCCGGGCGAGTACACGGTGACGCTGAAGGTGCGGGACCGGACGCTCACTCAGAAGGCGCGGGTGGTCCCGACGGGGCACGCCCGGTAATCGCGTGGGCGACTGCGAGGGGAGTGAAGCGGCTGGTGCTGACACCGCCCACACGTGCCGGGCGCGGGCTCTGATGAGGCAAAGACGATGACCAGCAAGCAGAAGTGCGGCGCGCTCGTCCTGGCGCTCGTGTCGGGTGTTGCCTTCGGGCAAGGGGTTCGGCTCGCGGCGGTGGCCGGGAGCGGAGACCGGGCGCAGGCGGCGGTTGCGCCGGACCAGCCCGTTCGCAACGGGTCCTTCGAGGAGGTGGCCGGGAACGTGCCGGCCGGGTGGCGGACCGCGCAGTTCCAGCGCGGCGCGCAGTTCGGGGTGGAAACGGCGGGCCGTACCGGCAGCCGCAGCGTCCGGATCACGTCGGCCGACGGCGCCGACGCCGCCTGGACGACGGTGGCCGTGGTGCGGCCGTATGCGAAGTACCGGCTGACGGGGTGGATCCGGACCGAGGGCGTGGAGCAGGTCGGGTCCGCGAAGGGTGCGCTGCTCAACATCCACGGGATGCAGCCGCTGCAGACGTCGGCGATCGCGGGGACGCGCGACTGGACGCGGGTGGAGTTGACGTTCGACACCGAGGGGAACGACGCGCTGCAGATCAACTGCCTGTTGGGGGGATGGGGAAAGGTGACGGGAACCGCCTGGTACGACGACATCGCGCTGGAACTCCTCTCGGCCCGCGAGCTTGCGCCCGCCGCCGCCATCGACGCCGCCCGACGCCGCGCGCCGGTCTCCCCGTACGTCCACGGCCAGTTCATCGAGCATCTCGGGCGCTGCATCTACGGCGGCATCTGGGCGGAAATGCTGGAGGACCGGAAGTTCTTCCATGCCGTCGGCGACAAGGAGTCGCCGTGGAGCGTGGCCGGCGAGCCGGCGGCGGTCACGATGAACAGCGCTGCGCCGTTCGTCGGCCAGCACACCCCGGAAGTCAGGCTATGGGGCAACGGCAAGGCTGCCGGCCTCCAGCAGGAAGGACTGGCGTTGGTCGGGGGCAAGAAGTACGTCGGCCGCATCGTGCTGGCCGGCGACGCCGGGGTCGGCCCCGTCCGCGTGAGCCTGGTGTGGGGCGAGGCGCCGGCCGCCCGTGAAACGGTGACCGTCGCGCGAGTTGACCGGGCCTTTGCCTCGACGCCCCTTGCCTTCTCCGCCCCCGCCGCGACAGAGCACGCGCGCCTGGTCATCGAGGCAAGCGGCCAGGGGACGCTGCGCGTGGGGACGGCCTCGCTGATGCCCGCGGACACCGTCGAGGGCTTCCGGCCGGAGGTGCTGCGGCTGCTGCGCGAGCTGGACTCGCCGGTCTACCGCTGGCCGGGCGGCAACTTCGTCAGCGGGTACGATTGGCACGACGGGATCGGCGACCGCGACCGCCGGCCGCCGCGAAAGAACCCCGCGTGGAAGGGCGTCGAGCACAACGACGTCGGCATCCACGAGTTCATGACGTTCTGCCGGCTCGTCAAAACCGAACCCTACATCGCCGTGAACAGCGGCCTGGGCGACGTGAAGTCCGCCGCCGACGAGGTCGAGTACGTCAACGGCCCGGCGTCCTCGCCCATGGGGCAGCTGCGGGCGAAGAACGGGCACCCCGAGCCCTACGCGTGCAAGTGGTGGTCGATCGGGAACGAAATGTACGGCGACTGGCAGCTGGGCCACATGCCGTTGAAGGAGTACGTGCAGAAGCACAACACCTTCGCCGAGGCCATGCGCGCCAGGGACGCGTCGATCCGCCTGATCGGCGTCGGTGCGGTCGGCGAGTGGAGCGAGGCGATGATGGCCAACTGCGCCGGCCACATGGACCTGGTCAGCGAGCACTTCTACAGCCAGGAACGACCGGGGCTGATGTCGCACGTCGCCCAGATCCCCCGAAACATCCGCGAGATCGCCGATGCGCACCGGAAGTACCGGGCGACGATCCCCGCGCTCGCGGGCAAGGACATCCGGATCGCGCTCGACGAGTGGAACTACTGGTACGGCCCGCACGTCTTCGGCGAGCTGGGCACCCGGTACTTCGTGAAAGACGGTCTGGGCATCGCCGCCGGACTGCACGAGTATTTCCGCAATTCCGACATCTGCTATATGGCCAACTATGCCCAGACAGTCAACGTCATTGGCTGTATCAAGACGACCAAGACCGCCGCGGCCTTTGACACGACAGGTTATCCGCTGATGCTGTATCGTAAAGAATTCGGCACTATCCCCGTCGAAGTCAATGGATGGAATGAAAAACTGGATGTGTCAGCGGCGCTGACCGAAGACAAAAAATATCTGACTATCGGCATCGT
>Ga0105104_10001998_pt1 | contig 15070 bp, 11 predicted proteins | sample PPLLaktember2015_3_FD_87034 | JGI IMG/M metagenome (GOLD analysis project Ga0105104, IMG submission 87034) | Freshwater sediment microbial communities from Prairie Pothole Lake near Jamestown, North Dakota, USA - PPLs Lake P7 Core (6) Depth... | ecosystem: Environmental > Aquatic > Freshwater >... | reverse complement strand
CGACGGCGATTCGCTTTGGTCACGGGATTTCATGATTCTGGATGACCTTACTACCGGGAATATCGCTTTGGTGCGCGACGGCGGATTCGTTATTGCCAGCAACCGGGGTATGCTGCGTTTGAGTGCGGCAGGCGACAGCTTGTGGGTTCTTCCTTACCGCTGTACACATTGTGCAGTGACGGCAGGCGGTGGATATGTGCTGATCGGCCGGATGGGTTTCGACAACAGTGATTTTTTTATTCTGAAGACGGACCGCGATCGTGATCTGCCGGCATCGGTTTGCGCTCGCGTCGCGCAGGATTTCACGCTGCATACGAACTATCCGAATCCATTCAACGCAACGACGACAATCCGGTTCGATGTGGCTCGCGCGGGGGATTTGACATTGTCTGTATTTGATATGAACGGGCGGTTGGTGCGAACACTTGCGAGCGGCCGGTTTAATGCTGGTTCGCACACGATCCATTTCGATGCGCGAAATCTCTCCAGCGGTATTTACTTTTCCCGTTTGAATACCGGCGGACAGTCAGCCATTCAAAAAATGGTTTTGCTGAAGTAGCGAGAACCCGATATATTTTTCATGAAAAACCGGGCGACCCTTTCAGGTCGCCCGGCTCTTTATTCCGCCGAGCAGGGTCGCTGACCCTGCCGGAATCAGTGTTCCCGAGAGATTCTGGACGCCCGTAAGAACGGTGTCCAGAATGACAGAAAAAGAAATGGGCGGGGTAAGGACACCCCGCCCAGCGGAATAGCATTTCAGCGTTTTTCTAATGCTTCGCGACAGCTTGGCTCGATTCCGTGCTCGTTTCCACGCCGCCGCGCTTCGAGAACAGAATTGCTCCGGTTAAAATAGCCAGTGCAATAAACGCCATCACCCAGCCGCCCGCTGAGCCTCGCATGACCACAGTGCTCGGCGCAATGAGAATCGCGACGAGGTTCATCACCTTAATCATCGGATTCAGCGCGGGGCCCGCCGTGTCCTTCAGAGGATCGCCGACGGTATCGCCAATCACTCCGGCTTTGTGTGCCTCGCTGCCTTTGCCGCCGAGGAATCCGTCTTCGATTTTCTTCTTGGCATTATCCCACGCACCGCCCGTGTTGGACATAAACACGGCCATGAGCTGCCCGACGAGAATCGCGCCTGCTAAGAATCCACCGAGCGAGTACGGCCCAAGCCAGAAGCCGATCAGAATCGGCGAAAACACGGCTAAAAGTCCGGGACTCAGCAATTCCTTCTGTGCCGCTGCCGTGGAAATAGCCACGCAGCGCGCATAATCCGGTTTGCCCTTTTCACCGACGCCCGTGTATTCCCAGATTCCCGGAATCGTGCGGAATTGGCGGCGAACTTCTTCCACCAACAGCACCGCCGCCCGCGATACCGCGCGAATCGCAAAGGATGAGAACAGGAACGGAACCGCGCCGCCGATTAATAGACCGATGAACACATCGGGCAGGTTCACCTGAATGTTCTTGACCAGAATTTCCGCGTCGCGCACGGCTACGGTATCGAGGAACGAGCGATAGAGCGATACCGCCGCGATCACCGCCGTGGCAATCGCAAATCCTTTTGTCAGAGCTTTGGTGGTGTTGCCCACCATGTCCAGCCGCGAAACGATATTGTGCGCGGCTTTATTTTCGCTGCCATCCGCGTTCTTCAGCGCGCCCGACATTTCGAAAATGCCGTTGGCATTGTCGGAAATCGGCCCGTAAGTGTCCATCGCGAGCACATAACCGGTCGTAGCCAAGAGTCCCAAACCCGCCAGTGCAATCGCATAAGCCGCAAAGGCTGGATCGGGAAAGAGAATAAACGCTCCGTAAATCGTTGCGGCAATCGCCACAATACCCCAAACGGAAGATTCAAGACCTTCCGAGAGTCCGGACAGAATCAACGTAGCCGGGCCGGTCTTAGCTGAAGATGCGATTTCCGTAACGGGTTTCTTGTCCACCGCCGTAAAATACTCGGTGATCTTGCCGATAATCTGCGTCAGTACAATGCCGAAAAAGTTCGCCAAAAATGCCAGCCACCAGAAATTCTCGATCAAGCCGATGAGTTTCCGGTCTGCTTCCGGCGGAATGGCCGGCATATAGCCTGTCTTGAACACCCACCACGACACAATTAGAAAACCCAGCGAAGCAAAGAACGCGGAGGTAAAGAAACCCACGTTAATCGGCTTCATGGGATTCATGTTCGGATCATCTTTGCCGCGCACGGCGAAAACACCGATAATGGAGGCCACGACACCCACCGCGCGCACCAGCAAGGCGTAAATCACCAGCTTCAGCGTGAACGCCGCGGTGAATGTATTGCCGGTCATTTCCCCGAAACCGGAGCTTTGCAGAGTAAATCCGACGGCCGCCGCTAAAATAATCGCGGCCACCAGAGTTACTTCGTAAGATTCAAATACGTCCGCCGCCATACCGGCGCAGTCACCCACGTTGTCGCCGACATTGTCGGCAATCGTGGCCGCGTTGCGCGGATCATCTTCGGGAATCCCCGCTTCCACCTTGCCTACTAAATCGGCTCCCACATCAGCGGCTTTCGTGAAAATCCCGCCGCCCACGCGCATAAAGAGCGCGGCCAGCGATCCTCCGAAGCCGAAGCCCACCAGCACAAACATCGCATTCTGCTGGAAGATCATGAAGGTGATCGTCGCGCCCAGCAGACCGAGACCCACCGTAAACATGCCGCTCACGGCTCCCGCCTGAAACGCGATTTCCAAAGCCTTTTTAAAGCTGGAGAGGGCGGCATTAGCCACGCGCACATTGCCGCGCACCGCTACGCCCATGCCTACGTATCCTGCCAGATACGAGGCCGTCACTCCGAGCAGGAAAGCAATGGACACACCCAAACCTAAAATCAGAGCGGTTTCATCCCCCATGAATGCATACTGATTGCGGTAGAGGAAAAAGAGGCCGACGCCCAGCACTATCACGACCGGAGTCATCGTCTTGACCTGTTTCGCGAGATAGGCCATCGCGCCTTCCTGTACCGCTCGCGCGACACCCTGCATGCGTTCGCTGCCGGGATCCTGCTTCATGGTTTTCCGCCACCAGTAGACGCCGAAACCGAGGGCGATAATCGCACCCGCCAGCACGATAAACAGCGGAATCCAGGCTTCTTCACCAAACGGCAATTGAATGGCTTCGCCGCCGCCGTGTTCTCCGCTCGGCGCGGAGGCCGGTTGTGCGGCGGACGGCTGCGCGAACAGCGACGGTCCGGCGCAAATAAAAATGGCTAATGCCACAACGAGAAGCCCCAGCAGCCACGTCTTTGCTTTGCGGTTCACGGTTCCCTTGTTTAGCGGGTTCATGGCTCTGCGCATACTCCTCCTCGACACTTCTATTTCTGATGCTTGAGTTCGACACATATAAGGAGATTGCCAAGTTCAGAAAATACAGACCAATCGCAATCCGCCTCGTCATTTAATATAACAATTGCTATTATTTACGTCAAGCGATATAAAGCGGTAATATGCAATTAATCTTTATTCACATATGAGAAAGATAACTTGCGTATCTGGACAATTCTTTGCATTATTGAGATTAAATTCGCATGGAAGTGAATCGGCTTACCGCGAAAACAACCGATTCTCGGCACATTACCGATATATTTCCAGCGGCTGTTTCGATAACATTGCGCAGAGTGTGTTGTCGCTATAGGTTTTTTGCATAGCCGAGACCCCGCAAATTCAGCAAATGAGGTGGATCATGAAGCAGGTTCTAATACTAATCGCGTTTATACTCGCTTTCGGGATTTTTTCGAGTGCTGGTCAGGCTGAGCCTCTGGGCAATACCTATGTAGCGGGCACATCATGGTTCGATTTTCAACACAACGGTTCGTGCGGAAGGATGGTAGGAGTAGACGATTCAGATTTCGTTCATGCGGCGTGGATGTCGCTGCCGACGGCTAATCCCGATATAAGCCGCCATATCCGGTACAACCTGTGGGATCCGGCCACTCAGGCCTTTGAATATCCGGGGGGAATGCCGATGGACTCAAATCGGAATGGTGGATACGTGACGCTTGCGGTGACTCCCGACGGTTGCCCGCTGTTTGGGTACCATGAATGGCGAACCGATTACCAAGCCCAGCAGTCTTGCGTGAACGTTTGCGGCGAACAATCGGTTTTTCCGCCACCTATTTGGACGCAAGGACAAGTTGTGGATATCATCTGGCCGCAGATTACACGCAGTGTAAACGGAACAATTCATTTGGTGTCCGAGGAGAATAATGCGATTGGGATGTACGAAAACCGCGTTTATTACTCCCGGGGTATTGTACATACTGATTCCGAAGGCGTGATATCCGTGGTGTGGCGGGACTATGAGGGGACAGGATTTGATATGGTCGGCTGGACATGCAACGTGGCTCACACGATTGCGAGTTCCCGTTATTCCGGACGCGTGGCGCGGGCATGGCTGCAATCCAGACGTCCGTTTCCGACTAATACAGGAACGCAATATGATAACGACGTTATCGTTCAAATTTCCGATGATGACGGCTTGACGTGGAATCCGCCGATCAATATCACCAGTTTTATTCCCGGAGATACCGCGTGCTACAATCAGACTCAAAACTGGCAAGTCTGCAGCCGGGATACATTCCGTGCGTTTCAAGAGATTAATTTGTTGTTTGATGAAGCGGACGTATTGCATGTCGCATTCACGACGATAGGCTATTACACGTGGAATGAAAACGGCGAAGAAAGCATTACATGGAGAAAATCCCTGATCTGGCATTGGAGCGAAGCTACCGGCCAGTTCAGCCTCATTGCCGACGGCTGGTTCAACAGCACAGATCCGGCGGCGTATCAAAGAAACGTAAACAAGCCCAGTTTAGCTATGGATGCAGCCAACGGCACTCTTCATTGTGCCTATATACAATATGATCCGAATTTACTTTCGGAAGGCGGTTATTTAAACGCCGATGTCTGGATTTCCGCATCCACCGATGGCGGTTCCAACTGGAGCGTGGGCACGAATGTGACGCGAACGACTCCTGCTGTGATTCCCACTCCTGCGGGAGAATGCTTGGTCGAACGCGACCCCACGCTGGCGGAAACGACTTCGGATGGTATTCTACATCTGACGTATGCACTAGATCGCGATGCGGGTCTCGGTTGGTATGATGAAGGTGTGTACACTCTGAATGATTTTATCTATCAGCGCGTACCGGCGGATTCCATCGCGCTTGCTCCGCTCCTGCGCCGCTATCCGCTGCACTATGATTCGTCGGGCTTCGCGCATGCGGAGTCTTTTCCTGTTTCCGCTCCACGGTCAATGATTCTTCATCCCGCTTATCCCAATCCGTTCAACAGCGGCACGACGATCATCTTTGAATTGCCCTATCGCGGTGATATTACACTCTCAGTTTTTGATATTCTCGGCCGCGAAGTTCAGACACTCCTTGCCGGAAATTCAGAGGCGGGAGTTCATTCCGTCGCATGGGATGCTTCCCGCTTTGCCTCCGGTCTTTACTTTGTGCAACTGCGTTCCGCGCAGAAAAATTTAGTGACAAAAGTTATGCTGCTAAAATAAAGCGGCATTCCCGAAAAAAATCTCGGGAGGTCATCATGAAAAGCGTGTTTCGATTCGCTCTCATCTCGTTCTTGCTCTATGACGCTGCGGCATTTGCGCAAACGTACGAGGCCGGTACGACCTACATGTCCTATCAGCACGTCGGTTCGTGCGGACGCATGATCGCTGTGGATGATTCCGGTTTTGTCCATGTGGTTTGGACAAAGCTTTTAACTCCGGACCTGCTCAATGGTGTGCGACATGTTTTCTACAATTTATGGGATCCGGGTACGGGTGCCTTCTATTCAACAAACGGCAATCAGGTGGACAATGCGCCGCTGCGTGCCGGATTTGCGACTTTAGCATTACTTGGAAATGGTTGGGTGTTCCCTGCTTTTCATCTGGAGGTTCCCGACGGCATGGGATTACGCTCTGCGGCCGCGATTGACTTGCTGCCGGGAATGGGAATCTTCACATCAGTCCGCGTGCCCAATATTTTTCAGGAGCCATTCAGGGAGTTCCTTTGGCCGAAGATCGCTGTCGGTCACGACAGTACACTTCATATGATTTCAACGGAGATCAATCCGGACGATTACCTTTTCGCGCCCTATCGAATTTTTTATTCCCGCGGAATTCCGCAGTGGGATGATGAGGGCTATGGACTCGGAATCGAGTGGTCGTGGTTCGGCTTCAGTGGTTTCCAATATGTGGATACGGTGACTTCCATCGGAGCCGTCATTGCCGCTTCCCGCGTTTCCGATCGGGTGGCTATTGCTTGGGCCAAGCCGCGTCATCTTCGGAACGCGGACTCCAGCTTGAATAAATCCGACAATGACCTTTACGTTCAGATGTCCTATGACGGAGGATATAACTGGAGTTTCCCCGAAAATATCACACAATTCATTCCGCCCGACAGTGAGTGCTATGCGGAAACAGGCAACGCGCTCTGCTGCACGCGTGATACTCTGCGCGTGTTTCCCGATGTCAGTCTAATTTTCGATCAACAGGACGTTCTCCACATTGCTTTCACAACGGTCGGATATTATCACTGGTCGGGCGAAACGCAGCAGCCATCCATCCAGAGAACGAAAGCCATGATCTGGCACTGGAATGAAGGAAACCACATCTTCAGACCCGTTGCATCGAGTTGGCTGGACTCCGCGGCTATCGCTCCGCATAAGCTGCCAACGGATCATGCGATGGTGGAAAAACCCAGCTTGTCTGTAGACCCAATCAACTTCTATCTCTATTGTACCTATCTGAAATACGACACGGCCGCCTACTCGGAAGCCGGAATTCTCAATGCGGATGTGTTCGTGAGCACAAACCGGTATTTCGGAAACAATTGGTCGGTCGGAACAAATGTAGCGCGCACAGTACCGAGCATTATTCCCGCGCCGTTAGGATTCAACGCGAATGAACAGGATGTCTCCGCCGCCGAACTTATCACCGGCGGCAACCTGCATCTCTTCTATCTTCTGGATCGCGATGCAGGCACTTCCGGCGACGTCGTTTCACTCAACTCCATGTACTATCGCCGCATTTCCGCAATAGATTCGATTGCCGCAACACCGATCATGCCTGCCGCAGCTTTCCATGTGGAGATCGTTAACTGCGATTCTACGGACGCGGTTAATCCGCCGTCCGCATCCGTGAATCAATTGGAACTTTATTCGGCTTATCCGAACCCGTTCAACAGCAGCACAACCATGGCGTTCAGTTTGCCGCAGAGATCGGATGTCAAGCTGACGGTCTATGATATTCTGGGTCGAGAAATGGAGGAACTTCTATCCGGGACTCTTGGAGGCGGGCTGCATTCTGCGGTGTGGAATCCCCGTCAAGCCGGTTCCGGAATCTATTTCTTCCGGCTGCAAACGGCCTATGGCGCAAGACTTCAAAAAGTTGTATATTTGAGGTAATGGACTCCCTCATCATAGACTTGCGTAGTATCAGCGTGTCATTCGGCAGCCGGTCGGTTTTGAACGGGCTCTCCCTATCTGTAGGAAAGGGAGAGCTTGTCATTGTGGAGGGAGCCACCGGCGCGGGGAAAACGACTCTAATCCGCCTGCTGTTAGGAGCTTTGCCGGTCCGATCCGGTTCCGCCGGTGTGCTGGATGCGGATATGACCCGCGCCTCGCGCGAGGAACTCACCCGCCTCCGCCGTCGCGTCGGTGTCGTTTTTCAAACACCGCGTTTTCTGGAGCGGGATTCCGTTTTATCCAATGTTATTCTGCCGCTGGTCATTCGCGGGGACAATTCCGCCCGCTGCCGTGCCGAAGGCACGCGCGCACTTTTAGAAGCCGGACTTTCCTCCTGTTCCCGCACATGTCCCCGCCAGATTTCCGGCGGTGAACAAGCCCGGCTGCAAATTGCCCGCGCGCTGATCCACAAGCCATATCTGTTGTTGGCCGATGAACCGTTCGCTCATCTCGACCCGGAGTCTGCGGTAGAGGCAGAAAATTTGCTCGCGACCGCTCACTCACGCGGAATGACGGTTTTAATTACCACGCACCGCCCGACCCGATTAATCGAACGCGCCCGCCGCTATCGTCTCGAAGGCGGAAGACTCGTTGACAATCCGGAAACCGCAGCGGGTGCGTCGTCATGAACTACTTCCAGCTTGCGCTCAAACTGGGATGGAGCACACTGCGGTCGCGGCCCACGCTGACGGCTCTGGCAGTGCTGCTTCTGGCTTTAGGAACGTGCATCCTCGGAGTCGTTTTCGGGGCATTGATTCTGATCGGTAGTATGGAAAGCGAGATCGTTTCCGCTCTGACGGTCGAATTGGAACTCGCGCAGGATTCCGAAACGGCCCGCCATGCGGTGATGGAACGGGCTGAAGGGCTGCCGGGCGTCGAATCGGTGCAATTTATTCCGGCGGAAGTCACGCTGCGCGAAATCGAAAAAGAAACCGGGGAAGATCTCACGCGGCTGTTCGGCGCTAATCCCTTCCCGCCCCTTGTCCGCGTACATTTCGCCGGGATTAATATTAATTCGCTGGACAGTATGGCATCCGCCGCGAAGAGTTGGCCGGAAGTAACCAATGTGGTTTACCCTCGCGCGCTCTGGAGCGACATCCAGCGCACCGGATCGCGGATTCAAGGAATGGTCGGATGGTCTGCGGCGGTTTTAGCTTTCGTGGTTTTTGTCTTAGTGGGACTTTGTCTTCGTGCGCAAGTCCGAAACCGGGCTGAAACTTGGGAATTTCTGATCCTGTCCGGAATTTCCAGCGGAATTATTAATCTTTCTCTATTGGTTCAGGAAGTACTTGTCGGCTTGTTGGGAGGGGTAGTCGCCTGCGGTTTTGTTGCGGGTTTGGCGGCGGTTGCCAGTTGGCTTAGCCTGCGGGAGGTCAGTCTTCCGGCATGGTTCTACCTGTTTATCTGCGGAATAGCCATCTTGTTTTCCGTCATTGCCGGGCTGCTTTCACCCCGTAAATTCAACCGGTAAGCCGAGTCGTTCGACCGGAACTTAGCGATCCGAAAAATGTGTAAATTGTAAAGGACAAGTTGCTCCGGCAACTTGTTTTATTTTATAAAGTTAGAATTTCAATAAAGGAGAGGGCTGCTTTTTAAGGGAATTTCCGCACGTAAATAAATGCTTAATTTGAAGTTGTGGTTCTTGACAATGGCCGTAGAAGTGAGTATAATTAAAATTAGGCTTTTTTTACCTTTTTCACTGTGAGAACAGCGGTTAGTCTGCCCAGAGTACGACCATGTTTGATGATCCCCGTGCAAATATTCCCAACCTGTCGCCGCGCGAAAGACAAATCCTCAGCGCGGTCGTACAACATTTCATTTTAACGGCGACGCCTGCCGGATCGCGGCAGTTATCGCGCCGGTTGGGGATTGATTTATCCGCTGCCACCGTGCGCAATGTCATGGCCGATCTCGAAGAGATGGGATTGCTTTGCCATCCGCATACATCCGCGGGGCGCGTCCCTTCGGACTTAGGCTATCGTCTGTATGTCAATGATCTGATGGAAACCTGCGTTTTAACTACGGCGGAGAAGGAAGCTATCGAACGCGAGTTCGAGGGCATTTCGCAGGAACTCGATGAGATCATGGCTGTCACGGCGCGCGTGCTTTCTTCTGCGTCGCGCCTTTTAGCGATTGTGATGGTGCCCACGCTGGATGATGCTCGTCTGCATCGCGTGGATCTGGTGCGCGTATCGCAGAGCCGTTTGCTCGTGGTGATTTCGCTGGAATCGGGTCCGGTGAAAACGATCATGGTGGAACTCGAGCAGAGCATTCCCGAAGAACAGCTTCAGCAGATTTCCCACGTCATCAATCACCGTCTTTCCGGATTAACTCTGGCGCAAGTCCGCGCGGAGATCGGAGAGAGATTCGCTAATCTTCCCGCCACCCATCCCGGTCTCGTGCGGTTTTTCATTGATTCGGCGGAGCGGCTGTTCAGCTTCAGCGACCGGGATGAAATGAAAATCGGCGGCCGCGCGGAAGTGCTCTCGCAGCCGGAATTCTCCGATCCGCTCAGCATGCGCGGCATCATCGAACTCATCGAAGACAAGGACATCATCGTCCATCTGCTGCAGGATCAGAAATCGGAAGACCGCGTTGCGATTTCCATCGGCAGTGAAAATCCCGATGCGCGCGCCAAAGGTCTTTCGGTCTTAGCCTCCAGCTATTACAGTCCGTCGGCCTCCGGCAAGGTCGGCGTGATCGGCCCCACGCGCATGGACTATTCCAAATTGAAAAGCCTCGTGGAATTCACCGCCCGCATCATCCAGCGGCACATGGAGAGCGGTTCGCAAGTGAAACGAAAACGATGAACAATCAAGAGAACGAACAAAACCCCATCAACGGTGAGCCGGACAATTCGGAGAAGGCGTGTTCCGAAACTCCGGTCGAAGCCGAAAACGGCCGTATAGATTTGTCGGCGGAACTGGAAAAAGCCGTCGCCGAATGGCAGGACAAGTATCTGCGCAAGCTGGCCGAGTTCGACAACTTCCGCAAACGCACGCGGCAGGAACAGGAATCTCTGCGGCAGTGGGTGATCGAATCCCTCTTAGTGAATCTGCTGCCCGTGATGGATGATTTCGACCGCATGCTGGCCATGCCCGCTAATGGCGACGACGCCTTCCGCAAGGGTGTGGAGATGATCCGCGAAAAATTCCGCGGTTTTCTGGAATCCTGCGACGTGAAAAAGTTCGAATGCGTCGGGCAGCCGTTTAATCCCGATGAGCACGATGCTCTGATGACCCGCCCCACGCCCGACTTTCCAGCCCATACCGTGTTGGATGTGATTACTCCCGGCTACCGCATGGGAGATCGCGTCATCCGCCACGCGCAGGTGGTGGTATCGTCTGAACCTGAAGAGAGGACGGAGGACGGGAATTAACCATTTGCTGTAGGGGCACAATATATTGTGCCCGTCTTTCCGCCGAGCAGGGTCGCTGATCCTGCCGCAATCTGTATGAAACGGGCGAAGCGTGAGACGCCCTCCCTGATGCAGTGTCGGTGAATGAAAACCTAAGACAAGCGGATATTCAATGGAGTATAGCCCGACAACGGAGCGCTGCACGAAATGCATCATGCCGAAAAGTGCGGCGGTAGTCCGGTTTGATGCGCAGGGAGTGTGCAGCCATTGTACGAATCATCAATCGTTTTTATTCAAAGGGGAAACCGAACTGATTCGCTTGCTGGATCGGCATCGGAAACCCGAACGCGAGTTCGACTGCATTGTCAATATCAGCGGAGGGCGGGACAGCAGCTATACGCTGCTGAAGCTGGTCAAGGATTACGGCATGCGGGTGCTGGCCGTCAACTATCATAATCCGTTCGTTGACGAGCAGGCCGCCCGGAATATCCAACGGATGGTGAACACGCTCGGCGTGAAGCTGGTGCAGTTCCGGTTTGCGAACCGGATTCACGAAAAAGCGTTGAAGGATATTCTGACCGTCTGGAATCGTCGGCCGTCGGCCGCGATGGTCCCCGCCATATGCGTGGGATGTAAAATTATTTGGCCACGCATTCTGCGCATCGCGAAAGAGTATCGCATTCGCTGCATCGTCAACGGCGGCAATCCGTACGAGTACACGACGTTTAAAAAAGAGCTGCTGGGCGTCCATCAAAACACCGGGCTGACCCGTTCATATTTTTTGAATGCCAAGGGCCTTGTCAAGGAGGCGCTGCAGAATCTGTCTTATACCAATCCGCGGCGGTTTCCCATCATGGCGAAGGCGTTTCTGTTCTCGAATCAATACTCCTTAGGATCGAGAATCCTGGGATCGGGAATCGAAAAAATTGATCTTTTCCACTATATCCCTTGGGAAGAAAACGACGTTTTGGGACGGATACGGAATGAATTGGGCTGGGAGCCGCCCGCCGGGATTTCATCTACGTGGCGATTTGATTGCCGGCTCTCGCATTTGAAGGATCTCATGTATTTGTCTACCATCGGCGTGACGGAAAAGGACGATTTCTATTCGAAAATGGTGCGGGAATCCAGGATGACGCGGGATCAAGCTCTGGAACGCATCGCGCAAGAAAACACGATTCATACCGGTATTATCGAGGATGTGTTGCAACAGATCGGCATGAAATCATCTGACGCGCGGAAACTGTTGCGCAGGCTCCCTGCAGCCAATTCGTTTACCGCCGATCTGGATCGCTAACCCCGCCGGAATCAGAACCTTTTGAACAAAATCTATTTTAGATAGTTTCATGACCACCAAACGCGATTACTACGAAATTTTAGGTATAGACCGCAGCGCCAGCGCGGAGGATATTAAAAAAGCCTACCGCAAGCTGGCCATGCAGTATCATCCCGACCGCAATAAAGGCGACGCCGCCGCCGAAGAGAAATTCAAGGAGGTTGGTGAAGCCTATGCCGTGCTCTCGGATTCCGATAAGAAAGCTCGCTATGACCGTTTCGGTCATGTGACGCCAGGCATGGGACCCGAACCGGGTGCGGGCGGCTACGGCGGATTTGAATTTGATTTGTCCGATGCGCTGCGGCAATTCATGGAGGGAGGCCTTTTTGGCGGCGGTGTGTTCGGAAGAGAGCGCGGCGGCGGTTCCACTCGCGTGCGCGGCAACGATCTGCAAATCAAACTGGCTCTCACGCTTGAAGAGATCGTTTCCGGAGTCAAGAAAAAACTCAAGGTCAAGCGATACGCCCCGTGTAAGGAATGCAGCGGCAGCGGCGCACGCAAGGGCACGACGCAAAAAACGTGTTCCACTTGTCACGGAACCGGTCAAGTGCGGCAGGTTTCCAGCACGTTTTTAGGGCAATTCGTAAATATCCAGACGTGTCCGCAGTGTCATGGGCAGGGAAAAGTCACCTCCGATCCGTGTCCGAATTGCAAGGGTGAAGGCCGCGTTCGCGAAGAGACCGTCGTCAATGTGGAGATTCCCGCCGGTGTTTCCGCCGGGCAATATCTGACCTTGCGCGGTGAAGGCAACGCGGGACCAAACGGCGGTCCGTCCGGCGATCTGGTGGTCGTGGTGGATGAGCAGCCGCACGAGCATTTCGTGCGCGACGGCGATAATGTAATTTATCCGCTCACGCTCACCATTCCGCAGCTCGTGTTGGGGGATGAAGTCGAAGTTCCCACGCTCACCGGACTCGCGCGGCTGAAAATCGAACCCGGCACCGAACCGGGCCGCGTCCTGCGCATGCGCGGCAAGGGTTTGCCCTCGCTGCATGGATATCACAACGGAGATCAGCTCGTGGAGATTCATCTTCACGTGCCGAAGAAGTTGAGTTCGCGCGAAAAGGATCTGTTGAACGAACTTCGCAATTCCGATAATTTCCGCGTTCCGTCGGGAAGCGGCGGATTCTTTAAACGCAGTAAGGAATCGTTCGGCTCGTGATTTGGAAAATGGACTTCCGCCCGGCCACGCTCCTGTGGCTGCTGGTAATTGTGTTTGTCATCGGGGCGGGGCTGTGGATCATGCAGGAAATCCGCGGCCGCGAAACGGTGTTCCCGCTCACTGTGGTTCACGATGATGCTGAATTGCGCGGGCTGAAGCAGCGCGCCGATTCCATCATGGCGATCCGCAAGGCGCGCGAAAAAGCTCCCATCGGCATCAACACGGCCACAGCGGCGGACTTCGAGCGGCTGGACGGCATCGGTGTTGTGCTCGCCGCCCGCATCGTGGCGTATCGCGATAAGCACGGTTTATTTCATTCGGTGGATGAACTCGACAACGTTTCCGGCATCGGCCCCAAGCGCATGGAAGGCATTCGCGCCCGCTGCGTTTTGGACAGCGTGCCCAAGTAAATTTTCCGGCCTGTTCCGCATCCGCTCTCTCCTCTTCGACGGAGGTTCCCATGGCAATCAGACTTTCCTCCGGATCTCATCGCCGCGAACATGCTTCGCAGTTGCGGCCCACCGCGGCGCGTACGTTGGAATCCGTGTTCGGCATGCTCTCCGACGAGGTCGAGGGGCGGCGCGTGCTGGATTTATACGCGGGGGTCGGTTCTTACGGTGTGCTGGCTTTGCGTAAGGGAGCGGAACTGGCCGTGTTCGTGGATAAATCGCACGAGGCTGAGAAGCGCATTCTCCGCGCGATTACGCAGTATCATCTTGATGAGCAGGCCAAGGTGTTCCGCGAAGACGTTTCCCATTTTCTGCACAAGACTGAACGTTGGGATGTGCCGTTCGATCTGATCTTTGCCGATCCGCCTTACGGGGAAGTGACTCCCGGCCCGGTCATTGAACAGATCCTCGATTCCGGTATGTTGACCAAGGGCGGCGTTTTAGTCTTCGAGCATTCCAAGCATCACGCCCCTCCCGAAATCTCCGCTCTGACTCTGCGCAAGTCCCGCGTCTTCGGCGAAACCACGGTTAGTATTTGGGATTATGCGTAAAAGGATAGATCGAGTCTTCCGATAGCATTTTATAGTCGATATTCGGAAACATGCTCCTTCAAAGGAGAATATTGTGAAATTTAATTCCCATGTCTTTATTCTATTTTTTGTAATTAGCATGGCCTTTGCCCAGCCGTACGAGCCGAACGTCATCTGGGATCGCAGCGGCGAAACGGCAAACTCGTGGTATGGAAGGCAGATACTTGCGCTGGGAGACCAGAATGATGATGGGTTTACGGATTGGGCTGTGAATACAGGTCATGATGGCGGGCGTTCACTTGAGTTTTTTCATGGAGCAGCAATTCTTCCGACAGAACCATACAACGTATTTCATTTGGACACGGTAGCATACATTGGATTTGGCGCCCAAATGATTGGTGATATTAATGGCGATGGGTATGAGGATTGGATACTTGTGCAAACCAGACGTCCAAACGGAGTTATCGCTGATCATGGCGTATTCATTGGGGGTACTACGGCAAGTGACACGCCGAATGTGGTTTTTACAACGTCATATCAGGTTACAGTTCAACCGATAGGTGATTTTAACAGGGATGGAAATGACGATATTGCCACCTACGATTTCAATGCCGACATTTTGAGGATCTACTATGGTGGCATTCCGATGGACACGATTCCGGATTGGGTCTTATATCAGCCACCGCCGGGGCTTCTTCAGAGCATTCCCTACGCCATAGGCGATTTCAATGGGGATGGG
>Ga0105104_10001997_pt1 | contig 15072 bp, 10 predicted proteins | sample PPLLaktember2015_3_FD_87034 | JGI IMG/M metagenome (GOLD analysis project Ga0105104, IMG submission 87034) | Freshwater sediment microbial communities from Prairie Pothole Lake near Jamestown, North Dakota, USA - PPLs Lake P7 Core (6) Depth... | ecosystem: Environmental > Aquatic > Freshwater >... | reverse complement strand
ATTGCGTAGCGCTTCGCGGAGTCCCTTTTGGGGCGAGGAGCGTAGCGACGTGGCAATCTAAACTTTTTCAACTCCCCCACAGCTACCATTTAAGAAGAAAAAGGGGGACATTCTACTTTTTGATGAGTTTTATAGGATGTGCTTCACGCCTTTTATGAATTCTCAATCCTGCATTCTCTGTTCTGTTCTTTATTCGTCCTGTCGTCCGTCGTCCGTCCTCTGTCCTCTGTCCTCTGTCTTCCGTCCTCTAAGCTATTCGCTTCTACAAGGCAGCGTTACCTTAACCCTCGTCCCTTTTCCCAACTGACTTGTCAGTTCGAGCGTGCCGTGATTTATCTCTATCAATCGCTTCGCGTGCGCAAGGCCCATACCCCTTTTCCTGCCCGCGGGCCTCGCTGAAAAGAATGGCTGTGTCGCCTTTGCCAATGTCTGCTCATCCATCCCCCGGCCTTTATCCACCACCTCGATGTTCACGGTCCCGCTTGTGTCGCCGGCCGCTTTTATCTCTATTGGGCCAATCCCCCCCTCGTATGATTCAAGCCCGTTGCAGATAATATTCGATATCGCGCTCGAAACTTGCGCCGAATCCACAACAACGCCGGGCGTTTCAGGCGAAACGTCGATTTTTATATCAAGCCCGCTTAAGTTTTTCTTCTGTATAGTTAAATCGCTCGCGTCTTTTATGATTTGGCCGACCGCCGTTTCAGTAGGTATCGGCTGCTCAGGCGTCGCATAGCTCATCAAATCATCGATGATTAAAGATAACTCGCTCGCGTTTTGCCCTATCTGCTCAAGAATCCGTTTCCTGTCCGGGTCGATTTCCGATTCGGCCAGTAACTGCGACCTCCCCCGTATGACCGAAAGCGGATTATTCAATTCATGCGCCGCCCCCGCCGCCATCTCCGCTAGCGCCTCCGCGTCCGTCTTCTGTCTTCTGCCCTCTGTTCTCTGTCCTCCGTCTTCCGTCCTCTGTCTTCCGGTCGTCATCGCCTGTGCGAATCGCTCAGCGTACCATTGCTGCTGGCTGATTGTTTGTAACATATCAATTAAAACAGCGCCGAATCTCGCCGCAGGCGCAAAACGCTGCTCAATATCCCCGAAAACCGGATGTCTCAACTCAAAAACAATCACGCCAACTATCTTGTCAGTCGATTGAAGGGGCGCAAGCTTGATGCAGGTCGGGTCGAATTCCACTTCGACCTGTTCTAAAAGCCAGTCAGCGTAATCCGATGCGTCGATAACGTCGAATTTCTCCCGCACCGCAGGCGGTATCAATGTCGCGTCTTTCGGCACGTCTAAAATAACCGCTTTTCTCGTCCCGTCTTTATCGACCACTACCCCTTCTAAACTCTCGCTCCCGACTAAATACAAACAAACAGGCCCCGTCTGATAAAACTTCTGCCAGCACACCGCGAAATCCCCCGCAAGCTCAACTGTCGAAATATTAGCTCTTACCCGGGGAAGCAATTTGCTTACAAAATCAAAATTGCCCGCGCTACTCTCCAGCCGGCCGCTCGCCTCGAATAATTTTGAACTCTCCTGTGCCAACTGACCCGTCGTTACCCGCAGCGCCTCGCAATACGCCGCTAATGGCCGAGGCAAATTCAATCCCGCTGATTCGCTTCTCTCTCTAACCAGTTCCGGCAACCGTTCCGCAATCGCGATTATCTGCTCAGCCCCCAGTCCAGGCGCTCCGGCTATCTCTTGCTTATCATAATTTCCCGATTCGCCGATACCCGCTTTTCTGACAATGCTATCAGCAAGCTCCACCACTGACGCAATCCTCGCCTGCGGCATCGACTTCGACAACGCCCCCGTCTGGCTGTGATGAAGCCATACCCCCAATATTATATCGCCCGGCAGCTCCAGCTTTTGTGCGAATCGCTTACCTAAAATTGTATGGTCAAGCCCGATATTTTCCTGCTCAACTAAAGCGAAACTGGTCTTTTTCTCTCTGGCCTGCTCCAAAAGCGTATCAAAACTCTTGGGCATCGCCTCATCCAAAAGGAATTTCCCGATATCGTGAAGCAATCCCGCTAAATACGCCGTATGCTCATCCAGCGGGGGGGTAATTTGTTTCGCTAACATCTCCGCACAACTCGCCACAGCTAACGAATGCAGGGTCAGTTTCCTTCTGAAATCCCCCCTCGAATCTTCAATTATCTTGGCCGACAATACCGCGTCCCGAATCTCCCGCAGCGACAATCCCTCAATCAAATCCGAAATCCACGTCTCACATCGCTTTATTGTGATTCCTTTGTTGCAACAAAGGCGCAATAAAAGCGCAGTTATAGCCGGGTCGCAAGCGATTATCTCGCCTAATTTAACAGGGGTTAGTTCCATCCGGCCAAGCGCACCCAAAAATCGCGCCGCTGCCGCCGGCAGAATAGATATGCTTTCACATTGGCCTACCGCAAGCTCAACCCTGCGTGTTGCCGTTATTTCGGGATTCATCCCCACCGTCCGCTAAAATTTTACCCTGTCCCCCGTTACGATGCCCTTTGCATCATCTCCAGAGAAGTGCAGATTCTTTTCATCAGGTCGTTTATTTCAAAGGGCTTTTTAACGAAATCCTGTGCCCCGGACTTCAATAGCTGGTCTATCTCTTCCTGCTTTATTACCCCGCTTACTATGATTATCTTGATATTCTCAAATTCCGGGTTTTTCCGTATCGTATGGCAGACCACGTTACCGTTTACATCGGGCAGCATATAATCCAGCAAAATGGCGTCAGGCCTGAACCGCTGGGTTTGGATGCCGGCCTCATAACCGGAAGTCGCGGTTTTAACGTCAAAGCGGCCGTCGCGGGAAAGAACCTCAACCAGCAAATCCACGATTTCAGCGTCGTCATCGACCACTAAGACCTTCTTTTTGCCCGATTCCAGTCCCTCTAACGGGATGGAGTTTGTCTTCATGAATTTCATTAAGCTGTCGCGGGGAATACGCCTGAAACGTGAGCCGGGAACCCTGAATCCTTCCAGTCGGCCGCAATCAAAACATCGTATTATCGTTTGCTGGCTTACCCGGCAGATTTCCGCGGCTTCGCCTGTTGTGAATAGTTCCTTCATATCACACTCTCCTCATTCACTCTATCTATCCTCACTGGTCTCTCTAAATTACCTCAATAACCTAATTTAACCTAATTTAACTATCGGACTATACCTTTGTCAAGCATAAAATTTTTTATTCCTTTCGCCGTTTTTAGTGTAAAAAACAGGATTATTATAGGCAGTGAAGCCGAAAAAAGGTGTTTTAAGCTGTAAGACACGGTTAAGTTGACCTATTATTCAAGCCAAGATTGACTTTCATCCCGAACCTGATTTAATTGACTCAAATGTTTGCGGCATAGATTAAGGAAGGTAAGCAATGGTTCGTGGAATTGTGAAATCAATTGTTTTTATAGCGACGGCAACGTTACTGTTTGGTTGCAGCAGCCGGCAGGCGCGACATATTGAGCTGATACAGTCCGCCGAGCCGCCTGTGATACCTGTGGGGCAGGATGCGTATCTGTTGTGGGACCGCCTGCCGTATCAGCGCATCGGCGTGCGGGCTTATATGCGCAGCACATATGATCGCCAGGGCAACAACCGCTCCGCCGACGCCAGCCATTTCCTCTATCAGCAATCCGATGAGTTTAATGTTACTCTCGATACAAAAGGACCGGGAGTGCTTTATTTCAAGAGAACCAACCACTGGCACGGAAGCCCCTGGCACTACGAAATCGACGGTAACGATTTTTTAGTCAGCGAGACCGCCACCGCGAATCCCGTTAACGCCAAAAACACGCTCACCGAAACCACTTTTATCCCCGCGGAATTATTTCCACATCCGCTTGTATGGACCTGGTCAACGACCAAAGGCGCCGACCTGATGTGGGTTCCCTTGCCGTTCGAGGAATCGCTGCGAATAGCATATACCCGGACGTTTTACGGCACGGGATATTACATATATCATATTTATTCGCGGGGGAATGAGAATTTCTCGAAGCCGATTAAAACCTGGGACAAACAGCCGCCCGATGCGCGGGTGCTTGAGCTTCTAAACAAAGCGGGAGCCGACATCGGCCCGGAAGGCCGGAAAGTGAATGGTTTTGTTGATTTAAGGCCCAATCAAAGCAGAACAATCGCGAAACTTGATGAAGGGCCTTCCGTAATACGGGCGCTTAAATTCACCGTCAGCCGGGAGCAGGCATACGAATTCGGAAAGGCGCGTCTATGCATAACATGGGACGGGCGAAGGCACCCGTCTGTCGATGCGCCTATTGATTTGTTCTTCGGCGCAGGTCATCTCTATAACAACAATAACCGCGAGTACCTTGTCAAAGGTTTTCCATCCGTGATTCGTTACGATGCAAATAATGTGGAATTGTCCTGCTATTGGCCTATGCCGTACTTTCGAGACGCAAGGATTGAAATCCGTAACGAACAAAAGACCAATCTCCGGGCTATCCGCTGGGAAATCCGCAGCGTTCCTTATACCGATCCGGTCAATCACGCGGCGTATTTCCACGCTACTTACACCGACCATCCCTCGCCCGTCCCCGGCCTGGATAATACTTTTCTCGATACCGCGACCATCGAGGGCGGCGGCTCGTGGAGCGGAAATTTCGTCGGGATGAGCTGGATTTTCACCCGCAGGGGCAGATTGCAGACGCTCGAAGGCGATCCCCGTTTCTTTTTCGACGACAGCAACACACCTCAGGGCTGGGGCACAGGCACAGAGGAGTGGGGCGGCGGCGGCGATTACTGGGGCGGAAAAAATATGACAATTCCCTTGGCGGGTCATCCCGTCGGTTCCGAAGCCGGGAAGACAAAAGATAAACAAGACCTGCTCAATTCGGCTTATCGATTCCTCATTGCCGACTTTTTCCCGTTCGGCAGACGCGCCGTGATTCGACTCGAACACGGAGGCGAAAACGATTTGAACGAGCATTATTCAGGCGTGGTTTACTGGTATGGAATCGATTCGCCGGCTCTGGTCGTAACCGATAGCTTCAGTGTTTGTAATCGGCAGGATATCAAATCGCATAATTATCGTTCCGAGCCGGCGTCGCAGCCGTATGAGCTGGAATCCCGCTTTGAATGGGGTCCCGACCATCGCGGCCCAAAAGAGTTTTTCCCCTCGCAAAAAGACCTTGTGCGGGCGACAAAGGGAGCTACGCAATTCGAAGTCCGGCTCGAGCCCGACAATCTCGGCGTAATGCTGCGGCGGAAATTCGATTACGCTTATCCCAACCAGCGGGCTAATGTATGGGTGCGTGCGCAAGACGCCGCCGATTGGCAATATGCGGGCCAGTGGTACACCGCTGGAAGTAATACCTGTGTTCACAGCGACCCGCGTAAGACCGGCGAGCTTGGCGCAGCGGAGCATAACGTAATCACAAGCAACCGGCGATGGCGTGAGGAAGAATTCCTGATTCCCCGAAAACTGACCTCCGGCGCTGAACGCATGGAGGTTAAAATGGAATTTGTGCCCGATAAACGTGAGCTTTTTCCGGGCCGGCCTTTTGAAAACGAATCGGCCTGGAGCGAATCCGGATATACGGTTTATTGCTATAAAATGCCGACGGTTATACCGGGAAATTAGGGAAAAAATATGAAGGCACAAGATGTTTACGAAATTATAAAGCGTGAAAAGATAATAGCCATTTCGCGAGGCGTTGAGAAAGGACGAATAGCTGATTTGGCAGAAGCGCTTCTGGAAGGGGGGATAAAGATTTTAGAAATAACCTGCAATACCAAAGGCGTTTTTGAAATCATAAAACTGCTTGTCGGAAAGATGGGCGACCGGATGCTAATCGGGGCGGGAACCGTAATAACAACCGATTTATGTGAAAAGGCCATTCAGGCAGGGGCCAAATATATCATCGCTCCTGATGTTAATCCCGATGTGATTGATTATTGCGTCAAGCGGGATGTAGCGATTTTACCCGGTGCCGCCACCGCTACCGAAATTCTGGCCGCTAAAAGGCACGGGGTGAAAATGGTCAAGATATTTCCTGCCGCCGCCATAGGAATTGATTATATAAAGCAATTGAAAGGCCCGATTGACGACGTTGATTTTGTCGCGGTAGGGGGCGTCCGCCCCGAAACAATCCAGGATTTCTTCTCCGCCGGCTGCGTAGCAATCGCGGCAGGTGATTCAATCACTCCCAAAAAATTAATCGAAACAGCCGATTGGCGCGCGATTACAGAAATAGCACAAAAATATGTGCGGGAATTACCGCATAATTGAAACACATTCGTCTAAGTCAGGTTTTTTTCTTTGTTCGTTCTTTCTTTTACGTCCATTCCGGTCACCCCCGTCCAAAATGGTCAATTGGTGGCAAAGCCCTGAGTTTACAAAAACTTACAGCTATGTTTTTTTTGTTCAGCCGGCCTTAATGGTCGCTATCATTCTTAAACCCTCCAATCGGTTATAAAAAATTCCGCCATTCTAACTCCTTGCCGGCAAAGGACTTAAAAAATTGTTATTCGCTTGCCCGTCGGCTGGCACGCCCTTCGCTATAGTAATAAGCAGTAGCAAAAAGAGTCGCACTTGAAAAATGAAAATACATAAGTTGGTTCAGGAAACCAGATGTTAGTGTTAGTGCAAGCGACAGTTTTGACAGTGGGTTTGAATGGCAGAAGCGAAGTTTTGAAAGAGCTGCCGATAAGGTTAGTAACAATGCAGTCCGGTCTTGAGGCTGCCCGTTCTTTGAAAAATGAAAAGGTGAACAGTGTTATCAGCAGGTGGGATTTGACGGATATGCCCGATGGGAAGTTCTTGAGGTCGTTAAAGGCCGCAAGACCCGATATCCCGACCATCGCCTTCGTAAGAGCCGGTAACACCACGCAGGAAATCGCGGCAAGGTCCCTCGGCATCACGGCCGTCCTCACTGAGGACGCCTCCGACGAGGCCTTCAAAAACACCGTCGCAAACCTGCTTGGTATCAAGGGCTCCGTCGAAATCAAGGCGATTTCTCCTGCTGAAAACGCAAGGGAACTGATGAGAGAGAGATAACCTCGACGGGTTGTCGAAGCATCGACTAATCTGTCAGTGTATTTCCGAGAGCATCCACGGCTCTGCCGTGTTAAGTATATGCTCACGAGGAGTTTTCTCCCCCCAAGCTGGGCTTTGTTGAATCCCGGGTAGATTGAAAAATCTCGAGCGTGGTTTGACTGGCCTGGCACGAATATCAGCGCTTCGCTCTAATAGCGATGCGATTATGATAAAGATTATCTACACATATTCTCTCCCCTTCTTCGCTGGATTTGTGGCTCTCTCTACAAGACAAATCCAGCCCGTAACCATACGCGGCCTCATTATCGCCGCGATAAAGGTAGTGAATAACTACTCATTCTCTCTCCCCTTCTTCGCTGGATTTGAAAAAAACTCTCTTCTCAAATCCAGCTCGAATACAAACGCGGTAAAGCCGCGATATGTATAAAAGCTATTCTCTCTCTTCCCTTCTTCGCTGGGTGTAAAAGCCCAGCCAGAGTTAAGCCGCAAACCGGAAGGTTTGTGATAAGGATATGTCTTAACGGAGGAAGAAATTAGTTCTCTCTCCCTTTCTTCGCTGGGTGGGCATGGTTTCTCAAAAACTGGGCAAACCCAGCAGTTGGCTGCGTGCATAATCGCGTGTAGCGGTTGTGCTTAAAGATAGCAGTGTGAAAGTCGCCGGGCCGGGCAGGTTGAAAGACCTGTTCGGCCCAGTATAGTTAGTAAGGAAACCTGCATATTGCTTAAGCAGGTTGTAAGGATGACGATAATGGGTAGAGGAGACCCTAAATGAAAAGAGTCATCGTTCTTTTAATTACAGGAATTTGGGTTTTATTGGGAAGCAACACAGCCCGTGGTGTAACCCGTATTATGCCCCTGGGAGATTCGATAACGAAGGGCTGGTACGGTTCTGTCAACAGGTGGGGATATAGGAAACCGCTGTATGATTCGCTAATAAACGGCGGTTACGATTTTGATTTAATCGGGTGTAAAGCTGACGGCAGTTTTACGGACCCGAACCATGAGGGTCGTAACGGCTGGAGGGCCGACGAGCTTCTCAACGGTCGAGCAAGCGCGCCTGCGGAGGGCAAGCTTTCCGACTGGCTGGTAAATGACCAGCCGGACATTGTTTTGCTTCATATCGGGACAAACGACGTAACGGCAGGGGGTGTAAACGCCGACGCCAATGAGATTAACGCAATTCTGAATGTAATCGATTCTTACGAGATTGCCAACGACAGGCACGTTACCGTTATTCTTGCACTTATAGTCAACAGGCGCATCGACAGTACCGAAGCAAGGCGGACCAAAACAACTCAGTATAACGACGATATCAGCGTTCTGGCGGCCAATCGCGTCGTCGACGGGGATGATATTATTGTCGTGGATATGGAAATAGCGCTGAATTACGACATAGGCGTGGATATGGCCGACGAGGTTCATCCAAACGACGCCGGCTACGCGAAAATGTCACAGGTCTGGTATAGTGCCCTGGAGGAATATTTCAGCGAGTGTGTTATCACGATTGCCGGTAACGTTCGCGAGCCGGACGGCATCACGCCCGTGGAGGGGATGTTGATACGGGCCGAGAATAACGACGTCAACGCGTTAACCGACGCCAACGGATTTTATGAATTGCACGTCAGTTACAACTGGTCGGGCATAACCACGCCTCAAAAGGACGGTTATATTTTCGAGCCCAACGGCTACGTTTATAACGGCGTTAATCAAGACCTCACAAATATGGATTATACGGCTGAGCCGATAACTCATATTATTTCGGGCTATGTAATTGAGCAGGATTCAGGTGAGCCGATAAGCGGAGTATGGGTTTTCCCGGATGACGCAGGGCCGTTAACGGTAACCGATGCAAACGGCTACTACGAGCTTGCGGAGGAGAGGAACTGGTCGGGCAATATAACGCTGCATAAGGGCACGTACGTTTTTGAGCCGAGAAGCAGGCACTACGAAAATATTGACAGAAATTATATTGCCGACCAGAACTATACCGGCAAAGAGTATGATTTCAGAATCGCCGGATATATTAAAAACGGCTGTGATAATCCCATAGAGGGTGTTGTTGTCGAGGCCAGCGCCGGCGCCGCATCAGGCACGACCAATGCGAACGGTTTTTACGAGGTCTGGGTCGATGCGGGCTGGTCGGGGACGATAACTCCGGCCAAGACAAACTATACGTTTGAGTCCATCTCGATGGATTACTTCGACGTGCAGGCCGACTTCGCCGGGCAGAATTACGTTGCCGCCAATTTATACGACCTCAATTGCGACACATATATCGGCTGGGGAGACGTAATGACGTTGGCCGACAACTGGCTCTCGACCGAACCCGGCGCAGCGGGCAATTTAGTTGCCGACGGGCGAATAGATTTCCTCGATTTCGCCGTTTTCTCGTTGGTTTGGCAGAATCAATAACTGATTATTTTCAGGGCATTAGAGGTTCTTAATTCGCCGGTTCTGCTGTTATGTCCGGACAGGAGTACAGAGGAATTCTCAAAATTCTTTCACAGGAGGAAAACTTAAGTGAAAAAGAACATCATCAAATCAAGAATTGTTACATCGGCATTGGCATTACTATTATTTATTTCTACGGCTTGTTACGCCGCAAGCTTTGAGGGTCTCGGTGATCTGGCCGGCGGTTCATTTGAAAGCTATGCTTATGGCGTCTCCGGCGACGGCGCGATTGTGGCCGGGTATAGTACTACCGCTTCAGGCGTTGAGGCGTTCCGCTGGACGGCTGCCGGCGGCAAGACAGGTCTCGGTGATTTATCCGGGGGTCAGTTTTACAGTCGGGCGTATGGCATCTCTTCGGACGGCTCGACTATTGTGGGGCAGGGCTTCTCCACTTCGGGCGGTGAGGCATTCCGCTGTATCGGCGGCGTGATGACTGGCCTGGGCGATCTGCCCGGCAGTTCATTCAGCAGCAAGGCGCAAGGCGTTTCCGCCAACGGCTCAGTTGTAGTCGGGTCAAGTTATTCGACATCAGGTATCGAGGCGTTCCGCTGGACCGGCGGCGTGATGACAGGCCTCGGGGATTTGTCCGGCGGGTCGTTTTCGAGTGTTGCCAGCGGTGTTTCTGCCGACGGTTCGATTGTAGTTGGGGGAAGTTCTTCGGCATCAGGCCACGAGGCATTCCGTTGGACGGGCGGTGTGATGACAGGTCTGGGCGATTTGCCCGGCGGGGGATTTTCCAGTTCTGCCGGCGGGATTTCAGCCGACGGTTCGATTATAGTCGGGGCCGGTACTTCCGCTTCAGGAGGTGAGGCCTTCCTTTGGAAAGACGGCGTGATGACGGGCCTCGGTGATTTGCCCGGCGGGTTGTTTGGCAGCTTTGCCAGTATTGTTTCCGGAGACGGCTCGGTTGTTGTAGGGCAAAGTTCTTCTGATTCAGGTAATGAATTGTTTTACTGGACAGCCCAGGGCGGAATGCAAAGTTTAAGAGACATACTTACGGACTCCGGGCTTAATTTGAACGGATGGATGCTGACACGAGCTACGGGAATTTCATCGGACGGCCTGACAATTGTCGGTTATGGAACTAATCCTAATGGAAACACAGAGGCCTGGGTAGCCACTGTGCCCGAGCCGGCGACGCTTTTATTGCTTACCATAGGCGGTTTGGCCCTTAGACGCCGATGACGGCTAAACAACCCGCAGATAGGCATTGGGGTAACCATCGGTGCTGTAATCCACCTACGTCGGATAAAGCCCCTCATTACAAACTGCATTTTTGTAAATAAAGGCCACCTCTAAAAACGTCATTGCGAGGAGTCCCGATTTATCGGGACGACGAAGCAATCTCAGTTTTTCGCTTAATAAACGAGATTCTTCGCTTCGCTCAGAATGACAAAATATGTTTTTAGAGGTTGCCTAAATAAAGTAGAATGTCCCCCTTTTTATTCCGCCCAACAAATACTACGAACATGCCGCTGAACCGCCTCCCGTAAGGGATGGCCAAACCATTATGGCGGACGGTTAAACAATGAAATAAGTTGATGTGCGGAGCACACCCTACGAAACACTGGATTCCCACGTGCGCGGGAATGACACTATTTTGCATTATATGCTTTGCAGAGCAGGCAGTTATGAAATGGCTTCCAAACACAAGGCAGGTGGTTGTAAAAGGATTCGGTTCGGGTAGAATCGGGGGCGAATGAAAAAGGAACAAATAATACTTCACGGTTATTAGCGGATATTGGAAGAGATAAAATGGTCAGGACCAGGATAATCAGCACGTTAGGGCCGGCGTCGTCGAGCGAGACGGTGCTTAGAAAGATGATGCAGGCCGGGATAGACGTAGTCCGGCTGAACTTTTCTCACGGAACGCGGGAGGAAATGCTGCATAGAATACGGGTGGTGAGGATATTGAACGCGAAATATCGCAGGTGCATAAAAATTCTTGGCGATCTTCAAGGTCATCGAATCAGGATAGGCGAGCTTGTCGGGCCGGTTGAACTTAAGAAACATCAGACGGTATGGCTTACGCAGGAAAAGATAAAAGGGAGCAGCGAAAGGATTCCATTCGATTACAAGGGGCCGATACGCACCATTAAGAAGGGGCAGCAGATATTCATAGACGACGGGAATATCGCCCTGGAAGTGACGGGCAGGGATGGAAACCGTCTGAAGACAAAAGTTTCGGCGGGCGGCCTTGTCAAGGAGCATAAGGGCGTCAATATTCCCGACGCGAAGCTCGAATTCGGGGGTATGAGCCAAAAGGACGTAGAGGACATACTGTTTTGCAAAGAGCACGGGTTCGATTACGTTGCGCAGTCATTTGTGCGGACAAAGCAGGATATTATGGATGTAAGAAAAGTTTTCGGGGACGGCCCGCGTTGCGGGGTCATCGCCAAGATTGAAAACAGGGAGGGCATAAAAAACATCGAAGAGATAATCAAGGCCTCGGACGGCATTATGATAGCGCGCGGAGATATGGGTGTGTCGCTGCCTGTTTACGAGATACCGGTAGTGCAGAAGATGATAATAAAAAAATGCAATCGCGCGAAAAAATTTGTCATCACGGCCACGCAGATGCTCGAGAGCATGGTCGAGAACCGCATTCCCACGCGGGCGGAAGTGACCGACGTTGCCAATTCCATAATAGACGGGACTGATTATGTTATGCTTTCAGCGGAGTCGGCTGTGGGAAAATATCCGGTTGAGACGGTGGATATGATGAATAAAATCATTAAGTTCACGGAAGGGTATTTGAAAATAAAAAAGCTGCGGGATTGATGGCAAGCGAGCAAACTGCGGCGGGGCAAGCCCCGCCCTACATAAAGATGATGTGCAGAGCACACCCTGCGAATCTATAAAAGTAGAATTCGCCGGCGGCGAATAAATGTCTCCCTTTTTATTTCAGGGAGGCGAGGTCGATTACGAAGCGGTATTTTACGTCGCCTTTGACCAAGCGGTCGTAGGCGTCGTTTACTTTCTGGATGGGGACGACCTCGATATCGGAGGAGATTTCGTGTTTGGCGCAGAAGTCGAGCATTTCCTGAGTTTCGCGGATGCCGCCTATAAGCGAGCCGGCGAACGACCTGCGTGCGCTTGGCAGGGCGAAAGGCGGTATAGTGAACGGGCTCGATGGAATACCGAGCACCACGAAAGTTCCGTCGCGGTCAAGGAGATTGAGATACTGATTCATATCGAGCTGGACCGAAATGGTGTTGAGAATAAGGTCGAATTTACAGGCGAGTTTATCGAGCATACCCGGTTCCGATGTATCGTAAAAATTATCCGCTCCGAGGCGTTTGGCGTCTTCCTGCTTTTTTACGGAATGACTAAGTACGCTAACATCTGCTCCCATAGCGTGCGCGAGTTTGACTGCCATGTGGCCCAGGCCTCCGAGACCGAGGACGGCGACTTTTTTGCCGGGGCCGGCATTCCAGTGGCGAAGGGGCGAATAGGTCGTGATGCCTGCGCAGAGCAGGGGGGCGACGCCGGCTGCGGGAAGATTTTTTGGGATTTTCAGGGCGTAATTTTCATCGACGACGATGCGGGTCGAGTATCCGCCGAATGTAGGGGTTACGCCGTCTTTTTCCATACTGTTATACGTCCAGGTAATGTTATGGCAATACTGTTCGAGGCCGTCTGTGCATTCCCGGCATTTGCGGCAGGAATCGGTAAAGCAGCCCACGCCGGCGAGGTCGCCTTTTTTGAAACGTTTGGCCTGCGGGCCTGTCTCGACGATTGTTCCGATGATTTCGTGTCCGGGGACCATCGGGTAATGCGAGCCGCCCCATTCGTTGCGGACCTGGTGGACGTCGGTATGACAGATGCCGCAATATTGAATGTCGATTAGCAGTTCGTTTGGGCCGAGGTCGCGCCGGCTGATTTGGAAGGGGGCCAACGGTTGCGTGGCTGTCTGGGCCGCGTATGCTTTTGTCGGATACATAGTTTGACTCCTTAAATTGAGTTTATTTATATCCACCGGCATCTCGCTGTTGCCGTGTATCGAACAAGGGTAAGAGACGGGATTCGAACCCGCGACCCTCGGAACCACAATCCGATGCTCTATCCAACTGAGCTACTCCTACCGCAACAATTGAGTATTTTATACTGATTAATGATAATTTGCAATTACCAATATCGGCCCGCCGTCTATCCTGTAAATTTGCCGTAGCAAATCCTGAAAGTCCATTTGGCTAACGGGTCGTTTTGATTTTCCGGAAAATTCAGCGCCGCGAACCGGCCGAAAAGCTCCTTTGCCTTCGAATCATACGCCTTTGCCGCTGCCTGCTCGTCGTCAAAATAACCGATGGTTTTCTGCTTACGGTTTTGTTTTATCTGGACATGCCACTTTTTTTCTTTTTTCGACCAGCACACGCCTTTGAACCTGGATGAGCAAAGGGAAGAAGTTTTTCTTCTGTTCCAGGTGTTTTGAGCACGTGTAGCGCTTCGCAGGTTAGAGTGACGGTTGTCGAGGCCGTTATGATTTTGATGGTCAACGAATCTATCGTTGAAGACGCCGAAGACTTCGCCATTCGACAATCTCATGACTTCGCGATGCATACTGATATGACGTCGTTTGCCTGAGACGCTATCTAATACAGCAGAGCTTTGAGCATACCAGGTACGTGTTGATTGTGAGGCGAACCAATTGAATGTGGTAAGGCGCTCGTAATCCTCCGGGTCAACAATTGCTCGCAGGCCTTGCGTCAGCTCAATTATACGAAACGCGCAGCCATAGCGGAATTTTCTGTAAAATAGAAGCGTCCAAACGCCCATACGATAGATAATCTCCGGAAGCAAAATTTTAATCCTGAACTCTTTCATTGCCTAATCTCCTTAACTCAAAACTCACAAATGCCTGCCAGAAGGACCACACATCCCTCTATCCCATGGCGCGAAAATGCGCGTTTCGTGCGAAAATTCGAGTTTTGTGTCCCCATCTAAATGAACGTAAGTCCTTATGGCACAAGGAATAAAAAAAATTATCGAAATGGCCGGATTATGAAAAACTATAATGCGCGTTTGTGCGCTAGCCCCCAGCCCCGTGGAATTCGAAGAATTCCACGGGGCTGGGGGAAACTTTTTTGGCATAATCCGGGGGACCGGTTATTCGATTTTATCGATGTCGTTTTCGGGCTGGCCTACGAGATATACCCTGTTTTTGCCGCTTCGTTTGGCGTCAAGCAGGGCGAAGTCGGCTTTTGCGAAAAGCTCTTCGACGGTCGAGCCGTCAGGGCCAAGGCCCGCCAGGCCGCCGCTTATTGTCAGGACGCCTTTGCCTTCGGGACCCAAAAAGCGAAATTCGGTTGTCTCAAGCTCTTTGCGAAATCGCTTGGCTATGAATATCACTTCTCTCGGGTGGTCGGCGGCAAATGAACGCCTCTCGTTATCAGCGCCGGGATGGGCGCGCCTCGGGTCGTCCCAGAAGACGACCGCGAATTCGTCGCCCCCTAATCTGCCCACCATATCGTGTTTCCGGCAGCATCGCTGAATCAGCATCGATGCTTGTTTTAATACCTCGTCGCCGGCGGCGTGGCCGTAAACGTCGTTATAGTGTTTGAAATTATCGATGTCGAAAATCAGCACCGTTACCCGTCCGTTAGTCGCCTGGCTTCGCTT
>Ga0105104_10001996_pt1 | contig 15078 bp, 11 predicted proteins | sample PPLLaktember2015_3_FD_87034 | JGI IMG/M metagenome (GOLD analysis project Ga0105104, IMG submission 87034) | Freshwater sediment microbial communities from Prairie Pothole Lake near Jamestown, North Dakota, USA - PPLs Lake P7 Core (6) Depth... | ecosystem: Environmental > Aquatic > Freshwater >... | reverse complement strand
CGCGCCATTAATTCACGCGGGCTGAATGGTTTGGTCAGGTAATCGTCCGCACCAACCGTCAGGCCGACCAGCTTGTCAGTCTCTTCAGACCGGGCGGTCAGCATTATCACGTAAGCGTTGGATTCCCGCCGCAGCTGGCTGAGGACTTCCATGCCATCCATGCCGGGTAGCATCACATCCAGAATGATTAAGTCTGGCTGGAAGGAATGGATCGTTTTTAATCCTTCCACGCCGTCATTGGCTGTGCGAAAATCATATCCCTCAGACCGCAAATAGGCAGTGACCACATTCAATATGCCCGGTTCATCGTCAATTACCAAGATCTTCGCTTTTTCCATTTGAATTTCCTGACTGTTTTCAACCTAATAGAGGAGGATTTAACCTCCTCTATTAGTATAAATCTTACTTTCTGTTGTATCCCTTTTTATTCAAGTTCCAATTCATCCACAAACTGGCCATGCCAGGTGTGCAGCCAAACTTGAGAAGAATAGCCATTGACACTGAGCATGCCGGCGACCTTTCCATTCACACTGAAATCAAAGGTGTAATATCCATAGAAAGCCATGCCTTCTTCAGCAACTGTCGCGCCTGGTTCATTTGCATCCAGGTAAGCCTGCGCAGCGGCCTTGGCGTCAGTTTCAGTTAAAGTCATTTCAGTGACATTTGCAGGATCAGGAATCGCATTGCAGCCCATGCGGCAACCAAAAGCGCCATTCTGACTGACAGCCATCATGCCGTATTTCAAATTCCACATATGGTTCGGCCCGATCTCGGGATAAACGTCGCCCGAGGCATAGTCCAGAAGAAGCTCCATGGCACCTTTTCCAGTACTTTTTTCTGTGACAACTGCGTAGGCATTCTGGTTGAAGATCATGATCTCATGCAGTTCGAGGTCATTGATGCCTAGATTTGTGAGATAAGTATTAAAGGCATTTTGGGCTTCTTCGATGCTAGCAGGCTCGCCTGTGTAGGTATCGCTAAAAAAACTGTGCCCCATCATGCCTGGACCTTGTCGAAAAGAATCCTGGTCTTCATTCCCCTGCCCAAAAAAGCCGCGTCCCATCATACCTGGACCTTGCCGGTAAGATCCCTGATCGTCATTCCCCTGCCCTAAAAAACCACGACCCATCATGCCCGGACCTTGCCGGTAATATCCCTGATCGTCATCCCCCTGCCCAAAAAAGCCGCGTCCCATCATGCCAGGACCCATACCAAAAGACTGTCGGGGATCATTGAAACGATTATTAGCGAAAGTGTTTCTGAAACTTAAAACCCGCCCCAAGACCACACCCCCGGTTACAAGTATTGCAGCCCCAAACAGGACAGCAACTGCTATCAAAGTGATTTTTAATGTTTTACTCATTTTTCATCCTTATATCTGATTTGACATAACTATAAGTTCCGAACAAGAAGGGAATATAAAGCGAATATGAAGATTGTGTAAAGAAGTGATCGCTCGTTTTAGGAGAGTCTCTCATTAAATCTTTGTCAGATTTGGTTGAAAGGATCCATTCCTCACCTACTTTTATTGAGTTGGAATATGTGCAATAATAATTTCAGATCAAAAGGTGGCAATATGCAAAAATGGATGGTAACCATCAATCCCCGGGCACTCGATTGGTTGCTCGAAGAGGATGAAGTAAATGCATCTGTCAGGTTTCTGGCGCTGAGAGATATTCTTGGGCGACAAAAAGGCGATCCTGAACTTGAGACAGCGCGCAAAGCTGCAATGGAAACGGGACTGATTCCCGCGATCCTGGCCAGGCAGCATCCGGATGGGTACTGGGAGAACAACAAAGGAATATACGGCCCCAAGTATTTTTCGACGGTCTGGCAGGTGATCATGCTGGCACAGTTGGGCGCGGATGCCACCCACCCGCAAATACAAAAGGCATGTGAATACCTGCTGCAAAATGCCATCGGCAAATTTGGCGGGTTCAGCGTATATTCCAGTCAGACTGGCGCGGTGCACTGCCTTCAGGGCAACTGCTCGGCTGCCTTGTTGGATTTTGGCTACCGGGAGGATCCACGCCTTGTAAGAGCGATGGACTGGATGGCGCGCAGTACGACTGGTGAAGGTTTCGACCCGGTTGGGGTGAAATCAACAGGCGATCATTACATCCTCAGCGGGATAAGCGCACCGGGCTTTCCATGCGGCGCTAATGATCATCAGCCTTGCGCGTGGGGAGCTGTGAAAGTTGCTTTGGTACTATCAAAGGTTCCTCAGGAGGGGCGCACACCTGCAGAAATTAAGGCAATAGAACAATGTGTGAATTTCCTGCTAAGCGTGGATCCGGTTACGGTTGATTATCCGCACCCGTATGCCAGCGCTGCCTCAAGCTCCTGGTTCAAATTTGGTTTCCCTGTCTTTTACGTCACCGATCTTCTGCAGAATTTCGAAGCGTTGGCAGGTCTGGGATTGAATGGCGATCCCCGGCTTCAAAACACGATGGACTTTATTCTTCAAAAACAGGATATCGACGGGAGGTGGAGCATGGATTACACCTATAATGGCAAGACCTGGGTGGATGTTGAAGAAAAAGGGAAGGCCAGCAAGTGGGTAACCTTGAGGGCATTACGGGCAATAAAACGATTCAATGATTAAATTAAGAAAGCAATCGCTTTTATTCCTGGTTTTTCAATAACAAGGTTAAAACAAAAAATATATAATGAAATTAATAATTGTCATTTGTTTAATTATACAATTAGGAGAATAATTATCGTATAATTATTAAGTAGACCAAAATTCTCTGAATTATTCAACCAAAATTGCATTTTTACTGTTTTGCATTAGAGAATCCAATAATTATTTTGAGAGGGAATAGATGAAAATCGCACTCGTTACAGATAGCACAGCTGACCTGCCTAAGGAGGTCGTTCAAAAATTTGATATTGGAATCGTTCCGCTTTATATTAATGTGGGCGAAAAGGGATATCTGGACGGGGTAGAGATGTCACGCGAGGAATTCTATACACGACTTCCGCACTTTAAACCTCATCCAACCACGGCAGTACCAGGAATTGATGCTTTTGTGGATGTGTTTAAAAAGGCGATCGACAAAGGCGCTGATGCCATCATTTCATTGCATATCGGAAAAGCGCTCAGCAATACGGTCGATGTGGCGCGCCTGGCGGCGGAAAAAATAAAAGAGATCCCGGTGCATGTCTTCGATCCCGGCAACCTTTCCCTCGGAACAGGCTTGCTGGTACGCGAAGCCGCAAAAATGGCTGAAGCAGGGGAAAAGGTTAAAGGGATATTGGATGCGATTGCTGATAAAGCCAAACGTACTTATACATTTGCAGTGCTTTCAACACTGGAGTATTTAAGGCGCAGCGGTCGCCTATCGAACTTTATGTTCGGATTGGGCAGTTTACTTGTATTGAAACCCATCCTGAAGATGAACGACGGCGTCACAGATATGGAGCGCACACGAACCCTTAATGGTTCCCATCACCGTCTATTGCAGCTGGTGGAAGAATTGGGCAAACTGGAGGAGCTGGCATTTGTGCATACTCACGCACCTGAAAAATTAGCTTTGCTTCAGAAAGAAGCGGCCTATCTTGTTCCTGAAGGCATCACGCCGCTGGTTGGTGAAGTAACGCCTGTGATCGGTTCGCATATTGGTCCGGGAGCGGTGGGTTTTTCAGTAATTAAAGCCGCTTAAAGGGAGGGATTGATGTCATTCATTAATATTTATTTGATCACGGGAGTAGCGATCCTTGGATTTATGGCGCTCCTCTGGCTGGCAAGCCTGGCGCTTAAAAACTCCAGCATCGTGGATATTTTCTGGGGCGCTGGATTTGTTCTTTCAGGATGGATCTATTATGCCTTGACTCCGGATGGATCTCCGTCGCGAAAGCTGCTATTGATGGTCCTTGTAACAATTTGGGGGCTGCGCTTATCTTCTTATATTCTCTACCGCAATTGGAGAAAGCCAGAGGATTTCCGCTATCAGAAGTGGCGTGAAGAAGCAGGACGAAGCTGGTGGTGGCGAAGCTTTTTCAAGGTTTTCCTCCTCCAAGGCTTTTTCATGTGGGCGATCTCAGTGCCGCTGCTGGCTGCTCAATATCCCGCTCTTCCAGCGTCTTTGGGATTTCTGGATTATCTCGGTGGTGCAGTCTGGGCTTATGGATTCTTCTTTGAAGCGGTAGGTGACCTACAGCTGGCGATCTTTAAATCCGATCCTGCCAATAAAGGCAAGTTATTGGATAAGGGCGTCTGGCGCTATACCCGGCATCCCAATTATTTTGGAGATGCCGCTCAATGGTGGGGATACTTCCTGATCGCGCTTTCTGCCGGCGGGTGGTGGACGGTTTTCAGCCCTCTATTCATGACATACTTGCTTGTTAAGGTTTCCGGGGTTGCGCTGCTTGAAAAAACCCTTAAGAATGCCAAACCCGGATATGAGGAATACGTAAGGCGGACAAGCCCCTTCATTCCACTGCCGCCAAAAAAATAAAAAAAAAGAGGAAAAAATGAAATTAGCAAAATTAGTGGCATTACTGGGAGCGCTCGCCCAGGGGGGTATTTTAATCTATGGATTCACGCAGGGTGACTTCGCTGCAGCAGGAAAGTTCTTTTTCAATGACCCATGGGGTATTGTCTCGCTGGTGGATGTGTATGTTGGCTTTATGTTCTTTTCAGCATGGGTGATATATCGTGAAAAGAACCTGCTGGTAGCACTGATTTGGGTCATTTCGATCATAATTTTGGGCAATTTCCCGGCTGGCGTTTATGCATTTCTGGCTCTCCAAAACAGCGGTGATTCCTGGAAGCGTTTCTGGATGGGTGCCAAGGCAGAAGTTAATGCAGAGGTATAAATGAAAAACAAGTTCATTCTAATAAATATCCTGACTTTCATTATTACGCTGGTTGTCAATTATCTCGCAACCAGCCTGCCATTGAATGGTCTTACTACCAAAGAGATCTCCGACAGCTTTAATATTTATTTTGTACCTGCTGGATACGTATTTTCGATTTGGGGATTGATATACCTGGGATTGATCGCATTTATTATCTTTCAATCCCTGCCAAAGAATCGTGATAATGTCCATATCTCAAAGATCGGCATCTGGTTTGTTGTCAGCAACCTGGCGAATGCCCTATGGCTTGTCAGTTTTCATTACCAGCAATTTGCCTTTGCGATGGGATTTATGCTGGTCCTTCTGGTTTCATTGATCGCTATCTTTCTCAGACTGGATATTGGCAAGACCAGGGTTTCTGCCTCTGAGAATTGGCTGGTGAATGTGCCATTTAGCTTATATATTGGCTGGATCACAGTTGCCACGATCGCAAACGCCACCCAATTGCTGTATTACCTGAAATGGGATGGTATTGGCATTTCCCCCGAGATCTGGTTGGTGATCATGCTGGCCGCGGCGGTAATTATCTCTGCCGTGATGAGCCTGACGCGCCGCAATACTCCTTTTGCGCTGGTACTGGTCTGGGCTTTCACCGGAATCGCCGTGAAATTTTCGAATATGCCGCTGGTCAATATCTCATCCTGGGCTGCCGCAGGAGCAGTTCTCCTGATTCTGGTTTTTGCCCTGCTTTCAAAACCTTCGGTCGCTGAGGTGTAGGTGAAATTAAAAAGCGCGGGATCAATCTCCCGCGCTTTTATTACTCCTAGTTTATTAAAGCAACCGCCAGGGTTGTTCCAAAAAAAGCGCCATGTGCTGCATAAAGCGGGCTGCTTCGGCGCCATCGGTAATGCGGTGATCTGCTGACAATGTGGCTTTGACCCGCCAGCCAACCGATAAGGTTCCATTTTTCACAACAGGCACCTGCATGGCGCTGCCGATCGCGAGGATGGCTGCTTCTGGGGGATTGATGATGGCGGTAAAATCTTCCACATCGAACATCCCCAGGTTACTGATGGTAAATGTGGAACCTTCAATATCATCATTGCGCACCTTACCATCTCGCACTCTGGCTGCCATTTCTTTCATTTCCCTTGAGACTTCAGGCAGCGTTTTTTGGTCAGCATTTTTAACAACAATGGTCAATAATCCATTCTCAACTGCCACTGCCACACCGATATTAATAGCGCCATGCCTCGTTAGCTGACTGCCGGAAATTGATGCGTTCAGATTTGGGAAATCAACAAGCGCAAGCGCTGCTGCCCGAATGAAAAAATCATTCACTGAAATTTTCGCCTCATCAGTACTACCCTCATTTAATTCCTTGCGAAGGGTTGTGAACGCCTCGGCATTATAACTATGGGTTATCGTGAAGTAAGGGATGGTCTGATGTGATTCCAACATGCGTTTGCCAATGGCTGCGCGCAGCCGGCTGATCTCGATGACCTCATCTTTTCCGCTTGTTTTTTGAAGAGATGGTTCTGCCTTGATTTTTGGTTGAACTTCAGCTTTAATATCAGGTGCCTTAGCTTTTTCCAGATCGCGCTTGACAATCCGTTCACCAGGTCCGGAACCAGGGATATTTGATAGATCTATCCCTTTTTCTTTTGCAATGCGTTTTGCAAGAGGAGAGGCCTTGATCATCTCAGTTGTATCTTGTGTTTCGGATGGTTCTTTTTCTACATTTTCAATTAATGCCTGCGATCCAACTTCGCTGACTTTTTCTTTCTTTGGTTCGACCTGGGTGACTTTCTCTCCCTCAGGTTTTACCTGATCTGCTGCCATCACTTCAGATGAACCGGATTTCTTGGGGGCTACGGCATTCTGGTCAAAGGTTTCACCCTCATCAATTACAACGGCAATGGGTGATCCAACTGGTACCATGGAATTTTCCCCGACCAGGTGCTTGGCAACGACGCCGCCGAAAGGGGATTCTACTTCTACAGTTGCCTTGTCAGTTTCGATTTCTGCCAGAACATCGCCTTTTTCAATTTTCTCGTTTTCACCCTTCACCCATTTGACTAACTTACCTTCGGCCATATCAAATCCGAGTTTGGGCATTTCAACTGTATTTGCCATTATTTCAGTACCTCCTTGACCGCATTTACAATATCCTCCACCTGCGGCAAAGCAAGCTGTTCAAGTCGGCGGTTGTAAGGAAGAGGAACTTCCTTCTGCGCAACCCGTTTTATCGGTGCGTCCAGATAATCAAAGGCTTCTTCGTAAATTCGGGCGGCGATTTCCGCACCGACGCCAAAAGACTTCCAGCCTTCCTCAGCGATCACAGCGCGATTGGTTTTTTTAAATGATTCTATGACCGGTTCCATATCCAGCGGGCGAAGTGTCCGCAGGTCAACAATTTCAACATCGATACCCTCTTTTTCTAGGAGTGCGGCTGCCTGCATAGAGTAGCTGACCATTTTGGAATAAGTGACCAAAGTGACATCTTTACCTTCTCGCTGCACTTTGGATTTTCCGATCGGAATTGTGAATTCGCCATCCGGAACCTCACCGCGCTGCTGGTAAACCGTGGCATTCTCAATATAAAGCACGGGGTCTTCGCTGCGGATCGCAGATTTTAGCAATCCTTTGGCATCTTCAGGTGTACCGGGAGCAACGACCTTAAGCCCGGGAAAATGTGCAAATATGGCATCTGGCGTTTGGGAATGGGTTGCCGCCAACTGCCGGCCGCCGCCGCCTGGCGCTCTGATCACAAGTGGAAGGCGGAACTGGCCGTTGAACATATAGTGAAGTTTGGCTGTTTCATTGACGATGTGGTCCATCGCAACGAAGGCGAAGTTGATCGTCATCAATTCAGCAACAGGCCGCATACCATTCAAGGCAGAACCGATCGCTGCCCCAATGATCGCAGCTTCCGCGATTGGTGCATCGCGAATGCGCTCAGGTCCGCAATGATCAAGGAATCCTTTGGTGACAGCATATGTGCCGCCCCAAACCCCAACTTCTTCTCCAATAATGAACACTTTGGGATCGCGTTCCATTTCCTCCCATAATGCCTGGGAAATGGCTTCACGCATGGTTATGATCGCCATAATTACCCTCGCTCCACATCTTCAACATAGATATTTTCAAACAGTGCTTCATCTTCCGGTTCGGGGCTTTCGTGTGCGAATTTGACCCCAGCTACGATCTCATCAGCTGCCTGCTTTTCGATCTCAACCAGCCCGGCTTCATCGCTAATATGCTCAGCCAGGAGAAATTTCCTGTAATTATCGATCGGTCCTTTTTCGATAAACTTCTGAACTTCCTCTTTTGTACGATATCGTTCAGGATCGCCCATGGAATGCCCGCGGAAGCGGTAAGTGCAAACTTCCAGAAATTGCGGCCCGTTGCCAGCCCGGATATCTTCCAGTCGTTCAGAGACCATATTCTTCACCGCGATAACATCCATTCCATCCACGTCATACGCGCGCATGCCGTATCCACATGCTTTCTGGATTATTTCCGATACAGCAGATGCGCGTTCTGGCGAGGTGCCCATGCCATAGCGGTTATTTTCACAAACCCATAATACCGGCAGTCCCCACGTTTTCGACATGTTAACCGCTTCATGAAAGAAACCGATATTTGTAGCACCTTCTCCGAACATGCAGATGGTTACCGCGTTGCGTTTTTCCATATGGTCTGCCAAGGCCAAGCCTGTCGCGATTGGCATATGCGCTCCAACTATGGCATGCCCTCCCCAAAAATGCTTTTTAACATCTGCCATATGCATGGATCCGCCTTTTCCCCCAGAGCATCCGGTTGCCTTACCCAGAAGTTCTGCCATTACCACTTTGCTGGGAATGCCTACATTGATCGCTACGCCATGGTCGCGATAAGCAGTGATGACGTGATCCTGCGGTTGGCGTGCAGCGATGATACCGGTGCTGACTGCTTCCTGCCCAATGTAAAGGTGCAGAAAACCGCCGATCTCCCCTTTTTGGTAAAGTTCCGCTGCGGTCTCTTCTAATCGGCGGATCAAGACCATCTGCCGGTAAAGTTCCAGGTGCTCGCTTTTTTCCATAATCTTGGGTCCTCCTGTGGATTTGTAAGAAATTTAAAAAGGACAATTATTTTCTTATTATAGCAAAGTGAAATAAGTGGATGAACACCGCAACCTTTCAACATTTAAAGAAAATAAAGTCAACAAGCAACTTAAAATCTGAAACTGGATAGCCAGAATCTATCGCAAATCGCGCTCGAGTTTTATACTGATAAAGTAATGAAATCAGATTTATGAGAGCTGAGATGTGCAGTGAGGGCAGCGCGTTGCCTTGATCGCGATCGTACTAGTGCAGAAAGGACAATCCTTGGTATTTACTGGCGCGAGTTCAGCAGGTTTCTGTAATTTATTAATCTGACGAATTAGCAGAAAGATCACAATTGCGACGATGATAAAGTCAATCACTGTGTTCAAAAACGCGCCATAATTAAGAGTGACCGCTCCAGCTGTCTGGGCATCAGCGAGAGTGGCAAATTTTCCACCACTCAAATTAACGAACAAATTGGAAAAATCAACTTTTCCCAAGGCGAGTCCGATTGGAGGCATGATAATATCACTGACAAAGGATGTCACGATTTTTCCAAAAGCACTGCCGATGATGACACCTATCGCCAAATCCAGCACATTCCCCCGCATTGCAAATTCCCGGAATTCTTTTAACATAATCTCCTCCTAACCGTTCCCATTAAAATTTTGTATTTTTATAAACCCTGACACAATTCTTGCCATCTTTTTTAGCTTGATATAAAGCACTGTCAGCCATTTCCATCATTTCATTTAAAGTAGGGTATTCATTGTAATAGGAGGAAATACCAAAACTTGCGGCTATTTTGAATGGTTTCTCACCAACGACAATGGTTGTATCGTCTACTAGTTTTCTAAGTCGATCCATTGCTGTGAAGGCATTTTCAGCATCTGTCTCGGGCATCAAAATCACCATTTCATCTCCACCATAACGCCCTAAAATATCGATATTGCGAAGCTTATCTCTGCAGAAACGAGCTACTTCCCTAAGTACATCATCACCAACCCGATGTCCGAATTGATCGTTGACCTGCTTGAAATTATCCAGATCAACCATTGTTAAAGAAATCGGGTGAGTTAACCGTTTGGCACGATTGATCTCGTAATCGCCCAATTCTCCAAAAGCCCTCCGGTTGAACAATCCTGTAACTTCATCGATGCGCGCTGCTTCCTGAACTTTTTCAAATAGAAGGGCATTTTCCATTGCAATTGAAGCATGCTGTGCGAAAAGAGAAAGTAAATGCAGGTCTTCGGGATTGAAGCGTTTTTCAGGATTGGAATAGAAAACTCCAAGGGTTCCTAACACCTTATCGCCTTTCATTAATGGGAATAAGACCGTTGAGCGCAAAATGGATTCATTTAATATTTCCAACCTTCCTGGCCAGTTGGAATAGTCTTTGATCAATAACATTTTTTTGGTTGCCAACACCCTGCCTGATGCACCCTCCCCGTAGCGGATCAGTGTACCAACATACTCCTTATTAATATTTATTGATGCAACAACTTTGAGACCCCCGCTTTCTTCATCAACCATGCAAAAGTCACCGCCGTCGGCTTTCATTAATTTGATAGCCCGTTCAAGAAGTGTATGCATAAGCTTTTGAAGTTCAAGCTCCGATGTTATATCCGTGATTGTGGCTCTGAGTGCGCTTAATTCTTCTGATTTTTGGCGGGCAGCTTCAAGTGCTTTGGTTTTTAGGACAGTAAGTGATATCTGCGCAGCGGAAAGCTTACACAATGCAATCTCTTCAACGGAAAAAATATGAGGATCATTGTAAGTAAAAATAATAAAGCCTGAATTTGCGGTTTCGTAACTCAAAGGAATTGATAAAAGGGATGCACCCAAAGTCTTTGCAAACATCGCATTGTCTTTAATGTCCGGGTCATTTGATTGGATTATTTCCGAAAGCGGTTTTTGTAAAAACTCTTTAATTATTTTTTGCTTTCCTTCTTTAATATGAATTTTTCGTCCGCCTGAAAACACATCATATTCGTTCCTGCTGTTGGGAAGAACCAAATAAGAATTATCGGAATTAATTAATCGATTTAAAAGTTTTGATATTTCACTACAAGTGGCTTTTAAATTAGATTTCCCTAAACTCATCCTGGTAATTTCATTAAGATTTGAAGAATTATTTTGATTTTGTACGATTCTATTCTCGTGCCGCTTGCGATCAATTACATTGGCGATTTCTGCGCCGATCACCTGCAACAGTAGAATTGTCTGTTCTGACCAATCCTTCTGAACATTTACCAAGTTATATCCTAACAGACCCACGAAATCTCCTCTAATGATCAAGGGTATTGCCGCAAGAGAAAGGATGGATTGACTTTTAAACAATCCCATTTCTTTTTTGGCTTTATCAGGCATAAGGTTTACATCATTGATGAGGATCGGTTTGCCTTTTTTAAGTGTTTTAATCCACCAACTGGACAGTTCAACCTGAATATTTTGGCGTGACTCTTTTATGGAAGGGATGCCCTCTGCGCACCATTCATGAGTGATGTCCATTATGTCGGGTGTTTCCTGCCGAAAAAGACGAACATACCCACGGTCAGCATTTGAAAAATCCCCGATCACTTTTAAAAGGGAATTGATGCCATCATCAATATTTTCAACCGGCAAATTAATAAATTTTGTGGATATCCTGACAAGCAGTTTTTCAAAATCAAGATGGGTCGATAATTCGCTTTGCATATACGCTAATTGGGATAAGGCATTGTACATTTCAATTGAAAGACTGGAAATTTCATCTTTGCCTTCTAAGATGATCGCTTTTTCATTTTGATTGGACGAGCTAAAACCAGTTACTCCGCTGGATAGTTTTGAGAACCGCCTTAGAAATAAATATTCAAGGGCAATTATTGCCATGGTACTGGCAATAATACCGCCAAGCATCAATGCAGTCAGGAAATCCCTCCGGCTGGCAAGACCTTGTTGATATATTGTCCTTGAAAGGACTTGCTCGATGATAAAGATCGGCATTTCATTTGTGTCACGGATGAGCGAATAAAAATGAGCCTTATCAGGTAAAGAGAGATCAACGTGGATATTCGGATTGGTTTTCGATTGTGGAATTTGATCATATTTTTCCGGCGTATAAGGCAAAATTGAGACCTCTGTATCCACCGAAGATTTAATACGCTCAAAGAGCGTACCGCTTAATATTTTTCCAAAAACCAGGGTGCCGCGACTTGGCCCCTCATTCATGCTATTTAAGATTGGCCTTGCTGCAAAAATGACCGGTGCCCTGCCATTTGAAAATATCCCCTGGTGCAATTCCCCCGAATTGGAAATTGGAGATTTTTCAAGTATTTCCTTTATATAAGAAAATATTGAGAATTCAACCGGAATTTCAATTTCATTTTCAAGATCAAATTCTTTTTCATAGACGGGATTGCCCTTTTTATCCAAAAAGAAAATGAAATTCAATCCCAATTCACTAAAGGTATTATCAACCAGGTTTGAATTAATAAATTCATGGCTGTAATTTTGCATAAAACCATAGGTATCATTCCATGCTGCCCAGGTATTGGTTAACTTACCCAGGTAATCAATTTCATTATTAAGGGTAAATTGAAGACGGCGTACATTGCTGTCTATTTCCTGGTTTTCAAGATTATGATAACCATCAATAAAAAAGGTGTTTGTGAAGATATATCCACTAACTATAGTCAGGATAAATGTAATGGCAATAGCCAGGATCGTTTTCTTTCGAAGGCTCATCAGCTATTCCTGGTTGGTTTTCCCATTGATCATTTCATTTTGAATAAGGTTGAGGAAAACTTCCACAACACGGGGATCGAAATGAGAACCTGATTGATCCTTTAAATATTTAAGCGCCTTCTTGTTGCTCCAGGCTGATCGGTATGGGCGGTCAGAGGTCAAGGCATCCCAGACATCTACGATGGCAAATATTATGGCGGCAATGGGGATCTGCTCATCTTTCAACCCATTTGGATACCCACTCCCGTCATATTTTTCATGGTGATATAAAGGAACATCAAGTGCAGGTCTTAAATAGGTGATGGGATAAAGTAAATTATAGGCAATGGATGAATGATTTTTCATGATTTTCCATTCATCCTCATCCAATGGTCCTGGTTTCAGAAGAATTTTATCTGGTATTCCCATCTTGCCAATGTCATGTAACAAGGCTCCTCGGCGGATATTGACGATATCCTCTTCCTGGATTCCGATCTGCTGTGCGATCCGAACCGTCAATTCCGTCACGCGTTGGGTATGGCCTTCGGTTTCCTTGTCTCGCAGATCCAACGCTTTTGACCAACCTTCAAGAGTCGTATCATAAGCCAGGGTGAGCTCAACATTTGTTCGGTGGAGGTCTTCCAATAAAGTTGTGTTGTCGATGGCGATAGCAGCCTGTCCGCCTAAAGTTTCAAGGAAGTTATACCAATCTTGATCAGGATTTAGTATTGTCCGATTGAACACATCCAAAACACCTTTTACCTGTCCTTTCGCGATCAAAGGCACACTAAAATAACTGGCGAATCCTTCTTCGCGCATGATATTGGCGTATGCCAGGGAATCATCCAATTCATCCAGATTTAGCGCCTGGATCAGATGCCTTTCCATGGCAGCTTGCCCTGATATTCCTTCGCCAATACGCAAGCTGTAATTTTCGATAGAGTGAGAACGAAATCCACGTCCGGCAGAATATTCAAGCATCTGGGTTCTGGGATTGAAAAGCAATACCGAGGCAGCATCAATATTCAATTTTTCAACAACCTGATCAAGCAGGATATTTAGAGTTACTCGCAGATCAAGACTGGAATTAATGACCAGATCAATGTCATGCAGCGCAGCAAGTCGATTGAGCTGCTCCTGAGTTTGTTCCAGGAGCCGAGTATTGTCTAGTGCGATCGCGACCTGGGCTGCCATCAACTCCAGCAAACGTTGGTGGTTTTCATTGAAAACATTGGATTTAAAGGATTGAACTGAAATTCCTCCGATTGCGTAACCTTTTACGATAAGAGGGACACCCAGCCAAGCTTTGGTAGGCTTACCGCTTTGGGGAGAATCTACTGGTAATTTATCAACTGTGACATCATTGGAAAGGAAAGATTTTTTATTATTGATTATCCAACCCAGCAAACCACCCTCATCCTTTGAAAATTTTTCACCGATCAAATCACTAATTGGCCTTTCCTCTTCCATGGCAAAAGAGATCTCAATCGATCCTTCTACAATATCAGAACGGGCGATTAAAAAAGCGTCAAGCGGAAAAAGCTCTTTTACCTGGAAATAAAGCTTTTCATATAAAGATTTTGAGTCTTGCATGCTGCTTGTAGCCAATACTGTCTCATATAAACCGACAAGTTCCCTGGCACGCAGCTGCTGCTTTTCGAGAAGTTGGAATTTTTCAATGATCGTTGATAATTGATTGGCAATGGCAACGAGCAATTTGAGATCATCTTGGTTAAAATGGTTCTTCTCTATGCTTTCGGAATTGATGATGGCGAAAATTTCTTCGGACACCTTTATCGGCACCGAGATCTCGGAGCAAGTCGTTTCACGGAATTCAAGATAGTCCTTATCTTTTGTAACATCATTTACCAATTGGGGTTTTCCGGTTATGAAGGTTCTACCGGTGATACCGGAGGTCGCAGAAGAACCCAAACGCATATGCTCTGCTGAAATACCGCGATAAGAGGGGTGCGGAAAAAGCCAGTGCTTTTGCTTGTCGTAAATATTAAAACCAAAATAATCACTGAAAATCGTTGCACCCATTATTGCTGTTACACGTTCGATCAGATCATCAATACTGGTGGCTTCAGTACCGGCAGAGGAAATTTCATGCAGGACCGTCACTTCCTGCAATTGTCGAAGCAGTTTCGCTTCAGATTTCTTCCTCTCACTGATATCACGAACGAAAGCCCACATCCCGTTCGGTTTACCTTTAGAATCACAGGTCAAATATCCGCTAAATTCGATCGGTACTAATGAGCCATCTTTATCAATGTATTCCTTTTCATATGGATCTAAATAGCCTCGCTCAAGAATTTGATCAAGTTTGGATTGCTCATCCAGATGGAATTTTTCCGGTGTGATATCCTGAATTCTTAATGACTTTAATTCGCCAGGAGTATAAGAGAGGATCTTGAGAAAGGCGGGATTGAAATCAGTAATTCTTCCTTCCAGATCGAATGAAACAATCCCATCAAATGCG
>Ga0105104_10001995_pt1 | contig 15079 bp, 16 predicted proteins | sample PPLLaktember2015_3_FD_87034 | JGI IMG/M metagenome (GOLD analysis project Ga0105104, IMG submission 87034) | Freshwater sediment microbial communities from Prairie Pothole Lake near Jamestown, North Dakota, USA - PPLs Lake P7 Core (6) Depth... | ecosystem: Environmental > Aquatic > Freshwater >... | reverse complement strand
GAAAGGGGAAATCGGTAAACCCCGAGAGCGCAGCATAGACAATATTATTTTTAAGCGGCAAAGGGCCGAGTTGTATGGGCTGCATCAGGCAAAAAGAGCTTTTAAGATCCACTCAATAACGCCGAGCGCAAAAAAGGCGATAATCGGGCTTAAATCGAACATCCCGAGAGGCGGAATAAAACGGCGGAAAAAATTGAGATAGGGATCCGTGTAGACACTCACAAATCGGATGATGGGATGGTCCGCCAGCTCGGAAAACCACGAGCTGAGAATTCGTACCATTAACATCAACATAAAAATCCAAAAAAATATGTCGATACTATTGTAGACAATTGAGTGATGCATAGTTGATTTAATCCTCGCTATCAACAATAATATATGGTTTGTCAGGATGTTGTAAATGAAGTTTCAAAATTTTTTGCAGATTTTGCCACAAAAAGCGACTATGGAAGGCAAGCTGCTTCAAAAAAATCACCTGGGTTGCCTCTACGATCGCGACCGCCTTTTCTTTTCCCATCTCAATATCTCTCCTTCCAAAATCTCTATCGATTGCCTCTCGTGTCAAGAAGTAGCTCCCCATGTCAAGCCACTTGACATTCTCAAAGAGCATGTAGGCGCAAAAAAAATTGGCTCTGCCTTCATTACTACCGCCTTCCCTTCAGGGCAAACTCTTGTACGGCCCTTAGAACTGAAATCCTTTGCGACAAAAGAGCTTCATTCGGTGCTCAGATTCCAACTCGAACCCCTTCTGCCATATCCAGTCGATGAGGCAATTTCGGACGCTCTGCACCTCGAAAAGGGGCAAGAGTCCGATCTCTTTACCGTCTTTTCCGCCAAGAAAGAGGATCTTAAAACCCATCTGGACGAATATGGCAAGTGGCAGATCGATCCTGAAATTGTCGCTCCAAAAGCACTCGCCATGGCCCTTTTTGCTGATCTCTTCCTTCCTCTTGCCCACTTGCGCCTCATCTGTGACATCTGCCCTGATGAGACCACGTGTCTCCTTTTGAAAGAAGGCAAGCCCTTTGCCGTTCGCTCGTTGCCGATGGGGCTTGAAAGCACTGATATCTCTACAGAAGATACCCACCTCGAGACATTCTCAAGGGAACTGGAGAGAATTTTATTGAGCCTCCAAAATAGCGGTGTTGAGATCACGGATGCGCCTATTACCTTCACGGGCACCTCAGAAAATGATCCGCTTATTCTCTCGCTTCTCGGTAAATTACTCGGCCATCCAACAGAACAGCCTGAAAACATACCGCCGCATGTCGAACTTCGTAATGGTATTACGCCTCTTGAGTGCTCGTCATTTGCTGTTCCAATAGGCCTTGCCCTTATCCAGAGCCCTTTTCAACGAGAAAAATTTGCAATGAATTTGCGGCAAGGCGATCTTGTCTATCCTCGCCGCTGGCGGCGGTGGAAAAAAGATTTTGTGCTCTATTTTGCTGCTCTTGGCTGCCTTGCGGCTCTTTTTTATTTCCTTGGCACTTCGAGGATTGCGCAAGACACGCACGCCCTCCAAAACAAATATGCGACCTATGTCATGCTCTTTGAAAAAAGCCCACAGGATATTGAGGAACTCTTTTCTAAAGAAAACCCCCTCGAAGCCAAAAAAGAGATTTCCTCTTTAGCCCCACACGATATTGAAGAACGTATTACCTTCATTGACGCAAAATTGAAAAAACCGCCTGATGAGATGGCTTTTTCGCCGAATATTCCTCGTGTCGCCGATCTTTTGGCATGGTTGGCAAGCCACCCGAATGTCCGCTTTGAAAAGGGCGCGCTTGCGCTTGAAACGCTTTCCTACACACTGACAGAAAGACCTTGTAAGGAGAAGCCAAAAGGCCATTATCACGCCCGCTGCGACCTGGCCTTTTCGGCTCCGACTCCTGAGGCCGCACGCGCATTGTACGAAGCACTCAGTGCTCCGAATCCTTTTGTCGACCCACAGCATGAAGTGAAGTGGAATGTGCAAAAAGGCATCTATTCTGTCTCTTTCTTTTTACAAGATAGAACCCAATACCCTTGAAGAAGGCTCTCTATGAAAGCAATTCCCCAAAAACGCTGCGTTATCTACCTTCTCTTGCTTGGCTTCCTTCCTCTTTTTTCTATTTTCATGTGGTATTCGAGCAAAAAAGAGTTTGTCTCGTCTCTCGACTCCTCTCTAGACTCGAAAATTGAGGAAGTCTCGCTCCAAGTGGCTCGTGAACATACAAACCACATCACGAGAAAACTCTATAAGGGCAAAGATCCGTTTTACCTCACGAAAGAAGTCGAACCGCTCGTTCTCCTCCAAAACGAAATCGATGCACTCCGAAAACAAAGTGCTTCGTCATTTGGCCCAGAAGAAGAGACCTGTCGTCGCCGCCTGCATTTTTTAACAAGCGGGGATAATTCGCTCTCGTTTACTGAGAGTAGCGAAAGCCATTTTTCCAATACCACAGAAGTCGTCGCCACACTCTCTCATCCTGTGCAGGTGAATCTCGGCGACCTGCGCCGGATCCTCACTCGTATTGAAGCCGCTCCTCTTGAAGGAGAGCCCCCTCTTTCTCGTCCACACTGTATTATCAGCGATTTTCGCCTCGAGAAAAAAGAGGGATTTCTCCATGAAGTTTTTGTATTACACTGCCAAGTTTTGAGACGTGATTATGGAAAATAAAAGAGATTGCCTCAGAGTTCTCTCTCTGTGTGTGCTCCTGTTTTCGAGCTGTTCGAGTAAAACGATCCCACAAGTCAGCCAAAGTGACATTTTTCAGCCTGCAACATACACTGAATCACTCACAAGCATCAACCTCATTGATCGGAATGGTCTTTCTGAAACGATTACGGCCAAAGAGAGACTCAAATCATTCCAAAAGGTGAATTTTCTCTTGCCTCAGCCCTATCAAAAGGTGCTTCGGGTATTTGCAAAAGATGCTCGTGGCAATAGCCACAGCATTGTGACAAGCTACTATCAAAATGGTGCGGCTCGCCAATATTTGGAGATTACTCAAGGAAGAGCCAATGGTCAATATTGTGAATGGCATTCGAATGGCACAAAAAAATTGTTAACCCGCGTGATCTCGGGCTCTCCTGATATCGATGAAAAATCGCAGCCCTCTTGGGCGTTTGAGGGCACATCATACGCCTGGGATGAAGAGGGAGCGCTCCTTGCCCAAATTCCCTACCTGAAGGGCGAGCAGCATGGCAAAGCTTCCTATTTCCATAAAAATGGAACGCTCGCAAAAGAGGTCCCCTACACAAAAGGGCAGATTGATGGCGTAGTACGCGCGTGGAGTGAAGAGGGTGCGCTTGAAGAAGAGACTCACTATTCGTGCGGTGACCAAAATGGCCCGTCAGCGGGATTCTGGAAGCCGAATTGCCCCAAGTGGCAAGAAATCTTTCAAGATGGCCTCCTCCAAGAGGGAACATATTTTTCCCCCGATGGAGTCCCTCTCGCCTCTGTCTCGGCTGGGTGTGGCAAGCGCGTCATTTTTGATGAGAAGGGGATCCATCAATATTGCGCGTACCTGGACGGCGAGCAAGAGGGCGAGGTTTCAACTCTTGAAGAGGGGAGGGGAATTTCTTCCTCGTATTTTGTCCATAATGGACAGAAGCATGGAGTAGAAACTCAATTCTGGCCTCCAAAACCATTTGTATCGCAAGCTGAAAAAGAAAAACGGCGTCCAAAGCTATCTATAGACTGGTTTGAAGGAACAATTCAGGGACTTGTAAAAACATGGTATGAAAACGGCTTGCAAGAGAGCCAGCGCGAAATGAGTAATAACATGAAACAAGGAACTCTTTCCGCTTGGTATCGCGATGGCAGCCTCATGTTGATCGAAGAGTATGAAAAAGATCGCCTGGTTCGTGGAGAATATTTAAAAAAAGGCGAGTCCTCGCCTGTTTCAAAAATCAAAAACGGTACCGGTACCGCCACACTTTTCGATGCCGACGGTAATTTCAATAAAAGAGTTGCCTATCAAAATGGCGTGCCTGCGGATGATGTTGCCCGATGAGTTTGAAAGTACTATACTGCTTTCGAATTTCTAACCTATAGGTCGTTTTATGGCACATACAGATGCAGAGAAAAAAAAGGCCCTAGATTTGGCTCTCGGCCAGATTAGGAAGCAGTTTGGTGAAGGCTCCATTATGAGCCTTGGCAAGCATTTTGAGACTCGAGAAACTTCCGTTATTAAAACAGGAGCACTCACTCTTGACTTAGCTCTCGGTATTGGTGGGGTTCCCCGCGGCCGTGTCGTTGAAATTTTCGGGCCCGAATCATCGGGAAAATCGACCCTTGCCCTCCATATTGTAGCCAACGCCCAAAAGACAGGAGGATTTGCTGCTTATATTGACGCCGAACATGCTCTCGATCCGGGCTACGCTACTAAAATTGGAGTCGACATCAATAGCCTCCTACTCTCTCAGCCTGACAATGGAGAAGAGGCTCTCAATATCGCTGACGCTCTCGCTCGCTCCAATGCAATCGATCTAATCGTCATCGACTCTGTCGCGGCTCTCGTGCCAAAAGCTGAGCTTGAAGGAGAAATTGGCGATTCTTTCATGGGATTGCAAGCCCGCATGATGTCACAAGCCCTTCGAAAACTGACCGCCACGCTATCGAAGAGCAATACCTGTGCAATTTTCATTAACCAAATTCGTGAAAAAATCGGGATTGTCTATGGTAATCCTGAAGTGACAACCGGCGGCCGTGCGTTGAAATTCTATGCTTCGACTCGTATCGACATTCGTCGTGTGGCTTCTATCAAAGGCGCAGATAACACCGACATTGGCAACCACGTGCGTACAAAAGTAGTGAAAAATAAAATGGCGCCTCCATTTCAGACGGCCGAATTTGATATCCTCTTTAACGAAGGGATTTCGCGTTCTGGCTCTATTCTAGACATGGCAGTAGACCTCGAAATCGTTGAGAAAAGGGGCGCATGGTTTAGTTATAAAGGCACACGGCTCGGCCAAGGTCGCGATCTTGTTCGTGATGAGTTGAAAAAGAATCCGAAACTCCTCGATGAAATTGAAGTGGCCGTCATTGCAGCTGCCAAGAATCTACCTGCTCAAAAAGCCGGTATGGCAGAAGTTCCCTCCGGGCTTGCAGAAGCTCTTATTGAAGAATAATCAGCTCTTCGAGGTACATCATGCGTGGGTTTTTGATCTACATTCTGTGTAGTGCTTCCATCCTGTTTGGCGCTGAAAGTATTGATCCTCTCAATTCGCTGCCGCAAAACGAGCGCGCGTGGTTGGGCGAGCAAAATATCACACTGAAAAAAATCGCTAAAATTTCGAACTCGGCGGATGCTGCAAAGCCTACGAAATCGCATCTTGCGGCGCTTTCAAAATATATTCAGAAGCCCACTTTTGCAGCTCAGTGTGAGGAAAATAGCAAAAAAAATCGGTATCAAAAATATGTGCCTTATGATGAAACACGCACGTGCCGTGCGGTTCCCGACTTCTATATCAATGGCAGCGATATCATTCTTGATAAGAATTATTATATTGCCATGCAGGCGCCCCTCCCGCACACTATCGATGATTTTTGGTTTGTGCTCGTCTTTAAAAATGTGCCTCTTATCGTATCGCTCGCTCCTGAATTTGAAGATGGTGTGGCTGCTTGCTTGCCATACTGGGAGAAGCGAGAGTTTCCAAAAATGATCAATGGACGCCTTCTCGAGCGTGTCGGAGAGGATGAAGTACTGGCAACAGCAAAAGATGGCAAACTTATCAAGCGTCTTTTTTGTTGTGTGAATCCAACAACACGAGACGCAAAAATTATCACCATGCTGCATTATGATAATTGGCCTGACCACCATGCTCCAAACCCGAAATTATTTGATCGTCTCCTGCATGAGGTAGACGCTCTTGCACTAGCCGAAGGCTCTCCAATGGTTGTGCATTGCATGTCGGGGGTAGGACGTACTGGCACATTTATCGCCACGCACTATCTACAAGGCAAAATTCATGAAGCAAAGGTGGATGGTACATTTTCGAAAAATATGAAAGTGAATATTCCCCAAACACTCTTTCGTATGCGTGCGCAACGTGATAAAATGGTGTCGACGACAGAACAATTCCTCGCCATTCATCAAGCCTTAGAGCGTATGAGATGAGGCTTTTGTTTCTCCTCTGCCTCCTCCCGCGTTGCCTCGCATCCTCTCCTGCGGAGGATATTGCAAAAATACCTCCTCCTTTTTCGGCATGGCTTGCCGAGCAACAGTGTTCTCTCCAAGAAATCCAAACGCTTTCACACAATAAAAAACAGCTCCGTCATATTTTCCATACTATCTCCACTCTCTCTGATTTCCTTGATAAACCATGCTCTGAAGGCACAAAAGCCTCCAATGTTGTGAAAAATAGACATCCTTATTTTCTTCCTTTTGACGAGACAAGAACGTGTCGAGATATCGAAGATTTTTATGTAAGCGCAAGTGACGTCTATGCAAATGGCCAATATTATATTCTCTGCCAAGCTCCAACTCTGCTTACGCTTGAGGATTTTTGGTTTACGCTAATCTCAAAAGAGAGTCCACTCATTGTCACTCTTGTGATGCCGGAGGAAAATGGCCGTGAAAAATGCCTGCCTTTTTGGGAAGAGGGGCTCTTACCACAAACGACTCATGGTTGGCTTGTCGAGCGGGTAGGAGGGGATGAAATAGTCGCAAACTTTGAAACTGGCCGTATTGTACGCCGCTTTTTCTTCTGCTCTCAGTCCTCCTCTGGCTCTTCCAAAATTATCACCCAGCTCCATTATGAAAACTGGCCTGATAATAAGGCTCCAGATCTACATATCATCTTGCGCCTCCTCGCAGAAATGGATACGTGTGGTCTACCAAAAGAGCGTCCCATCACCATTCATTGTAGTGCGGGAATTGGTCGTACCGGCACGCTTGTTGCGATCCATGCCCTACGAAAGAAAATCGAAGAAGCACGAAAGGAGGGTTTTGCAATGGAAAATTTGACCCTGAATATCCCAGAAGAAATCCTTAAAATCCGCGCGCAAAGAGGCCGCCTTGTTGCCTCTCCATCGCAGCTCGGGTCCATCTATCAAGCTCTACAGCAATGAAAATCCAGACGCAAAAATACGAAGGCTTCCTGAAAGCTCTTGCAGTGGTTTCGAGAAGATACCGAGCTCTTGCAGGCTGCGTGCAAAATGTTCGAGATGCTGATACACCGCCCGAATCGCTTCGCCTTTGCCGAAAAGATTGGCAAAATTAACCTTACGGCCTGCTAGAGCGTCTTTTTTCATATCATCGATATCATCCAGAATTTGAAAAGCCGCACCAAAATGGAAGGAAAGCTCTTGAATTTTTGGTATTTTCTCCGCCTCGCCGCCACCAAAAATCCACCCCAGCAGAAATGAGAGTTCAAAGAGGCTGACGGTTTTTTTGGTGATGATTTCATAAATCGTTTCTCGGTCGAGGCTACTTGGAACCAAGTCAAGATATTGGCCTCCGATAAGATATCGAATGCCATTGAGGCGTGCAGCATGCTCGCAGGCCCCAGCAGCTAATGGTTTGAGTTCATTTTTAGAAATGATTTCAAATCCAGCAGCAATGAGCGCAAGACTAGCAAGGAGGGAAACTGCCTCTCCGTATACCTTGTGAAGGGTTGGTCTGCCGCGCCGGGTATCATCGTTATCCATACAAGGAAGATCATCAGCAATAAGTGAAGCGGTATGAAAAAACTCTACTGCGACAGCAGGGCCACTCACATCATGCTGTGAGCCTAGAGCTTCTGCAACGATATACACAATTGCAGGGCGAAATCGCTTTCCGCCGCCTTTGAGGGAATATTCACATGCATCACGAACCTGATTTTTAGCATCCAAAGTTTCTACTGTTTTCGTGATCGCTAGCTCGATTCTGTCCTTATAAGGGGCTAGAGTCGTCGTAAGATGTTTTAAGAATTTTTCCTTCATCAGATCGATACTGCCCACAGATACCTCTATTTTTTTGAAATGATAATTGGCTTCGCGCCTGGCTTGACAAGGCTTTTTGCTCCAATATACCCGCTCAGGTTGAGTGAAGGATATACATACACTCCCTTTCCTAAAAGAGTGCCTGGATTGAGAACGGTATTACAGCCCAGTTGGCACCCATCGCCGATAATCGCCCCGAATTTACGCATGCCTGTGGATATGGACTCATGCCCGCTATGAACAATCACCGCCCCTCCATCGAGGCGAAGGTTCGCACATTTTGTGCCGGCCCCAAGATTTGTATGATTGCCGAGAATCGAGTCGCCAATATAGGCAAAATGAGCAGCAACGGCATGATTGAGGAAAATGGAGTGCTTGAGTTCTGTGGTATGGCCCACAACACACCCATCTCCAATCACAACTTCTCCACGAATATAGGCTCCATGACGAATGTGGCAGTTTTTACCAATAATACAAGGGCCTTTGATATATGCCCCAGGCTCTATGATCGTCCCTTTGCCAATGCTGATGAGCTCTGGATTCACCAAATAGGCATATTCCTGATGTAACGATTCAATATTTCCAAGTTTACACTGCGCTAAATAGCTATTTAGCTTTTCCAGGGCCTCCCACACAAATTCACACTTTTCAAACAGCGCACGATGTTCAAACCCCGTCACATCAAAGAACTGCTCACACGAGAATGTATCCACGTGAAAATCCCCTTTTTTCTCAGAAATAATACAGCAATGTTTCTTTTGCTGAAAGGAAGAGGGAAAAGAGCAGGCAGTAAAAAAGTAGTAATAAATAATTACACTTTATGGGTATTTTAGAGAAAATGAATCCGCGTCAGTAGAGCTGTAAAAAAGGAACAATAATGGACAACACAACTTCATTTTCTTTAGTTATTCCGACGTACAATGAACGGAAAAATATTTCCGTGCTTATTCCAAAGGTGATGGAAATTTTACGTCCTTTAAAAATTCCTTTCGAAATTATCGTTGTCGATGACAACTCGCCAGATGGCACCTGGCAAGCTGTGCAGGAATTTGAGGCGACAGGTGTTGTGAAACTCATCCGCAGGTTCAATGAAAAAGATCTTTCGTCGGCGGTGATTGCGGGCTTCCAGGCGGCAAAGGGCTCAATCTTGGGCGTAATGGATGCAGACCTCCAGCATGATGAAAATCTTCTACCACAGCTCATCGGAGCTGCCAAAAATTCGAAGATTGTGATCGCATCGAGATACATGGAAGGTGGAAGTTTAGGAAACTGGTGTTTTTATCGCCGCTGGCTTTCGAAACTTGGAAGAGGACTTGCTAACTTAGTATTGCGCGTTTCTCTTACCGATCCTCTCAGTGGTTTTTTTGTCGTACAACGAGAGGTTTTCGACGCAATAGGCGAACAGCTCAATCCAAAAGGTTTTAAAATTCTCCTCGAGATCATCTACAAATCGAAAACGAAAGAAATTCAAGAGGTTCCATTTACTTTTCGCCAGCGAATTCATGGAGAATCAAAATTGGTGGCAAGTGTTGGGTTTAACTATCTTCTCTCTCTCTTTAATCTTGTCTGTGGCACGGCATTTCCGATTCAATTTTTACAATTTTGCCTTGTTGGTATGCTTGGTGTAATCGTGAATAATTTGGTTCTGATGAGTTTTGTGTCTCTTACGGATATGACAAAAGATCTCGCTCTCATTTTTTCGATATTTATCGCAATGGGCTTCAATTATGTGCTTAACAATTATTGGACATTTAAGAAGCAAAAAACAAAAAACTTTGTTCATATGGCACGAGGACTCGCTTTGTTTGTTGCTATTTGTACAATAGGCGCATTCATTAACTACTCTTGCGCAATTGTCTTAAATGAAAAATCAGGGATGAATTTGTACCTTGCGAATACTATTGGTATTGGCATTTCCGCCATGTGGAATTTCCGATTGAGTGCACAAATCGTCTGGCATGTTTGAGCTACTAATAGATACTATATTTCTATAGGATATTCTTCTTCTTTAGGCATTGTGGAAATGTGTATACTTCTCAATTTCCTCTCGAAAACAGCGGGATATTTTTCGTTGATAGAGTGTTGATACAATGTTTAGAAGTTGAGGGAATGGCGTTATGGAAGAGATTACAAACAAAGAAACAGGGCCAATGTTCATAACTTCATGCCCTCATGTTGATAACTTGACGTGTTGTTGTTCCGTTCCTTTTGACGCCACGCCGGATATCTATTTTGAAGCGAAAGAATTTTTTCAAAATAAAGGATTCGACCTACTACTCAAGCGTACATCACCTGTCGGGTGTCGTCTTCGTTCGAAACTCGCAGTACGAAAGGGGTGTTTTGGTTTATTTCGAAAAGGGAGCCACGATGTGGTCGAAATTCCCCATTGTATTGTTCACCACCCTTCTATCAATCAAGCTGTAGCATATGTGAAGGAGGCTATCGGAACGGCGCATCTTTCTTCATATGATGAAAATAGCCATAGTGGGGATCTTCGTTATATACAATGTTCTACTGAGAGACAAAGCGGAAAAGTTCAAGTTGTTTTTGTATTAAACAGCGACGAAAACAACGCTCTGCTCATTCAAATTTGGCGCGCTTTTTGTGAGCAGCTGTTTCAAAAAAGCACCCTTTTTCATTCTTTTTGGCTCAATTTTCAGCCATATAAAACGAACACAATTTTTGGTCAGCAATGGCTCCATATAATTGGTCCAGAAGTACTCTGGCAACACATTTACAATCATGATATTGCTTTTGGCCCCTCCCATTTTTCGCAAGCGAATGTTGGTTTAATGGAAGTGCTTTTGGGAGATCTTGTAGGCTCTATTCCTCAAGGGGCAAATGTGGTTGAGCTGTATGGTGGCGTTGGTGTTATTGGGCTTTCTCTCCCAGAGAAAGTTGCTTCCTGCACGATTATCGAGAGAGAAAAAAACACAGACTATTATTTTACGCTATCAAAAGAACGCCTTCCAGAATCACTCCGGAGCAAGTTTTCCTTTCATGTGAGTGATGCAAATAAAGCCGCGGCATACAGTTCTCATCATGACACAATCATTGTCGATCCACCAAGAAAAGGGCTTGATATACGTGTGAGAGAGCTTGTCTCTTCTTTTACGAGGATTGTGTATGTGTCATGTAATTTTAGAACGCTCGCGCGTGATATAGAGTTATTAGAACAACAAGGTTTTACGATTCAAGAGGCTAAGAGCTACTACTTTTTCCCAGGGACAAATCACATTGAATTGCTTGTGATTTTAGAAAAGCAATCTGGGTGAGAGGATTCGAACCTCCGACCACTTGCACCCCATGCAAGTGCGCTAGCCAAGCTGCGCTACACCCAGTTATAAAGCCGTAAGTGGCTCAAATTGAAAGTCGATTTTTTTGAGCTCTCGTACTGCAATTTTGGCACATTCCTCAACAATCTGTTCGAGAGATGAAGAGGAAGGATCAATATTCATTGCTTCAGAGAGGTCAACCGCAACTGATGCTGAGAAAATAACTCCACCACGGATACCCTTTACTTTGAAATTCGCAAAGAGGCCATCTTTTTTCTTCGAAACATTGATGAACCGGACGAGATTATTTTCTTCAATATTTTTCATTTGAACCTACAACGTAATCGGCCTACAATGCTACCCTCTGAAAACCTTTGTCGTCAACATGAAGGACGCGTTATGGCTCTTACTCATTTTTCAATAGAACCCTCTTGGGACAATGTTCTCAGAGAAGAGTATACAAAGCCCTATTTTCAATCCCTTGCGCAGTTTGTGAAAGAAGAACGCTCAAAATTCGGCAAGATTTATCCTCCGAAAGGGCTTGTTTTTCATGCATTTCAAAAAACCCCTTACGATAAGGTGAAGGTTGTTATTGTGGGCCAAGATCCATACCATGGCCCAGGGCAAGCCCACGGGCTCTGTTTTAGTGTGCAAAAAGGAGTGCCTCCTCCCCCATCGCTCGAGAATATTTTTAAAGAACTCAAAACAGATGTGGGAATGGAAATACCCAATCATGGATGCCTCGAAAAATGGAGCGAACGTGGGGTGCTGTTGCTCAATGCCACGCTAACCGTACGAGAGGGCAAGCCCCTTTCACACCATAACGCGGGATGGGAGCAGTTTACCGATGCCGCCATTCAAGCGCTTGCGCGGAGGCCAGATCCTGTTATTTTCCTTCTCTGGGGGAAGAATGCAATTGATAAATGTCGCAATGTGCCAGAGCTTTCGTCCCAACTCCATCACTTTATTTTAACAGCAGCCCATCCATCCCCTTTTTCGGCCTATCGTGGATTTTTGGGCTGTCGGCACTTCTCAAAGGCAAATGAGATTCTAAAAAAGTTAGGCAAAGCGCCTATCGATTGGCGGCTCGACTGAGGCGCTCGGCAATTGTGAGCCACAGGCCATGCTGAGGCAGTGCAATATCACAAGACGCTTCTTGAATGTTTTCTCGATCTAGATCACGTAGAACATTGTAAAGCCTGCTAGCAGCTTCTTCTGGATTGGAAGAAGAGCCGAGGGAAAAGAGCTTTTCGAGATTTGGATAGTGGCGATCGTCAAAACCGACCACATATGGCCCACGAGGCGATGTGGAGAGAGTGAGCAGAGTCTCTGGGGCGTAATGGCGGAATAGTTGTCCAGGACACACAGGTCTAGACGCAGTGATGGTTTCCAAGGAATAGCCCAAAACCTTTTCAAGAGCTTCTTTTGGAAGGGCTCCATGACGGCCAATGTACCAGCGCTCGTCTTTCCAAATGAGAATCGTGGACTCGAGGCCATGGTGTGACTGCCCTCCATCCAACACAGGAAACGCCATTCCAAAGTCACGCTCGATATGCTTTGGATGTGTGGCTGATGGTTTTCCGGAAATATTGGCCGATGGGGCAACGAGAGGAGATAGTGACTCGAGAACTGTATGTACGAGACGATGAGAGGGAGCTCGGAAAGCAGCGGTTGGTAAGCCAGCGCGGGCGCGGGCTGGAATAAGCTCTTGCTGTACTGGGAGAACGAGAGTGAGAGGCCCTGGCCAAAACAGGGAGGCGAGGCGCTCAAATGAGGTGGGAGGGTTCATAAGGAAAGGGAGACACTCTTTTTGATCTTTGACATGGATAATGAGTGGATTATTCTGAGGACGGCCTTTGAGGGCATAAATCTTTTCGATCGCTTTTTCTGCATACAGAGATGCAGCAAGACCATAGACGGTCTCTGTGGGAATGGCCACCACTTCATCGTGCCGCAAAAGATCAACTGTTTCTTCAACCGAAATACGCATACAAAAATATTATATAATAAATATTAAATAATATCTAGAAAGCGTGTGAGGGCCTTTTTGATCTCTTTCTTTTTGTCTGGATCGATCTCCGATTTGAGACGCTGATAGGAGCAGAACAATTTCACAAGATTCGTAAGGATTGCCTGTCCTGTTTCACTCTTTCGGGCGTCATCAGAGGCCAAGGGAAATGAAGTTCGAATCAGTTCGAGGAGCTCTTCTTTTGTTTTGCCCGCATGATGCTGTAAGAAGGTATATTTTTTGTCTTGAGGCGCTTTGCGAGAAGCAAGAGAGTAAATCACTTGGCGAGGAAGAGCTGCGGCAGAGAGCTTGAGGGCTTCAGGAAGAGCCTCATGGAATTCGTAATAGACAAGAAAATTGTAAGGCGTCTGGCGGTTGCCATAGGTGGAGAGAAGCCATGTGGTGAATGCGCCATTCCGATACCGTTTCAGAAGGGAGTCAGCACGTTTAATACGCTCTCCATGGAGCAGAGCGGCTTGGTGGTGGATAGCCTTGATTTCAGAGGTGATCTGTGAGAGAGATGTCAAATCCCCTGCAATATCCACATTCTCTTCTTTGTATTCGAGAAGAATGGATTCAAGAGCTCGTACATCTTTCTCAGGGAGTTTTCCAACCTTAAAGAGCCCAGAAAAGCTCGAAAGCGACCCGTCTTGCGTTTGGAGGGCCAGAGCTTTCATTTTCGAAGAAGGCTTTGTTTCGGTACGGGCCTCGAGAAGTGAGTCGAGTTTCATGGTGTAAACCTCTTCATAATTTCTTGTGAGAGCGCTCGATAATCTTCGGCAGCACGGCAATCTTGGTGCGAGCGCGCAAGTTCAAAGACCGGCTTGCCACAAGCCGCAGCTTCGGAAATGGTAATATCTTTTCGTATTTTGGTGTCGAAGCAGCCACCAGGAAACGTTTTTTCAATCACTTTGATAAAAGCATCATTATTCTTCCCGCGCCGGTTCCAAAAAGAGAGAATGACACCCAGAAACTTCATTGGATGGCGCTCAGCAATCGTTTCCATGAATTGCGAGAGGCGCTCTAAGCCTTTGACGCTATAAAATTCAGGTGTAGCACAGACGAGCGCATCGGTTGCGGCAATGAGCGCTGATTCCGTGAGCCAGCAAAGAGAGGGAGGCGTGTCGATGATAATATAATCGTAATCCGCTTCAGCAAGATTTTGCTTCAGTTTTTCATGCGAATAGCGATCGGCAGCGAGCGCTCCAGTGACTTCAATTCTCTCAAGCCATGTATCAGCAGGCACAATGTCAAGCCCTTTTACACAGGTTTTTTGGATCACCTCATGCAATTTTTTGGTTCCTTGTAAGACAGGCGCCATACTGTCGAGGCTGTCGGGATCCATCCCTAAGCCGAGTGTGAGGTTTGCCTGGGCATCGAAATCGACGAGGAGCACGCGTTTTTTCGCAAAGCGAGCCCATGCAGCTCCAAGATGGAGAGCGGTCGATGTTTTCGCCGTTCCTCCCTTAAAGCTTGAAATGGTGATAGTTTTGGTGTTCATAATTGCCTTTATGAAGAAAAGGGTGATGTGAGAGCTTTTGTATCGCGTTCCTTGCAAATAGCCTCAAGGAATTTGTCGAGGGCCATATCCCCATGAACTACGTTGTCGCGAGTACGCAGAGAAACGGTGTTCGTTTCGATTTCTCGATCGCCAATGGTGAGAATGTAATTGTACTGAGCCAGCTGAGCATTGCGAATCTTTTTCGCAACTGACTCAGGAGAAAGATCTGTGTCTACAATAATGTCGTGGGCAGCAATTGCCTTTTGCACTTGTTGAGCATAGGGAGAGTGCCGTTCGGCAACCGTTAGGATTTGCACTGCATTAGGAGAGAGCCATAAGGGGAATTTGCCCATAAAGAATTCGATGAGAGAGCCGAAAAAGCG
>Ga0105104_10001993_pt1 | contig 15107 bp, 13 predicted proteins | sample PPLLaktember2015_3_FD_87034 | JGI IMG/M metagenome (GOLD analysis project Ga0105104, IMG submission 87034) | Freshwater sediment microbial communities from Prairie Pothole Lake near Jamestown, North Dakota, USA - PPLs Lake P7 Core (6) Depth... | ecosystem: Environmental > Aquatic > Freshwater >... | reverse complement strand
TCAGGCCCCTCGTGGGGTGATGCATGCTCGCGAGCATGTTGAGGAGGGTCTGTTGCCCGTAGCCGCTTTTCCCGAACAGGGCGAGTTCCTCCCCGTAGGCCGCCTCCAGGTTCGCCCCGCGGAGGGCCTGGGTCACGACCTGTCCGTTTTCGTGGTACTCCTTCCAGAGCTCGACGACGCGTACGACGGGGGACGTCGGCAACAAATTGGGCAAACTCATCCTCCATGTATGGGGACGTTGTTAACTAATTATAATAACTCGGCGCCGCAGCCTGCCGACAAAAAGTTATTATAATTAGTTAACAACGTCCCCGATCTCAGATGTCTTTGAGGCGGAGGTTTGCCGGCGATTTCTCCACGGCCTCGCCAAGGTCCTTCAGGCTCTGCGCAATCCGCTCCAGTTCCTCTGTCGTTGCCACGGGGATCTGATCCAGGCCCCGTCTGTCCATGGCATCCATGACGAACTTCACCGTCAGCTGATCCGTGTCCCGCGCCGGGACGTATGCGGTCTCGTCACGGCCGCGGTTGGCCGCCTCGATGAGGATCCCGCTTTCCGTGAGCTCCTCGACGAGCTCCGTCGTTAGCCCTCGCGGGATCTCGAGACTTTCCGAGATCCTGGCCGCGGTGAGAGGGACCTCGCCGGTAGCGAAATTCCGGCTCATGAAGTTGACGATCCGCAGGGCCACGAGCCTTCGGAAGTAATGGTTTGCCCGCCTGGCATCGGGCCCGTACTCGAGCATGTCCATGTTCTGGTGGATGCAGGAGATCTCGGCGCCGGCGAGCACGACAAGCCAGCTCAACTGCAGCCAGGTGAGGAAGAGGGGCAGGGCGGCGAAGCTGCCGTAAATGGCGTTGTACTTGGCAACCCCGACCTGGAACTTCACGTAGATGAGCTGGACGATGACGTAAACGGAGCCGGCGATCACACCGGCGACGAACCCCGACTTCCTGTTCACCTGACGGTTCGGCATGAAGATATAGAGGAAGCTGAAGAGCACCCACATGATCGCAAAGGGGGTGATCTCCAGCAGGACCACCACGACAGTTCCCAGGATCCCCATCACGTCGAATTTATTCGTGATCGCGGCAAGCTCGGTGGAGATGAAAACGGTGACGCTGCCCGAGATCACCAGGAGTACCGGCGCCACGAGCATGACGGAGAGGTAGTCCGTGATCTTTCGCGCGAAGGTGCGGTCTTTTTTTACGGACCAGATGTCGTTGAAGGAGTTCTCGATGTTGCCGAGGACCTTGATGATCGCCCAGAACAGCAGGATGACGCCGACCCCGGCGATGAGGCCGCCCTTCGTGTTTGCAAGCAGCGAGTTGGCGAACCCGAAGATCTCCAGGAGGATCTCCTCCTGACCGGCGAAGCGCTCCAGGATTTTTTCCTGCAGCACCTTTTCGAATTCGAAGCCCTTGGCGATCCCAAAGGCCATGGCGACGATCGGCACGATGGAGAGCAGCGTGAAGAACGTGAGCGCCGAGGCCCGCAACTGGCAGCGGTGCTCCTGGAATGCTTTGGCAGCGGCCAGGAGAATCCGCAGGTACCGAATGCCGAAGGCCTTGAGCGGCGGAAGGCCTTTCGCGCGGATCCTCCAGATGTCTTCCTGGATGAACGTCTTCAGCCTGGCGATCATCTCGTTTCCCTTTCTGTTGCAAGAAACGGTCGTGTCTGAACAGCCTTGCCTGCGGGGCTGAGCCTGATGCCTGCTTTTAACACAGCACGAGATGAAGGTAAAGGGCCGGCCGCTTCGCGGAGTTTTAAGTTTCAGGTTTTACGTTTTAAGTAACCGCTGAAGCGGCGTTTTACGTTTTTGGTTTTAAGTAAGAAAAAAAGTCATTGCGAGGAGCAGCAGCGACGAAGCAATCTTCGACTCTTATCTTTCCGTAACACCTAAAACCGATAACCTAAAACCCACGCCCGCGGGGCGTGCTACTTAACACTCAACCACGTAAAACTTATCACCGGCGCCCTGAGGGCGCGTTGCCTAAAACCTAATCACGTAAAACCTAAAACGCGTGCCTTGCAGGCACGCCGAACCAAGGAACCGTCGCGGTTAATAGTTCTCCGCCAGGACTTCATAATGCGCCCTCGGGTGTCTGCAGGCGGGGCACTCCTCTGGCGCCTCGGCGCCTTCGTGAACGTAGCCGCAGTTGCGGCAGTGCCACTTGACGGGCGACTTCTTCCGGAAGACCTCCCCGTTCACGATGTTGGCCAGCAGTTTGCGGTATCGCTGCTCATGGAACTGCTCGACCTCCGCGATCTCATGGAAGGACTCGGCGATTTCCGCGAAACCCTCCGCCCGGGCCACGCGCTCGAAATCGGCATAGAGGGTCGACCACTCGTGGTTTTCGCCCCGGGCAGCTGCTTCCAGGTTGGCCGCGGTATTGCCGATGACCCCTGCAGGATACGCAGCGGTGATCTCCACATCGCCGCCTTCGAGGTACTTGAAGAAGATCTTGGCGTGCTCCTTCTCGTTTTCGGCCGTTTCCAGGAAGATGGCCGAGATCTGCTCGTAGCCTTCCTTCTTTGCAGCGCTGGCAAAGTAGGTGTAACGGTTCCGCGCCTGGGACTCGCCTGCAAATGCCGCCAGCAGGTTCTTTTCCGTCTTCGTTCCCCTGATCGATTTTGCCATTTCTCTGTATTTCCCTTTCTGATGTCTGTTCTTTTCTTCTCTTCCTAACTTCCTGACTTCCGCTCTTCTTTTCTCCTGTCCCCCGGTCCCTTGCCGACGGACCTGCCCAGCGACGCGAGGGTTTCTTTCATCCGGGCGATGGCAGTCTCTTCCGTCTCCCCGATGCCCCCCCGCCCCGGATAAATCTCATAAAGGGCCCTGTAGCGCAAGGGGGTGAAATCGGGCATGATGATGTTGGCGCCGCAGGCCAATGCTTTTCTGCTCCCTTCAGGGTCCATCGTCGTCAGCGCTGTCGTGGCGGGGATGTTGGTGTCCCTTGTCACGAGCCGTGCCACGGCGATCATCTTCAGCGTCGCCTGAACGCCTCCTCCCGGGGAATCGGCCAGCGGCGTCTGCGGGTGGGGGATGAAGGGGCCGATCCCGAGCATGTCTGCGTCGAGTTCCTTCATGAGGAGAATGTCGTCGGCCAGATCGGCCGGCGTCTGTCCCGGCAGCCCCACCATGCATCCCGTGCCGACCTCGTAGCCCAGTTCACGGAGCCATCGGAGACATTGAACCCGGTTTTCGTGTTTCGAGTCCGGGTGGAGCTTCCGGTAGAGGGTGGCCGAGGCCGTCTCGTGCTTCAGGAGGAATCTCCCGGCGCCGGCTTCTCGGAAGGCGAGATAATCCTCGCGTGTCCGCTCCCCGATCGACAACGTGATCACGAGGCCCATTTCGTATCGGATCCGCCCGATCAGGCGGCAGAGGGTGTCCCGGTCGAAGAACGAATCCTCGCCCGACTGCAGGACGAGGGTCCCGATGCCCAGCTTGCGGATTCTCGATGCCGCCTCGAGGATTTCGTCGATCGTCATCCGGTAGCGGGGGAGCCCCGTGTTTCCCTTTCGCAGGCCGCAATAAAGGCAGTTGCGCTCGCAGACATTCGAGAACTCGACGATCCCGCGCAGGTAGACCTCGTCGCCGACCCATCGCCGCCGGATGCGGTCGGCGGCTTCGCTGAGGGCAGACAAGCCGTTCGCGTCATCCAGGGAAAGCAGATGCACGATCTCGCGGCGGGAGAGGGTTCCCGTCTGCCCGGCCTTTTTCAGAATTTGCCCGGTCGCGGGGGCTTGCCGATCAGATGTAGAGGTCCCGTTCGCCATGTTCGATCCGTTTCAGGCGGCCCTCGAGGGTCCGCTTCGTCCCGGCGCCCCGTGTTTCGGCCAGGAGCTTTTCGATCAGCTTTGCGCCGGCTCGGCGTGTCCTCGGCGAAGCATAGTCCGCAAGGTACTCCCGGCAGGTGAGGATGGCGTTGGTCCGGCAGAACTTCCGGATGAGGCCGGGCTTTGCGAGGTCCATGAAATCCTTCCCCGTTCGTCCCAGTCGATAGCAGGCCGTGCAGAAGCTCGGGATGAATCCCTTCGTGGTGATGTCGTAGATGACCTCGTCGGTGCTGCGCGTATCCCCGAGGTTGAACTGGGCCGCCCGGAATCCCTCGGTGGAGCCCGCCTGGTAGCCGCCCGGGTTGGTCCGGGAGCCGGCGCTTATCTGGGAGACGCCGAGTTCGAAGACCTCGCTTCGCATTTTGACGCTTTCCCGCGTCGTCAGGATCATCCCCGTGTAGGGGACGGCCATGCGGATGATGGCTACGAGCTTCTTGAAGTCGTAATCCGAAACCGGGCTGGGCGGCCGGATGGCGGCCGGGGCGTTCATGGCCGGCTCGAGCCGCGGGATGGAGATCGTGTGCGGGCCGACGCCGAAGCGCTCCTCGAGGTGAAGGGCGTGGTACAGAAGACCCAGGACCTCGAACCGGTAGTCGGCCAGGCCGAAGAGGGCGCCGATCCCCACGTCGTCGATGCCCCCCTCCATGGCCCGGTCCATGGCCGTGAGCCTCCGGACATAGTCCTTCTTGGGACCCGTCGGGTGCATCGCCCTGTAGGTTCCGTGGTGATAGGTCTCCTGGAAGAGGACGCAGGTGCCGATCCCGGCGGCTTTCAGCCGTCTGTACCCTTCCACGTCCAGCGGTGCGATCTCCACGTTGATCCGCCGGATCTCGCCCCCCTTTTCGGTTTTCGTGTCGTAAGCGGTCTCGATGGCCTCGATGAAGTAGTCAAGGCTCGAGCGCGTCGGGTGCTCGCCGCAGAGCATGAGGAGCCGTTTGTGCCCCTCCCGCTCGAGGACCTCCACCTCCCGCCGGATCTGCTCCATCGTGAGGGCCACGCGTTTCAGTTCCCTGTTGTCGCGCCTGAACCCGCAGTAGAGACAGTTGTTGGAGCAGTGGTTGGCGATGTAGAGCGGGGCGAAGAGAACGAGCCGGTTGCCGTAAATCGTTTCCTTGATCTCCCGGGCCGTTTTCCAGATCTCCCCGATGAGCTCGCGGTCCTCTGTCTGGAGGAGCACCGCCGTCTCCTCGGGGGTGAGGCCCTCGAGCTTCGTCGATTTCCGGATGATCTCCTCGACGCGCTTCTTGTCCGGTTTCCGGGCTCTCTCGAGAATCGCCTGGATTTTGCCGTCGTCGATGAAATCCTCCGCTGCCGCCTTGACCTTTTTCAGTGCCTGCCCCATGACCGAAGTCCTGTTTTTATGCTCCTGTTTCCTCAACGCCGGTCTTTCGTCAGTCCGGGCATCGTCCGGGCAAAAAAAAGAGACCCCTTGGGAAATCAGGCCTCTCGTCATATCGGACATTCGAAGGCGTTCTGTCTGTTCCTGGACTTACTGATTCCCCCTCGGGTCAGAGATGGCCCCTTCCCCTCAGGTTTGCGAATGGCTTGATTTTATGCCTCGGATCGGTGCCTGTCAAACCGAAATACGCGCCACCCAGGGGAACTCGCACGGGCACGGAAATTGCTTTAAAAAACAGTAAGAAATAGAAACCCCAACCACCTCCTTTCATCTCCTTCGGGGCAGGGCGGAACACCCTGCCCCATTTTTTTTACCCGTCACTTTTCAATCAAAGTTGTGGAACTGCAGTCTGCAAGTCTGTAAAATAACACGTCGTGCCGAGACTTTAACCTTTCTCCTTTAGTCTTTTTACGGAGGTGCAGAATGGGACAGGATATCATCTTTTCCCCCTTTCCACTGAAGAGCTACCGTTTGAAGAACCGCCTGGGCGTGTCTGCCATGACGCGCATGTCCTCGCCGGGCGACAGCGTCCCGCGAAAGGACGTGCTGGAGTTCCTTGTCAGGCGGGCAGCGAACGGAGCCGCGATTGTCTTTACGGAGGGCATCGTCACGGACTACGAAAGCGCCCAGGGCTATCCCCGCCAGGCAAGGCTGCTCACGCAGCGCCAGATCGATGCCTGGAGACCGGTCGTCAGGTCCATAAAGGATGCCGGCGCCGTGGCCATCGCACAGTTGTTCCACTGCGGCAGGGTCGCCTGGCCGGAGGTCAATCCGGCCGGCCGCATCATCGCGCCGAGCGCCATTGCGCCGAAGCAGAAAAACCCCCTGACGGGGAAACCCTATCCCGTCCCTGACGAGATGAGCCGCTTCGACATCGAGCACGTCGTCCATGGGTTTGTCGAGACGGCAAAGGGGGCCATGGCTGCAGGCTTCGACGGTGTCGAGATTCACGGCGCCCACGGGTACCTCATCACCCAGTTCCTGTCGACATACTCGAACCAGAGGACGGACGACTACGGAGGGTCGGTGGAGAACCGCTTCCGCTTCGCCCGGGACATCATCCGGGCTGTGCGCCCCGTCGTTCCCGGGGAGCGCCTCATCACCTTCCGAATTTCCAACTGGGGCATTGCCGACATGGAGGTTCCCCTCTTCCAGAGCAAGGAGGAGTGGCAGGAGATGATCCGTCTGCTCTCGGCCGAGCCGGTGGATGTGATCTCCGTTTCCACCTATGAGTACGACGCGAAGGCCTTCGGGACCGACAAAACCATGGCGGGCCTGACGAGGGAGGTGACGAAGCTGCCCCTCATGGTCTGCGGGAAAATTTACGACCGGGCCACCTGCGAGGATGCCCTCCGGGATGCCGACATTGCCCTTTCAGCCAAGTCGATGCTTCTGAACCCGAACTGGGTGGAGGACGTGAGGCAGGGGAAGAAACTCTCGTCACACAAATCGGCCGAGGCGAACGTGGCATACACGGAAACGCCGCTGCCCTGAAGACCAGGGGCTAGGGTATCGGGTTTCGGGTCTCGGGAATGAAGAAGAATGTGCATATAACATTTCTTCATACCTTCAAACCCTATACCCAATACCCGATACCCTGATGCACAGTTGAAGGAGAACTGAATGACAACCAGAAAGCCCAAAGACAAGGCAGAATGGATCACCACGCTTATCAAGGACTGGGTGAACACCTCGCCGGAGAATACCCTCCAGAATAAGGCCAATGACAGGGCCTGGGACGACCCGCTCGTCGGGTTTTCCCGGGGCGACGACGCCTTCTGGGAATCCTTCAAGGAGCACGTGGGGCCCTTCCACTGGACGCCTGCGGAAGCCTTCGAGAAATCCTTTCCCGGCAGCCGGGTGCCGGCATCGAAACTCACCGTGATCAGCTGGGTGCTTCCCCAGATGAAGCAGACGAAGATGGATACGCGGAAGGAAAAAATGTATCCGCCCGAGAGCTGGGCCAGAGGAAGGTTTTACGGGGAGGCCGTGAACGAAAAGCTCCGGATGGCTGTCGTGGAGGAACTTGCAAAGGCAGGAATACGTGCGATGGCCCCTTCGCTCCATCCCGAGTGGGCCCGCATGCCCTCGGAAAAGTTTGTCTTTGCCTCCAAGTGGTCGGAGCGCCACGCCGCTTTTGTCTCGGGGCTGGGGACCTTCGGGCTCTCCGACGGGCTCATCACACCCCGGGGGAAGGCCATGCGGGTCGGATCGGTCGTTGCCGAGGCGGAGATCCCCGCAACCCCAAGGCCCTACAAGGGGCACCAGGACTATTGCCTGTGGTTCAGCCGGGGGAAGTGCAGGAAGTGCGCGAAGCGATGCCCCGTGGATGCGCTCTCCGAGAAGGGGCACGACAAGATCATCTGCTCGAAGCACGTCCACGAGACCTGCAAGGAATACATCATCGGGCACTACGGGTTTGCGGGCTACGCCTGCGGGCTTTGCCAGACGGGGGTTCCCTGCGAGTCGGAGATCCCTACTCCGAAGGAAGGGGAGTAGGCGAAAGCCCGGCCTTGCGCTCGTAGGCCGTCAGGGCCTCGGGGAAGGGGGCCAGGGTGCGGCGGATCGCGCCCTGCAGGAAGGAGATGGCCACGCCGTAGTTGGTCACGGGCACGCCCGCTTCGCGGGCCTTTCGCAGGCGGTTGAGCATTTCGCGGCGGTTGAGCATGCAGCCGCCGCAGTGGATGATCAGTTTGAAGTCCGACACGTTTTCCGGATAATCCCGCCCGGCAAAGATCTCGATCTCGAGATCCCCGCCCACATACTGCCGAAGCCACCGGGGAATCTTCACCCTCCCGATGTCGTCCTCGAGGGCGTGATGCGAGCAGGCCTCGGCGACGAGCACCCGGTCGCCGGGCCGGAGTGTCTCGATGACGGCGGCCCCTTCGGCCTGGAGCACCAGATCGCCCTTCTGCCTCGCCATGAGAATGGAGAAGGTCGTCAGCGCGATTTCCGCGGGCACGTCGACCGAAACCTGCAGGATCGCCTGGGAGTCGGTGATGACGAGGTCCGGCGGGCGTTTGAGCCCGTTCAGGGCGGCCGTGAGTTCGCGCTCCTTGACGATGAGGCACATGGCGTCGCCGTCGAGGGCATCGCGGATCGTCTGGACCTGCGGCAGGATGAGGCGCCCCTTCGGGGCCTCCAGATCGATGGGCACGACAAGGACGGCGAGCCCCCCCGCGGGCAGGAGGCCTGCGAGAAGCGAGGGCGCCCTGAAGAAATCCTCCGGCGCCAGCCTGATCATCAGGCCCTTGAGGGCCTCCATGTACTCCTCGCGCTTTAGCGGGTCCTTGCAGGTCAGGGCGATGACGTGACCCGCCTTGCCCCGGATCTTCTCCAGAAAGGAATCGGATGGCTTCTTCCGGTCGATCTTGTTGACGGCGACAAGGAGGGGGAGCCTGCGCATCTTTGCCTCGTCGACAACACTCTCCTCGAAGTCCGTCCAGGTTCCCGGCTCGGCCACAAGCACCGCCACGTCCGCCCGGTCGAAGACCTTCTTCGTCTTGTCGATTCGCAGTTCCGAGAGGGCCGATGTGTCGTCGAGGCCTGCCGTGTCGAGGATGAGGACGGGTCCCAGCGGCAGAAGCTCCATGGCCTTCTCGACGACGTCCGTCGTCGTCCCCGCCACGGGCGAGGTGATCGCGATGTCCTGCCCCACGAGGAGGTTCAGCAGGCTCGACTTGCCCACGTTGGTTCGCCCGAAGATGGCGATGTGGAGCCGGTTTCCCTTGGGAGTCTGATCCATCGCTTCCGGTACCCTGTTACGAATATGCCATAACAGGTAACAGAAAAAAGAAAAAGAAGCAATCTGTCGGCGTCCCTCCAGGCCGATGCAGAAAGGGGGTCTGACCGAATGTCAGACCCCCTTCTGGTATCATGTGCTCAGAGCTTTGCCGGCGCTAGATCTCTGCGTCGCAGCGCAGGCAGCGCGTCGCCTCCTTGAGGGCCTGGTCCTTCTTGTAGCCCAGTTCGACCTCGACGAAGTTCTTCCGCCGGAAGTCCGCCTCGAGCTCGGGCATGTGGGCTTGCGGGCACTCCACCGTCTCCTCGTCGACGACGAAGGGGATGTGGATCTGCTCTTCGGAGGGAGGCACCCAAGCCGGCTCGCCGTTTTTGGCGCGGATGAAGCCGTCGATGTCCTCGGCCGCCTCATGGCCCGCGGCGATGGCCTTGATGACCGTGCTGGGGCCCGTCACGGCATCGCCGCCGGCGAAGTACTTCGCGCTCGTGGTCTGGGAGGCGATGTCGTCCTTCACGTCGAAGCAGGACCACTTGTTCACCTTCACGCCGCTCTCGGCGGGCACGAAGGTGAGATCCGGCACCTGGCCGATGGCGGCGATCACGGTGTCCACGCTCAGGGTGAACTCGGAACCCTTGATGGCCACGGGCCGTTTGCGGCCGCTCGAGTCGAAGTCCCCGAGCTTCTGCCGCAGGCACTCGATCCCTGTGGCGCGTCCGTCCGACCCGACGATGCGCAGCGGTGCGATGAGGTACTCGATCTTGATGCCCTCGTGCTCGGCGGCGACGATCTCCTCGGCTGCGGCGGGCATGTCCTCGCGCAGGCGCCGGTAGAGGATCGTCACGTCGGCGCCCAGCCTCATGGCCGTGCGGGCCGCGTCGATGGCGGAGTTGCCGCCACCGATGACAGCGACGCGTGAGCCGAGGCTCTTCTTGCCGCTCTTCCAGCCTTCCTCGTCCCCGTTGTAGTCCCGCAGGAATTCGACACCGCCCCAGACCCCCTTGAGGTCCTCGCCTTCCACGCCCATCCTCTGGCTCTTGTGGGCGCCCGGTGCCAGGTAGACATAGTCGAAGTCTTCGTTGACCTTGCCCCAGGAAAGCTCGCGGCCCACCCGGGTGTTGCACCGGATCTCAACGCCCAGCTTGCGGATGTCGTCGATCTCCTTGTCCAGGATGGTCCTGGGCAGGCGGTACGAAGGGATACCCCAGCTGAGCATGCCGCCCGGCGTGGGGAGCTCCTCGAAAACCGTCACGCCGTAGCCGCGAAGGGCCAGATCCCGCGCGCAGGTGAGGCCGGCCGGGCCCGCGCCGATGACGGCGATTTTCTCCTTGCGGGTGATGCCGACGGGCTTCACCTGCGGACGCGGCGCGTTGTCGCTGATGAAGCGCTTGAGGAACTTGATCGCAACGGGCTCATCGAGCAGCCCGCGGCGGCACTTGGTCTGGCACTGGTGGTCGCAGACCCTGCCGCAGACCGACGGGAAGGGGTTGGTCTTCATCATGACCTTGTAGGCATCCTCCAGCCGGTCGTCGCGGATCAGCGCGATGTAGGACGGGATGTCCATCCCGATCGGGCAGGTGTGCTGGCAGGGCGACTTGAAGAGGGCCGAGCAGACGGCGGCGCGGCACTTCTTGTCGCGGATGTGCTCCTCGTACTCGTTGCGGAAGTAGCGGATCGTGGAGAGCACGGGGTTCGGTGCCGTCTGGCCGAGGCCGCAGAGCGCCGCGTCCTTGATGACGGTGGCCATCGACTCGAGCAGCTCGATGTCGCCCTCCTTGCCCTTGCCCTTGCAGATATTGGTCAGGATGTCGAGCATGCGCTGCGTGCCCTCGCGGCAGGGGGTGCACTTGCCGCAGGACTCGTCCTTGCAGAAGTCCATGAAAAAGCGCGCCATATCGACGGCGCACTTGTCCTCGTTCATGACAATGAGACCGCCCGAGCCCATGATGGCCCCGAGCTCGGCGACCTTCTCGTAGTCGACGGAGGCGTTGAGGTGCTGGACGGGGATGCAGCCGCCCGAGGGCCCTCCCAGCTGGGCGGCCTTGAACTTCTTGCCGCCGGGGATGCCGCCGCCGATGTCGTAGATGATCGTCCCCAGGGTTGTCCCCATGGGCACTTCCACGAGGCCCACGTTGTTCACGTCGCCCGTGAGCGCGAAGACCTTCGTGCCCTTGGATCTCTCGGTGCCCACGCCGGCGTACCACTCGCCGCCGCGCAGGATGATCTGGCCGATGTTGGCCAGCGTCTCCACGTTGTTGAGCACGCTGGGCTTGGCCCAGAGGCCCGCCACGGCGGGGAAGGGCGGTCTCGGACGGGGCATGCCGCGCTTGCCCTCGATAGAGGTCATCAGCGCCGTCTCCTCGCCGCAGACGAAGGCGCCTGCGCCCTGGTAGATCTCGATGTCGAAGTCGAAGCCCGTCCCCAGGATGTCCTTCCCCAGCAGTCCCGACTCGCGAGCCTGCCCGATGGCCACGTTGAGACGGTGGATCGCGAGCGGGTACTCGGCGCGGCAGTAGATGTAGCCATGGCTGGAACCGATCGCCTTGGCGGCGATCACCATGCCCTCGAGCACCGCGTGCGGGTCCGCCTCGAGGACGCTGCGGTCCATGAAGGCCCCGGGGTCGCCCTCGTCGGCGTTGCAGAGCACGTACTTCGTCTCACCGGGCGAGCGTGAGGCGAACTGCCACTTGAGCCCCGTCGGGAAGCCTGCGCCGCCGCGGCCGCGCAGACCCGACTTGAGGACTTCCTGCACGATCTGCTCGGGCGTCATCTCGGTGAGCGCCTTGGCCATGCCGGAGTAGCCGTCCCGGGCGATGTACTCCTCGATGTTTTCCGGGTCGATGAGGCCGCGGTTGCGCAGCACCCGGAGGTCCTGAAGGGCGAAGAAGGGGATTTCCTGCATGGAGGGGATCCGCTCCTCCTTGCCCGGCTCCTTGTAGAAGAGCCTCTCGAGGGGGCGGCCCTTGATGAAGTGCTCCTCGACGAGCACGGGGACGTCCTCCGTCCGGATGTTCATATAGATGATGCCTTCGGGGTAGACGACCATGATGGGCCCCTGGGCGCAGAAGCCGTTGCAGCCGGTCTCGACGATCTTGATCTCCTCCGAAAGGCCGCGCTTGTTGATCTCGTCGACAAGGGCTTTCTTCACGGCGATGCTGCCCGATGCGTGGCAGCCGGTTCCCCCGCAGACCAGTAAGTGCGAGCGAAAAACTTTCATGAACTCTCTTCCTCCCCTCGAAATATTCTACAGCAGGGAATGGGTATTTGCTTCCCTAGCGAACGATCTCGGCCCCCTTCGCAAGCACGAAGGGCGTCTGGATCTCTCCTTCCAGGACATGGCGCTTGAACACCTGCCGCATCTTCATTTCGTCCATCTTCTCGTACTTGATTGGCTCCTTGCCGAGAAGCTCGACGGTGACGAGAGGCTCGCGGCTGCACAGGCCCATGCAGCCCGACGTGGTGACGTTGACATCCGACACGCCGGTCTCCTCGATGACGCGCATGAGGGCGTTGAGCACCTCGCGGGCTCCCGAGGCGATGCCGCAGGTGCCCATGTGGACGGTCACCTTGGCCCGCTGCCCGCCCTCGCGCAGGGCCGTCTGGGAGTGGACCTTTTCCTTGATCTTCTTGAGATCTTCAATCTTCAATTTCGCCATCTTGCTTACCTCTACCTTCAGGCTGAATGATTCAGGTGAAAGGAAATGGGTCGGAATGTTCCGGATGATCCGTCCTTCCCGATACCCGATACCCTAAACCCGAGACCCCCTGTTTATTGATAGTCATCCAGAACCGATTTCATCTTCTGCGTCTTGATCCTGCCGTGGACGTTTTCGTCCACCACGATGACAGGCGCCAGGCCGCAGGCGCCCAGGCAGCGGACCGTCTCGTAGGTGAACCGCCGATCCGGCGTTGTCTCGCCTTCCGCGACATTGAATTCCTTCACGATGCTCTCGGCAATCGTTTTCCCGCCGCGGACGTAGCAGGCCGTGCCCAGGCAGACCCGGATCGTGTGCCTGCCGCGCGGCTTCATCGTGAAGAAGGAATAGAAGGTGACGACGCCGTAGACCTGCGCCAGCGGCAGATTCAGCCCCTTGGCGATCCTCTCCTGGATCGAGATGGGGAGGTACTCCAGGGTCACCTGGGCCTCCTCCAGAACGGGGATGAGACCGCCGGGCTTTCCCTTGAAGCGGGCGATGATCTCGTCCAGCTTTGCCACCTGTTCGGCGGTGAACTCTTTGAATAAATCGCTGCTGCCGGTGTTCATGGAATTTCTCCTCTCTCAGGGGGTGTCAGGCCGCCGCCCCGATGTCGCTCAAGCCCTCCGTGATGTGCTCGCGGAGAAAGCCCGTGACTTCGGGGTGATTCAGGGGCACATCCTCCAAAGCTTTTTTGATCTCCCTCGTGTCCAGCAGGTAGGTCCTGCCGTCCACCTCGTGTCGGTAGATAAAGTCGCTTCCGGGGTTTCCCACGATGATCGCGATCAGCGAAGATGCGATATCGCCCATGGGCTGCCGGTCGATGTGGCTCAGGCCGAACTCGGCCGTGACCACCGTACCCGTTCCCGGTTTCGACTGCAGGGTCATCCGTCCGCCGGTCCTCTCCGTCGCGTCGGAGAGCATCGGGAGACCCAGGCCGACCCGGCGGACCTTTTTCGTCGTGTAAAAGGGGTCCAGGGCCCGCTGCAGCTCCTCCGGGGTCATTCCGCTGCCGTTGTCCGTGATGCGCATCAGGAAGAGATCCTTCGCCCGGTTTTCCCGGATGAGGATACGGACGAGGGTCGCCCCGGCACGGACGGAATTCTCGACGATGTCCAGGATGTGAAGCGCCAGCTCGAGCACTCTCTCACTCCAGGATGCAGCGACCGCCTTTCTTTTCGAAGGCCATCTTCAGCTCCGACGTCGTGGCTTGCTCCATCAGGACCCGGGTGATTCCCTTTCCGATGTCGGTGATGATGTGGGAATCGGAGGACTCGATCATCGGAAATCGCGCCAGCTCCGGGTAACGGCGCCTCGCTTCGGCGAGTCCTGTCCGGCCTGAGATCTCGAGGGCATCCAGGGGGAGGCCTTCGGGGACGAACCCGAGCTGCCCGAGCAGGCCGAAGCTTTCACGGTCGATGTGGGCCGCAACGGCGAGCCCGCCGAGGCCGTGGATTTCGTCCACGATCCGCTGAAGCGGAAGCACCGTCGCCCCGATCAGCAGCCTCTCGCTCAACCCCTCCACCTCGTCGTGCTCGTTGACGATGGCCTGGCAGCCGAAGCGCTCCTCGTCATTTTTCCCGGGCAGGTGCCGGTAGACGAGGTCTTGCAGCATGACCAGATTCTCCTGCTTGTCAAAGAGCGCGAGGACGTGCACCTCTTCGCTGCTCATGATCTCCATGCCGGGAAAGACGGTAAGCCCCGTCCCTTTCGCGGACTGGATGACATACGGGACGTTTTCGGATGCGTTGTGGTCGCAGATGGCGATGATGTCGAGACGGCGCGCAAGCGACATGGCGACGACGGCCCGGGGATACATGTCGAGGTCGGCGCAGGGCGAAAGACAGGTATGAATGTGGAAATCACAACGGAACTCCCTGATCATCAGCGGAACCCCTTGCGGGTTGCTGCCGCCATCCCCGGGGCACGGCCTGCTGCGGCCGGTCACGGCAAAAAACCCCCAAAAAAGGAACGTTCCTTTCGGCCCGTTCCTTTACTATAAAATCACGGCTTGATCAATTTATATATTTGACCGACGATCTCGAAGGCCGGCAGGTCCGTCACCAGGATCGGGATGCCCTCCGCGTTGGCCTTGGCGGCCGTGTCGAGGGCGGGCTCGCTGCCCTGGATGAGGATGATCCCCGCCAGGTCCTTGAGGCTTGCCACGGCCACGATGTTCTGGTGCACCTGGCGCGTGATCCAGATGTCCCCTTCCTTGCTGTTGGCCATGACATCGGAAAGGAGATCCCCCACGTAGCCTCCCCTGACTTCCTTTCCGAGGTATCCCTCGGCACAGGAGACCTTGAGGTCCAATTCGCGAACCAGTGTTTCGAGCTTCATAGCCATCCTCTCGGGCCGTCCCCCCGGGGGCGCATCCGCCAAAACAGGAAGTTGAGAAGTTGGGAAGTTGAGAAGCTTGGATTGGTCTCAGGCACTTGA
>Ga0105104_10001992_pt1 | contig 15121 bp, 10 predicted proteins | sample PPLLaktember2015_3_FD_87034 | JGI IMG/M metagenome (GOLD analysis project Ga0105104, IMG submission 87034) | Freshwater sediment microbial communities from Prairie Pothole Lake near Jamestown, North Dakota, USA - PPLs Lake P7 Core (6) Depth... | ecosystem: Environmental > Aquatic > Freshwater >... | reverse complement strand
TTCCGGCGCGGCATCGCCATGGTCGACGTGAACCCGGAGGAGAACCCGTTCTCCGAGCTGTGCCAGGCGAGCGAGAGGGGCTTCTTCGCGCGGGGGAGCGCCTGCGAGCGCCTCCCCGAGATCGTGCGGGCGCTGGCTGGTTGATCAGACGTCAGCTCGTCAGCACGACCTTGGTGACCTCGGCGGGCGCGCCGAGCCGCATGGGAGGGCCCCACTAGCAGACCAGGGCCGGGAGGCGATCCTCGAGATCGACGGCCGCGAGCACAGGGGACGGCCCTGCCATCAGCAAGCCACTCACCGGTCGCCATCAGCTACGCCGTCGACGCCGCCTCCTCGACTACTCCGCGGACCTGGCTTTCACCTCTCACCCATTTCACCGGGCAGCCGAATCGAAGTCGTGGCATCCCAATGTGAGCCTCGGCTTGTCAAATTGTGCTACCCTGCCGAAACCACATCATGTCCATCCCGGAACCTGCGTTTCAGAACGGCCGCCCACCCGATGAATCACAGCTCAACGGCTGGAAGGACATCGCGGCGTTCTTCGGCAAGGGCGTCCGTACGGTACAGCGGTGGGAGCGGGAAATGGGCCTTCCCGTCCGGCGATTGCCCGGGCCGCGTGGTGATATCGTGTTTGCGTTTCCGTCCGAGCTGCGCGCTTGGCAGCAGAAGCTCGAGGAGGAGAATGGCCACGGCGAAGATGTGAAGCTGCATGACCAGAAGTCCCCTTCGCCGGTCGCTTCCAGTGCCGACGGCGCGGCGGCCGATGGCACCGCGGCCCGATCACGTCGCTGGGGCCGAGTGTTGTACCTCGTCGGGGCTGCCGTTCTTGTTGGCCTCGTTGCGGTGGCCAGCCTCCGCGTGTTCCGCGACATGCGGCCGTCCGGCGGTAAAAGCGTCCTCGGACCTGTCACCGCCGATGTGCGCGGGAACACCCTCGTCGCCCTCGACGAGCGCGGAACACCGCTTTGGTCCTATCGCTTCGACACTCCGTTGGATCCTTACGACCCTCCCCCGTCCCCCAGCAGCACCCTCTTGAAGATTGTCGATATCGATGGTGACGGCCGAGCGGAAACGCTGTTCTTTGCGGCCCATCAAGCGCCACACGGGGCCGCCTTCTACTGTTTCGAATCGGGTGGTGGCATCCGCTTCAAGAGGACGCTTGGCAGCCGTCACACCTACGGGAAAGAGGTCTTCGCCGCGCCTTGGCGGGGGCACCGCTTGCTCGCGCACGAGCCGACGCTGCGGTCCGGCGAAATCTGGATCGCCTGGACGCACGGGATCGAGTTTCCTTCTGTCCTTCAGCGACTGGACACGAAAGGCAGGCTCCTCAACGAGTTCTGGAACGACGGCTTCATCAACACGTTCGTTCCAGTTGAGCGCGGAACACGACGTCTCCTGCTGGTTGGAGGAACCAACAACGAGCACAAGACAGGGTTTCTGGCAGTGATCGATCGGCGCTCAACTGGCTTCAGCCCGGCGATCAATCAGAAGTACGCGTGTGTGGACTGCGAGGGTGCTTACCCCGAGCGGTACTTCGTGTTCCCCAGGCTAGACGTCGCCGTCGTGCAGGAGAACCTTCCGTGGACGACGCGGATCGAGCCGGACGACGCCGGTCAGACGATGATCGGGGTCAATCAAGCACACGACCCTAGCACCGTCTACTATCGATTCGGTCCCGAGTTCAACCTGATCCGAAGTGAGATCGGCCCGGAGTTTGTGGCACTGCACCGGCAGCTTGAGGCACGGCGCCTGCTCCTCCATCCGTTCGGTCCGGCAGACGAGCGCGCGGCAGCGGATGTGCGTGTGTGGGATGGCAAGGGCTTCGCGCCTCTGCCCGGCGGCGGGTTCACGCCTTCGGCAACGGCCTTGCGCGCCGGCGCCCACGTTCTCAGCGGGACCCGCTGAGGAACGTCGTCCGGCTTGCCGCCAGCCTACCGGCAAGAGGGGCGGTGCATCCATCGTCGCGCATTCCCGGCCGGCCACGGGCAGTTGGCCGTGCGCGGGTTTCACCGGCCCGGACGGTCGAGGCACCGGACTGAACAGGCGGCGACCGACAGCTGGAAGGAGCCAACGGTTCTGGCCGCACTCACCACGGGCGGACTGTGTCGGCCGACCGCCTTCAAGCAGTACGTCGTTCGTGCCGGTTCATGGCCTCGATCGTTGAAAGTTCCCAACCGGCAAACGTCCGACGGTGAAGAACAGGCCGCCTTCGCGGCCGAGCGTCCACATCCAGCCCAGTTGCGCCAGCCACCCTTCGACCCGCCAGTTGTCGACCGCCGGCGAAAAGAGGTCTTCGGGCTCGTCGCCGAGCACGGTGCTCGGGTAAGTCCTCAGGTACTCGACGCCGTTCTCGGCGAGCCACCGTTGCACCTCGCCGAGTGTGTGGCGGTGTTCTTCCGGGTGCCGGTACTGATCGCGCTGCCACGCCCTCGCGCGCGGCGGATCGCGCTGTCGATCGCGCAGCACCGGGTCGAACGGGACGTACCGGAAGCCGGACAGTCGGGCCACGGCTCGCCGGCATCGCAACGGGATTCGCGCGATCGCGTTGTAGACACCGACGACGATGAAGCCACCGGGCCGGGCGAGCTTTGCGATGCGAGCGAACGAGGTGGGGGGATCCGGCGTGTGGTGAAGCACGCCGGATGAATAGACCAGATCGAACGCGCCGGCCCTCAGGCCCGGCCGCTGGAGGTCGGTTTCCACGAACTTCACGCGGTCGAGTCCGTAGCGCTCCGCGGCCGCGGCGCCGAGCCGGAGGGACTCCGGCGCGAGGTCGGCGCCGATGACCAGGCGATCGGCACGGGCCAGGTGGAGGCACATCTGGCCGGTTCCGCAGCCGATGTCGGCGATCCGCGCGTCGCCCGGTACCGAGCGATCGAGTAATCGCGCGAATCCACTGCGTCCGGCGCGTTCGCGGAGCGCCTGCAAGTCCTCGGACGGCCGGTATCCCGGAAACGGCGCCCCTTGGTAGAAGCAGCGCACCGCCTCGGTCCGCCCGTCGCCGGGGAGCCGCAGGTTGGGGATGCCGTCGGGGGCCACGAACCGCGCACCGCACCCCGCGCAGATCCAGGCTGGCGAGAGCGCACCCCCGCACGCGGGGCAGGCGAGGAGGTCCCTGAAGCCGCTCATGCCTCAGAAGATGGCGTAGATGAACGGCGCGAGCGCCTCGACCGTCGTGGCCAGGATCAGGATGAGGCCGAACAGGCACAGGAACACGGCAAGGGGCACCAGCCACCGCTTGCCGGACTCCCTGGCCCACAACCCGCGCACGAGGTCGGCGGTCGCTCCGCCGGCGCTCCCGAGCAAGATCAGGCGGCGCTTGAACCCGCTGCGTTTCTTGAGGCGCATGTCGCGCCCTCCTCTGGCCGTTCGGACGCCGGCGCCACGCGCTTGGTTACGACGGCCCGGCCGGCGACGAGGGTGTCGATGCCGCTGCGCCGGAAGGTCGAGTAGCCCTCGAGCGCCGCGGCGACGATGGGTTCGCCGGCAACGTTGAACGACGTGTTGAGCAGCACGGGGATGCCCGTACGGTGGCCGTAGGCTTCGAGGAGCGCGTGCAGGCGCGGTGCCATCTCCCGCTCGAGCACCTGCACGCGCGCGGACCCGTCCACGTGCGTGACGGCGGCCAGGCGCGGCCTCCACTCCGGGCGCACCGGAAACACGCCCGACATGAACCTGGCGAGGCGCGCGCCGCCCGAGGGCAGGTCGAAGAACCGGTCGGCCGCCTCGGCCGGCACGACCGGCGCGAACGGCCGGAACTCCTCGCGGCACTTGATGTCGCGATTCAGCCGATCGCGCATGGCGTGTGCATGCGGCGCCGCCAGGAGGCTCCGGTGACCGAGCGCGCGCGGGCCGAATTCGCAGGCACCTTCCATCCAGCCCACCACCCGGCCCGCGGCGAGGTCGTCGGCGACGCGCTCGACGAGGGTCGGGTCGTCGACCTCGTCTACGGGGAGACCGTCCTCGCGGGCGGCGCGGGCCAGCTCGTCCCCGCTCACCGTCGGGCCCCAGAAGGGATGGTCGGGGACGTCGCGGTCGGGATTGCCGAAGTAGACCCGATCCGCGTAGAGCGCCGCACCGAGGGCGCACCCGGCGTCTCCGGGCGCCGGCGGGACGAACACGCGCTCGAACCCGGATTCGGCGAGCACTCGCGCGTTGGCCACCCCGTTGAGCGCGACGCCGCCGCCGAAGCAGAGATCGGTCAATCCCGTCTCGCGGCGCAGCTGCCGCGCGAGATCGACGAGGGTGTCCTCGAGCACGCGCTGGATGCTGGCGGCGCAGTCGGCGAAGCGTTGTCCCTCGGCCGACGCCAGGTCGATGGGATCGTACGGGCTTCGCTCGGGCCCGAACAATTCGACGAACTTGTCCGAGTACGAGCGCTCCCCGGTCGTGTGGTATTCGAAGTAGTCCGGCACGATCGCGAACGCACCGTCCGGGGTGGGGTGAATCAGGCGCCTGACACGGTCCGCCATGTTCGGCCGGCCATAGGCGGCGAGCCCCATGACCTTGTACTCGTCCTCGTTCACGGTGAATCCGAGGTAGGCGGTGAAGGCCGAGTACAACAGGCCGAGCGAATGCGGGAACCGGACTTCGCGCAGCAGCGTCAGGTCAGTGCCGCCGTTCGGCCGGCGCTCGCCGTGGCCGACGGTGAGCGTCGCCCATTCGCCGACGCCGTCAGCTGTCATGATCGCCGCCCGACGCGTCGGCGCGGTCAGGAACGCCGCCGCGGCGTGCGAAGCGTGATGGTCGGTGAAGAGGATCTTCCCCTTCTGGACGCCCAGGTGGGACGAGATGATGCCCCGGGCCCAGACCTTCTCGCCGAGACTGTTCTTGATCGCGGCCGGGAACGACCGCCAGGATCGAGGGAACCCCCGCAGCGCGCACGTGAGGATTCGGTCGAACTTCAGCATGCTGCGCTCGTAGAAGACGACGGCGTCGAGGTCCGCCGGATCGATGTCCGCCTGGTCGAGGCACCACTCGATCGCCCTCACGGGAAACGTCGCGTCGCCCTTGCGCCGGGAGAGGCGCTCCTCCTGCGCGGCACAGACCGGCACGCCGTCGGCGACGAGGGCCGCGGCCGAGTCGTGGTAGTGCGCCGAGATGCCGAGGATCTTCATGTCAGTACTCGCTCCGGGGCGACTCGCGCCGGTTGCCGGCGATCGTGATCCAGCCGGTCGCTTCACGGCGCTGGGCGCGCCTGGCCATCCAGGCGAACGGCGGGATCAGGACGAAGTAGATGGCCGCGAGGACCGCCGTGCCGAGCAGGCCACCGATGACGGCGGCGAGGCGCAGGTAGCGGTTCCAGAGGCGTCTGGCGCGCGCATGCCACACGTGGCGGCGATACCCCTGGGGAGAGACGCGCACCAGCTGGGTGTACGTGTAGTTCATGTGGAAGACCTCGTCGCGGAGGATCTGCTCGAAGATCGCGCGCGTCTGCGGATCGTCGTCGACGACTTCGCGATAGATCGCGAACCGGCCGGCGGCCGCCTTCTCCGCGACGTGCAGGAAGGCGAGCAGACGGTGATCGGGTTCCCCGTCGATGCGCAGGTCATCCAGTCCGTGGCCGCCCGGAAGGGGATCGCCCCCGAAGAGGACGTGGCGCGGGGGGCGCCGCGCCCGGATGAGGGCGGCACCGCGCCCGCGAAACAGCTCGCCGTGACGCAGCTCGTCGATGGCGTGCTCGAGATACAGCCGGCGGAGGAGCGGATCCGGCGTCACCTCGGACGCGCGCAGGATGTCGCGGCCACCGTCGGTTTCGACGTGCGCGAAGGTGAGCAGCTTCCGAAGGCGTCGATCGGCGTCGCCCCACACCCATCGATGGACCGGCTGCATGATCCGACCGAGGGGCGTCGCACGCGAGACCACTGGTGCTTCACCTCGGGGCGGGTCGGCATGGGGTTGGAACTGTGAACCGGTGCGGGCTGTGGGGCTCGTCATATGAACAACCGTGAACGGCCGGCCATTCGCGTGACGGCAGAGATAACGACCGCGGCCATCGGCCTCGCATTGGTCGGCTGCGCCGTTGGCGCGACCCAGCCGTGGCTGGACAGGCACTTCCTGGGGTCGTTCCTGCTGACGCGCGACTGGTACGTGTTCATCGAGACGACGGTGCGTGTTGGGATCGGCGCCTTCGGCGCATCGCTCGCCGTCCCCCTGCGACGTCGCATCGCCCTGGCGGTCGAGCGAACACCGACATACCCGCTCACCATCGCCATCGCAGCGGCACTGGCGGTCGGAGCGAGCGAATGGGTCCTGCGAGCCGCCGAACAGCGGCCAACCGGATGGCTCTGGTCAGCGCGGGAGCCGCTTCGCCGGCCTGACGACCGGCTCGGCTGGGTGCTCGTGCCGAGTCGCACCGCCCACGACACCATTGCCGGCCGTGTCGTGGAATACACGATCGATGCCGCGGGCTGCCGGCTCAGGCGTCTCGACGCGCCGGTCGATTCCGATCGCCCGACGATCGTCTTCGCCGGCGAATCGGTGATGTTCGGTGAAGGGCTGTCGTGGAGCGAGTCGATCCCGGCGCAGGTTGAAGCGAGGCTCGGGATTCAGAGCGCGAACCTCGCGGTCACCGGGTACAGCTCGGACCAGGTGCATATGCGGCTAGACCGGGAGCTGCCGCGCTTTCGGCGTCCGGTGGCTGTGGTGGTGCTCTTCATGACGGCGCTGTTCGGCCGGAACCTGGATCACGACCGCCCGCATTTCGCTCCGGGGCTGGTGTGGACGCCAGCCCAACCTGCCTCGCGGCTCAAGCTGCTGGCGCGCTTCCTGGTTCCCTACCGGAGCGAGCGGGCAGTTGACGTGGGCGTCGGGGTGACCCACGAGGTGTTCGGCGCGATCGTCACCCTCGCCAGGTCGCGCCATGCCAGGCCGCTGGTGCTGGTCCCGCAGTTCGGACCTGAAGATCCAGCCAGCCGATCGATTCGCCTCCGAATCCTCGACGACAGCATTCCACAGCTGGTGGTGCCGCTCGATGCCGGCTGGCGGTTGTCGTGGAACCAGCATCCCGATGCGCGCGCCGCGGCCGCCATCGCACGTGCCGTCGCGGAGCGGTTGAGACAGCCGTAGCAGCCGGATTTCGGTCGTCTAACCGCCGTACACGACGAGAGGGCCAGTTGGCCTATCTTCCTCGGGTACTGTGCCGAGCAGACTGCGCCTGCCTGTCCTCCGTTCTCGAGCAGCTCACGGGCCTACCGGCCCGCCGTCGCGACGGCCCCCCCCGGCGGTCCGGTCAGTACATAGCCGATGAAGGCTTCGAGCCAGACCTCACGTCCGGCTACGAGCGCGAGTTCGCGAAGAGGCACGACTGCTGCGGTTCTCGCGGATGTCAAAACTAGGCCTGGCTGCTCTCGGCCGCTGCCGCTACCAGCTCGGCATTCCCGGTTCCCTCGGTACTCCGAGCGGCCCCTTGGCGGCCGATTCGCAAAAGGGCTAGCATGAATCAGGCCTTCAACAGCATTTCGCGCCTGGCTCGGTTCCACCTTGAGGAGGGACGTGATGACCCGGATCCTCGAGTTTCGAGCCACCACGGGGAAGTACCCCGATCTCTACACGCCGCCCGTGGTGGCGGCGCTCGAAGCCCTCGCGCCCTTCAATCGCGACAGGCGCGAGGTCATGGCGGCGCGCATCGCCCGCCGCGCCGAGCGTTTCCTCAACTGCCGGCGCATCGACTTCCTCCCCGCCGAAGCACTCATTCCCCGCACCTCCATCAAGGTGATGGACGCGCGCGAGGGCAACTTCGAAGGGGGCGACATCCCGACCGACCTGAGGCGCCAGTGGATCCAGGGCACAGGCCCAGCCACCAAGCCCCGCGCGTCCATCCGCAGCGGGCTGCGCAACGTGGCGTACGCCCTGCTCTCGGGAGCAGACGGCTGGATGTTCGACGGCGAAGACGCCTTGGGGCAGGTCGAGACGATGGCGCTCGACAACCAGCGGAGTCTCAAGATGGCCATCGCCGGTGACCCCATGTTCCTCGAGGTGGCCGGGGAGGTGGCCGACGAGATGAACCGCTGGGCGCTGGGGTTCCTCGGGCGACCCATCATCGCCAACTGCCAAGAGCAACTGCGCTTCACCACCAGACTATTCCGATGCCGTGGCCTGCACCTCGACGACCGCCACGTGCGCGAGGCCGACGGAACGGGCTTCTCGGCCTCCATCGCCGACCTCGTGCTCTACGTGGTGAGCAACCACGCGCGGCTGCTCGCGGCGGGTTCCTCGGTGGCCCTCTACCTGCCCAAGATCCAAACCGCCGAGGAGGCGGCCCTGTGGAACGACCTGCTCACCGCGCTCGAACACCACCTGGGCCTCGCGGTGGGCACGATCAAGGTCTACGTCCTGGTGGAGCAGATCGAGGCCAGCTTCCAGCTCATGGAGATCCGCGCCGCCCTGTCGCCCCACTTCGTCGGGTTCAATACAGGGCGCTGGGACTACATCAACAGCGTCTCGGACGCGCTCTCCTGGGACCGGGAATTCGTCAATCCCAACATCGATCTCATCACCATGACGTACGGCTACATGCGCACCTACGAGGACCGCGTGCGTCGGGCCGTCAACACGCCGGACCGCAACGGCCGGTGCGCGCTGTGGCAGGGCGGCATGGAGACCAACATCCCCGTGGGGACAGCAGAGGGGGTGGCGGCCGGGATGAGACGGGCGGTGGCCGGGGCCGACCGCGAGCAGCGCGAAGGGGCGAGTGGCAAGTGGGTGGCGCACTGGAAGATGGTCCACATCGTGCGGCCCGTGTGGGAAAGGGCCGGAGAGGAGAACCAGCTCGCCCGCCCGTTCCCGCGCCTCACCTACACGGAGCAGGACGCCCGGAGCCTCGCGCTCCTGGAGCCGGCGCCTCGCACCGTGCGCGGCGCGCGCGACCTCCTGAGCGTGGCGCTCCAGTACGGCAACGCCTTCGGACAAGGGTTCCAGGCCGCTGCCCTCAAGCCGGCGGACTTTTTCGGCGACGACGGCGTTCTGTACCTCATGGAGGACATGGCCACGGGGGAGATCCGCTTGAGCATCCTCTGGGAGTGGCTCCACAAGGGCGCCACACTGACCGACGATGACGCGCAGACGGGCGCCCGGATCGGGGACATCTTCTCGGGACCTCTCTTCGAACGCCTGCTGGAAGAGGAATTCGTCAAGCTGCGGAAGGCGTCCGACCGAGATGTCCACGACGACTCGAAAGACACCACGCTGCCCATCGCGCGCGCCATCGTGAAGGCCTACGTGACGAGCGACGTCAAGGCGCCGTGGTACGTGGACCTGCTGAACATCAACCTGGACAACCACGATCTCGCCACGGCGGAAGAGCGCATCGCGCGCTACCTCGAGACGTTCCGTCGCAACGGGACCCGGATCACCGAGAACCAGGACTTTTGAGGCGAGAACCGGAGGGGCCATGAACGCATTTGACCGGGACGTGGTGGCGACCCAGGAGTGGTTCGACAGCGCGCGGTTCAAGGGCATCACGCGCCTGTACTCGGCGCGGCAGGTGGTGGAGCAACGCGGGACCATCCCGAGCGACTACCCCGTGGCGCGCGAAGCCGCCCTCGCGTTCTACGATCGCCTGCGCGAGCTGTTCGAGCAGGGCAAGAGCATCACCACCTTCGGACCCTACTCTCCGGGCCAGGCGGTGACCGTCAAGCGCATGGGCATCGAGGGGATCTACGTGGGCGGATGGGCCACCTCGGCCAAGGGCTCGACCACCGAGGACCCGGGCGCCGACCTCGCCAGTTACCCCCTGAGCCAGGTCCCGGACGAGGCTGCCGGCATCGTGCGCGCACTGCTCACCGCCGACCGCAACCAGCAGTTCCTGCGCTGCCAGATGACCGACAAGCAGCGGGCCGAGACACCGGAGGTGGACTACCGGCCTTTCCTCATCGCCGATGCGGACACGGGCCACGGCGGAGATCCTCACGTACGCAACCTCATTCGCCGCTTCACCGAGGCGGGCGTCCCCGGGTATCACATCGAGGACCAGCGTCCGGGCACCAAGAAGTGCGGCCACCAGGGCGGCAAGGTGCTCGTGTCCTCCGACGAGCAGATCAAGCGCCTCAACGCGGCGCGGTTCCAGCTCGATGTCATGCGCGTCGCGGGGATCATCGTGGCCCGTACCGACGCGGAGGCGGCAAACCTGCTCGAAAGCCGCGGCGACGAGCGCGACCATCCCTTCATCCTCGGCGTCACCAACGTGAACCTGCCCACGTACAAGGCCGGTTTCCTGGCGCTCATGAGACGGTTCTTCGCCCTCGGCATGACCGACATCAACGGCCACCTGCTCTACACGCTCTCCGACGATGAGCTCGCGGCGGCCGACGCCTGGCTCGACCGAACGGGCCTCTCCGCACAGGTGATGGAAAGCGCCGCCACACTTGCGAAGAAGCCGGACACCCCGGTGGACACCCTCTTCGACAAGGTGGCCGACCGCTTCCTCGAGGTCTGGGAAACCGAGGCGGGTCTCCACACCTACGGCGAGGCCGTAGCCGACGTCCTGGAGTTCCGGGTCAACGAGGGCGAGTTGCTCGAGACGGACCTGGAGGAGTGGCGGAGCTTTGCGCGAGGCGCCTCCTTCTACGCCGCGCGCAAGAGGGCGAGGGCTCTCGGCGTGAACATCGTCTGGGATTGCGAACACGCCAAGACGCCCGAGGGCTACTACCAGGTCCGGGGCGGCATCGAGTTCGCCATCGCGAAGTCCCTCGCCGCGGCGCCCTTCGCCGACGTCCTCTGGATGGAGACGGCCACCGCCAACCTGGACGAGGCGCGCCACTTCGCCGAGGCCATCCACGCCAAGGTCCCCGACAAGATGCTGGCCTATAACCTCTCGCCCTCCTTCAACTGGGACTCCACGGGGATGAGCGACGACGACATGCGCCGCTTCCCCGAGGAACTGGCCAAGATGGGATTCGTGTTCAACTTCATCACCTACGGCGGCCACCAGATCGACGGCCTCGCCGCGGAGGAGTTCGCCACGGCCCTGAGGCAAGACGGCATGCTGGCCCTGGCCCGCGTGCAGCGCAAGCTCCGCCTGGTGGAATCGCCCTACCGCACGCCGCAGACCCTCGTGGGCGGGCCGCGCCTCGATGCCGCGCTCGTGGCCTCTTCCGGGCGCACGGCCACCACCAAGGCCATGGGCAAGGGTTCCACTCAGCACCAGCACCTCATGCAGACCGAGGTGCCCAAGAAGCTCCTCGAGGAGTGGTTGGCCATGTGGGGGGAGTACTACCGCCTTCCCGACCCTCTTCGCGTTGAGCTGCGGCCGCACCGTGCGGGCTCCGAGCTGCTCGAGCTGGCACTGGTGGGCAAGAACCTGCAGAAGGAAGCCAACGTCATCTTCGCGCCCATCCAGGACCGCCGCGGCCTGAACATCCTCTCCGTTCGTGACCAGAACACCTTCGACCCGATGCTGCGGCAGAAACGTCTCATGACCCTCATCCACTTGTTCCTCGTGCACCGGTACAAAATCGACGCCGTGCACTACGTGACGCCCACGGAGGACAATCAGTACCAGGCGGGCAAGATGAAGGCGCACGGTATCTTTACCGAGGTGACGACAGAGGTGGGTCAGATCATCGTCGCCGACGTAAACCACGCTCGCATAGGCGAGCTGCTCGCCCCGGACCGGGTGAAGCTGGGCCAGCTCATTCGAAAGGAGGTGGACTCCTATCCCTCGACCTGGACATCCAGTGCGCCGTCAAGACCAACGCCCTAGCCCGCATTATTCACGAACGCTGCGCGTTCGTTCATAACGCGCCGGCGGCACGGGCATTCTCGGTGCCGCCGGTTTCGACACCGCGTTGCGCGCGGGCTCAATGCGTCGCCCGGGCTAGCCCTGAACGAAGGCCCGTGAAGCGGGCCTGAGTCGAAGCCCGGAGGGCGGATTATTCCGGGCCTTCATGAATAATCCGGGCTAGGTTGGAAACGGTGTCTCGAATGCCGTTGCCATTCCCCCCGGACCAGCCGTTGCATGACTGTAACAAAACCATCTGCCGGCGTTGGAAAGCCGAACACTTTCCAGCCAGAGAATGCCCTACTGCAGCACCCTCGGAGTGCGGCCACGCCGCCAGCTCGCGTGGAAATCGCCACATGTACAAGCCACTGCCCCCCGTGGCCGTGAGTCAGCTGGTCGGTGGCGTGCGGTTTGCAGCCCGGCGATAACAGCCCTCTAAAACACGATCAACCAGGCGCGTGTTGGGAGTGTCACCAGCTCGCATTCCCACGCTGTCGGCCTGTCGTGGCAGGCACCCATGACATCCCCGGTCCGATGCCGTGTCCGAGTTCTACTCGCCGATGACCACGCGGTCGTTCGCGAAGGCCTGAAGGCCGTCCTGCGCAAGGCGGGCTTCGACGTCGTGGGAGAGGCCTCGGACGGACGCGCCGCCATCGCATTGTGCAACACCGTCCTGCCGGACGTGGCGGTCCTCGACGTGGCGATGCCCCTCCTGAACGGAATCGACGCGGCCCGCGATATCCTGAAGAATCACCCGAACACGAGAATCGTCCTCCTCACGATGTACACGGAGGAGTCGTACGTGCTTGCGGGCCTCCGTGCGGGCGTAACGGGCTACGTTCTCAAGAGCAACGCGGTGGCGAGTCTCGTGCACGCGGTCCGCGCGGTCTCGAAGGACGACATGTACCTCGGCCTCGGCGTTTCGCAGGCCCTCGTGAAGGCGTGCCGTGCAGACGTACCATCCGAGGTCGATCCCCTCAGCCGTCGTGAACGCCAGGTCCTCCAACTGATCGCCGAAGGCAGGACGATGAAGGAGATCGGCGCCGTGCTCGGCATCAGCCCGCGCACCGCGGAGACCCATCGCACCCGCATCATGCACCGCCTGAACGTCCACGACATTGCGAGCCTCGTGAGATACGCGATCGACTGCGGCCTGCTTCGTCCGCCAGGGCAGGGACAAGGTCCCTCCGATCGCTCCACGCCGAAGGCCTGCCCCGGCGAGTCGTCCCGCCTTCGCGTTCCCGCTGGTGCGGTGTAGACCATGGCTGCCGTCGGGACCGGGCGCCGATCGAGCCGGTGGACCAGAATCGCCTGGGTGGCTGTCGTCGTTTGCGGCGGCCTCGGGGCGTCGTTTGCGTTGTGGGATCCCCTCGAGGTGGACGAGCGCGCCCACATCAGGCGGCTCACCGCACAGGCTGCGAGCAGTATCGCAGCGGACCTCGAGGCCGACGTCCACGCGCGGCTCCTGGCGCTCGTTCGCCTCGCCGAACAAGAGGGCTGGGAAGAGGAGCCGGGACAGCCATCGTCGAAGCTGGAGTGGACGCTCAATTGCCGCCTTTTCCTTGACCACTATCCGAGCTATATCAACCTTCGCTGGTTAGACGCCGAGGGCAGGGTCCGGTGGCAACAGGACCGGCGCGACGGCCTGGTGGTGAACGCAGATTCGCCGATCGGCGCGATGGTCCTGGCAGCCGTGTCGAAGACTACTTCGGCGGCGGAGCAGTTTGGCCAGGTCTCTGTCTCCCCTGCGTTCGGGCGGCCCGACGGCAGGGTGGCCATGCTGGCGGTGGTCACGGTCGTGAGGGACGCGGTTCGAATCGGTCACCTGGTCGGCGAGTTCGACGTGAGGACCTCATTGTCGAGCATGTTGACCGACCACGATCATTTGGGGTTTTCGATCGCCGTGCTGACTGACTCCGGCGAGATCTTCCGCACCCCGGGTGCTGCAGCGCCCGCCGGCGAAGCGTACGCGCACGAAGTCGAGCTTCCGCTACCGGGCACAAGTTGGCGAATCATGGTCTCCCCCGACGCCGACCTGCTCTCCGAGCTGCGGTCGTCGCTGCCGGAACTGGCGGCGGTGCTCGGCGGCCTGTTCGGATCCGCGCTCCTTCTCACCTGGCACTTCGGAAGGACCGCCCAGTCGACATCTCGCGAACTCTGCGACGCCAGGGACCAGCTGGAGGTGCGCGTGGGCCAGCGCACGGCCGAGTTGCAGGAAGCCAACCAGCGCCTGGAAACACAGGTGTCCGAACGCATGCGAGCCGAGGATTCCCTGCGCAACCTGTCCGGCCGACTCCTGCAGCTGCAGGACGATGAACGTCGCCGCATCGCCCGCGAGTTGCACGACAGCACGACGCAGATGCTGGGCGCTCTGGCCATCAGCCTGGCGCAGGCCGAACAGGTTGCACGAAAGTCCCGCAACAAGAACCTCAAGGCCCACCTGGACGACGGCCAGCAAGTCCTCGAGCGTGTCACCGCCGAGATCCGTACCATCTCGCACCTGTTGCACCCGCCGGTGCTCGATGAACTGGGCCTCGAGTACGTCCTGCCTTGGTACGTGGATGCATTCACCAAACGAAGCGGCATCGCGGTCGCGCTAGGGGTTCAGTCGGAACTGGGCCGGCTGCCCGGCGAGGTGGAGATTGCCTTCTTCCGCATCACGCAAGAAGCCCTGTCGAATATCCATCGTCACTCGGGCAGTCCAACTGCGCGCATCAGCCTGGTGCGGGATGCGGAGACGGCCACGCTTAGAATCGAGGACCACGGATCGGGTGTTCCTCCGGGGATCCTCGAGCACAGGGGCATCGCGAGCCTGGGCATCGGCATCGCGGGAATGCGGGAACGCGTTCGACAGCTGCAAGGCACCCTCGAGATTGCAGGAGGCCCGGAAGGGACAACCATCTTGGCCGTCCTGCCACTGCCGCGGGACTTGGCCGCCGTCGCCGGGCCACGCCTGGCCGACGTAGACGATCCCGCGCGGCAGCGACGCAGGTGATGAGCGCGATCGCCGCGCTCCCCTCATGCCACGTCAGCCGAAGGCGTTGCGCCCGGACCGCCAATCCGGAACTCCCTCAGGTGTCTGTAGATGGCTTCGACGAGGTCCGAGGGTGGGCACGCCTTGTCCAAGACTTCATCGCATCCCGCGGCGAACGCGCGTCTCGTGTCGTCGCTGCTCACGTCGCTTGTGATGCCGATGATAGGCGTCCGTTTCGTCGCACGCCCCTGCCGCAGGCGACGGCACAGCGCGCACCCGTCGCTGTCAGGCAACCCGATGTCCAGAATGGTCACGTCTGGTGGGGTCTTCGAAGCCACTGCGAGTGCGTCGAAGGCCGAACCTGCTTGAGCTACGCAGAATCCGTTGGATTCCAGCCCAAGTCCCAGCATCTCGCGCGCGTCGGCATC
>Ga0105104_10001991_pt1 | contig 15123 bp, 15 predicted proteins | sample PPLLaktember2015_3_FD_87034 | JGI IMG/M metagenome (GOLD analysis project Ga0105104, IMG submission 87034) | Freshwater sediment microbial communities from Prairie Pothole Lake near Jamestown, North Dakota, USA - PPLs Lake P7 Core (6) Depth... | ecosystem: Environmental > Aquatic > Freshwater >... | reverse complement strand
TGGAGAAGCACTGTCCCCAGGACGGCATCCTCGGCGAGGAGCTCGGCACCACGCGGCCCGACGCCCGCCGGAGGTGGATCCTCGACCCGATCGACGGCACGAAGACCTTCATCCGGCGGGTGCCGCTGTGGGGGACGCTGGTGGCGCTCGCCGAGGGCGAGACCGTGCTCGCCGGCGCCGCCTACTTCCCGGCGGTGGACGAGCTGGTGGTCGCGGCCCAGAGGGGTGGATGTTTGTGGAATGGCAAGCCGGCGCGGGTCTCGGAGGTCTCCCGGCTCTCCGACGCCCTGGTGCTGGCCACCGACGAGCGGATGGGAACGCCGGCCCAGGTCCGCGCGCTCGACGGCCTGTGCTCGCGCTCGGGTCTCGTCCGGACCTGGGGTGACTGCTACGGGTATCTCCTGATCGCGACCGGACGGGCCGAGGCGATGGCCGACGCGCTGATGGCGCCCTGGGACGCGGCGGCGCTGCAGCCGATCATCGAGGAGGCGGGCGGGGTGTTCACCGACTGGAGCGGCCGGCGAACCGCCTTCGGCGGGAACGCGGTGGCAAGCAACGCGGCGCTGGCCCAGGAGGTGCGCGCGGCTCTCGGAGGCCCGAGATGACGCTCGACTTCGACAAGGGCGGCGGCCGGGTGATCGTCGTCACTCGCGACGCGCGGACCGGGGCGTTGCTGATGGTGGCCCACGCCGACCGCGAGGCCATTTCCCGCACCGAGGCCACCGGCGAGATGCACTACACGTCGCGGACCCGCGGGCTGTGGCGGAAGGGCGAGACCAGCGGGAACACGCAGAAGGTCGTGCGGCTCACGGCCGACTGCGACTCCGACGCGGTGCTGGCCGACGTCGTCCCCGCCGGGCCGGCGTGTCACGACGGGACGGTCTCCTGCTTTCGCGAGGCGGGCGAGGCATCCGGCGCGTTCGCCCGGCTGGACGCGGTGGTGCAGTCGCGCGCGCAGTCGGGCGACGAGAAGAGCTACACCCGGAAGCTCCTGGCGGACCGCAATCTCCGCCTCAAGAAGCTGGGAGAGGAGATGGCGGAGCTGGTCACCGCCTGTGCGGACGGCGATCGCGAGCGCGTCATGGAGGAGGCGGCGGACGTCGTGTACCACCTGACCGTGGCGCTCCGGGCCCTGGGGCTCGGGTTGACCGACGTCGCCTCCGCGCTCGATCGTCGCGCACGTTGACCTCGAGCTCGGCGCCGATGGTCCTGCCGCACGGACAGGCTCCGGAGCTGGAGGCCGGCCGCGATCCACACGGTCTCCGGACGATTCCCTGAGGGGGGGCCGCCGCATCCGGTGTGCCACGACCGTTCGTACACCCCTCGGGGGCCGCCGCGCTTGCGCGAAGACCCCGCCCTCTGAAAGAACCGGCCGCCCGTGACGCACCAGGAGTTCCTCGACCAGGTCGACGCCTACGCCCTCGGGGCCCTCGAGCCCACGGAGGCGCGTGTGCTCGAGCAGCACCTCGCCGGCGAGGGCCCCCATCCGCTCTGCGAGGCGGCGCTCGCCCGGGCCCGGGAGACGGTCGCGACGCTCGCCGCCGACCTCAGGCCGGTCAGTCCGCCGCCTCGGGTGTGGGAGGGCATCGCCAGCGCCATCGCTCGGGGACAGGAACCGGCTTCGCGTGCACCGGAGCTGCCATCGACTCCGGCACCGGCTCGCGAGGCGGTCCGAGCCCTGCGCCCGATTCCCCCCTGGACGTACTCCATCGCCGCAGCGGCCGTGGTCATCCTGGTTCTTGGCGGGATCAACGTCCGCGACGCGCGACGGTCGGCCGCGCAGGCCAGCGCCGCGGCAGCGGAGTGCGCGAAGGACCTGGCCGAGGCGCGCATCGACGTGCTCCGCAAGGACGACGCGCTCCAGCTCCTGCAGGAACCGGGGACGCAGCTCGTGTCGCTCAAGCCGTCGCCGCCGGGTCCCGGGCCGAGCGCGCCGGGCACGGGTGTCGTCCTTTTCAATCCGCGCGGGCGGGCGCTGTTCGTCGGCAAGAGCTTCCAGGCGCAGGCCACGCGCGACTACGAGCTGTGGATCATCCGTGATGGCAGGCCGATCGCTGCCGGTCTCCTGCCTCCCGGGCCCGACGGCCGCGTGTTCTCCGAAGTGCGCCCGGACGTCCTGACCGGCGGTCGCCCCGCGGCCTTTGCCGTGTCCGTCGAGCCGAAGGGCGGCGAGCGCGACGCGCCGAAGGGCCCCATCATCCTCACCGGAGCAGTTGCCGCGCCATGACCCGCCCCGCCGAGGACCGAACCGTGCTCGACGCGGTCCGGCGTGGAGACCAGCGCTCCCTCGAGGAGCTGTACCGGCGCCACTCCCCGCGCCTCTATGCCCTTCTGCTCCGCATGCTCCGCGAGACCGCGGACGCGGAGGAGGTCCTCCAGGAGACGTTCATCGATGCCTGGAGGCGAGCAGGGGAGTACTCGGCGTCTCGTGGCTCGGTGGAGGCCTGGCTCATCACCATCGCCCGCAGCCGGGCCATCGACCGCATCCGGAACCGCGGCGCCCGGCTCCGCCTGGTGAAGCAGAGCGAGCAGCTCGCGACGGCCGATGCTCCGCAGCCCGAGCCACCCGATGTGCACGCGCAGACCCGCCTGCGGAAGGCCCTCGGCACTCTCCCGCCCGAGCAGCGCCGGGCGCTCGAGCTCGCCTACTGGGACGGGCTGTCACAGAGCGAGATCTCCCGTGAGACCGGCGACCCGCTCGGCACGGTGAAGACGCGGGTCCGCCTGGGGCTGCAGCGCCTGGCCGAGCTCCTCGCCGGGTGAAGCTCCCCCTCCACCCCCGAGGGGGTCGGGGGCGCACGACGCAATAGCAATTTCGAGCGTCGCGAGCTCAAGACCCCCTCGGCCCTCCGAGGCGCGTCATCTGACATCCGAACAGCGGCCCGCTCCGTACCGTGGTCGTGCCTGCTTCGCGCCCGTCCAGCCGACGCCACGGGTCGTTCCTGCTCGCCGTCGTGCTCCTTGCCCCAGCCGTGGGTCAGGCACACGCCCTGCGACTCTCCCGCGGTGACTGGTCCTTCGAGCAGGGCACGGTCGAAGCCCGGCTGACCTTCTTCAAGGGTGAGCTGCCGCTGCTCGCTCCGGACGGTCTCGACGACGCCGCCCTGCAGGCCGCGGCGCTCCGCCACGTCGCGTCGTCGGTGGAGGTCCGCGCGGCCGGTGCGCCCTGCGAGCTGGCCCGGAGCGCCTCTCACCCGGTGGAGGAGGACGGCGTGCGGCTCGACCTTCGCTGGCGCTGCCCGGGGGCCGCACCGCGGTGGAGGGTTGCCCTGCCGTTCCTCGCCGAGCTCTCGCCCGGACACACGCACCTGGCCCGGGTGAACGCCGGTGGGCATACCGTGGAGCGGGTCGCCCGGGGCTCGGCGCCGGGCTTCGAGGTCGTGGCGACGCCCTCCGTCCTGAGCGAGGCAGGGCGCTTCTTCCGGCTCGGGATGGAGCACATCTTCACCGGCTGGGACCATCTGGCCTTCCTGCTCGGTCTGCTCCTGCTCGGCGGATCCCTGTCCCGGCTCGCGGGGATCGTCAGCAGCTTCACCCTCGCTCACTCGGTGACGCTCGGACTCGCAGCGCTGGGCGTGGTCACGATTCCTTCCTCCATCGTCGAGCCCGCGATCGCGGCCAGCGTCGTCGCCGTCGCGGCGGAGAACCTCTGGGCGCTCCGGCCCGGCGGCGATGCATCGGCGCGCGTCGCCGAGGCCGTCCGGCGCCGCTGGCGCCTCACCTTCTGCTTCGGCCTGGTGCACGGGTTCGGGTTCGCCAGCGCGCTCCAGGAGCTCGCGCTTCCCCGGGCCGCGCTCGCCGCGGGCCTGGTCTCCTTCAATCTCGGAGTGGAGACCGGACAGCTCCTGGTGATCCTCGCCGCCGTCCCGCTGCTCCGGCTCGTCCGGCGGCGCGCCGTCGCTCGGGTGCCGGCGACCCTCTCCTGGGCCCTCGCGGGCCTCGGAGTGCTCTGGCTCGGAGAGCGCATCGTCGGGCTCACGTAGCGACCGACATCCGGACCTCGGCCCGGTCCGTATCTCCGGGCGGCAGAGGAAACCACCAGGAGGGTTCCGATGAAGAGACAGGTCGCGTGGACCGGCGCCATGGCGCTGGCCCTCGCCATCGCTGGCTGCAGCAAGGACGAGACTCCGCCCCCCGACGCGATGGGAGACGGGACCGTCAAGTCCGTCGCCACCGTGGTGAGCGGTGGCAACAACTTCCGCCTCCCGCTCGACGCGGCGCTGAGCCCGGACGGGAGGACCGCCTACTTCAGCGCCCTGGTGGACGAGGGGGCGGCACTGTTCCGGGTACCCGCGTCGGGCGGGATGCCGACCCGCCTGGCCGATCTCGTCTCGGCGGGGCCGGTGGACGTGACCGGAGACGGCCGGACGCTGGTCATCGCCGATCCCGGCGTGGAGGCGAGCACCGGCGCGCTCGGGGCGATCCTCACCGTGTCCTCCTCGGGGGGCACGCCGAGCATGCTCGCCGGCACGGAGGGAACGCTCCCCCGGGGGCTCGCCGTCGCCGGAAACCGGATCGTCTTCACCGGGACGGACCCGGCCGACGGAGCTCCCGCCGTGTTCGAGACCTCCGCAAGCGGTGGGCTCTCCATCCTGCTCAAGGCGGGGCTGTTCGATCCCTCCGCGGTTGCCATCGCTCCCCGAGGCGAGGTGTACGTCCTCGACGCCGAGGCCGAGGGCGCGAGCAGCCGCCTCCTCAAGATCTCCTCCGGCGCCGCGTCGGAGCTGGCGAAGGGCCTGCGCGTGGGCTTCCCGGCCGGCCTCGCCGTCGCCGAGAACGGGCGCAACCTCCTCGTCGCCACCACCGACGCGACGACCGGAAAAGCGCAGCTCGAGCGGATTGCCACCTCCGGAAGTCGCGCCGGTGATCCGGTCGGCACGACGATCGGGAGCTTCGACGAGCCCGCCGGTCTCCACCGCGCCGCCCAGGCGGATAGCTACGCCTACGTCGACTCCGGAGCGAGCGGCAATGGCGCCGTCTTCGTCATCAACCCCCAGTAGCCCTTTCCCCGAAGGAGAAACACCGTGATGCGTTTTCGTTCCCGTCTCGCCGGTCTGCTGCTGGCTGGCCTGCTCTCACCGTTGATGGCGCTGGCCTCGAGCCACCGCGAAGCCCCGGCGATCTCGTTCGATCCCGCGGCCGACAACACCGACCTCTGGGCGTGGATCAAGCCTGGAACTCGCGACCGCCTGTACATCGTCGCGGCCTACAACCCGCTCGAGGAGCCTTCGGGCGGACCGAACTTCCACAAGTTCTCGGACGACGTGCTCTACGAGGTCCACGTCGTGCGCGGCGTCTCCAGCCTGGCCGACGCCATCACCTACCAGATCCGGTTCCGGACCGAGCCGCTCACCCGGGTGGACGTGGCGGACCTGACCAAGGGCCCGGGCGGCGGAAAGGAGTTCTTCGCCCAGCTCTCCGGCTCCGTCGGCTTCCAGAAGCAGACCTACACCGTGACCAAGGTGCAGGGTCGCCAGTCCACGGTCATCGCCCAGGACGTTCCGGTCGCTCCTCCCAACCCGGGCCCACGCACCTTCGCCACGCTCAAGGCCCTCGGGCTGCTGAACACCCCGCAGGCCGCGTACAACGACGACTTCACCCAGGAGTTCGTCCGACCCATGGGCAACGGTGGGTCGGAGGGCACGGTGTTCGCCGGGCCGCGCGACGATGGGTTCTACGTCGACCTGGGCGGCATCTTCGACCTCGCGAACGTTCGAGCGAAGGGGACCGCCCAGGACGGGGTCGCCGGATTCAACTGCCACGCCATCGCGCTGGACATCCCGGTCACCAAGGTCACCGTCGACGGGCAGCTTCCGACGACGCGGACCGACGACTCGATCATCGGGGTGTGGGCCTCCGCGAGCCGCCGGAAGATCAGCATCCAGCGCCAGAACGGCGCCGCCGAGTCGATCGGCCCCTGGGTGCAGGTCTCGCGGCTGGGCCTCCCGCTGGTGAACGAGGCGGTCATCGGGCTCCAGGACAAGGACCGGTACAACCGGACCACTCCGTCGACCGACGTCGCGAACTTCGGCGCCTACTTCCTCAATCCGATCATCGTCCGGGATGCCGAGGCGGTGGGCATCTACGCCGCGCTGGGCGTCGACCCCACGCCATTCAAGTCCAACCGCACCGACATCCTGGACATCATCGGCCTCAAGCAGAACGGCTACACGGTCACCGCCATCGGCGACGTGCTGCGCGTCGACCTGACCACCGACTCGGCCTTCCCCAACGGGCGCGTCATCTACGGTGGGACCAACCATGAGGACGACGTCACCGACATCCTCCTCTCGGTGTTGCTCACCGGGTCCCCGTCCGGGGTGAGTGACGGGGTGGACAGCAACGACGCGGTCTATCTCAATCGCTCGCCGTGGCTGGCGAAGCCCTGGTCCGGGTTTGACCAGGGACACGGCAAGCCCACTCCCTGAGAAGGACTGCCCCCATGCGCCTCCTGCACGCCGCCTCGCTGTCACTGCTCCTCCTGCTCGGGGCGGCGTGCCGGTCCTCGACCTCGCCGGCGTCCGGTCCGACGACGTCCGAGGCCCGGGCGCTGGCTCTCGCCGTGCCCGCGGGGGATGGGGCGGTCGACCGGGAGATCCTTCGGATTCAGGAAGGCCTTCGCCGCACGCCCACGGCCGACGACTGGGTCCTCCTGGGCCAGGCCTGGATCCGGAAGGCCCGGCAGGCCGGAGACCCCGGCCTCTACCTCTCGGCCGAGGGATCGAGCGTCGCCGCGCTGGCGATGCTCCCCCGGCACCGCGGAGCGCTGGGCCTCAGGGCGATGGTGCTGCTCAACCAGCATCGGTTCGGCGCGGCCCGCGAACAGGCACTGGCGATCCTCGCCCAGGGTCCGGACGACGTCCCGGCGCTGGCCATCCTCTCGGATGCGGCGCTGGAGATGGGCGACGTCACCGTGGCGCTGGACGCGACGCAGCGGCTGGTCGATCTGAAACCCGGGCTCGCCTCCTACGGTCGGGCAGCCCACCTGCGCTGGATCCAGGGCGACGTGGCCGGAGCCAAGCAGCTCTACGCCAGGGCGATCGACGCCGGGCGGGGCGCGCGCGATCCCGAGCCCGTGGCCTGGATGCTGGTGCAGGCCGCGCTGATCTTCTGGAACGGCGGTGACGTCGACGGCGCGCTTGCCGGCGCGCACCGGGCGCTCGCCCTGGTCCCCCGCTACGCGCCTGCGCTGGTGCTCGAGGCTCGCTGCCGGCTGGCCCGGGGCGAGGAGGCCGAGGCCGTCCGTCTGCTCGAGCGAGCCGAGGCGATCCAGCCCCTGGTCGAGACCGGGTGGCTCCTCGCCGACGCGAGAAGGCGGCTCGGGGACGAGTCCGGGGCCGAGCGCACGGAGGCGCGCCTGCTCCAGCAAGGCCGCCAGTCCGACCCGCTCACGCTGGGGCTGTTCCTGGCTTCACGGGGCCGCGACGCGGACGCGGCCGAGGCCCTCCGTCTGGTCGAGGCGGAGCATCGTGCACGTCCGGGGCTGCTCGTCGAGGACGCTTATGCCTGGGCGCTGTACCGCGCCGGGAGGCTCGGCGAGGCACGAGCGGCCATCGACCGCGCGACCGCTCACGGCACGCCGGACCCGCGACTGCTGTACCACGCCGGAGCGATCCGTCTGGCTCAGGGCGATGCCGACACGGGGAAGGCGCTGATCCAGCGGGCCCTGGACCTCAATCCGGAGTTCAATCCGGTCGAGAGCTCGGAGGCGCGGGCGTTGCTCGGTCGCTCCGGACGAGAAGCGCGCCGGCGGTAGTCCGAGCCGCGCACCCCCGAGAGCCGTTCGAGGTGGCTCAGTCCTGCGGACCGACGAACGCCGGATCGGCGAGCACGCTTCGGGTTATGCGGGTCACCTTCCCGTACCTCTTCGTGTGGTCGTCGCGAAGATGTGCCGCCTCCGGCGACGCGCGGTAAGCCTCGATCGCCGCCAGGCTCTGGGAGCGATAGTGAATGACGTAGCGTGCCCACCCGTCGGCCGCGCGCTCCCGGTCCTTCCAGAGCGTGGCCCCGAGGAACCCCGGCTGCTTCACCACCGCGGGGATGTGCTCGTCCGTCTGCCATCGCACCCAGGCCTGCTCCGACTCGGGGGCGATCTCCACGGTCACCCGGTACACCGCATTCGACCTGCCGCTCACATTCGCTCCGCGAGGTACTCGATGAGATCGATCTTGGTGACGATGCCGATCACCTGCTCGTGCTCCTTCACCACCGCCACGTTGTCCTGGGCGAACACCTCGCGGAGTCTCCCCAAAGTCGCCTCGGGACTCACCACCCCCTGCAGGGGAGCGATCAGCGGGTCGATGAGGTCGTGGAAGCCCTGCTTCTTCGAGACGAGCGCGTTCAGGAGGTCGTACTCGTGGATCATCCCCACCGTGCCGCCATGCGGGTCGCGCACCGGCATCTGGCTGTACCCGTGCTTGCGCATCTGCTCGACCACCGCGTCGATCCGCTGGCCCTTCTCGGCAAAGAGCACTTGCTGCTTCCGCGAGCCGATGAGGTCCTTGACCCGGCCGGGGGACTTGTCGTCCACCGCGAAGCCGTTGTCCTTCATCCACTCGTCGTTGAAGAACTTGGTGATGTAGTTGTTGCCGGTGTCGGTCAGGACGACGACCACCACCTTCCCCTTGCCCAGCTCGCGGGCGATCTCCAATGCCACGTGCGCCGCGGACCCCGAGCTGCCGCCGCCGAAGAGGCCCTCCTCGCGCGCCAGCCGCCGGGCGGCGTTGAAGGACTGCGCGTCGTCCACCTGGCGGATCTCGTCGATGACCGAGAAGTCGAGCGCCTTGCAGAGCATGTCCTCGCCGATGCCCTCCACCTTGTAGACGTGCGGCTCGGGCAGCTTCCCGGTCTGGAAGTACCCCTGGTACACGCTGCCCACCGGGTCGACGCCGACGTTGCGGATCGCGGGGTTCCTCTCCTTCAGGAACTTGCCCACGCCGCTCATCGTCCCGCCGGTCCCGAGCCCGGTGACGAAGACATCCAGCCGGCCCTCGACCTGCTCCCACAGCTCGGGAGCGGTGGTGAGGTAGTGGGCCTCTCCGTTGTCGGTGTTGTGGTACTGGTTCAGGTAGAAGCTGCCTGGCGTCTCGCGGGCGATGCGCTTCGCGGTCTCGTAGTAGCTCTGCGGCGAGTCGGCGGGCACGTTGGTCGGCGTCACCACCACCTGCGCGCCGAGCGCCTTGAGGCGGTTGATCTTCTCCGCGGACATCTTGTCCGGCATCGTGAAGATGCAGCGGTAGCCCTTCACCGCCGCGGCGATGGCCACCCCCATCCCGGTGTTGCCCGAGGTGTTCTCCACGATGACACCGCCCGGCTTCAGCTTCCCCTCCCGCTCGGCCTTCTCGATGATGTGCAGCGCCATCCGGTCCTTGATCGAGCCGCCCGGGTTCATGAACTCGCACTTCGCGTAGACCGTGGCGTCGTTCGGACCGACCAACTTGTTCAGCCGGACGAGCGGGGTCTGGCCGATGGCGGAGAGGATGGTGGAGTGCACGTTCATGGCCTCTCGCTCATAGCACCAAGCCCCGGCGGGCGGTGGCGTCCGGCGGCGGCCGCTCAGCCGTCGGCGTGGTCCAGGAGCCAGCGCCGCAGCGCACCCGGGTCTGCAGCGAGCCGCTCGGCCCGGGACGGTCGGGTCAGCAGCTCGGCCAGCGCCGGAGGGACGTCCACCCGGTGTCCCACGAGCGGCTCGACGATTCCCTCGAACTTCGCCGGGTGCGCGGTGGCGACCACGGCCCAGGCGCCGATGCCGCCTCCGGCCGCCGAGCGGATCTGCTCCAGCACCCACACCCCCGCGGCGGTATGAGGGCAGAACACCTGTCCATGCCGCCGCTCTCCCTGCTGGATGGTCCGCGAGATGTGCTCGTCGGATGCCGACCGGGCCCGGACGCGCCGCCGGAGCACCGCCGGGTCCGGGAACATCCAGGCCAGCCGCTCGAAGTTGCTCGGGTCCCCCACGTCCATCGCGTTGGCCAGCGTGGGCACGCTCGGGCGGCCCCGGTATACGCCGCCCTGGAAGAACTCGGGCAGGGTCTGGTTGGCGTTGGTTGCCAGCACCACGTCCCCGACCGGCGCGCCGAGCTCGCGCGCCCACAGCGCGGCGAGGGCGTTGCCGAGGTTCCCGGTGGGCACGACCAGGTTCAGCGTTCCTCCGGAACTCCAGGCGGCGTGCGCGTGGTAGGCGAGCTGCGGCAGGAGCCGGCCCAGGCTGATGCTGTTGGCCGACGTGAGACGCAGGGAGGCGAGCTCCGGGTCGGCGAAGGCCGACTTCACCATCGCCTGACAGTCGTCGAAGGCGCCGGCCACCCGGAGGGCGGTCACGTTGTCGGCGAAGGCGCCGAGCTGATGTGCCTGCCGCGGTGACACCCGCCCGTCGGGATAGAGCAGCACGACGCGGACACCCGGCATCCGGTGGAATGCCGCAGCCACGGCGGCGCCGGTATCGCCCGACGTCGCGACCAGCACGATCCGCGTGCCGTGGCTCGGCGGATGGAGCCTCCGACCGCAGGCGGCGAGGAAGCGCGCCCCGAAGTCCTTGAAGGCCGCGGTCGGGCCGTGGAACAGCTCGACCATGAAGTCACCGCGGTTGCGGAGCGGCACCAGCGGAGCGGGAAAGGTGAATGCCTCGGCCACCATCGCCGGCAGCTCGGGCTCGAGCGTGTCTCCTGCGAAGAAGGGTGCGAGCACCGCCAGGGCGGAATCGGCGAGGGAGCCGCCTCGAGGATTTCGCGCCTCGCCCCGGGGAAAGCTCGCCGGGACGAAGAGTCCCCCGTCCGGCGCCGTGCCTCCGAGCAGGGCGTCTCCCAGCGGCAGCTCCGCCGCGCCGCCACGGGTGCTGGCGACGTTCACTCGACCACCCTCGCCGCGGGTGCGGCCACCGGGGAGATCCACACGTCGCAGTCGATGGACGCGGCGCGGAAGGCCTGCTCCATCGCCAGCGCGATCCGCTCCGCGCGATCAAGGGTGCACCAGGCGAAGACGCTCGGGCCACCGCCGGAGATGCTCGCGCCCAGCGCGCCGTGCTCGAGAGCAGCGGCCTTCACCGGCGCGAAGCCGCCCACCAGGGGTGCCCGCAGCGGCTCGACCAGCACGTCCCGCAGCCCGGCGCGAATGCAGTCCAGGTCGTTCCTGTAGCAGCCGGCGAGCACCAGGGCGAGATTCGCGCTCTGCTCGACGAACTGGGGAAGCTCGAAGGGACGCCGCAGCACCGCCCGCGCGCTCCTGGTCTCGAGAATCTGGTGGGGGTGGACGAGGATGCAGGTGAGGCTCTCGGGCACCGGGATGGGCACCAGCCGGTCGTGCGTGGCGAGAACCAGTCCGCCGAGCAGCATCGGGCCCACGTTGTCGCCATGCTCGGCGCCGCTCGCCGCAGACTCGCCGATCAGCGCGCAGTGGTAGAGGATGTCCATCGGCGCGGGCCGCTCGAGGACCGCGTTCGCCGCGACCAGCGCCGCGACGCACGAGGCTGCCGAGCCACCCATCCCCGAGCCGAGCGGGATTCCCTTCTCGATCCGGAGGGTGAAGCCGTGGGCGACGCCCAGGCGACCCCGGAGCGCGAGGAGCGCACTCCCGGCGGTGTTCCTCTCCGCGTCCAGGGGAAGGCCGCTCACCACGCCCTCGATGCCGAGGATGCGTACCTCCGGCGAATCCAGCCGCTCGACGGTGACCCGGTCGACCGGCCCCACGATGGCATGACCGAGGATGTCGAACCCCACCCCCACATTGCCCACCGAGGCGGGTGCGGCGGCCGTCGCGCGGGCAGGGCGGTTCATGGCCCGCGAGCCTAGTGCTACCCTTGCAGCCAATGCACAGCGAGCAGGTCCTCCGCGACCAGGTGGCCCTCGCCACCGGTCGCCCTCAGGACGGTGCCCCGGTCCTCCAGCTGAAGGGCGACGCGAGCAACCGCTCCTACCTCCGGGTGGGGCGCTGGCCGGACAGCCACGTGGTGATGGTGATGCCAGTGGGTCCGCACAAGAGCGAAGAGGCCAGCAAGGGCGGACCGCCGGACGAGCTGCCCTTCCTGAACGTGCACCGCTACCTCGAGGGTCTGGGCGTCCGTGTTCCGCGCATCCTCCGCTACGACGCTGCGGCGGCGATGATGGTGCTCGAGGACCTGGGCGACCTGACCTTCGAGCGGGCTCTGGACGGCGCCTCGCCCGAGGCGCTGTATGGCCGGGCGGTGGACCTCCTCGCGACGATGCGCGCGGCCGCCGAGGCGCGCCCCGACCCACGATGCGTGGCATTCTCCCGCGCGTTCGACGAGGAGCTGTACACCTGGGAGCTGCACCACTTCCGCGAGTACGGCCTCGAGGCCTGGAGCGGGAAGGTGCCCGCCGCGGCCGAGCGCGCGCAGCTCGAGCGAGCCTTCGCCGGCATCGCCGGGCGGCTCGCCGCCGCGCCGCGGGGCTTCACCCATCGCGACTTCCAGAGCCGCAATCTCATGATGACCGGCAGCGACCTGGTGCTCATCGACTTCCAGGACGCGCTGCTTGGCCCGTGGCAGTACGACCTGGTGGCGCTGCTGCGGGACAGCTACGTCGAGCTCGAGCCCGGCCTGGTGGAGGCGATGGTCGACCGCTGGCTCGGCGCGTACACCCGTGCGTCGGGCCGCACGCTGGAGCGCGGCGAGTTTCGCCGCTTCTTCGATCTGCTCACCGTGCAGCGGAAGCTGAAGGACGCCGCCCGCTTCGAGTTCATCCACCGGGTGAAGAAGAAACCGAGCTTCCTGCCGTCGATCCCCGCCTCGCTCCGCTATGCGCGGGCGGCGATGGAGCGGCTCCCGGACGATCCCGACGTGGTCGCCCTGCGCGAGGTGGCGGTGCGCTACGTCCCCGAGCTTCGCTGATGGCGAGCGCCCCGCGAGCGTTCGTGCTTGCCGCCGGGCTGGGCACGCGCCTTCGCCCGCTCACCGACACCTGGCCCAAGCCGGCGATCCCCTTCCTCGGCGCGACCCTGCTCCGGCGCACCCTCGCCGTCCTCGCCCGCGCAGGCGTGGACCGGATGGCCCTGAACACGCACCACCTCCCGGGGGTGATGGAGCGGGTTGCCCGCGACGAGGGCGCGCGGCGCGGGCTCGCGGTGACGACGGTGCACGAGCCGGTCATCCAGGGGACGGGCGGCGGGCTGCGCGGGCTCCAGCGTGCACTTCCGGGGGACGACGTGGTCGTCGCCTGGAACGGGGACATCCTCTTCGCCCCCGACCTGGGGCCTCTCCTCGCCGAGCACCGAGCCTCGGGTGCCGCGGCGACGATGCTCCTCCTTCCGATGCCGCCGGGCCGGAGCTACGGAGTGGTGGAGATCGACGCTGGCGGGAGGGTTCGGCGGATCGGGCGCCCCGGGCCGGCCCCGCTGCCCGGCTGCACCGCCTGGCACTTCAGCGGCGTGCATCTCCTCTCGCCGCGGGTGTTCGAGGCGATGGCGCCGGAAGGACCGGAGGACATCAACCACGACGTCTACCCGCGACTGTTCGGAGAGGGCGGGGTGCGAGGCGTGGTGGTCGATGCGCCGTGGTCGGACCTCGGCTCGCCGGCGAGCTACCTCGAGGCCCAGTCCGACCTGCTCCTCGGCCGCGTCCCGGACCCGCTCGGGACCGAGTCTCCTCTCGCCGGCCGGACCGAGGCGGGGCCGCTCGTCGAGCCCGGGGCGCGCGTCCATCCGGATGCGGACCTCGCGCCGGACGTCTTCGTCGCCGCCGGGGTCGAGGTGCCGGCGGGCGTGCGCGTCACGAGGACCGCCCTGTTGACCGGAGCCCGGATCGAGCCGGCGGAAACTGTCGCCGAGGAGATCCGCTGGCTCGGCCAGCGTCTGTCCGCCCCGGGCTTTTCCCGTCCCTGACCTCCTCGCGGTCGCACGGCCGACGGTTCACCGCCGCCGGTGACCGTTCACCGGTTCGCCTTGCCTGCCCCCCCGAGGTTCGACACCATGGGCGCGAATCCGCCGGAGCCCGCGCGCGGCACCTGGGACGGGGACACGCTCACCCTCCGGGTCACCACCCCGAAGGCCGAAGGGCGGTACACGTACCGGTTCCACGGGGACGACCGCTACGACTTCCGCATCGAGAACTCCTTCGACGGCGGGAAGACCTTCGGGAGATTCATGGAGGGCACGTATCAGCGGAGTGGCGGCGCACCCGCGCGGTGACGCCGTCGTAACAATGCGGATGCTCCCGCGTCTGATCAGTTGCCGCGGTGCCGGGTCGGCACCATCGTCCACGAACACGTCGTGCTCCGCCTCGCTCACCTCAGCGACCTTCACCATCAGATCGACTGGCGGATGCGTCCCTTCTGGAGCTCGGGCTGGCGCGGCGCTCCCGGCCGCTTCGAGCTCCACGCCCTCGGCCGCCTGCGCCGCTTCCTCGGCGTGGAGCAGCGCATCGCGCGCCTGGTCGATCAGGTGCTCAGCCTCGCGCCGGACCGGGTCATCGTCACCGGAGACCTGACCGCGCTCGGGGACCAGGACGAGCTGCGGCACGCCCGCGCACTTCTCGAGCCGTTCATCGCCGCGGGACTTCTCGTCGTCATCCCCGGCAATCACGACCGCTACGCTGACGCCCGGCACGCAGCGTTCGAGGTCGTCTTCCGGGACCTACTCACCAGCGACCTGCCCGAGCTGGCCGACGAGCATGGCTACCCGTTCGTCAAGCTCGTCGGCGAGCAGCACGCGCTGGTGGGCCTCGACAGCACGCGCGTCCAGGGCTGGAGCCACTACCTCGTCGGACGGCTCGGGGCGAGGCAGCTGCGCGCGCTGGCGCGGGTCCTCGAGCATCCCTGCCTCGAGCGGCGCACGGTGCTCCTCCTCGCTCATCACGGCCCGGCGGGCCCCTCCGGTTCCTTCGACTGGAATGAATCGGGGCTCATCGACGCCGACGCCCTGCTGCGGACCATCCGCGACCGGCGGGTGGTGCTCCTCCACGGCCACTCACACCATCGCTACTGGCACCGCGCGCACGGGGGGCGGCCTCACCTGATCGCCGGGGGTAGCTCCACCGAGCGCCCCGGGTTCTGGGAGGTCCAGGTGGACGACCACCGCGCCCTGCAGGCGGTGGCACACCCGCTGCGGTGAGCTAACACCGGCCTCGGTTGATTCGATCGCGCGGACGTGATCTACGGTGGTCGATGAGGCCAC
>Ga0105104_10001989_pt1 | contig 15128 bp, 11 predicted proteins | sample PPLLaktember2015_3_FD_87034 | JGI IMG/M metagenome (GOLD analysis project Ga0105104, IMG submission 87034) | Freshwater sediment microbial communities from Prairie Pothole Lake near Jamestown, North Dakota, USA - PPLs Lake P7 Core (6) Depth... | ecosystem: Environmental > Aquatic > Freshwater >... | reverse complement strand
GTCCGAATCAATGCCGTAGTCCCGCCGGACAAGGCAGCCGACGATGGAATCCGGAGCCGAATCGTACAATCGTGCCCCGACGTAAATGGAACGATCATCGTAGAGAACCCGGACTTCCGAATTCTGAGTCGGCAGAGCGAACTCATCCGGATCCTTCTGTGTAAATCTGTCCATAGGCACGGCGGTTTGCCATACGGCGTCGTCCAGAAGACCGTCAATGTTCGGCGGTGTGGACGTGCGAACGGCCGTTACGGTCAGTGAATCGGGATTGGGAATGGCGGCTGTGGCTGCAAGCGTAATAAAAAGGCTGATCAGAAGTGCCCAGACCGCAGTGTGGGATAAAAAATGGTAGTTCTGGCGCATAGTCGAGGAAGACTCCGCTCTGTCGTTTGCGTCATGACCTGTTATTGCTCTCTTACTGGATAGGCAATAAGTCGGTTTTGTTTCAAACCGCTGTAAATATTCCGTAAGTAGATGTATTTCACCCGCCATGCAAAAAAAGAACCGGTGTGCTTGCGCGCTCCGGTTCTTGATTAATTTCAATAAATGTATGGGGATCAATTTCTCAATACAAAGCGAAAGGGGATAACCACCCAAGCACCTATCGGAACTCCTTTTTGTTCGGCTGGAGACCATTCAGTGTTCCGTACGGCATCCATGGCGGCGTTGTCAAGATCCTCACGCAGGCTCTTTTTCACATTGATTTTGCCGACACTGCCGTCTTTCCCGATGTAGACTTCAACATAAACCATTCCCTGAAGGCTGTCTTTTTTTGCGGTTTCGGGATACTTTGGGACTTGTATAAATCCAATAGGGGAAGGTATTTTATCAACCGGTACAAACCCCTCTTTTTGATCGGGAATATCTTCAAGGGAATTCGGTTCTTGGTAAGACGTGTCTGTAACCTTGATCGCGGGCTTTAACAGTTTAAGCGGCAGCTTTAGAGCGCGTTCCCCGAATAACTCATCCATCCAGCGCTGATCGCCCGGCTTGAAAAAGTGCGGAGCATTCTCGCCGCGCGATATATTTTTTTGCAGGAGAAATTCGGAAAGCCTTGCGGGTGTCAGTTCCTTTGTGATATCCAGACATTCGGTGGAAATGCTGATCAGATAGCCGCGATTATTCTCGCGGTCGAAAAGCGCGCCGATGGAAGCGGATTTCCCCGCCGGAACCTCCACGCGGTGATCGCGCGTCTGTCCGGTTTGTTTGTCCGATATGCGGAAAATATAGACGGCAGTCTGGTTTTGAAATCCTACCAATGACAAGTCAATTTTAGCCGTCGAATCGTTGAAGGAATAGACGGATTGCGGTTGATGCAAATCGCCTGCGCGGTCCAATAGAATCTCGTTGGAGGCCGTATTGACAAACGTGAAAGATTTGAATTCATAAACTGAGGACAATTTCTGATAGTAATATTCCGCGGTCGTCACGTTGCGGACAATCACATCAATTCCCAGTGTCCCCGCGAATACCGGCAGATTGAGCGCTTGCCCGTTTCCCTGAATCTCAAAATGTGTCGCCTCGGAAATCACCAGATATCGAGTCCCCGCACTTCGGCAGGCGAACAGGAACAGGAGAGCAGCCGACAGGATCACGGGGAGTAGCGGCCGTAATCGCCTCATTTTATTTTCCTCCCGGCACGGATTCCACAGGTTCGAGCCAGATGCAAATGTGATCGTCCATCACGAAAATAGATTCGACAAACTGTGGAGCGGGGGTTTGCGGACGAACAGGCGACCGGAAAATCGCCAATATGAGCGCTGCTGTTACAACGGTTGCGGCCACAGTCAGAGAAATCGGCTTAATTACGGAACGAGGTTTCCCGATCCGCTGCATGACACTTCGTTCCAGGTCTGTGGTCAGGCCGGGCGGAGGTGTCTCGTGACGTGCATGCATTAATGATTCGTTGATTCTACTCATAACCGATTCCCAATTGACTTAATCTGGTCCGCAGCTTCTGTTTGGCTCTTGCCAAATGAACGCGCAGCGTGGATTCCGCACAGCCCAACAATTCCGCGGCTTCACGCTGACTATATTCCTCGATTTCCACTAAGACAAATGCCGCTTTTTGTTTTCCCGGCAGCTTGTGCACTTGCCCAAGAATCAGTGCATAATCTCCGGTTTCATCGCTCGCGCTGCTCTGTGCGTGCGATTCGTCCAGTGAAGCGAAGCGAATCAACTTCCGCCGCAGGCTGCGGTAGGTTGACTTGCACAAATTCAGATGAATCCGGTACAGCCACGGCCGGAAAGGCTGCTCTGGATTATATCGATTTAATGTCTCATAGCAGCGGATAAAAGTCTGCTGCGTGATATCTTTGGCTTCATCCCAATCGCGCACGAAATGATAGGCAACCCGCAGCAGATCATCGCCGTATTCGCGAACGATCGTCCGATAGAGTTCTTTGTTTCCGTTCCGTATGTCTTGGACGATGGAATTCACGGATTCATAAAGTAGTATGGAATTTCTGCACGTAAAGCGGCAGGAGTGTCCTGCCGCTTCCGTTGTTGCCGGAGCGTAGAAGCAGCTGCGGAGTGCTACTTCTTCTTGTCCGCCAATTTAAACTTGATGGGAAGAACAATCGAACATTCAATGGGCTTGCCTTTCTGTTCGGCAGGCTTCCATTTGACCGAGCGAACGGCTTCCATCGCCGCATCATCCAAGTCCTTGCGGACGCCCTTTTCAATGTGAACTTCAGTCGCTTTCCCGTCCGGGGTGACGGTCATCTTTACATAGACGGTGCCCTGCACGGAATCCTTTTTGGCTGATTCCGGGTAGGTGACCTGAATCCCGCCGCTCCCGATTTCGGGATACTTATCCAGAGTAATATAATCTTCGCTGCTTTCTTGAGCAAGCACGGGCGGCACATCGTATGGATTCAGAAAATAGAACGCGATCAGCAGCATCAGAGCGGCGCGCAGCATAAGAGGCTCCTTTTCCGGATTGTAAGTTTTCCCGCTTCCAATGACTCTACTCCTCCCCCGGATGATTTGCTTACCTGCATATCTAAGTGCTTGATAGTTTTTAGATTGAAGCGCTCCAAAAGAGCAAAGGCCGGTAGTCGGCCGGCCTTTGCAGAGCTTTACAGGCAAGACTCTATTTCAAAAGGACGAGCTTTTGAAATGCGGAGCGGTCTTCAAACCGGGCTTGCAGGAGATAGATGCCGGTGGAGCGATGCGACAAATCGAGGGCAACGCGGTGCGTTCCTGCCGGTCGGTATGAATCTGCGATTCGTTCCACATGTTCTCCCAGAATGTTATACAAATCCAGTGTGAACTTTCCGGCATGATCCAGAATAAAGGTCACGTTGGTGCGTGCATTGAAGGGATTCGGACTGGGAGGAAGAAAACTGAAACTGGCGGGCATGTGCCGACCGGCATTCGGGTCGGCCGCTTGAACGTCGCCGACTTTTAATCTCAGCGGCCACTGCAAGATGGCTTCATTGGTGTCGTTCGTACTGAACACCCACCAGGTTCGATAAAAGCCCGGTGACATATCTATTCCCGACCAGTTCAAAGTGTAGATGATGGAATCCCCAGGAAAAATCGTCGCGGCGACCGGGCCGATAATTCGGATCCACGTCTCATCCGGCGGCGCGGTTAAAATCGTCAAATCCTGATTCCCGCGGTTGTAGATACAATAGGTGGACGCCGCTGTTCCGCCTTGCATCACTTCGCCGGTAATCACCGCGGTGGGAAAATCAATATCCGGGCCTTCTCCGCACCGCCCTTCACTCATCCAGGAGAACAGATTGCGGATGAGTTGAGTATTGTCAGCCATGTTGCCGAAAAAAGCAAAATCCGAGGCTCCGGCAAGGTGACCGCCTGTCGGCAGGTCGCGCGCTACCAGAACCGGCGGAAAGCTGCCCGGAGGAAACGGATTTTCAGAACCGTAGGTTTGCGTGTCTCCGTCCCCATGCAACACCACTTCGGCGGTTCCCGCCGTCGGAATGATTCCGCCCGACATCAAACCCTGCACAGTAGTCACGCCTGCCGATAATCGGGTGGTCAACGGGCTTTCACCCCATTGATGGAAGATAACCTGATCGCGGAATTCGGCGTGATCGGTGGAGTCAACAAGCACGTTATCGGTAAAATGCCAATCCCATTCATCCCAATCGTCGAGTGAGCCGCCTCCGTACCGTTCACGGAAAAAACCGTATTCATGATAGCTGCCCTCTCCGCGGGTTTCCATGCAAGCGGCCGGCTCCAATCGCGGATGAACCGGACAGCCGTCGCGAACGCGTTCCGGTATAAAGGAATACACCCATAACACACGGCACATTTCCTCGGGCAGCGGATCGACGCTCAGTGGAAACAGTCCGTCGTAGTCTTTGCCTTCGATGCGGTATAGGGCCAACAGTCCGTTCTCCTGGCAGGAATACGGCAGCAGGCGTTCCGGCCAGTGATATTTGCCGAAAAATGATTCCGTTTCTTCGACGGTCATCCCTGCTTTCAGGGCTTCCGATCTGAGCAGACGATCCAATACGGCGCAGGCTTCGTTATACGAATAAACAATTCCGCTTCCCATTCCGGCGTTTTCTTCCGGCTCCAGAGTGCCATGTTCTTCCACACGGTATCCTTGACCGCGCACGAATTCAATCGCCTTCAGATCGTGAATGGTTGCCCATGAACGATTGGTCAGCGTTCCTTCCGTCGCAGACAAGGAGACGAAATTCAACGGTTGATGGAATTTCGCCTCGTAGTCAAATTCGGTTTCAGCGGTTGTGGGCGCAACCGTCCAAGTCAACGGCCGCGCTTTGTCCGGCTGCGGAACGGCATACGTCACCGTTGCCGGAAGATGAAGCGAGATTGTTGCCCCTTCGCGTGCCATATCGCGGATGCGGATAATCGGCTTCATGGCAATCGGTTCCGCACCGTCATAAAATAAGCCAACGCTGCCTCCGGCGCTCAGCATCGGCTGAAGATAATTCCAATCGGTCGGGGAACGCGGCGTGGGCTCGCCCGTAAAGAAAAACCACAACCAGCAATGCAGATCGAGAATCGCGTCGTAGTCCGTCAGCGGATAGACTTCCCAGATATACGGCCCGGTTCCGATGCGATAGGGAAGCCCGGGACTGCTGCAATACACCTGGACAAGATAGTGCCCCGCTTCGGGATCGTCAAGGTGACAATTGCCGTAGGCTCCTTCCACAACTTGCTGGTTGGGTGTAATGATATGGGCGATCGAATATTGGTCTTCGACAGTTCCGCAGTCTACGGTCACATAGAGTGCGTGCGTTCCTGCGGGAACATCCACTTCGATCGTGTCCACACCACTGACACCATCTAATACACCTTCAGCAAGTATGTTGTAGATCGGCAAGCGGTTCGCGTCGAACCGCGTAAACTGTATTTCCGGATACAGCGAATCAAGGTTCGGACGGAAGTTGTAGGACTCGGGTCCGATGACTCCGTGAATTCCGTCAATCGCAATTTTGTTAATTGCCCCTGCGCCCGAGCAGAGTAATAACAGGAGAAGCCCGGCCAGAAAGATTTGAACTACAAAGCAGCGGCGCATGATAATCCCTCCGGTTTAATCGCGTTGCCCGTTTGGTCAGCCTTCCAGATTAATCCAGTTTTTCCAGTAAAACTCGTCGCCTTCCACATCGTTTAGTCTGAGTACGACTTGCCTATACCATTCATCCAAAGGTGATTCGTGATCGTCCAGCCGCGGGAACGGATTGTAAGGTCCGCCCGCAATCGCCCGCCCGATCTGATCCAGAACTCCTAATGCCAGTTCCGGAACGTCCCGCCGCCGGATCTTGGAAAGATCCATCAGCCTGCAGAGTAAGTGCCATTGCGGTGTGGCTCCGGGAATAAATCCCAAAGCCCTGGTTCTCATGACGGGCAGAAAACAATCGAGCACGGTGCGTCCGTGTCCGTAAGATTGAATCGTGTCCGCCTGCAAGAATTCTTTCGGCAGATAGAGGCTGGTGGAATACGGCCCCTGTCTGCCATAGGCATCGCTCTCCGGATTGCGGCTTAGCACATCCAAAGAACCCCGCCAGTCAATGTAGCAAGTAACCAGCACTCTAAATCCGGCAGCCTCAAGTGCGCGCGGGAAAGCCACCGCCAACTTGCCCATTACCGTCCGCGTAGTTTCGATCTGCGCATCGGTCAAGGGCATCATCCGCCATTGAAAGAGTCCCTTGTCGTCCACGTCCTTCACATAGGCGGGCGGATAGCCCGGCAGAAGTCCTGACATAGCCGCGGCCACGCTGTTCACATAGATAATTTCCTTTGCCCCCGCCGCATGCAATGCCGCCACGATTTTCTCGAACTGCGGCCCCTCCGCCACCATCCCTTCGTTCATCAGATGGTAGCGTTCGCCCAGACCTTCTTCCTGCGCCCGATCCACCATCTGCCTGCCCATTTCATAGCCGATGGATTTGGAAAGATCGCGGGCCAGAACGGTCAGGCTGCCTTCTTTGGCCGTGAACCTGCGAACCGCACTTTCAATTGCTCCGCCCAGGCCCGGCCCGGTGGCTCCCGCCAAAAGAAAATGATGGCCTCGCACCCAATCCACGGAATAATCGTTCCCCGCCAGAAACACTTCCTGCTGAATGGCAATCCTATCAAGTAAGGCACGTGCCTGTTCGGGAAACTTGGCCAGTTCGTCAGGGGTAGGCCGCGGCACCATGATGTTGTAATCTCTGATCCGCAGACCGGGAAAAGGCTGGGCAAACGGGGACGGGGATTCAGGCATCTGAACCTCTTAGGAAGGGGTTGTAGGTCATTAATATAGCGTTTCACTCCTATTTCGTCAAATCGGTTCCGTAACAAGTTGATTTTGTAAGAAGAGCGAAGTATATTAGGAACGATTCGCGGCATTGTATTCGTCAAGCCGGGTTGCGGTCTTCCGCAATCCGGCCGGAATCTAAGATATCGGAGCCACCATGAAACGCATCCTTGTTCTGATCCTCCTTCTGCTCGTAGCGAGTGCGGCTTTTGCCGAAGAGCAAATCCTTTTCAGCGGTAAAATGGAAAGCGGCGCGTGGGCTGCGCCGGTCGTGAAATTCTCTTCCTTTAGCGATCAATTCGCCGTTTTGGCCGGAGCGCAGGGCGGCTGGATCGTCAATCATCGCGGTCTGCTCGGTTTGGGAATCTATGGTTTAGCCACCAAGCATCGTCCGCCTCAGGATCCGTACCGATATGACCTCTATGGGTATGACTTTTATCGCGTGTCTACTCGAGCCGAGATGTTTTACGCCGGCGCGATCTTCGGTTATGTGGTCGAATCGAATAAACTGCTGCATACTACTTTCGACGTGCTTGTCGGCGGCGGTGCGCTGACTCTTTCTGACGAAAAGGGTGAAGATGATTTCTACAACGGAAACGACTACCCGAACGACGGATTCTTCGTGGCGGAGCCTTCAATTGCCGCCGAGATCAATATGACCACCTATTTCCGCATGAATATCGGTATGGGCTACCGTTTTGTCAACGGCGCAAATTCGTGGGGGTTCAACAACTCAAACACCTCCGGACCGGTCGGCACGATTATTTTCAAATTCGGCAAGTTCTGATCTATGCCGTTGTCCCTTCCGCCCGCCGCTAATGCGCGCGTGATTACCGTAGCCGCCAAGCGCTGCCGTCTGGAATTTGCGGGCGGTGAACGCGTGGAAGCCATTACACGGGGAAAGCTGCTTGCGGAAGGGTTGGTGGTGGGAGATCTGGTGCGGGCGGAACAATATCGGGAAGATTGGGCAGTCGAAGAAGTATTGCCGCGCAAAAATGAATTCGTGCGCGAAGGGCTTCGTCATGAGCGGCAGGTGCTCTTCGCCAATGCGGATCGCGTGTTGATTCTCGCTTCGTTGTCCGAGCCGCAAACCAAATATGCAGCCATTGATCGTTTTTTAGTAGCGGCCTTAATCGGCAATATTCCGCCGCTGCTTGTATTGACAAAAACCGATCTCGATCCCGAAAAAAACCTACAGAATGAAGTCCGCGATCTTTACGAAGCGTTTGACGTGCCGGTTTTTCCGGTAAGCAACGTCTCGGGCGAGGGTATTGAGAATGTAGCCGCTGTTTTGGGAGACGGCATCACGGCTTTGGTGGGCAATTCCGGAGTAGGGAAGACGTCGTTGCTCAATCGTTTGATTCCTGGCCTGTTTCTGCGCGTGCGCGAAGTGAGTTCATGGTCGGGTAAGGGCACACACACCACCAGCGCCGCTCTGCTGGTGCGTTGGAGCGATTCTGCCGCCGTGGTGGATACTCCCGGTATGAAAAGTTTTGTGCCTTTCGGCATCACGCTGGAAAGCTTGGCGGATCTTTTTCCGGATATAGTCCGACATGCGGCGGATTGCCGTTTTCGCAACTGCCGCCATCTGGCCGAACCGGGCTGTGCCGTGAATGCTGCCGCCGAACGCGGCGATCTGGCTCCCTCTCGTTTGCGGTCTTATCATCGTTTAATGGAAGGTCTGCGCTGAAAAGAATGCGGGCGGCTTATGAGCCGCCCGTTTGGTTTAAGCATTGATCTTGCCGCGCGTTTTTACATGGCCAACGCGCGTTCCGACAAGATCAACTGCGGATAGATCTGTGCCGGATCAAGCAGCATGGCGAATTTGTGCGACTGTTTCTGCGGCAGCAAACCGATTAATCCGGGGAAACTCTCGATTCCCGGGATGGAATCCGGCGGCTGAATCTCTTCATCGCGGCAGGTGATGACCGAATGGATTTCATCCACAGCGATTCCGATGGTACAGGCGGATGTCCCCACCACGATCAAACTCAGCCGCGTGTTCATTTCAAAATGCTCGATAGTTTCCGCAAACAGCCGATCCAGCATCATTAAGGTTTTATCCCGGATTTCTGCGGCCAAAGTCAGCGCCTGATCCCGGTTTCCGTAACGCACGTACTGTTTGACGGTTTCCCCTTCGGTATGAAGCTTTTGATGCGGCTCCTGAAGCCGCTGTAATTGCCGCGATAGATCCGCGTCTTCATCGGAACACGTATCGCACCACTTGCCGAATGCGCATTCGTGCGGGTCGGTGCCGAGCGCGAATTCGCGGTTTTCCTGTACGCACTGCTCCAGCTCCGCTACCCAATCCTCGTGATCTTTTTGGTGCGCGTGCAACCGGCTGATGAGTGCCGCGGCCTGTTCTTGTCTGCTGCCCATCCCGAACCGGCAGCGCATATCGAAAACGGGAATGACTTCATTCCGTAAAAGGATCACACCCAGATTATCGGAAGCAGCTTGCGGAACGGCGTGAACCTCCGGCATCCGCAGCATCTCCTGCACGTATTGAATCTCGAAACCGAAGGTTTCATCGCTGAGTTTGAAAGTGACCCACTGTGATTCCATAGACATGGATGGGACGTCCTTTTTTACCTGTACGGCCAAACGGAAGCGGTCGGCTTTTCCCGTCGTTCCGCTTAGGCGTTGCGAGGAGCGTTGGAGAGTGATATTTTATAGACGATTGCAAAAACCTGATGCTGTATTTAAGATTCTATGCGAAATGCGTGCCGTTTCCCATTTACGGATCATCGCCGTTGTGACTCTCCCGAGTTGCAATGGCGCAAAGACAAGGATCGTTCGTGAAATATCTCATCATTGGCTTTAGCGCGGCGGGTGCCAATGCCGCCGAAACGATCCGCCGGCTCGACCCGGATGGTGAAATAATCGTATTGAACGGCGAAAGCCGGTCTTTTTATCTGCGACTGGATCTGGAAGGCATTTTTCAGGGCAAGCCGGTCGAACAACTTATGCCGCGGCCGCCCGAATACTGGCCGGAAAAAGGGATCAACGTCCGACTGGACCGCGCCGTAGGCATTGATCTAAAAAAACGCCAAGTGGCCGCTCAATCCGGCGGTATTTACGGATATGATCGCTTGCTGATTGCCACGGGTGCGCGCCCTCGCAAACTGGATGTTCCGGGATGCGATCTGGCCGGAGTGTTTCATTATCACACGCTCGATGATGCGCTGGCCATTTACGATTCGCGCGCGCGGGTTCGCCATGCCGTGATTGTCGGGGGCGGCATTTTGGGTTTGGAACTGGCCCATGCTGTGCTCACTTTCGGATGGAAAGTCACGATCCTTGTGCGCGGCTCCCATGCCGGTTCGCCGATTGTGGATTTGTCCGGGAGCGAACTTGTACTGGCGTCTCTTCAGCGCGCCGGAGTGGGCGTGCTATTTCATGAGCAAGCAGCAGCCTTTGAGGGCGATTCCAGACATCTTTGCGCTGTTCGCGCCACGTCGGGGAAAACGTTGGATGCGGATTTGGCGGCAATCTGCGTCGGCGTCGAACCCGATGTGAGTTTTCTGCAGGATACCGGTCTGTTGACAGATGGGAAATTAATCGTTGATGGAAAAATGCAGACGGCTGCGGCGGATGTTTTCGCAGCCGGGGATGCCGCGTTAGTCCGCCGTGGAGAAAAATTGGTGGGTTGTAATATGTGGAACGTCGCGTCTGCTCAGGCGCGCGTTGCTGCCTCCAATATGTGCGGCATGAAGGCCGAATGGCGGGAAGACGTACTCTACAATCTCGATTCACTTTTCGATCAGGAATTCGCGCTCATCGGCCCGTGGGATGATCGCCGTCTGTCCGGTCGCGCGATTCACGAATTTCGCACCGAAAACGCTTATCGGGCTTTAGTGATGCGCGATGGTGTTTTGGAAAGCGCGCTTCTGCTGGGTGACCGCACTCATGATCGCAGAATCCGCAAACTGATCACGCAAAAAGCCCGCGTCGAAGAAAAACTCGACCGGATTTTCGATCCGGACACGCCACCGGACTATTTTATATGACGTTGTTTGTGCTCAATAGAAAACGGAACGGCATGTACGCCGTTCCGTTTTGTTCTATAGTCCATTCTTCGACTATTCCCGTCCGGCTAATTTCCCCACCGCCCGCACCAGATCCACGTGGTTGCCGTAGAGCACGACCAGATCATCTTTTTCCAAAACGATCTCTTCAAACGGCGGCCGCAGCGGTCGTCCGTTCCGCAGCACGCTTAAAACCAGACACGTGTCTGCGTCGGTTAACTGCAAGTCGCGCAGCCGTTTCCCGCGGTGCGGCGAGTTTTCCATAATCGGCACGGCTTCCACCAGCCGCTGCAGAATGAGTTCCTGAATATTTTCGATGACGCTGGTTCCCGCCTGCGTGCGCAGAATGCCGTAGCTGTGTCCGCGCACCGCTTCCACCTGCATGGCAATGATGTGCGCCGGTACGCGGTAATGGTGGAGAAGATCCGAGAAAATGCGCAGCGACGTCTCGAACTCTTCCGGCACGACCACGTTGGCTCCCATCTTCTCCAGTTCCTCCACTTCGCGCACATAGCGTGTCCGGACAATGATATGCGCCTTCGGATGCAGTCCGCGGACCAGCGATACCGCCCGCCGCGTCGCGGCCAAATCCGATATGGCCAGAACCACGCTGTCGAAATCTTCAATCTCGATTTGCCGCAGCACTTCCGTGCGGGAGACTTCGCCGTAATGAATCAACTCCTCTTGCTCCCGCGCCCGCCGCACGATTTCCGGATTGCTCTCCAAAATTTCATGGTAGATTCCCGCTTCGCGCAGCACCCGCGCCACATTCTGGCCGTTGACTCCGTAGCCGACAATCAGAACGGCGGGCCGCGGGCGGTTCGGCAGCGGTTTCGGTTCGGTACTGTAACCCGCTCCGACTAAAGGAAACTTGCGACCCGCCCGCCACGCCATGCGCGGCGCCCAGTGCATGAGCAGCGGTGTGACGGCTAACGTGAGCGATGTCGCGGCGATGAGATACTGGAATTCGTGTTCGGAAAGCAGACTGCCGCGTGTGGCCGCTCCGATCAGGAGAAAAGAAAATTCTCCGATTTGAGCCAGATAGATTCCCGCCTGCAATCCGATTCGGGGAGGCATTCCCAACAGCCATGCGATCAGAAAAACTACGAGGGCTTTTATCAGCAGCACACCGCAGGCGACGGTTAAAACCGGCCATGGATTCGCCAGCACGAAATCCAAATCCAGCAGCATGCCCACGGAAACGAAAAACAAACTCGCAAAAAGACTGCGGAAGGGAGCGACTTCCGCGAAAATCTGCGGATAGTATTCGGTTTCCGAGAGGATCAATCCCGCCGCAAAAGCGCCGATGGCCAGCGATAATCCAGTCAACGATGTCAGCCACGCCGTTCCCAGCATCACCAAAATCGTAAACAGCAGCACGATCTCGCCTGTATCAATCGTCATCAAACGGTGCAGAACAGGCGGCAGAATATAGCGCGTGACCACGTACAATCCGCCCGCCAGCGCTAAAACGCCTCCCGCACTCCGCGCCATCATCGTCAAATCCGCTCCGCCCGCACTGAGAAACGAGATGGTCAGCAGCATGGGGATAACCGCGAAATCCTGCGCAATGCAGATCGTGACTACGATCCGCCCTAAAGGCGTTTCCAATTCCCCGCGATCCGAAAGCCCCTTGAGCACAATAGCCGAGGACGATATGGCCAGAATTAGTCCGATCACAACTGCCGGGGCTGCAGGCAATCCGATCAGACGAACTATTCCAAACCCGACCAGTGCCGTAACAACGATTTGTCCCGCCGCTAAAAGGTAAATACGATACGATGTTTTAAGCAGCCGTGAAAGCGAGACTTCAAGTCCGACGGAAAACAGCAGCAGTACCACGCCGATTTCCGCCGCTGAATTCACTTGTTCAGTACTGGTGACCCATCCTAATCCGGACGGACCGATCAGCAATCCCGTCATAACAAAGCCGGCAATCGGCGGCAGCCCGATTCTGCGGAATAGAAAAAGAACGGGCAAGGAGCAGCCGATAATCAGCAGCAGATTGGTGAATAGAGGTACAACATGGCTCATTTTGCGAAGTCCGGATGCCGCTATTCCGAATTAGAATTCTGGTGAAATATGATGTTCTTTACGAATACAAAAAAACCGAAAAAATCGGACACAGTGTAATTCTTAACACAAAATACCCATTTCAAACACGACTCTCAACTCTGAAGGTTAAATTCTTTGTTATAGCGTATCATTCATAGATAGAAATTCTGGACTAAGAAAACCGGAATCAATTTCAGAGGTTGTTTTAGACTTATATGCCTCTATTTGTTTCGTCCGAAGTGGGTCTGTGCCGATAGCTTCAGGAAATGAATGAAATTGGAATTGGGTCGGAAGGGTACGATTTAAAAGGATGTTGGTAAAAGAGCTTGCATTCCCAAGGCATGGTTACTATATTAAGTCGAACTAACAGAAGAAATACGTCCAAATTTCACGCAAGAATGCGGATATGCTCAACCAAGAGGAGAAACGCATGAAGAAGGTTGTCCTGTTGTGTATCATGATGGCGGCGCTGTGTTGTATGGCGTACGCCGAGTATCAAGTCAACGCGCCCGGATATGAGACTGCTAAGCTACGTTATTGGCAGTTGGTCGAAAAGGTCGTTGACGGTACTGCTACGTCTGGTGAAGAAGCTGAATTCAGCGACCTCTGCCAGGTTTATGGTTTTGAAGTTCCGGTTACCGAACCGGTCGAGCCGTATGATCCGGAAAACCGCGATCATTCTTCTCTGGACGCCGGCGCTGATTGCGCCTCGGCGACGGTTATCGAATGCCCGTTCGGTGAAACAGTGGCCATGGACGGCGACAATGATTGCTCGTTGGTTTCAGCCGCTCCGTACAGTGATCTATTCTATCAATTCACACCTGCGGTAGCCGGACGGTATCAATTCCGCGTACGGCATTACAACGGTGGAACATCGAGTGCCTCGATTCGTATTGTCAAGGGAGCCTGCTGTACTTCCGGCACAACAGTTGGTCGTGCTTATTCGTCCAACTCCATTGCCACAGACTGCCCGCGTCCTGATTCGGTCGGCAATGAACCCTCAACATGTGTGGCTTATCTGAATGCCAAGCTCCATCAAGACACCACCTATTGGATTCAAATCGGTACCAGCAGCAATTTGGCTGTGACCACGAACATCCAATTCAACATGTGGTGCATCGAACGTCCTTCGATTGAAGAGCCGCAACTGCACAATACATGTGCGGATGCCTTCGAAATCCAGTGCAATGACTCGCTTTGGGGCGACAGCGCATTGTGGAGCACACCGGCCACTTGGGACTGGTACAAGATTGTTATTCCCGATTACTCGCCGGACATCTGCAGTCTGCGCGTGTTTGTCGGCGGCCGCGAGATGGGTCACTACATCTCCGGACTCTATAATATGTCAACGCAGGCCTATGACGGCTATGCGGTAGACGGCCGCTTCTCCATGTGGAAAGAGCGTGAAGGCGAATTCTGCGTGATTGACTCCGTTATCGGCGGCTATGGCTATGATGACGGTTGCTCGTACGATGCCGTTCGGACGATCTTGACGACGCCCGGCACGTACTACATTAAGGTGGCGAACGACAATAACTACGAGTATGTCCTTAAGACCAATTGCGCCACGTATAGCTCGGAAATGGCCTGTTGCTTCATTGACGGTACGTGTCTGAACACGACGGCGGGTGAATGCGTCGCCGCCGGCGGTTGGGTAAAGCCGGGCGTAACCTGCTCTGCTGATCCCTGCCCCACGTCGGCCTGCCCGTACGACAACTTGGACGTTGAAGATGATAATGACTTCTGCGGCGAAGGCGTTCCGACGGTTGTTTGCGACGGCTGGTATTGCGGCGTAATTCCGGCGGTTTCCGACACCGACTGGTACAAGATTGAAGTGCCGGAAGGCGTGTGCGAAACCCTGCGTGTGGATATTTACGGAAACGACACCCCCAGCCAGTGGCCGTACAATCAGGGCCTCGATCCCTACGTGGAAATCTGGTCCGCTGATTGCCTGACCCGTTTGGCTTACAATTACGACGCCAACGGCGTGGACCCGAATCCGGTGCTGGACGATTCCCGCGTTCAATACAAGATCGCGCTTGCTCCGGGTTGGTATTACATCAAAGTGCGTTCCGAATATAGCACCGTTGGCCCGTACGTCATGCACGTTTCCTGCATCACCTATGAGTGCCCGGATCTGACCGGTGACACCTGTGATCCGGCCCGCGTGGTGACCTTCACCGAAGGCGTGTACCTTGATACCCGCAGCACCTGCGATTTCACGGACAATTACCGTCCGACTTGCGTAGGCAGCTATGGAAACGGCCCCGATGTGATTTACACCATCGAACTGGACGGCAGCACCT
>Ga0105104_10001988_pt1 | contig 15138 bp, 27 predicted proteins | sample PPLLaktember2015_3_FD_87034 | JGI IMG/M metagenome (GOLD analysis project Ga0105104, IMG submission 87034) | Freshwater sediment microbial communities from Prairie Pothole Lake near Jamestown, North Dakota, USA - PPLs Lake P7 Core (6) Depth... | ecosystem: Environmental > Aquatic > Freshwater >... | reverse complement strand
TTCCTCTCTCAAACCTTCTGTTCTGTATTGCTCCAAAATTCTTATTGCATCTTCAAGAGTAATCCATGGACTATGTTTTACTCCGTCTGAATCTTCAAATTCAAATGAAAGAGAAATTAATTTATGTTTTATTTCTTCTGCTCTTGTTGGCTTATCAAAATAACTACAATGCCCTTCATTATTTATTTCACAGCAAACTACTTTAAATTTATCACAGTGAGATTGTTTGCCATTCTTTCTCATTCTGTCATCGTAATATCTGCATTCAGAACAAAATGTTTCTTTTGATTCCTGTTCCTCAGCCTGTTTCTCCAACTCGGCAATTTCGCACTCAAGTTCTGCAAGCGATTCTATGTTGCTTACATTCCAAAATTCCTTTATTTTAGCAATAAGCTCTTTCTGTTTCTGCTCAAGTGTTGTCATAATAAGTTAATTAAGTAAGTTACAAGCATGGCAATCCCAAAGACTGCCGCAATGATTATTACAGCGATAATGATCACTGTTACAACAAAGAGTCCGTCCTCGATAGTCGTGTCGTAGATAAATTCATCTTCTGGTTTCATATTATAGTCTTAAAATTATTAAACGAAATTAAGGGTTTAGCCTTATAGAACCTCCTTAAAGTTAAAAATTAAATACACAAGGCCGTAAATGAATAAGAAAAACAAAGCTATGCCCCAAAGCATAAAAAAGCCCATGAGTAGACTTTTTACACATGGCTTATGTTTTAGTTTCTTAAGTTCTTTAATTGTTTTCATAGTATGTATGTATAATCAACATTACTTCTTCAAAGGTACTCTGATACCACTCAAGGGGAGATAATCGACCTTGGTGATAGCGTGCGAAGGGCTACTATATAAGATATTCATCCGTTCTCCTTCCCAAAGAAACTTACCGGCTGTTTTCCTTTTCCCCCTTACGGCGTCCCCAATATGGCTCGCCCCTGTTATAGCCTCAGCTTCTGCTATCGACTTATATTCAGCTATGAAATATCCCATTTTATTATATTGGAATACCCTTTTGGCGCGTGAATACTCAATATTATATTTATTGTCACACCATTCAAGATTAGCAATATTATTATTCAACCCATCCTCGTCTTTATGATTTATCTGGGGCAGTTTAAATGGGTTGTCAATGAACGCTTCTGCTACCAACCTGTGTAGTAAATGCTTCTTTCGGGGATGCTTTAATTCTATTCTTAAATAGCAAGTGGGGAGTATCCTTCCCTTCCTTTTATGGAATGTTGGCTTAAGATTTCTGCCTGTTGTTCTGTTTCTTATCCCCCCAAAATTGCTTACCTCATAATCTGGGTTGCAATTAACGATTCTCCATTCTTCTTTCATGTCATAAAGCATTATATCTTTTTATCGCGTTCTTTTTATCCTTAAACGCCCAAGCGATTTTACCGAATTCTTCATTGCCGGGGTAAGATTCATGGGCTGGGTACTTTTTCCCAAAGACTTCCGAAGCCTCTTGTATGGTAATTCTAAAAACCTCATAGCAGTCATCCCAACGATAATATAACGCTTTTTTGTCTGTTCTCATTATTAACTTAGCCGTTAATCCGGGGATTCCTACGCCCTGGAAATTCCCGCATACCTCAGGTAGCCGTTCATAATCTAATTCTATACTTTTCATTTTCTATTTTGATATAAATGTAAAAACTTATTTCGAATAAAGCAAATATTTGGGGATTTATTTTCCCCAACGCGGTTTTTTCGTCATGGTACGATAGGCTTCCCAAATCTCTTTCCTTTCTTTTTTGGGGACATTGGCATTTTGCAATGCCCTTAACAGGCTCAATTTACGTCCTGTGTCTTTGTTAAAATGATCTTTAGCCGAACATTCAGCTATCGCCACCGTTACGTTTTCGTCATCGAGCTTTTCGACTGAGCAGATCATTCTGCCTAATACTAATTTTGAATACCGCCACCTGATTTGATAATTCTTCGTTTTCATTGTTTCTGTTTTTTAGTATTGTTAAATCCATTCATCATTTCTTTTTTGGCAAAACCTGACTTCATTGATAATTGAGCCATCAGTTAGTTTCACATTATCAATAACGTCAATGTAAAACGGGTATAGGTCTTGGACATCGCCAGTTTCTAAATCAATAGTTTCAATACAAACCTGGTCGTTGTCGTTTAGCGTATTGAGAAATTCTTTCAATTCGCCTACTGTGTTAATAGTTTCTGCAATGTTTTTCATTTTTTTAGTTTGTTTAATAAATCAAATACTCTCCATATTTCTCGAAATGACTGTCGTTATACAACTCGCAGATCAATAATATATCCGCTTTTTTGTAGCTTCTCGCCTTCTTGCAGACTTCAGCGAAGATTTCAGGATCACAGACATTATAAAGATCAATTATCTTTGACCAATATTGCTTTTTAGGTTTGTATTTCATATTTTCTTTTTTTAGATTCTGTATTTATTGATGATTTCTGATAACTTATCGTGGAATTCCTGGATTTTATTTCCCTCAATCCATATAACAGACCTTCCGCTTATAACAACTTCCGTGTCCATATATTCCCCGTTAAAAACGTCAGAAATATAGGTTACTTCAATATGACCAAGTTGTTTAAATGTTTTTGTAGTTCCCGCCCTGTATTCCATATTCTTAAGTTTTAAATGTTTCTTATGCAGGAATCACAAGTATCAAACCCGCTTGAGCTATCAACATAATTATTATGGCACATACAACATAAGTTAGGATCACTAATTGCTTTTTGTTTGTCCATATAGCTTTTATGGAGTTTTCTAAATACAGGGCAATCCTTACAATTTAGGATTAAATCACAATTTTCACAAGGATCAATTTTCGCTTTCATAGTTTTGTTATTTAAGTTTAATACCTTATTCTTTAATTAGTCAAGTTGTATTTTAAGTTCATAGCCGAATTTTTGGATATGCTTTTTCTGATAACTTTCATAGAATAACTGAAAGTCTATTTTGTCCTCATCATCAGGGAAAAACTCTTCCCAGGTTTCAATAGAAAGTTCAGAATCAGTTTTATTTATCCAATTTTCTATTTCTTTGTCGGTGTATTGGATTTTAATCATGGCCCTATCGGATTTTAATATAATCTATAAACGTGCAGACCTCCTCATTATTAAAGGCATCCTCAAACCCGCTTAAGGAATAAACATTATCCTGCTTCTCAGCTTCAGCCATAAATTCCTCATCTGTCATATCAAAAACGCTTTTATTATCATTTTCCTCTGTGAGAAAATATATATCAGCGTTTACAATATAAACTTTTACCTCATTTATTGTTTCCATTTCTTTATTTATTAATAGGTTTGTAAATTATAGCTTAACCAGGAATCAATCAATTTCCTCAAATGCAAATTCAGTAACTTCTGAAATTTCAACCCAAACATCAAAATATGCCGTTTTAGCCTTTGGCATATCCCTGTCTTGTATTTCAGTTTTTCCCCGATACATATACCCGACAATCACAGTTGTACCGTCTTTTTTATCACGATATACGTTGCCCTGCGGTTTGCCCCCATAAGTCAATTCCATATATTCATCTTCGCAGACTTCCTTAATAACTTCATGGATGCTTTTTAGTTCAGGATCAAAAGTTACTTTTTGGTTTTTAACAGACGAATCAAACCAGAATTTCCCGGTTGAGTCTGTATAATCAATTTTTAATAATAATGTTTTCATAATATTGGTTTATTAATTGGTTAATACTTTTGTTCTGTTTCTCTTTTTGATAATATTAAGGTTATACCCCAAACTTTCAAGTTCAGTAAATAAGTCTTTGAACTCATCCGGGCTTGCTAATTTGCTTTTTTGCAGGCAATAATTGTAATCAGCCGCCCCGTGCTGACCTACATGAGCATAACAGGTCACGTCCCCGCTTAAGTTCCATAAAACATACGGGAATATTGCTATTATATTATTTTCTTTTTCTTTCCTGAAAATAACGTCTGTTTTAAATGTATCTTTTATCATTGTATTGAGTTTTAAATTTTACTTTTGGTCAGGTGCACCCGCTTAAGCTAAAAACAATAAACGGGTGCTAACCATAACCAAAACAAACCAATTAAACCGCTGAAATATCAGTATATTTATAAACGTCAAATGTTTTCCCGCTTGCAATACATTCAAATTTTCCCCCGATATGTTTCGAAATAGCATAATAACAGTTAACTCCGATACCGCCGGCAAAACTCCGATATTCTGAATCAGGATATTTGCGGAAATTGATCCCATAAGGGGCCGGCCCTTTGTCCCCTGTCCCGTGTCCCCCTTTGATATTCTCCTCAGATAATGCCCAAAGTTTATATTTTAAATACTTGTTAAACACTTCTGAAATAACCTGGCTTTCCTTATCATAACCACATCCAGAAGCATAAAAATTATCATTCCGTTCAAAGGTATGATCCATAAATGATACGGAAGCGGTTGCACGTGGACAATTTCCCCACGTTCGCGAATGCTTCCATTCAATAGTAATATCAATAGAGTTAACCGGTTTTTGGTTGCGTTCATCATTGATACGGTTTAATTCTTTTGTTTTTTCGGCTAATAACTTGCGTTCCGCTTTATTAGCTTCCTTTTGTTCAATACTTAATTTTGTTTTCATAACTTTATTTCTTTTGGTTTGTTTCTAGGTGCGGACTATTGCACCCGTCACCACAATTTATCGGACTGTGAACCGGCAAAAGTTATAAACTCAATATTTTCTCCCCTATTTCTGTCATATTCTTTAAGTTAATTTTATGACAACCAATTCTCAAAACTCCATTTAAACCGATAACAGTATACCCGCCAATGCTATGACCTTTAATATCCCTGCCGTTTTTGATCAGTAAATACAATATTTTAGCTTCTTTTATTGGCACAATAACCCGCTGGGAAGTTTCAATACTTTGGCCGTCTTGTGATATCCTCAAATAATCCTCTCCATTATTGGAATAAATATATGCCCGTTTGTAAGCAAAAAACTCCTTTAATTCTTTTTTAAATTGTTTCCTTGCTTGCCTCAGCCTCAGTTTTTCAGCCTGTTTGATTATTGACAATTTTTGTTGCAAATAGTCTGAATAATCCTTACCCCTGAATACTTCAATAATACTTCTGATCTTTAATAAATTAACTTTGTCGTTCGTTTCTCCTCTCCATGCCTGAAACTCATCAAATTTATTGTAAAGATTTTCAGCCGGTGAAATATATAACTCAGGTTTTCTTGCCTTGCTTAATTTGTCGGCTAATAGTTCTAATTGGTTTAATACCTTTTGCGTATCAGCCTGCAAAACAAAAAACTGTTTAAACTGTCTTGTTGCGTGCGTTACTTCGCGAATATGTTTTGCCGTTGTTACTGAATAGCCGGTATCATTAATCAATATTGCCTCATTGCCTGAATCATTCTTAATGAACTCAGCTAATAAATAATGATGACCATAAGAATAAATCCTGTCATTCTCAAAAAATACATTATTGCACCTTGCTTCGGTCTGTGACCTTTGCGCAAATAGGTGAATAACGTCACTCGAATTTGTAAATACTCGTTTCATTTTGGTTTGTTTATTTTGGTTAATAATAACTTATGCCGGTTTTAAAAGTATTTATACTTGATTGTTGACTATATTTGAAATTTGATCATCAATAAAATAGCATAATTCCAAGCCTGATAAATATTCGCCTGAATCACGTTCAAATTTCTTTAATCTATTTATGGCCCGTTTTGTAACGTTAAATTTATTACATATCGGCCAAAGATCAGATTCATCAATATTTAGATAGTGTTTCAATATTTTATTTCTGTCACCATCATACAGTTTATTAATGTTTTCTGCTATTGTTTCCATAGTTTTATATTTTAGTCCGCGTTAAGTTAAAATAAATTAATAGGTATAACACTAACAATAAAAACAAATATCATTGCTATAATAAAGTACAACCATAATAAAACCGTGAATATCTTTTTAATTGTTTTCATTGTCTAATTCTTTAAATTCTAAATGCCATTTATTAAATAAGGTTAACAACCTGTTATATGCTGAAAGATATGTTTTTGATGAATGTATTATTTCACCATTAAACCAGATTATAAAATTTCCCATCCATCCATAAGCGGGGGATTTTCTATGTTCAATAGTTCCGCCCCTGTAATCATCGGTTTGTGTACGCTCGCAAAAGATTAAATTATCAAACTCAATAATATTTTCATCTAATAACCTTTGCTTTAAATCTTTTTTATCTATTGTCTTCATATTATTTATTTTTATCTTGTCCAGTATCTTGTCCGGTATTGTTAAATTGTATAGGGATATAAATTTTTATTAAACCATTTTAATAATGCTAAATCAGGCAATAAAATACCGTATTCAATAGCCTTATAATCGGCACAAAAATCTTCAATATAGCCCTGATAATATTCAATACATTTATCCTTTGCCCTGTTCCTGTCCGGTGAATCGGTCAAATAGCAAAAATCATCTTCAATCTGGAGTATTAATATTCTTTTATGCCCTGAATTTTCGGTATATCTTATGAAATACCGTTCTGGATCATCTGCCTGAATTATATTATTAATTGTTTTCATTGTTAGTCTATTGATACGTTATTAATTTCACCTTTGGCAAGTCTTTCAGCTAAATACCAATTTATTTCCGTTTGTAACCCGTTTAATTTACTTTCGGCAATTACTGGATAATCTAATAACCTGCCGTATAATTTAGCCGGATATTTAACACCCGCTAAAGTTATAGTAATATCCTTACTATTTACACTATCAAATATCTGATCTTTGTTTATTTGTCTTAAGTCTTTCATTGTTTTATCTATTAGTTAAATATGAATCAAAGATTATATAATAGGTCAAACGGTTTGAAGTAATCGCCCCGCTGACCTATCACAGTTAATAGTTATAACAATGAGTAATTGTATTAATACATTTACAGTTTAACGTAATAGATTCTAATGCAATAGCTCTAAGATTTTTTGCATCAATATCATTACCCTTGATTGAATTATACTTTTCATGGAAGCGAGTTAATTCTTCATCTGTTAATTCATAAAGCTCGTTTTCAATAAGAATTAAATTAGCGTGAACTAATTCATTGCATCTTGCTGTATAGCCTTCTGAATACTTTTCTTCATAAGCCCGTGAATTATCTGTTTTCATTGTGATAGGTATTAATTAATAATACACCAAAGATAAACCGCGTAAAGCAAAAAAACAAATAAATATCAATAAATAAGTAATGCAATCAGCCTCTAAATGAAAATAAACAAGTTTATGTGAGGTATTTCTAACAAATGGCTTAAACAGGCTAAAAATGCCTCATTTTAAAGCGATTTAAGACACGATCAACCATTGAGTAATACCAAAGTATCACCCATATTGAAATAATGCCTTAAATCAAATATGATGCTGAAACGGTGGAACAGTGAGCAAATAAGACTATCAAAATCAGTCCGGCATGAGTTATAATACTATAATTCTATATTGTATTTACTGCAAAACTCATATAATACTCTATTGTTATTGTCGCTGATTTCCTGAATAGCTGAATAGCCTAATTCAGTGATTGAATATTTACGCCCGGTTAAGTTAATCAAATTACTATTGACTAATTGATCAATATAACGTTTACCTATTTCATACTTATAATAAGATATGAATTTATAAACCTTATGTAAACTAAATGAACTATCAATATACTTTGAATATATATAACAACCTATTAAGAATGTAATACAATTATAATTCAATCCATACCTCGCCCTGACTGATTGATAACATTTAGAACGCAATAGGAAAGGCATAATAGTTGTGTCATTAATAGTTTTATCTGTGGTCATTTTATTGTTATCTTCCTGTTTGTTCTTGTTTGCTACTGTTTATTACAAAGATAGCACAATGGCGCAATACCTGGATCATGTATTAATGTAGGCTATTTGCCTATAATATATATTATGTAAAATAGAATTAAGCCTATCATGTACTATGTTATTATAGTGTTTAATCTTATGTATCAATGAGTTATATTATGCTTTATTATCTGGCAATGGCATGATCTAATGTACTTTTTTATTATATACGGACAAAAAGAATGCTTTCCGACCGGCATGGGGATCGACAAAACGATTCGGGACAGGATGGAACGCCCCGTGATTATACATAGTCACCCCACCCACACGTTCCTGTTCCGTACCACCCATCAATTCGTGTTCCATGGCTATATCAGCGTTATACGTTGTACACAATAATCCCCTGTTGTGTATGTGTCTGCCTTACGTAGTGTTCTATACATCTTGTAGTATGGTATTATAGGGTAGTCATCTACTAGTTTTCTAAGGCTTTTGAAGGCTTTAGCGGGTTCTGAAGATGTAAGTAGGTATATGTTTTTACCTTTAGGCATTGGATTATGCAATATATTCCCGAGTTCTGTTGCAAAGATAGTGAATCATGCGGTTTTCACTTCGAGTTCGGTTCCGGCCAGTGTAAAATAGAGGTTCTGAAGTTGGTGGACGTATAACATTGGTTGTATATCATAAAACTCATGATCTGTTTCCTTAGTTTCACGTATCCCCTGAGTAAGAAATCCCCAGTAATAACCACCTTTATGTGATAGTCTAAGATATAAACGCGATTTCATTACATTGTCTTTTATAAAAGATTCTGGGAATATGTCTATTTTCTTTTCAGCTTTCTTAAACCCGAACTTCAGCAGCCATTCTTCGGTGAGGGGAATAGGCTCGAATACTTCGTCTATTGGCGGATCGTCATACGCACCATCTGACATTACATCGAGTTGGCTGAAGTCAGTTAATTCACATCTTACGGGAACGCCAAACTTGACAGATGTGTACCAATTGCCGATCCTCAAATCTCCTGTTTTCATTTTATTATCGCGAGTATTATCAAAGTTATCGCTATTCCGACTACTGCAAAGACTATAAATACCGTAGGCCATTCTATTTCATCTTCAGTAGGGTCTTCTGTTGTTGTAGGCTCAACCGGGGCTTCAGTGGTCTTCGTTGGTGCGTCGATGGTAGTCCATGCTTCCCATACGTATTCCCAATCGCTGTACGGCAGAATGGTATAGCCTCCATATCCCCACTCGTCAGACCATGAATTACGGATAATGAATCCTTCGTCATTGTAGCCTACACAACACATCGCATGACCACCAAGGAATTCATCACCCTGATATTGGTACCACATACGTGGGCCGTAGTTGTAGACAGGTACGGCTATTGGGCATGGCCCCTGTAGGTATAAGGCTGTCTTAAGCTCATTGATGGTGTTTACCTGTGCATAACCTTGTACTACACGCTTTAGGGCATCCCTGTAGGCATCCTCTGATGGTGTGTTGGTGTTGCCGTACTTGCATAGGTCATTAAGGCATATGCCGACTTTATAAAGTATACGCATGAGGTCTTGCATGTACATGCCTTCTTCGTCAGGTTCTTCTCTGTTATTGTAGATAAACTGTTCAGATAGTCTTTTTAGTAGACCTGTATCATTGAATTCTTGATGTTGTCTCATCGCGGTGCCTGAGCATGCAGCACAAGAGCCTTGGTTGCCTTGGTCTATGACGGGGAAATACTTGTCAAATACGTCACGGTGGTCTACGACTTCGGGGAGGACTACTGCCTGAAGGTATTTACGAGCTTTGTAGACGTTGGGATCAAAGGGGCTGCGCTTAACATCGAGTTTATACTGAGAGTAATCTTTCATTTATTTAAGATTTATGCCGTTTCCTTTAATAAGTATTCTTCTATTTTAATATTCTTTAATACCACTTCCATGTCATTGAACTCTAACATATCCTTAACCCGCTTGAGTTTGGATAATTCAAAGTTGGTTATAGGTATATCACATGTTATTGTGATTCTTGGTTTGAACTTATTTGGTTTCATAGCCTTAATTTTCACCAAAGATAAATAGTCTGAACGACAAAAGCAAATAAAACTACGATTATTTTCTTAAATCTAAGTGGAATTTATCAGCAAACTCATCCATTGATAGGATAGTTTTCTCTTTGTACTCTTGTTTCTTCTTTAATATCTTATCGAGGCTTGACTGAAATTGTCGCTTCGCTAACTGCACGATAGGGCTATTGCCTAAGAACCGTATAAGCCTATCAGAATCATCAAAGAGTAATGTACTTATTAGTAGCTTATTATAGATTAATGCCTCATGCGGGGTGCCATGGGTGCCTTCTCTCTTGAAGATATGTCCTGTTTCTGCTTCGGGAACTACCCTACACGACCCGCCAAAGAGCCAAGACTTCATGGATATGAGTGGTTCCAAGTTCGACCATAAGCGATGCCCCCAAAAGCCCCCAATGTACTCATACCACTCCCGTGTCGTCCCGTAGCATGCACCAAGGATGCATGGCACTTCATATGACTCACCTGCTTTGTATGGAAGCCACTTCGCTTCCGTGAGACCCCTAAAGTTAGATTTCTTCTTGGGATTGGATTTCTGGTCGTGGAAGATAAGGATGGTAGCTCCTGCTACCCGTGATACGTTCCTGCGTAAGCTAATATCCATATTATCCTTGTTTAAGGCTACACAGGCGGTACAGATAAGAGACTTAGGGTATAGTTGAATCTCGTTGTGTAGTTTATCAGCCCAACCGTTATCTATGAAACGCATGTCACAGGCTATAAGGAATATGTTATTGTACTTAGCGTGGGCTACACCAGTGTCAAAAGCAGCGCCAACCCCCTTCTGCCATTCATGTCTGATCACCGTTATGTCGTCACTTAACTTAAGGGGCACGGTTGAGTGATCATCTACAACTATGATTTCTAAAGGAAAAATCCGAGTTGTGTCTCGGATTTCCTTAATACACTCTTCAAGGAAGGATTGCCCTTCATTATGGTAGGTAATTACAACCGAAAGCATAGATTAGTTGGCAGTGATAATAACTTTCCATGTACCAACGAAAATCTTAAGTACATTCAGTGTGCTGTCGTAAACCAACAGTCCTGCCGTTGGTGTTAACGCGTCTATTTGCGCCGTAGTAAGAACAGGCAGTTTAATACCACTCATCGAGAGAATGGCATCCGCTAATTCAATACTCTCTGGTTTATTCGTTAGGTCTGTGTAACTCCCGCTAAAAAGTGTGGGTTTATTGGTTAAGTCCACATAACTGCCCGAGAATAACGTTGGCTTGCCCGTTATCTCTGCATAAGTCGGTACATAGCTTAAGGGTTTAGCGTCTGTTATCCCGTATCCCACGAGAGTAGTAGGTTTTCCTGTAATAGAAGTAAACGTGTGAACATGAGTAGAAAGGGCTGCATCAGTGATGCCGTAACCAGACAAGGTAGTGGGCTTAGATGTCACCTGGGCGAATGTAGGTACCCATTCTATCGGTTTATAGAGTGGATTAGTAACAGTCAAATCCGGCGCAAACACAGAAGGTTTATTTAATATTGTATTCCAATCTGCTACACCGCCACTCGGCAGGGTAAGGTATAAATTAGGGTCTGCCCCGACATAAAATCCCGCATTCATTCTCACGGGTACAGTAAACGTTTTGTCAGCCTGTCCACAGGCTACCGCGAACATAATCACGAATAATCCAATCGTTAATTTCATTTTTTTCATTTTATTCATTTTTAATAACAGTTTTCCCATTTAAAATAACTTGTTTCCCATTAATAGAAACATACTTAATCTGATTTGAAATAGTTATAAGTTGATCATCATAAACCCCCGATCCATCATTCGCCGTTGCCCGAACAGTTACAGTGCCATCTGTTAAGGCAGTAAGAAGTCCTCCCGAGCTTATATAGGCAGCCCCGGTACCATTAGTTCTTGACCACGTTACCGTCTGATCGTCTGCATCAACTGGGAGTACCGAGGCAAGCATTTGGAGTGTACCATTATCAATAGAGATGGTAGTTGCGCCTCCCGTACCAGATACAGTAATAGACGTAACCAAGATCGGTTCCTCCTCTGGTGGAGAACTGCCATACTCATATGCTCCAATATCGGGGATAGAGTTGATAGGAACAGAGTTCGAATCGAAGTCTGTTGTAAGTCCAAGATTCTTACCGACATTGATGGCAGGCGAACCTGATTGCAGATGGAAATCTGAACCTGAAGAAACAAATAGAGGGTTGCTTGTCAGGTTGTCTTGATATGTATAGTTTGTAGGCGTGCCCGATAATATCGGACTGTTTGATGAGTTGTTGTAAAAAACGTTGTTTGTAATCTTTAGGTTTGAGTATACCCCTGCACCAGTTAGGTTCATGGGATTCCCATTATAACCCTTAAAATTTAGAATGATGTTATTAATCACCTCGAAGTTGGTTGCTGACGTAATTGCCGTGCCACCGGCATGAACAAACTTCAATCCTGACTCAACAGAATTATTTCCATGTATTATATTATTGTATACGTAAAATCCATTTATATCAACTCCCGAACCACCTGGATTCATGGTAATTCCCTCATTGTAGTATGAACTCGCCCAAATGTTCTTCATCACATTATACCTGATGGTCACACTTGTCTGATCCAAGGTTCTCGGAGTGAACAATATTGCAGGACTGCAATTCTGGATCAAGTTTCTTTCAATCAGAACGTGAGAATTATTGTGTTCAAGTGTTATCCCGGCAGCATACAAACCACTCACTGATCCGGTGGGCCCAATTGTATTATCGTGAATCCATACTGAATATGTGTAGGTACCACTGTAATTTTGTTTATTTAGATCAACGCCTCCGCGGATCGTATTGTTGTATATTTCCATACCGTCTTCACCGGTGCTTTCAATAGCAAAATCCCATACTGAATAGTCGGTTTTCTCAAGCCAGTTATTATAGATTTTGCAGCCATTCATCATTCCTCCCCATAACCAGAACTTTATAGGCCATCCCTGATTTCCTGACGAATGACCATTCATTATCATTGTATTGTCGTGTATCAGCATCCCAACATGACCACCGCAGTATAAGGCACCATAATATGAGTTGTCAGGGGAATTATATCCAGCACAGTCTGTAACAGTATTACTATAAAATTCGCTTCCTGATAAACGAGTTGCCGGTGGAGTCCCATCACCTGTACCCTGCGCCCACCATACAACAGCACAATAATTAAATTTTACAAAGGTACAATGATGGATTTTTACATTATGTCTGTTCATTATATAAATAGCATGACTACAAGTTAGATTTGCTCCATCAAATTTTAAATTACTTATGGATTGACTTCCGTTCACTACAGAAGAAGAAACAAGATTAATTATTGCATCTCCATTACTCCCATTTGGGCCATAATTAATTCTTGATGTTAATGAGGTATTTGTAATTACAGAACCATCTCCTGTTCCAGTAAGACTCACCCCCTGTGGCAATGCTATTCTAGCTGGTATAGTATGCGTTCCTGCTTGCATATAAATTATATCACCACTTGAAACAGCAGTAACCGCATATGCCAATGTTGCCCATGGACTACCTGCCGTACCGGAGTTCTCATTATTACCACCCGAAGCAGCTACATAATAAGTCGTCGCATTTAATGTAACGCTTACCATCAAAAAAATCAATATAAAGTATTTTTTCATCTTCTTATAAGCTTTTAAATTATTTTTTTGTTTATAGTATCATTAATTGAAGTAAATCTGTCATTCTGGAACTGTATTATCATAGGTGCCATCATGCCAAAGATTGAGTCCGAATAATTCTCCCGTTGCTCCTGCGTAAGTTCCGCTATTAGTACATCCATACATTGTATTTTCTGTAATAAGCGGTCTTGTTACATCAGAATCATTTACATCAATAGGAGTGGTAACACTTACAAACTTATTCCCCGTTATTTGAATATCATCACCATCATCTGCCACAATACCTGCGGGGACATCAATAATTATATTATTGGATAAAATAAAATTATCATTTGCAGTTGCTGCCATAATAATGCCATAATCTAACATTCCCTCTATTGTATTATTAGAAATATTTACGTTTTTAACGGTACCGGCACCGGATGAACCAATGGCATAACTGCACACAGCATTAGCACCTCGGTTATCCATAAATATATTATCATTGATATTAACTCGTTGTACTGTACGTCCGGTTTCGGCATAGAGTGCCATTGCATTGCTTGCAGTTGTAACAGATATATTATAAAATGTGTTTCCTTCTACGGTAATATTACTAACATCGTAAGCATTCTCGTAAGCACTAATCATTAGACCTGGCCCGTATTCAGTAGATGCTCCCGGATGTGTAAAATAGTTACCTTTGATTATAACATCCTGCCCACCCCATACCTCAACATAGTTCCCATTTAAAGTATTATTGCTTACTATCCCGCTTGCTCCGGTATAGTATCTTATCCCACCTGGATTATAGATACCAGGACAATCCGTAATCTTAAAATATGAATTAATTACATTACAATTTTTTGCTTTCGCAAATAATATTCCCTTATATCCGGTATAACCAGTAAAATAACAATTATCAATAGTCCAATTTTCAGGAGCATAAGCCTCTGTGTCGGCAGACAATCTTACCTGTGTTTCAACCATTGCATCATAAAAATGACAACGACTGATTCTTATGTTTGACGGGCCAGCGGTTGCGGCATCTTCCTGCCATCCAAATATACAACTACCAAGATCATGTATAACGCAATCTTCAATAACCCATGTAGAACAACCATCTCTAATAGCTATCCCATCATCTTCAATATTCGTTATTTCACAGTTATAAATATTAATCCCTGTTCGGGCGATTCCATAAATTCCAAAAAGACTCCCTGTATTTCCTGCATCATTACCATCAATTTTAAGTTTTTCTATCGTCCAATAATCTCCGCCTATTACTATAACCCTTGCATTAGTACCAGTAGTTAAATATATGGTTGTTTTTTCTTTACCAACACCTTCAATAATAACATTACTTACTGCTGCCGTTATTGAAGCTGCAATATTAAAAGTACCTGAAGAAAGCCTTACATTATATCCTGCCGTTAATGCAGCATTAATCTGAACCTCATCTGCTGTACCATCACATTGGGCATCAGCCAGCAATTTCTCTGTTGTAGATGCATCGTTAGCAGCGATAAAATAAACACTGTTTCCACCTCTATTTTTTGATCGTGATATTTCTACCCATAAATCCCTTGTAGAATTATATTGT
>Ga0105104_10001987_pt1 | contig 15140 bp, 18 predicted proteins | sample PPLLaktember2015_3_FD_87034 | JGI IMG/M metagenome (GOLD analysis project Ga0105104, IMG submission 87034) | Freshwater sediment microbial communities from Prairie Pothole Lake near Jamestown, North Dakota, USA - PPLs Lake P7 Core (6) Depth... | ecosystem: Environmental > Aquatic > Freshwater >... | reverse complement strand
TCAACATCCATAAAGGCGGCAGCGAGTGACCGAACCCCGAACCATAAGCTGGTTTTCGTGCGGTGCCGCCAGCGCGGTCGCCACCAAACTGTTGCCCTGGGCACGGCCCGTTTACTGCGAGACGGGAGCAGAGCACCCCGACAACGAGCGGTTCATGGAGGACTGCGAGAAGTGGTTCGGTCGCGCGGTCACACGGCTTCGCAGTGAGGAATACACCGACACTTGGGATGTGTGGGAGAAGACCCGGTGGCTGGCGGGGATTAACGGGGCGAGGTGTACGACGGAGTTAAAGGTAAAGCCGCGCCTTGCGTTTCAGTTGCCGACCGACGTTCATGTATTTGGCTATACGGCCGACGCCGCTGATGCGAGCCGTGCCGACCGGCTGCGCGAGAACTACCCTGAACTGCCGCTGGTCTTCCCACTGATCGAGCGGGGACTGTCAAAGGCATCCTGCCTCGACATGGTGCAACGCGCCGGGATCACACTGCCGCCCATGTATAACTTGGGTTTTGCCAATAATAATTGCTTGCCGTGTGTGAAGGCGACAAGTGCGTCCTACTGGGCTCTCATCCGTAAAGAGTGCCCCGGCCAATTCCTGCGCATGGCAACTCTATCGCGCGAGCTAGATGTGAGGCTCTGCCGGATCGATGGCGAGCGCATGTTCATCGATGAGATTCCGCTGGATCATCCGACGACTAATCCGATCCAGCCAGCGTGCGACTTCCTCTGCCACATCGCAGAACAGGACATGGAGCCGGTATGAGCCGCACTATACGCCGCACTTAGGGGCCGAAGAATGCGCCACGCTTGGAACTGCGACTATCACTGCGAGCAATACGAGTGGGAGTGCTCGTGCAGGCACGGCCTATGGTTCTGGCGTCATTAAGGGAGAGGCTGATGATTAGCGAATTCACGCCACCCGGCATCCAGGTGATCGCGCTCCGAGGCGGGAAGGAACGCGGCGTGGGCGAGATCGTGAAGGGCCAGCTATACACCGTGCGCGGCTTCGTCATCTGTCGACACTGGCGCACGCGCGAGCCGGACCCGCACGTTCTGCTTGAAGAGGTGGCCCGACCGCGCGGCCAGCGTGGTGAGGTCGGCTACCCGCGCGATGCCTTTGAAATCCCGGCTTTGACGATGACGCAGCGCGTCCTTGAAGCTGTCTGAACAATGCGTGGCCAGAACACATTCCGACAGCGCGACGTAACCCGCGCCATCAAGGCCGCAAAGATGGCGGGCTTGAACGTCGAGCGCGTCGAGGTCGACAAGGACGGCAAGATCATCGTGGTCACCGGAAAGCCCGAGACGCCGGCCGACGTGGCCACGCAAGCGCATTACCGGAAAGGCAAGCCCTGGCGCATTCTGGAGCGGGAGTAACCCCACGGACTTGACACAATCGCTAATACACTCTAATGCACTCTAATGCACACCAACCCACGCCATCAAGAGAATGAACACCCCGCCGGCGATCTGCTCGTTGGCGCCGACGCAATCCACGCCTTCCTGGTGCATCTCGGCATGCCCGCGGACACCGATGTTTATTACCTGAAGCGAACCGGTATCTGGCCGATCGGCAATACCGCCGGCACCGGTGGAAAGCTCATCGCCTCAAAACGCCGACTCGCCCGCTATACCGACAAGATCGCGCGCGGCGACAGCGAGGATGCGTGATGGCGAGCATTGACATTGAGTATCCAGACCTCGACCTCCGTGCCAAACTTGCCGACATTGATCGCGCACTCGCACAGACCGATCAGGCCCGTGCCGACGCCGACCGCAAGCGGCAGGAAATCCGGCTGGCGCCGTGGATGATCCTGCTGTCTCTCCTCACTCTAGTCGGCGCGTCGTTTGCGGCGGGCGCGGCGTTCTTCAAACTGCTGGGGTGAGCGTGATAACCGCAAAGCCAGCAGGACTGAAGATCTTTCAGTCGCGAAATCTCTGGTACGTCACACACCGACCGACCGGCATTCCGATCCTGCGTTCGCTGCACGACCGGCCGACACCGGAATATCTGGCATCGAAGCCATTCCTTGCGCTGTACAACACCGCGCTGGTGGGCGAACGCGCACCCTCCCCTACGACGGCCAAGCCTGCCGGACCTAAGCCGCGCTGGTCGGTCGGCTATGCGGTTGGCTTCTATCTCACCTCGGAAAAGTTTGCGGCGCTGTCGTGGTTCACGCAGCGCCAGCGTCGCCCGATACTCGAAACCTTCCGCGAGGCGTATGGCGACGAGGACATCAGCACGCTGGACCGTGAGACGATCGTGATGGTGGTCGCCAAGGTGCGGCTCGCCTCGATGCAGCGCAAACTACGTTCCGCGTTGTCGGATATGTGCAGCGTGCTCTGCGAGGAAACCACGCCGGAATGGATCAGGCTCAAACTCAATCCGGTCGTCGGGATCAAGACCAAGAAGCTCGCCCAGACCGAGGGCTGGCCGGCATGGACGGACAAGGACTGTGCCAAGTTCGAGAAGGCATGGCCACTCGGCACGCACCAGCGCCTAGCCTATGAGATCATGCGCTGGACCGGCCTGCGCATCCGCGATGCGGTGCGGCTTGGCCCGGAGCACGTCAAGCAGTTGAAGGCCGTCAACGGCAAGACCGTCACGATGATCTCGCTGGTGCCGATCAAGACCCGCAAGCAGCCGCTGTCCAGAATGTTCGCCCAGATGACGCCGGAACTACGCCGCGCGATCACGGCAACGCCGGTCATCGGGCTGCAGACGTTCCTGGTTAACCGGGGACACCACCAGATCAAGTCGTGGCCGACCAACGGACAGCCGAGCAACTGGTTCGCGAACGCTTGCCGCGAGGCCGGCATCCGCAAGGACACAGGCCGCGGCTGTGCGGCGCACGGGCTGCGCAAGTACCGGCTGGTCGAGCTGCTGCATCAGGGCTGGACCTATGAGCAGATCATGCGCCTGTCGGGACACACCAGCCGGGTCACACTGGAGAAGTATTTGCGCGGCGCCGACCGGGAGCGGATGGCGATTGAGCAGGCAGCAGCGGAATGGATGTCGGCATGACGCCCCCAATGATAACTCTGCGAGCCTGTCTAACGCGCCCCTGTCTAACTTGGCCCCGAATGGTGTCTAACTGATTGAAAACATTGAGGGTCTAAAAGTTCGACTGGGACTTAGTGCTAATCAATGTTATCAATGGGTTAGACGGGCGTTTGTTAGACAAAAAAACGGTTAGACAATCAAAAACGGAGACCGCGCGATGTTCGTTGTGCCAACACAGCGAACCCTGAGTTGGCCGAAGCAAACCCCGACGGCGCCGGTCAGATTGTCAGCTTCGGCCGTTACCGGATGGCCGCGTGAGCCGTTTCACGTGAAAGCCAGTCCAAAATTCCGGTCTTGCGCCCCGCGCGCGCCGGTGCAAAGTTCCTCCGCCGGACGCGGTTAGGAGAGGGTAGCTCCCTCCCCGAAACAGCCGGGTCCGTACCGGCCGCACCTGCGTCCGGCACCCTCATACGGAGAGGAACCACCATGATCAGAAACATTGCACTCGTGCTTGCCATCGCCGCAGTCTCGACCAGCGCAGCCGCACAATCCACGGATCGATCACCCTCAAAGGTCATTGAAATCACTCCGTCAGGAACCGTCGTGCAAACCTGCAACGGCGGGAACTGTGGCCCCCCAAAACCACCACCGGAGGAATGGAACACAACGCCTCCAGCGACCATCCCCACCGAGTTATTGGACGGTTGCATCATCGATGTCATTGGTCGACTCCCGAAAGCAGAAGGTTTGCGTGTGACAAGCTCTTCCTACAAATTCCGCGATTCGATTGGGCAACGGTACTTCTGGAAGGTGTATGTCTCCGTTGATGTCCACGGCCATAAAGCCACCTACAGTTCGACCTGCCGGATTGAGAGAGGTTCGGCTGAACTAAGTTGGTTCTAGCAGTGAGCCCATAAAAAAAGAGCCGCCCGGCGGGGACCGGGCGGCTGATAGGAATGGGGAAATCAGTACGAGCGCGCAGCCTTAGCACAAATGAAGCCCAAACACACATCCTCGAGCTATGCTGCTTGTGACCTGTGCGGATTGCATTGCACCTATGGGCAACTCTCTCTTGAGGGGGAACCGTGCTGGGGTCGGGTCATGTTGATCGATGAATTAGACGGCCACACATGCGAGGGGCATCGAGCCTTCCCGCCGTATGAGCCCGAGCTCATCCATCGACTTGCTCCACATTCACAATCACACCCGGCGGCACCGTGATCCGCACCGTGACCACCAGCGGCTCGGGCTCCGGTTCGAACGGCGGCTCGACTGGTTCAGGCAATTCCGGATGTGGCTCGTCCACCACCATGCTGTGCGCAGTCCGGCGTACGTCTTCCACCCTGGTCGTCCAACCCTTGCCATAGCGGTCCCATGTCGATAGCCCGCGCAGAAACGCCATGCGGTCGTCACACATGCGGTCGACCGTCAAATGGTCGTCGGCAGCATTGGCCATGGCCACCGTCTGCGGACCCACCACGCCGTCGGCATCAGCCCCCACGGCACGCTGCAGCCACTTCACGCCGCGCGAACGTCCCGAATTAACAGCACCATCAAAGGTGCAGAGATCAGGTCCAGCCGGAAGCTGGTCGCCAAAGATCGGGTCCCAGTAATCCGCGCGATAGATCACTTTGGCACGCGGCTCGGTCATCCCCTTGATGTCTTCGTTGGGGTAACTGCAGGCTGAAATGCCGCGATTAGTCCCCTTGTTGGTGCCAGACCCCTTAGCGCAGCCGGTCCAATTTCCACGGTCGTTTGGGTCGTTTTGATATCCGCCTTCGTAGCGGAGCACCTTGCTGATGCAGGCGTTGTAGTTGGCTGCGGTCATCGTACACTCCGGCACAGAGAGGTGTGAGATGATCGACCTCACAGGCAGACGCTTTGGCTCATGGGTCGTGCGCGGTCTTGGCGGCCACAAAGGTCCGCACCGTGCGTGGCTCTGCCGTTGCGACTGCGGTACTGAGCGCGAAGTTGTCGGTCCAAACCTACGAAACGGTGTAAGCGCTAACTGTGGTTGTCAGCGTAGGCATCGCGTCATTCATGGACATTCGCGGCGCGGCAAAAGAACTCGCACCTATCGCATCTGGAAAATGATGCACATTCGATGTCGTCCAAATACCGACTACCAAGGCGACTACGGTGCGCGCGGTATTCGCGTCTGCGCTCGCTGGTCGGGTTCAAACGGGTTTATCAACTTCCTGGCTGACATGGATGAATGTCCGAACGACCGAAGTATCGACCGTATCAACGTGAACGGCAACTACGAACCCGAAAATTGTCGGTGGGCTACGCCACTTGAACAGGCCCACAACAAACGCAGACATGGTCGCGACAAATTGAAGGTCCGCGATGTCATCTCAATCCGCGCCGATCCTCGATATCACCACGACATCGCCAAGGACTATGGCGTATCGCGAACGACAATCACCAATATCAAAAATCGCCGCCAATGGGCACATATCGGTTGAACGTGGTCATGGTCGTCTGTCTTTCAGGATTTCAGCGAGCATCCGGTTGATACGCGCCTCGTGCTCCTTGAGACCTCCCTCCATGGCGGTTAGCTTCTGATCGATATTGTTAAGACGGGCCACGCTGTACTCTGCCCCCCTTGTCTCGAGAGTCATCACGCGCTGTTCCAACTTAACACTGTAACTGATCATCCAGGCTGCCGCTGCGCCCAAGGTCACGAGCTGCGCCCCGAGGAACGCAATCAGGGTGTGGTTCTGCTGCCAGAACGATCTGAGTTGATCGACCATCAGATGTAGTTCGGATCGGTGAACGTGCGGGTCTGGCTCAGCGACCAGCCGGTCTGCCCGGTCGCACCCCATGCCGTCGTCCACGGACCAGAGCCGCTGTCGGCAAACTGAATGAAGAGCGTCTTCGGCGCCTGGTTGGCGTTGCTGTCCTGCCGACCGCGCCAGGTGATCTCGGCGACGCTGACCGGCGAGGCAAACGAATAGCCGACGTAGGTCGCGTCCGAGGTAACGGTTGAGGCGAAGAACGTCGCGTTGTTGTTATCGAAGGCGTTGTCGTCAACCAGGCCGGACCCGATGTCACCGTTGGAAATCGGCGTGCCGCCCGAGCATTGATCAGAGCCGCCCGGTGTTGCGCGCATCTCGATCTCCGTCGCCGACGAGATGCCGCCGCCATCGTCCTCGGTCGGCCGGATACGCCAGTGCGCGTGCGCGCCGTGGGGCGATCCCGTATAGGACGTCGCACCACTTTCACGGAAAAACCGCACCTGGAAGGCGGTGAACGTCTTGCCTGTCTCGGACCACTTTGTGGTCCATGACGAGTTGTCGTCCGACCACTGAATGGCGAAATCCTTTGGCGCCATCATGTTGACGGTCCCGCCCACACCATCCGCCGCCGGACCCCGCGCGATGATGCTGACGCCGACCACGTTCACCGCGTTGCCGGAGCCGAAGTCGTACTTCCACCAATGCGGGAACGCCGTGTTGGTCGAAGCCCAGCCGCTCGGGTCGGTCAGCACATCGTCGGCGAGCCCCGCCGCCGTGCTGGTATTGGTGTCGGCCGACGCCGAGCCGCCGACGATGGCATCGAGACCATACCCATTCGCCCCGGTGTGGAACTGAACCTCGAGCATCGATGCAACGTCGTGGGCCGCGCTGTTGTTGTCCGTCATGTTGATGCGCCAGTAGCGGTGCCCGGTGCCCGCAACCCCGACCGCAGTGCCAATGCCTTCGGCAACACCCCTGCCACTCATCCCCGTGAGTGACGGAACGATCGGCTGGACCGGCGTCTGCCCTGACGACGCACCGATGTTGCCCGGTACGAATATGCCGGTAATGCAGGAGTCGAGATTTAATGGCATCGCTATATCGTGAACGAGGCCGCGGAGAGTGCTATGCGGTCAACCGATGTAGGCGCGATTGAAATCACGTGAGCCGTCTCCGCTGCAGTTGCGACATGCAATGCGGATGATTTCTGCCCAACGGTGTGCGTGACGTTGACGAACGTGCAAGCCTCAAGCGCCCCGCTCCAGTTAAAGCCTGCGCCCTGGCGGGTGATCCCGGAGGCGATGGCGATGCCACCAGCCGGCACATCGAGCGCCACATCAACCGACCCGGCCGTCGTGGCCTGGTCGAAATCGGTGTCATGGACCGCGAACGTGCTGGACACGACCCGGTAAACGTGGATCGCCGCTTCCGCCAAGGTGCCGCTGGTGTTGATCACAACGCTTCCCGACGTACCGGTCGGAACGGCTGCGTGCCAGACGGCCGCAAGCGCACCCTGGCCCGCGTTTGATGCGACCACGGCCTGCGTTGCGGAGATGCCACCGATGGTGACGCCGGTGATGGTCTCCCCGGTGTTGACCATCGTCAGCTCGATCGCCGCAACGAGGTGTCGATCTGTTGCCGCCGCACCGAAGTCCACCGTGGGGAATGTTATCGTTGTCGCAAACGTGGAGCCGTTGAGACACTGGAGCAATTCATAGTCAGGTTCAGTGAACAGCGAGCACCGCAGGATCGCCTCGCCCTCGACATCCACGACCCAGTTGGCGCCGTGGGTCGTCTGCGTACACTTGAACACTTCGCTGTCGAACCCGTCCGCGATTTCGTTCAGCGCGAACAGGTCGCCCGGCTCAAGCCCGTAACCGCGGACACCGACCTGGAATGAGACCCTGCGTCGTGCGTTCTCCTGGTAGTTCTGCGAGAACGTCGCAAGCGCCTGCCGCGTGTCTGCATCGATCACCAGGGGCGATGTGACGGTTTCCTTGCCCACGGCCGCAGAGATCACCATCGGGTCGCGCGGGATTTTCGACAGCGATGGGACAGCCGTGTAATCCTGATCAGGGTCAATCGCGATCAGCTCGTGCTCGCGGCGTTGGCCCGTGGCGTTGCCGCGAGACACCTTCAGCGCGCTGTCGTCTGCAATGATCGAGTCGCGGTCGAATACGAAATCGGGAACGACATTCGACCCACGATCCTTCACCCTGATCTTGTCGGCAATAACGAGGTCGAGGTTGCGGTATTCGCCCGTCACGTTCTGGCAAAGATCAACGATGGTGAAATTGTCCTTGATGAGGATCGCCCTCACCACGTCGGTGACATCCACCGTCTCGAAAGTGGACGGCATGCCACACCACGGCGACCCGGCGATGCGCTCAAGCGCCTCGCCCAAGTTGATGCCGTCCAGAGGATCGGCACCGGCCGTCACATCACCGATATCGCACGCAACATACGGCACCGGCTTTCCGGTGATCGACATGAAGCGGGCATAGGGCAAGCCGGTGATCTGGAGGATCATCTGCGGGCGGTAGGCATTCTCGTCGCCGGGGTAGTGCGTCGTCTCCATGCTGCATATTGACTGCGACAGCGTGCCCGGCTTGAAGATGAAGTCAAACGTCTCGGCCTTGAAGGTGCCGTGAGCCGGCAGCGTGCCGCCGCCGGGTGATGTCCACGCCCATTCGTTGTCCAGCCAGATGTTGTAGATTTTGCGGTCGCCATCCGGGTTAGATGGAACGCCGAACGAGACAATGAAATCTACCACGTCGCCGACGATGTATGGTCCGACGATCGGAGCCGGCGACGCACCCATGCGAGCGTAGCCACCCGTGTAGAGGCCCATCGCCTTTCCATATAATGCATTCGCTTCAAGGCGCGGATCAAAGGTCGGAGAGACGGGTGTCGGGTTTGGCCCAGCCGGCGCAGAAGGTACCGGTGCATCGTCGATCCATTCAAAGTGGGTATTGATCGACGGGTCGGGTACGGAGCCTGGCTGTCTGACCCACTGTGTGTGAGCAAGGTCCGCCCACATGCCATGTTTATTAACCCAGGCCATCGTTCAGACGCCCACGATGCTGTTGATGCCGAGAAAATGGTCCTCGCCCTGGAAGTTGATCTTGTTGTTGAACTTGGTGCGACAGGTCGTGCCGGTCTTGTCGCAGCCGGGATACAACGTAATGGCCTCGCCTGCGGTCAAGCGCGCGAGGCACTGCGGTTGATACATGGTGATCTTGAGCGAACTCAAAATCCAGTTCGCGACGACGCCCTTGAACCCGGAGGCCGTGACGAACGTGCCCTGGTTGAACCACCCGTCAGCCGGCGGCGCGCCCAGTCCAGCCACCGTGAAATTGAACCGGTCAATAATCGTGCCGACCGTGCCGACGTGATCGAAAGCTGTCTCATCGAGCTGGCACAGGGAACTGAACAGGTCCGTCCGGCACATCGGCTGGAACGTCTGAATGAACGCCTCGGCCTGCACCGCAAGGCCGCGGATGTCGAAATCTCCGGATGACCCGATCGGATCGATATTCACGGCGTCGATCAATCCCGTGAACATCGGATCGCCGAGAGCCGGCAACGTTAGCCGGTCAACCAGATACAGCTGGACCGTCGCCCCATCCCAGAACCCGGTGTTCAGCTCGGCCGTGTCGAGCGTGCCACCATCCGAATGGGCGAACCTGATCTCCATCGATCCGACTTCACCGTTGAGGGCATGCTTCACGGCTGAAATTTCGGCACCCGGCAGCGGCGAGAACGTCTGCGCCGAGACCGTGAGCGACTGCTCGGCCTCCGCAATGCGCAAGATGAAGCCATCGAGGCGCGTGATCTTCACCACCCGCGCCAGAAACAGATTCGTGGACGTGAGCGTAATGTTGTAATCGCGCATCAAGCCAACTCGGACGACCCGATGACTTCGCGGAGAGAGATGCTTCCGATGTCCGCAATGTTGTTCACGTTCATCACGACCGACAAATAATCCACGTCGAACCTAACCGGGATGTCGAACTCGCCCGTCCACGTCAGGGCGTGACCGTTGGCCGGCGCGCTGGTGAACGTGACCAATCCCGTGGCACTGATCGTGTAGTCGGTCGTTACTGTTTTGGTGACGCCGTTCACCTTGATAGTCGGAGCCGTCGCGAGCAGATAGATCTCGCGCGTGTAGGTGATCGAGCCCGGCGTGTTCAGCAGTATCAGGCTGGGATCATAGGTCTTGTAAAGCTGGAAGGTGGTGTCGGCCCCATCGCCCGTCCCGAAGCTCTCGTTTGTGGCCTGGTAGTCGCTCCAGTCCTTGAACCGGAACGCCTTGAACCGGCCGCCGTGTCCGTAAAACAATGCAAGAATGGCTTGATAATTCCCGACCGGGTCATCGGACTCCAGAACCGAATATCCAATGTCGTACCGTGCGCGGCACTTGGCCCACACCTTGATCCGCTGCTCCTGCCCCGACACCGACTCCTGGATGACGGTGGCAAATTCCGGCCCGCCCTGAGCCCCTTCCTCTATTCCGGGCGGCAGGCGATACGTCGGGAACGACATGCTGTTATCTCATTGCCCGGCGCATCGCCTGCGCCTGCTGGAAGCCCGTTGTTCTCAGGGCGGCCACCGTGTTCTGGTCAGCATTGCCGTGGACGTGGATGGTAATGTTGACCGGCTTTTTGTTGCTGTTGGCCGGCTGCTTGATCTCGACCGGGATGCGGCCAGACGGGACCGGCACGTAAGCCTCCGGCGACGTCCCTTCGCCGAACACGGACACCTGTGGCGATGTCGCGACGCCACCGCCAGCGTATTGCTTGAGCGGCAACTCACCGAACTGCGTCATGATCCCGCCGCCAGCAAACGCGCGGAATCCCAAATGTGTGCGGCGTGGATCGGAGGAATAGAACGGCGACAACACGTCGGTCATGGCCGATGTTGCGGAGGTGTTGTCTTCAGTCGCCTTGGTCAGCTCCTCGAGCTTGCTCTTCAGATCCTTTATCAACTCCATCGAAGCCAGAGTTTTGGGTTGCCCTTCCAGTACGTTAAGCTCACTCTGGATAACGCCGGCTTTTTGATCGTCAGGCAGCAACTCTGTCAAACGCGACACAAGGCTGAGTGCCCCTTGTTGTATGTCTGTGCTGTTTGAAAGCGCCTCTCTCGAGAGCAATGACGAGATGGCGCTTTCCGGGTCGCCACCCGAAAGAGCCCTGTTTGCCGCATACTCCAGGCCCGTTGCATTGGGCGTGAACAGGGGAAGTCCAAGCAAGTCCCTGCCTTCAGTAACACCACCTAGGCCATACCTAGCGTATGCGGTCATTCGCCCGGCTTGGGTATATGAGTTCTCAAAGTATCCCTTGGCCGCGCCCGATGCCTGCAAACGTTTCTCATTGCCAGCGATGCGGGCCTTGTCCATCTCGGCGTTTAATACTGCCTGCTCCAGCGCAAAGGCATGAGCTTCATCGGCCCCTGAGCGAAGCGCGTCGGAGTATGCCCATGCTGCTTTGGTGGTGGCCTCAAAGGCCGTGCCGGCGGCCTTGAGTATGTCAGCCTGCTTTTCAATCTCATAGATCGCGTTCTCGACCGCGGCGTTGGCGGCGGCCACGCCGTTGGCATAGGTTTGCTGACCAAGGGCTGCGGCCTGTGCCGCAGTCGCTCCCTCGCGCAGCGCCTTGTTGTATGCGACTTGCGCCTGTGCGGAGATTTTCTGAGCACCAGTTGCGGCCCCCGCAACCATGCCCTGGTCTCTCAGGGACGCCAGTTGCTCGGCCATCGCCGCGTTGATCGCACCAAGCCCGGCCCTGCGTGTCTGCTCTGATGCGGCAAGCGCCTGCGACGCGCTGTAACCCTGGCGGACCATGTCGTTGTAGGTGGCCTGCGCTTGCGCCGCGACCTTGGCCTGCCCACCGATTGCGGAGGCGACGTTTGCCTGGTCCGACAGTGAGCCGACAATGTTTTCAGCCTGGCGGTTAATCTCGGTCATCTGCGCTGCATATTGGTTTGCAGCGATTTCGGCGGACTCTATATGGCCCACCAGTTGCGCCCTGAGTTGATTTTCGGTTGCCACCTGCTGCGCGCTGGCCTTGCCCTCCAGCGTAACCTCTTTGGCAATGGCGAGCTGATCTTCGGACGATCGGATGAGATCATCTTCCTGCTTGACGATTGCCGCCATAGCTACCGCGCGCTTGGCGGTAGCTACCTGATTTGCCTCGTTCTTGCTCGTACCCGCCCTAAGAGCCTCTGTATAATCAACAGCGTACTGAGCAGCCAAATGTTCGTGCTGACTGCGCGCCCCGGCCAAGGTGGCTTGCTTCCCAAGTAGATCGAGTTCCTTCCCAACTTCGATTCTCACGCCCTGATGAGCATCCCGAATTTGTTCGGTATATTCCTTCTGATCCCTGGCAAGTTCATTCGTCAGCCTCACATCCCTCTGTTGGTCTTTGGTCAACATGTCGAGGTCTTTTTGCGACGATAGCAAGTTGTCCGTCGTCTTTAATACATCCTTCCACTTGGCGATGCTTGTGGAGTCGGGAGATAGAGCGGCAGCAAAGCCAAGCGCCTGCTGCGCCAGTGCGGTCAGAGCCTTGTTGCCGCCGAGTTTGCTCAACGCCTCCTCAAGCTCACTGACCTTCTGGCGCGCCGCCTCTAACTGCTTGTCGAGGCCAGCTTCAATCTGGGGCGACATCAGTTTTGTAATTGGTGACAGAGAGGACTTCTGTCTTTCCAGACCGCTGACACTGCCCTTCGCAACAGTGAGTTGATCAGACATGGTATTGTAACCGGTCTCACGGTCGATAAAGGTGTTAAGCGCGCTGCCCGCCTTGTCCAGCCATTTCCATGTCGCCTCCCACGAAGCAGAAATAAAGCTAGATGCCTTGGCGGCATCCTTGAGCTGCGGCGTGATGATATTTACCAACGCATTGCGCGCGCCGACAAAGTCGCCGCCACCGGCCAGGCGTTGAACATTCTCAATCTCTTTCGGCAGGATTTTAAATTTCTCAGCCAGAACCTCTACACCCTTGGCTGGGTCCGCAAACGATGCCGCTAGCAACTTGTTGGCTTCGGGGATTTCCATGCCAAGAACCTTGGCAAAGTCATGTCCCATGTTGTTTAGGGCACCCAATTCCTCGACGCCAATCCTGCCGGTCTGTACCAGCGCGGCCGTAAGCTCTCGCGCTCCAGTGACCGAGATCTTGGTATTCTTGGCAGCCTCCTGTGCAATCTCTTCAAGCTGCCCAGCCGTCGCACCGGACTGTTGCCCGATCCCCATCAGCGACCGCTGAATGTCAACCTTGCCCTCATTCCATTTCAGGGCGGAATATGCAGCCGCTCCTCCGACTGCCAACAGGCCCGTCACAGCACCACCCGTCGAGAGGGCAAAGCGGCCAATAGCGCCGCCGACCTGCCGGAAGACAGCGCCGATCCCGACACCGGACGTCGCCAGAATGTCGGCCATCTGCGTGCCCTGCTGCGCGATCACCATGAAAGGCGACTGCCCCGACACCAGCGACACGCCCACATCCTGCAACTGCCGGCTCATGTTGATCATCTCATGCCGGGCAAGACCAGTCTGCTGCGCAAGACCTTTCGTCGCTGTGGCCGCCACCCCATAGCGCTGGGTGGCCAATGTGATGATCTGGGCATGCTGCTGCTGGGTGATGAGATTTTCGCGCAGCCCGCGGTCGGCCAGCCGGGTCTCACGCGAGATGTTATTCTGCGCACGCGCCGCCTCGTCCAAGCGTAGCGTCTGCTGCTTCAGGGATGCCGCGAGCGAAAGCTGCTTCTTCGACATGTCGTCGGAGACGATCGCGACATTCTTCTCGGCCGCGGCAAGCTCCTTCAGGTCTCCGGTGAGTTTGTCGAGCCCCTCACTGGTGCCCCGGATTGTAATGGTGCGGATGACGTTGCCGTTCATTTTCTTTTCCCCGGCTTCGCCTTGCCCAGCCCGCGCATCACACGCTTGACGCCTTCGCTGTCGGTTGCCTTGGCCTGGTCCGACAGTTTCGGCTCATCGCTCTTGCGGCTGTTCAACATTCCAACATAGTCCGTATCAACCTTGCGGATGATCGCCCTGGCGCGATCGTAGTCGGCGCCGTGCAGCTCGAGCTCGTCGCACAGGTATTCGCGGATCTTGGACCCGGGGATCGGACCGATGCTCATGCCGAGCTGGCGTTCGGTGCTCAGTTCCCAGAACGCATTCCAGAGCCAGACCAGATGCGGTTCGATTAACGGCTGATCGTAGAACTCCGCTGGTGCTTGCCGGCCCTTCTCGATCATGAATTGCCAGTGCTTAACCTGCCCGCCCCACTGATGTTGCCACCGCAGGGCGTCAATCAGTTTTTTGCGTCTTGCTCGATCTCTTCCTGGCGCTGATCGGCTACCGTATTGGCCGCCCACAGACAGGCCCAGACGAACGCTTCGAACTCCGGATCGGTCAGGTATTTGTTCGCGGCTTCCTTGCTGTACAACTCAGGCTCGCCGTTGCCGTTCTCGATGCCCTTCCAATCGAGCAGCGACGTGTCGCGAATGAGAATGCCGTTGATGCGCAACCGGTCTTGCGGCTCGAGCCCGTTCACCCTGCGCTGGCGCGGCACGGCGGCAATAAGCTTTTGCTCCATGCGCGCCCAGTCCTTGTTGCCGACACCGCGCACCTTGAGCTCAACGTCGAGAAACTCAGGGATATCCTTGACCCATGCGCCTTCCTCGCGCGCCTGCACATTGATCCTGCGGTCGCTTAGTTTCATGAAACAACCCAGTGTCTGTTGCGTGAAAAGAAAAAGGGCGGCATCGCTGCCGCCCTGCACGTTTGCCTCGACCAAGGATCAGGCAGTGGTGGCAGGCTCTTCCGTCAGGGCACTGTTGACCCCGATGTTGAAAGCCCGCCGCCTGATGTTGTCATTGGTCCCGAGCCGCAGCTCGTTCGACATCACCAGCCCGCGGAAATAAATGGTCGCAGCCGTGCCCACGACCGGCTCGGGCAATTCGATCTTGAAGGCGTAATTGCTATTCGACGCCTCGGCCGCGATGACTGCTGTTTGCCCGGCATCGAGCGGCACCGTATCGAAACAGATCACATTCATTGTGCCGGCGTTGCGCGCGCCCTTGGCCTTGCGGACACGGCTGTCGCCGATCGCCGCGCCGGTGACTTCGGACGATACGTCGCCGACGTTGCCGAGATCCTCGACCTCCATGACCTCTGTCCAGGTCAGAGCCTCGTATTCGGGAAGTGTGTCCACCGTCGAAGCTGCGGCAGTGGTGCTGATATAGAATTTCGTACCGGAGGTGGTTTCGATGTCGCCAGCCATGGCGCATCTCCTTTGAGAATGGGCGCCTCGCGACGCGCCTGAAGCTGCCGCCCCTGCAGCGGGAAAAGAAAAACCCGCCAGGGGCGCTGGCGGGCTGTCGGATTGGGG
>Ga0105104_10001986_pt1 | contig 15143 bp, 12 predicted proteins | sample PPLLaktember2015_3_FD_87034 | JGI IMG/M metagenome (GOLD analysis project Ga0105104, IMG submission 87034) | Freshwater sediment microbial communities from Prairie Pothole Lake near Jamestown, North Dakota, USA - PPLs Lake P7 Core (6) Depth... | ecosystem: Environmental > Aquatic > Freshwater >... | reverse complement strand
GTTAAGTTTATATTTAATGATCTGATTTTTACATAAGAATCTGGAGCCGTACACAACTTCAGCCTTTCCGTCCTTTATCGGCCTTATCAGCCTGTGATAGTCATCAGGTTCATATTCCATGTCTGCATCCTGCACTATTATGATATCTCCTGTCGAATGCGCGATGCCGGTTTTTACCGCAGCTCCTTTGCCCATGTTCTTTTCATGAAAAATAACCTTATATTTATTTTTTAATTTTTTTAAGATTTCCCTTGTTCCGTCAATGCTCCCGTCGTCAACTATGATTATCTCTTTTTCAATGTCTTTTACATTTTCAACTTTTTTTATAAGCTCTTCAAGAAATCTTTGTTCATTGTAGACCGGAATTATTACAGAGAGCATAAATATAATCATCTCCATTTCACTTTTAATAATTGATAAAACCCATAAAAATTTTTAAAGCATTATAAGATCTATAAACTTAAGTATTTCTTTAAAAAAATATAGTTATTATAATTATAAAAATATAATAAATGTAAGAAATATAGAAATTATTAATTATTCTGTCAAGAAAAAAAAACAAATATTACTTTTTAATCAGTTTTGCCTTTAATTCCGCTTTTGTTTGGCGCAAGGACTGACCGGAATGATTCAGTATTCAATTTAGATCATGGTGTGTATTTTTTGATTGTAATTTCCTTTTTTTGTCTCTAATCACATTAAAATTGTCGGAAGTTTATTGCGCCATTAAATATTACTTCCAAAATTTGTCATTCCTGCGAAGGCAGGAATGACAGATGGTGAAAGCATGAATGATCAATGAGGCACATGGAATAACATAAAAAATTCAAGCTTTGATCAATAAGAAAAACTAATCATTCCGGTTGTGCCTTTGCGCCCAAAAAAAACGCAGCCTAAATTAAAAAAAATCATTTGACAATATAAAAAAAAATATTATTATGCTTCCATGAAAACAGAAAACATTTTATCAAATCAAAAAATAAAAAATACCGCAGTGTACGCACTGCTGGCGCTTTTGTTCATATTAAATTTGTTCATTAAATTTAATTTTATATCAAAAATGAATTCAATAAATCTTAAAGATGAGTTCGGATTCTTCTCAACGGAAATGGCTTTTCATTACAGACATTTTAAAATGGCAGCAGACGGTGAAAAAATTCCGAAAATAGATTATGATATTCAATATCCGGAAGGTCTGGACATTGTTAAATATGAAACTCCATTCATGGATAAAGTCCTAGGAACAATTTACAGGACTTTTTTCTCCAATGTCAAACAATATCTTTTTGTCATTTATTTTTCAGTTATATTCTATTCCCTGGTCGTTCTGCTGATTTTCTTCGGCGCTAAAATATTATTCGAATCGGATATTGCGGGCTTGATTGCCGCGGCTTTTTTCGCATTGACCCCGGCAGGCATAATGAGAAACATCTCCGGTTTTTATTCCAGAGAAGATTTTGCTCTGCCTCTTATCTTTTTAAGTTTCATTTTTTATATTGCCTGCATTAAAAAGGATAATATAATTTATGCAGCAACAGCTTCGGTCTCGCTTTTCCTGGCACTTGCAACATGGCACTTTACACAGTTATATTTGAATGTATTTGCCACGGGAGCAGTTGTCATATACTTTACTTTAAAAATCAATAATCAGGACATCCCGTATAAAAGTTTTATAATTTTTTTCATAACTGTTATTTTATCTTCCTTAATAATACCGATTTTAAGGACAATATTATTTGTATTCTCCCCGGCATGCATGATTTTGCTGGGATTAACCGTAAACGAGCTGTTATTCCCGATCAATAAGAACAAAAAAGTAAATTTACCTATAAATATCATAATATTATTTATATGTCTGACGGCTTCGGTATTTTTGCAGAGGCTCTCGGGATCCCAAACCCATGCATTCGGTTTGCTGTATTACAAGCTGATCACTTTTAATCAGCTTCCGGAAGATCCTTCCCTTATTCCTTTTGAAATAAGGGTCATGTGGGCAGGCAACTCCATGGGCGACGACTTTCAAACTATAATGATAAATTTTTTATCGGTACTGATAATATTCCCCGTAGCCCTGATAATTCTGGCATTGGACTATAAAAAAAATAAAAATCCTTTGAGTTTAACCCTCATATATTTTTCTTCAGTTTATTTCATCTTATATATAATGATCAACAGAATGAGCGTTTTTGCGATATTTTTCATTGTACTTGCATTGGGCTCTTTTATATTCATAAAGACCGAAAAAGTAAAATTGATCTCATCTGCTGCCCTGATAACAATGCTTGTCATACACTTTATATTTCTCTTTACGTTCAAATATGACCCTGTCATACAGGATCAGAAAGTCTCTGCAGAGATGTATAACTTTATTAAAGATAAAACAGATAAGGATGCCGTAATACTGTCAAATTTTGAAACCGGTCCGGGTATAGCGCTCTACACAAGCAGAAAAGTAAATCTTCATTCTAAATTTGAATCAAAAAAGATCAGGGAAAAAGTAAATGAATATTACAATACACTGTACTCAAGCAGTGAAAATGACTTTTATGAATTCTGCAAAAAAAATAAGACAAATTATTATGTTTATTCCACATACATGGCTCTGAACACGGAAAAAGGCGGACATTTGTACTATGGCAACGCACTGCCTCTGGATTCGCAAAGCAATGTTTTCAAATTTCATTTTAAACCTGCAAGCTTGAAACATTTTAGACTTATTTACCAGAGTGATATGTACAGAATATATTCCGTATCAGAGGAACCTGTTAAAAATGATGAAGAACAGCTGAAAATTTCTTCATACGAACCTATTTATGATTTAAATAATTATTCAAATAATCCTGAAGTGCAATTATTAACTAAAGAGGATTTAGATGCGGGATTTAATAAAGCTTTTGACCCCAATAATCTGGTCAATGCTGCAAATAAAGCATTCATCGAAGGAAATTATGAAAAAGCGCTGATCAACTTTATAAGGTTTTTTCAATACAGTAATTTCTATGATCCGAACATAGTAAAAAATTATATAGAAACTTTTTTAAAGCTCAATAAATTATCAGAGCTCTATAATTTCCTGAGTTTTGCAACAGTCAGCTTTAATCAAATTAATTTCAATGATATCCCGGTTAAAGACGGAAATTACTGGCATACATTGGGAATATTAAATTATGCCAATAAAGATTTTGCATCTGCGGAAAGAAATTTACAAAAAGCGCTCAAGCTTAATCCAAACTCTGAAGAAATCAACTTATATTACGGATTTTCTCTGCAGAACCTGAACAAAACAGAAGAAGCACTGGCTTTCTACAGAAAAGTTTTAAGGATCAATCCAGATAATCTTTATGCCATGAATAACATTGTTTATATTTTTTATAATTCCAATATCGGTTCAAAACAGGAAGCTTTGCAGTCGGCAGCAAGATCATTGAAGCTTAATCCAAATCAGCCGGACATAGAGCAGATAAAAAATAATCTGTAATAATTATTTTTTATGTTTTTTATTCCAGATTACCCTGTTATACATCATCCAGTTATAAGGAATATTTAAAAATACTATTGCAAAAATCAGGCTTGCCTGCCTGATCAAAAGCGTATTCCCGAACATCAGCGTACCAAAGCCTACAGCCAAAAACTGAATTATAATTGCTCCGATCGCGGTAAAATTAAATTTAAAAAACCTGGCAATAATATTTGAGCGCGCTTTATGCTCTTTTGATCTGAATGTCCAGATATTGTTCAATATGAAGTTATGAACAATCGAGATCTCTGTGGCAACGCCTGCTGCCCAGGCGGATTTATTTGCAAAAACTTTCAAGAATAAAGAATCCTGCAAGCTGCTGAACAGTCCTGCAATTTTTTCAAAGAGAATCGTATTAGATAAAAACTCCAGAAAAATAGAATTCACAAGATAGCCGAGGAATCCTATTGTGCCGAATTTTACGAATCTCCGGCTTTTTTTGTCCTTGAATCTCAAACTGAAAACCGCCTTTAAAATTTCTTTGGGGGTCTGAGAGTCGATCTTTGAATCTCCGTAGGATCTCAACCCGAATTTCAGCGGTATCTCTTTCACCTTTGCTTCAAATTCTACCATTTTATGCAGCAGTTCAAGCTTATATCCGAAGCCTTTATATTTTAAATCATCCAGATCGAGCTTATCATAAAAATTTTCAACCCTTGTTGCCTTCAATCCGGTAGTGGGGTCCGTGACCTTAAAGAACGGGCTGAAAGGAAAAAACAAAATGAACCTTGCAACAAAACCGCCGAACCTTGAAAATATATGTCTTTTCAATCCCCAGTGTGCCGGATATGAACCGCCTCTTCTATTCCTTGAACCGATTACATAATCGTATCCGTTATCGATCTCTCTCAACAGATCAATGATCAATTCAGGGGGATGCTGAAAATCGCCGTCAAATTCTATGAGAACAGATGCGTTTAAGTCTTTAACCGCATGATTAAAGCCCTTGATATAAGCTGCTCCGATCCCTTCTTTTTTCTCCTCAACGATCAAATGAAGATTTTTGAACTTTTTCATTTTGTTCTTAACGATATCCGCTGTTCCGTCTTTTGAATTTCCGTCAACAATGAGGAGTTTCATTTCATAGCCGGCGGTCCTTTTAAAAATATCCGAAAAAAGACAGTCGATCATTTTCTCAATATTTTCAGCTTCATTGTATGCCGGTATTACAACTACAGCGGTATTATTCTTGTTCAACTTTTTTTTATTCCTTTTGATGTCAGATTGTAAATTTTAAGTATATAATTTATAAAGGGTAAAAAGTCAATAAATATTTTGTGCTCAGGGCTGAGGCAAAACAAATGGCTTTTTATTCTGTATTGTTCATAATATCAGCAAAATCATAAAATATGGAAAATTGGAGTTAAATTAATAGTAAAAGATAGATGAAAAATGCTTAAAAGCTTATTGATGGATAGTAATAGGGAAAAAACATTATATTTATTAAAATTATAATATTATGGGACAGTTGTGAAATTATAATTCATGTCCGTATATACTGGCATAGTATTCCCATTAGCATCTTTAAAACCATAAACTTTAATACCAGTATAAGCATCTCCTGCATTAAAATTTATATATTTGTCAATAATAACAGTATCCGGACTACCACCGGGAAAAATTATATCACAATTGACTCCATCAGAATAACCTGCTCCTCCAATTTCTACAGTTCCTTTTGTAGCTTCATCAGTATTTCGATTAAAATATAGTATTATATTTGAATCTAATGGAACATTTGTAACATCATCAGATGGAAAAATATCTTTTACAGATAAATTTAGATATGTCGATGAATCTTCTTCTTCTTTCTCGACGGGACAACTTATTAGTAAAATAATAATTAGAAAAAATAACAAATATAAAACGAATTTTTTTAAATATTTTTTCATAGTACATCTCCATAAATAAAATTGAAATATTTTCAAAATAAATATTACAAATATTTAAAACTCTTGTCAATTATTATTTATATCTCTAATGATTTAATAATTATTTTGTATTAAGGTAACACTCAGGGACAGGTAGTTAGGCTTGTTGCACAACTAATATTACTTAAAAATTTTCCATATTTAGCGTTATTATTAATATAAAAATTCATAAAACAGCACTAGAAAATTGATTAAATTAGGTTATGCAACATTCTCAGTCGACTGTACCCTGACTGGCACCATCTTTTTTTTGGCGCAAGGAATGATCGGAAACAGGCCATTTTCTTTTTTGATCATAGCTTAAAAATCTTGATCTCTCCCTGTGTTTCTATTCATAATGAAAACACTGAATTATAAAAAACAGCAATTTGTAACCTTACAATAAAACCGTTGTAACGTTACAATAAAGTCATTATAACGTTACAATAAATCAAGTGTAACGTTACAACAAAACCATTGTAACGTTGCAATTAAGAAATATCCCGGTTTGAAGCCATATTTTGGCAAAAAACACTATGGAATTATCCGATCAACTGCCGAATAAATAAGCAAAGGATGGTTTTATAATAAATTCAATAGCTGCAATGAACTTAAAGGGCTGCTTGAATTACAATAATTGTAATTTAAATAATTTTCTGTTTGAAAAAATAAAAAAATTATATTAAAGTTATAAAAACTAAAATCAAATAATCAGGTTATAAAATGAACTTTAACAGTGAAATAGAAGCTAAAATAAATGACTCAATCGCATGCATGAAAAAATTAATTGACAGTCAGACCAAGATTATCAACAAAGCCGCAATTGTAATGATCGATGCGGTTAAAAGATCAAAATGCATTTACTGGTTCGGGAACGGAGGCAGCGCTGCGGATGCCCAGCATCTGTCATGCGAACTTGTCAACAGATTTTATTTGAACAGGAAAGCGCTTTCATCGATATCCTTTACCGAAAATATCGCAAATCTCACAGCCATTGCAAATGATTATTCGTTCAATGAAATATTTTCAAGACAGGCGGAAGCCTTTATTAAAGAGGGTGATATAGCGGTCGGCTTATCGACAAGCGGAAATTCGGAAAATGTCATCAATGGAATAAAAAAAGCAAAAGAGCTTAAAGCATTGACAATTGCATTTACGGGCGAAACCGGCGGAAAGCTGAAAGGACTGGCTGACATAACAATAAATGTTCCGTCAAAGGATACCCCTTTGATCCAGCAATGTCATATTCTGGCAGGGCATATCCTGTGTTATTTAATTGAAAAGGAAATATTTAAAACCGGGGAAAAAAAATGATACTTGTAACAGGAGCCGCAGGATTCATAGGAAGCGTATTAATCTGGAAATTAAATGAAAAGGGCGTAAATAATATTTTAATTGCAGATAAATTTCACAATGAATTCAAATGGAAAAACCTCAACAAGCGGAGCTTTCTGGACATAATTGACAGGGACGATCTTTTCGAATGGCTGGAAAAAAACAATAAGTCAATAACCAATGTCATTCATCTCGGCGCATGCACAAATACAATGGAAACCGATGTTGACTACATTTTAAGAACAAATTACCAATACAGTAAAAAGCTCTATGCTTTCTGCTGTAAAAATAAAACTCCGTTCATCTATGCAAGCAGTGCAGCCACTTACGGCGCAGGAGAAAAAGGCTATGAGGATGACATTGAACTGATAGATGAATTACATCCGTTAAATCCTTACGGATGGTCAAAACAGTTATTTGACAAATGGGTATTAAATCAGAAGGAAAAACCGCCTCAGGTCGCAGGCTTGAAGTTCTTCAATGTTTACGGCCCCAATGAATACCACAAAGGCGAAATGGCTTCAGTGATTTACCATGCATTCAAACAGGTAAGATCTGAAGGGAAAATCAATCTCTTCAAATCATATAAAAAAGAATACAGGGACGGTGAACAGATAAGGGACTTCATCTATGTTAAAGATGTTGTTGAATGCATTTTCAAGATCTATGAAGACAGATCGATAAACGGCATTTTTAACCTGGGCTGCGGAAATGCACAATCATTCAATGAACTTGCAGCTAACGTATTCAATGCCCTTTCACTGAAGAAAAAAATCAAATATATACCTATGCCCAAGTCTTTAAAGAACCAGTACCAGTATTTCACCGAGGCAAAAATGGACAAACTGCTCTCGGTAATTAAACATGAACATTTTTATGATCTGGAAAAAGGGATAAATGATTATGTCGGGAATTATCTGAATACTCCGGATCCGTATATTTAATAACAGGACTTTTTCATGGATGTTAACAATATTTACAATGCACTAAAAAAAATAAAAAACTTAAAAATAGCCGTTTTAGGCGATCTGATACTCGACATCTATTCATGGGGAAAGGTCGAAAGGATTTCGCCTGAAGCACCGGTGCAGGTCTTTGAAATCGACAGTGATGAAAAAAGGCTGGGAGGCGCAGGCAATGTCATTAATAATCTTATTCAGTTAAGCGCTGATGTGTCTGCGGTCAGCATAATCGGCAAAAATGAGCACGGTAATGCTATTATTGAAATGCTTAAAAAAAATAAAGTCGACTGTTCGGGAATTTTTTTTGAAGGCGAAAACCGGTACAGCGTTAAAAACAGAATAGTATCAACAGACTACAATCACCAGATAATAAGAATTGACAGGGAAACTAAGGAAGAGATAAATAAAGACAGTGAAGAAAAAATAACAAACTATTTCTCAAAAAATTGTTCTTCCTTTGATATTATTATAATTTCAGACTATTCAAAAGGCGTGCTTACGGAAAATCTTCTTTCAAATATAATCAATATTGCAAATAAGAACAGCATCCCTGTGATCGTTGACCCCAAGGGCAAAAATTTCCTTAAATATAAGAATGCAACAATTATTACTCCAAATAAAAAAGAGGCTGAAACTGCAAGCGGCATCTCCATTGACGGCAAAAAAGACATGGAAAGTGCAGGCAGAATACTATTAAAGGAACTGAATTTAAAAGCGATTCTCATTACCCTTGGCAAGGATGGGATGGCTTTTCTTGACAAAGACAATTTTAATATTTTGCCTGCAAAAGCGAGGGAAGTTTATGATGTTTCGGGAGCAGGCGATACGGTAATCAGTGTTTTTGCCGCAGGGATCGGAGCAGGCCTTGACTGGCTTGATGCAGTTAATCTGTCAAATACCGCGGCAGGCATAGTTGTCGGCAAACTGGGGACAGAGCCTATAACAATGCCGGAACTCCTCGATGAAATAGACAAAAAACGTGATCAAAACAAAAAAATAATCGAACTTGAACAACTTGCGGAATTAATAAAAAAATTAAAGGAAAAAGGCAAAAAGATAGTTTTTACAAACGGCTGTTTTGACCTGCTACATGTAGGTCATACCGATTATCTGAACAAGGCAAAAATGCTCGGAGATGTTTTGATAATTGGTCTTAACAGCGATAAGTCTGTTTCAAAATTGAAAGGACCGAACAGGCCGATCATAAATCAGGAACAGAGGGCTGCAATATTATCGGCACTCACTTTTGTAGATTATATAACAATTTTTGATGAGGATACGCCGTTAAACTTGATCAACGCGCTTAAACCTGATTTTCTTGTAAAAGGCAAAGATTATAAAAAGGAAGAGGTTGTGGGCTGGGATATCGTCGAAGGCTACGGAGGCAAAGTGGAATTGATCGAACTCCTGGAAGGCATATCTACGACCATTATTTTGGATAAAATAACAAAAAAGATTAACTAATTTATAAAAAATCAATATAAATTCAGGAGATTAATGTGAACCCGGATAAAATAAGAATAATTGACATGAAATTAGGCAAGTTCATCTGTTTCTTTTTAACGGTTTTCTATAAATTCACAAGGATATTTGTTATTTTCGGAAAAAAGCAGGAGCTCATAACCAAAAAAGTTGTTTTTATCAAGCTCATCGAGCAGGGAGCAACAGTCATTGCATATTCGGCAATAAAAAACGCGTGCGCAAGATTGGGCAAAAAAAATGTTTATTTCCTGGTGTTCGACAACAATAAGGAAATAATCAAGCTCATCAATATTCTCCCTGAGGAAAATATCATAGTTATCAGGCAGAAAAATATGTTTACCTTTGCAACTGATTCCTTAAAGGCAATGCGATTTATCAAAAAAAATAAAATCGATACAACAATTGACATGGAATTTTTTACAAGGGCGCCTGTAATTTTTGCGTTCTTCTCAGGCGCAAAAAAAAGGATCGGTCTTCACAGGTATAATGCCGAAGGCCCGTACAGAGGCGATATCCTGACCCACAAAGTTCAGTACAATCCCTACCTTCATGTGAGCATAAGCTATGCGGAATTGACGGAGTGCATGTTCATAAAGGAAAAGGATCTGCCTCTTTTAAAAATAAATCCCGAAAAGATCAAGATCGAAAATTTCAAATATATCCCTTCTAAAGCAGAGAAGGACAGAGCTTATGAAATCCTCGGTACAGATAAAAACAATAAAAAAAGGGTCATTCTTTTAAATCCTAACGCAAGCGACCTTTTGCCCATCAGAAAATGGGAAATCGATAATTTCATTAAACTTGCAAGGAGATTTTTAAAAGAATACAAAGATATTCTGCTCTATATAACCGGAGCTCCTTCTGAAAAGGAAAAAGCCGATGAAATAAGTGCAATTATAAATTCCCCTTTTTGCAGGTCAATTGCAGGGAAAACAACTTTAAAAGAATTAATTCAGGTTTATACAGTGTCAGACCTAATCATAACCAATGATTCGGGTCCGGGTCTTTTTGCATCGATCACGGACATCAAGTCAATCGTTTTATTTGGCCCTGAGACTCCCGCTTTGTTCGGAGCAAAGATACCGAACAGTCATGTGATCTATAAAGGATTGACCTGTTCCCCTTGTGTAAATGTATATAACCACAGATTTTCCCCGTGCAGAAATAACATCTGCATGCAGGATATAACAGTTGATGAAGTATTTGACAAGGCAAAAGAGGTGTTGAAAGATAAGGGGAAAAAGATGTAATTTTAAATAATCATTTCATATTGATTAGCGTCTCATTTTTATCTCTTTTTGGGACAATAAAAAATTTGTATCCCATATATAAGACGCTAATTCTAGCTTTCTATTATTTTTAATAATTTATAAAAAATATAAGAATTTGGAGTTCTCCCTTTACCTTCTTTTATCAGAGATATAATTTTTTTATTAACTAAGTCTTTAATTAATCTTAAAGCGCTTGATTTAGGAATATTTGTGAATTTTATAAAATCTACTGAATTAAAAATAGGCATAAAAAATAAGCAGTCTAAAGTTGGCAAAGAAAAACTTGAATTAAATTTATATATTTCTCTTTTCATTTCTTCATACAAATTAATAATTGAAACTGTTTTCAGTATATTGATATTAGCCTGACTGATAAAACCTTTAAGAAAAAAATGTATCCATTCATTCCACTTATCTTTCTCTGAGATTTCCCTTAATCTTAAATAATATTCATCTCTATTTGACTCAAAGAATTCACTCATATAAAAATTTGGATTTGATAATAATTTTTTTTCATATAAAAAGAGAGGTATTAAAATTCTGCCAATTCTACCATTTCCATCTTTAAAAGGATGAATGATTTCAAATTGCGTATGTACAATAGCCAATTGGATTATTTTATCTTTTTCTTTATAATGAATATATTTCTCCCAATTAGATAAATGTTCCAGTAAATTTTAAGGCTCTGGAGGAATATAATATGCTTCTTCAATTTTAGAGCCGAAACTACCAATCCAATTTTGATCTTTTCTAAATTCTCCACGAGCTTTATTTGATCCACGAACTGAATCCAATAAAACAGAATGAAGTTCTTTAATCAAATTTAGATTAAGTGGATAATTTTTCAACTTTTCAACAGCTAGAGAAATTGATTTTCGATAATTAATTATTTCTTGAATATCATTCAATTTTGGATTATCAGGATTCGGTGATGCTTCATAAGCAAGAACTTCTTGTAAAGTTGCTTGAGTGCCTTCAATTTTAGAGGAAAGAACAGCTTCTTTAGTACTAAGAGGAGATAATAAAACTGATGGATTCACCAATGCCTTAAGTGTTCCTTCATATCTTGCTAATTCATAATTTGCTGTACCAATTAATTCAATGAATAAATTCCAATTTATTTTCTCAAAAGGTAATTTATGAGGTATAAAAGGTTTCATAATACCCCCCCTAATTTAGTTATAATAAAATTATCAATATTTGCCTAAAAATCTATTATACTATTTATCCACAAACGCCTTTTTAGCAAGAAAAAAATAAATCGTGAAAATACTAACCGCTATCAATCCGAACAATACTTTAAAAATAATACTTGTCCCGCTGATAAGCATAACAGTACAATTAAGAATACTGTTCATCCCCAGATCAGTCTTTGAATAAGCATCAACTGCTCCGATAAGGGAGATCAATATCGAAAAACAGGAAATTATTATAAAGAAAGTTATAAGCAGTTTTGACTTTTTAATATCCGAGCAAACAGCGCCAAGCGGAACCATTGCGATGAGCGTGATCAGGGCGTACCATCGTGCGCCAAAAGAATTACCGCCGTAATCATGAGTCTTGAAAACCGTAAGGAGTATCAGTATCATTGAGATAACGGCAATATAAACATAATATCTTTTATTTTCAATATCCTTATTTTTAAATATCAAAATAAAGGCATAAACCGAAAAAATAAGAACAGGCATATAGGAAAAAAGTCCCCTGTAGCCTATTAAAATTTTGAAAGTATATTTCATCAGGTCTTTAAAATTCGTCTTGCCTGAAAGTCCGTCAAGACTTTCCTTGGTAAAAGCCGATCCCTCAAAGTCATAGAGCTTTGCATTAATGGACGGAGGCATGAAGCTTCCCGAAATATGATAGTTGAATAAAAAATAAAGCACAATTAAAGGAACAGCAGACAGAGCAAAGGCAAGCTTTGTTTTTAATGGTTCTCTGAATAATATTATCAAAACAAAAGTCATGAAGAGAAAAGTATTAATATCAATGCCGCCTGCAAGGGACATTAAAACACCTGCAATTATTGCATTATAAAACTTCTCCTTTACCTTTAACAGATAATAAAAACTGATGACTATCAGAGCTCCGCTGAAAATATGATTATTGAATATTGTTGAATAAGGAAGGACAAATGTGCCCGTACCTGCAACAAGCGTGAGGAACAGCGCCCATTCCTTTTTAGCCTTCAGCAAAATGAGGATTTTATAAAAATAAATAAGACCTATTGCAGACGTCACACCGATTGTCAGAAGGGTCAGAATAAAATAGACAACCGCATCATTGGAGCTCACAGTAATATTAAAAACATAATATAAAATAAAATAATATACTGATGAATAGATCTGAAGAAAAGGCGGCTTTTCCGAATAATAATGCCCCTTATACATAAACTTATCGCCGGTCTCTATAAAATAGGAATTGTCAATTTGAAAAGTATTATACTCCACAATTGACTCTATTGTAGCCATTCTTGCACCGTCGCTCCACCAGCTTGTCGCGCCCCACTGGGTGAGCATGCCGAAAAGGAGCAAGAACAAAAAAAATACAGCAAAAATCTCTATTTTGAAATTTTTAATAAACCCGGGTTTCGTCATAAATGATTCCTCATAAAATGAATTATAAAATTTATATTCTTTAAGCTCTAAAAAGTCAAGAAAATAATCCGGTAATGAATTTATTAAAAAAAATAGTTTTTTTTACTTTTATGTATTGTAAATTTTCACTAATTCATGTTATATATATAGCACCTATAAAATAAACAAAAAAAGAGTAATACCATGAAAATTAATTTTAAAACTTTTATTTTAATTATTTCAGTAATATTATTATTAACTTTTCAAAATTCATGTACAAAGGCAAAACCTTCAATTCCTGAAAATTTTGTACTTGTACACGGAGGTTCATTTAAAATGGGAGATTCTTCAGATTCCGGAAAGAAAGACAATGGCGATAATGATGAAACACCAGAGAATTTAGTGGTTGTAAAGTCTTTCTGGATATCCAAATATGAACTCACTCAGAAAGAATGGTTAGAGATCACGAATGATAATCCGAGTATTAACAAAGGAAGCAAACTTCCCGTAGAAAAGATAAGCTGGTATGATGCTGTGGAATACTGCAATAAAAAAAGCAAATTTGAAGGTTTAACGCCGTGTTATAAAATCAGCAAATTTAAAAAAGATCCCAAGAACACAAATGAATTTGATGATGTTAAATGGGTTGTAAGATTAAATAAAAAAGGGAACGGATACAGGCTTCCTACAGAGGAAGAGTGGGAGTATGCCGCCAGGTACATTGACGGAAAAATCTGGACACCGGGCAGTAATTTTTCAGGAGCAGCTAAAAGCTATATGCATGCAGATGAAAATAATAAAGTAGCCTGGTACAGTGCAAACAGCGAAGGCTCAACTCATGAAATAGGCTCAAAAGATCCAAACAAACTCGACATTTATGATATGTCCGGCAATGTTTGGGAATGGTGCTGGAGTACTTTTGACAGATATCCCAGAAATACCGATAAAGTAGATATTTATAATAAAAATTTTCACGTCCTGCGGGGCGGAGCCTGGGATTATGACGATAAATATTGCCGTGTAACAAACCGCACAGGGCACGGCTCTAATCTAAGAAGCGGCCATTACGGAGTGCGTCTTGTACGTGATGCCTTGAATTGATTTTTTTTGTTCTCTTTTTTATAGATTTTTCTTATTAAAAAAAGAGGCCTTTGTTTGACTTCTACATAAACTTTTGATATATACTCACCCACAATTCCCAATAACAGGTTCTGCATTCCGCTGAACAATGAAATTATTATAAATGTTGAAGTCCAACCGGCAACCTTTAAGCCAAAAACAAATTTTGATATAAAACCGTAAGCTATTCCTGCAACGGATAATAAAAACATAAAAATACCTATGAAAAATACCAATCTTATAGGTTTATTGCTGAAGGAAGTGATCCCTTCCAAAGCTAAAGATATCAGACTTGATAAGCTGAATTTACTTTTCCCGGCATTTCGTTTTTCTCTTTTATAATAGACCAGAGCAAATTTTGATTCCATCTCAAAAATCAAGCTTCTTATATATCTGTTTCTTTCATTGAATTTCTTAAAATCCTCCAGCAAACTTCTGCTTATCAGACGATAATCACCGTGATTATAAACTGATCTTACTCCAAGGAATTTTAAAAATTTATAATAGGTTTGCGCCGTAAATCTTTTAAAAAAAGTATCACTTTTTCTGGACTCCCTGACTCCCAGGACAAGATCATATCCTTCATTATATTTTAAAATCATATCCTTAATTTTGACAGGATCATCCTGAAGATCGGCATCAATTGTTACAACAACTTCTTTTGTGGCATTATAAACTCCTGCAGTAATAGAGCCTTGAAAACCGTAATTTCGCCTTAAATCAAGAATAACAACCTTATTGTCTTTTTCATGAATTTTAATCATTCTGCTCAAAGTGTTGTCTGTTGAACCGTTATTAACCATTACAATTTCATAATCGCTGATTAAATCTTTTTTCCATGAATCAATTAATTTTTTTAAAACATTATAAGTGTTTTCTATGACCTCTCCTTCATTATGACATGCTAAGACAATTTTCAGACTTACGTGATTCTTCAATTTGGTTCTCAGAAATGTTTTTTATCCCAGTTTCAT
>Ga0105104_10001985_pt1 | contig 15144 bp, 7 predicted proteins | sample PPLLaktember2015_3_FD_87034 | JGI IMG/M metagenome (GOLD analysis project Ga0105104, IMG submission 87034) | Freshwater sediment microbial communities from Prairie Pothole Lake near Jamestown, North Dakota, USA - PPLs Lake P7 Core (6) Depth... | ecosystem: Environmental > Aquatic > Freshwater >... | reverse complement strand
CGGGGAGCGCACATGGAAGCCGGGCGCTGGCTGGCGCGCCTACAGTCGTTTCTCGAGCCGAACAGCATCTGCCGGCCGCTGATCACGGTCCGCATTCTCTCGGCGCTGCTGGCCGAGCGGACGGGCGACCCGGCCGCGGTCCGCGCGGAGCTGGAAGCGGCGTTGCGGCTGGCGGCGCCGGAAGAATACATCCGGGTGTTCCTTGATGAGGACGCCCGGGTCCTGGAGCTGCTGCCGCGAGTCCGCAATGCGGCGCCGGAATTCGTCGACCGGGTGCTGGATTTTCGCGATGCCACAACGCCCCCCCGCCCCGCCCCCGCGGCGGCCGAGATCCTGCCCGAGCCGCTCAGCGAGCGGGAGATTGAAATCCTTCGGCTGCTCGCCAAGGGGCTTTCCAATGCGCAAATCGCGCAGCGGCTGGTGATCGCGCTGGCGACCGTCAAGCGCCACGTCCAGAACATCTACGGCAAGCTCGGCGTGAACAGCCGGACACAGGCCGTGGCGGAGGGGAGAAGAAGAGGATTGATCGAGTAGGATGGAGAGACCGTCGCGGGTATTAGCATGAACGTCATCCCTGCGTGGTTTTAGCAGGGATCCAAGACGCGCTTTGATATTACCGCTCTATTCAATAGAGATGCTCTGGATGCCTGCTAAGAACACGCAGGCATGACGAACAATGGGCAAAGTCGCATTAGTCTTAAAAAAAGTCCCGCGCCGCTTTTCTCCTGGATCCCCGCTTTGTACACCCCCGCTTTGCAATCATCCCCACTCAAAAACCAAATTCGAGTGGGAATGCTCCCCCCACTCGCGAAATCTTCGCATCGGGAGATCACCGACGCTCATCGCTCGGGGGGCAGGCGCGGGGATGACGAACTCACGCATAATTCATCTCCGACCCCGGTATCCGAATAATAAACCAGGCGGTTTATCATCCGTCTCCCCCCAACAGCCCGCATCATAGAATACATCCATCTCCCCTTAATAAAATCTTCATACCCGCGGGTTAAGCTTTATCCAGGAATTCGGCACAACAAGCTGCCGTCTTCCGGGAGGCATACATGCGAAGTTGGTTGATCGGAATCGGAGTGGCCGTGGTCGCCGGAGCGCTCGGCGTCGGCGCGGCATACGGCGGAAGCGAACTCCTCAAAACCTACCGGCCGGAGCTCGCCCAGGCCGCCCGGTCCGTTCGCGGATCGGATGCGCGGGGCACCGGTTTTTCGATGATGGGTCCGGGCGCGGCGGTCTGCGATCCGAATACCCCGGGCGGAATCCGCGAGCGGCTGAAGGACCGGGTCGACCGGGTCCGGGACCGCAGACCGGGCCGGGCCGGCGGCACGGACGGCGAGCGCCTCTCCCTCGATGCGGCCGCTGAAAAAGCCGAGGCCTACGCGGCGGAAATGGGATCCGAATTCCGGGTGGCGGAAGTAATGGAATTCGAGCGCAACTTCTATGCGGTGATCGTTGAGAAGGACAGCGGGCGCGGAGCCGTTGAGGTGTTGATCGATCCGTACAGCGGAACCATCACCGCGGAGCCGGGACCGAACATGATGTGGAACGGCAAGTACGGCGGCTTCATGCACCGCACCGGCCAGACCGGCGAGAATACGCTCACGATCGAGGAAGCCCGCGCGGCCGCCCAGGAGTATCTTGACCGGGTCAGCCCCGGAGCGACCGTCAACGAAGGCGGTTTTTCCTTCTACGGGTACTACACATTTGATTATTCCGTCGACGGCGAAACAGCCGGCATGCTGAGCGTGCACGGATCGGCCGGGGATGTCTGGCTGCACACCTGGCACGGCGCGTTCGTCGCGGAAAAGGAGATGGAGCTATGAAAAGCGTTTGGAAATGGATCCTGCTCGGGATCGCGGTTTTCGTCGTAGTGTTCCTCGTCGCGCTGCCGCTCTGGTCGGGGTTTCCAATGGCGGCGGGCCGGTCGGCCTACGGTTACGGCATGATGCGCGGGGGGATGATGGGATGGGGGATCAGCGGCTTCGGGTGGATCGGCATGATCCTCCGCCTGGCGGTGCCGGTCCTCGTGATCGGCGGCGTCGCGGCGCTGGTTTACTGGTTCGCCAAGCGGCCTTCCACGCCCCTGCCGGCCGCGACCGTCCCGTGCGCCTACTGCGGCCAACCGCTGGATTCAACCTGGGTGGCATGCCCGCATTGCGGGAAGAAAAAGAAATAACCGGTTTACACGAACGCAACCTTGGGAAGCCTTGCGGATGAATTCATCCGCAAGGCTTCCACCGGCCTGCCCCCATGGCCGGGAGCGGATCTCCGCATTCCCATATAATGGACCTTATGACAGCCCACATCCTGATCGTCGACGACGAACCGCAGCTGGTGCGCGTCATCCGCTCGTACCTGGAAAAAGCCGGATTTCAGGCCTCGGCCGCCTATCGCGGCGATGAAGCTCTGCAGACATTCCGCGCCAACCGCCCCGATTTGGTCATCCTCGACCTCAACCTGCCGGGGATGGACGGGCTGGACGTGGCGCGCGAGATCCGGCGCCTTGGGCAAACGCCGATCATCATGCTCACCGCGCGGGTCGAGGAAACCGACCGGCTGGTGGGGCTCGAGTTGGGCGCCGATGATTATGTGACCAAGCCGTTTTCCCCGCGCGAGGTGGTCGCCCGTGTGCGCGCGGTTCTGCGCCGCGTTCAGGGTGGCGCCGCCCCGCCCGAAGTGATCCGCACCGCCGGGCTGGAGATCGACATTATCCGGCATACCGTCCGCCGCGGCGATCAGTTGCTCGACCTGACGCCCACGGAATTCAGCCTGCTGGCCACGCTGGCCGGCCAGCCGGGGCGGGTGTTCAACCGGATGCAGCTCTTGGAACTGGCGCAGGGCAGCGCCTTCGAAGGCTACGAGCGTACCATCGACGTCCACATCAAGAACCTGCGCGCCAAGATCGAACCGGACCCGAAAATTCCAACCCGCATCCTGACCGTATTCGGGATCGGGTACAAATTCGCGGAAGAGTGACCCATGCGTCTGGCGACGAAAATCCTGCTGGCCTTCGGGCTCCTGCTGCTGACCACGCTCGGGGCGGTGGTGTCCTTCACCAACCGCACGGCCGGGCGCGAAGTGCGCGGCGCGCTCTCGCAGATCGAGATGATGCCCGACAACATGTTTGCCCGTGAATTGGCGGCGTACTACAGCGCCAACCATTCCTGGGAGGGCGCCGAGCGGGTGCTCATGCTACAGGGTCCGATGCAGGGTATGCACAATGTGCGGCTGGTTGTGGTGGATGCGAATAATTTTGTGGTGATTGATACCACGGGGGATGAAACCGGAAGAACCTTCATCCCGGGCCCGGAAAGCCGTTCCATCCCGATCCGGACCGGCGGCGAAACAGTCGGGCAGCTGGTGACCTTTGCCGAGCTGCGCAACGGGCCGGAAGGTCCGCTGCTGCTGGCGGTCAGCCGGGTGCTGCTTCTGACGGCCATCACGGCCGGCGTGGCGGGTCTGGCGATCGCGCTCATCCTCAGCCAGAGCCTGACCTCGCCGCTGCGCCACCTTTCCGCCGCCATGCAGCGCTTCGCCCGCGGCGAACGCAACCTGGCCCTCCCACGCCCCTCCGGCGACGAGGTCGGCGATCTGACCCGCTCCTTCCAGGGGATGATGACCGAGATCCATCAGCAGGAAATCCTGCGCAAGGAAATGACGGCCGACATCGCCCACGAACTGCGGACCCCTCTGTCGGTCATCCGCGCCAATCTCGATGCGCTGGCCGACGGAGTCTACCCGCTGACGAAGGAAAACCTCGCCCCGATCCGCGAAAGCACGGAACTCCTCGACCGGCTGATCGAGGATCTGCGGACTCTGGAACTGGCCGACGCCGGCCGGTTGACCCTGGAAAAATCTGAAATCGATTTTTCCAGGCTGCTGCGAAGGATCGCCGCGCGGTTTTCCCCGCGCGCCGAATCCTGCTCGCAGAAGATCGAGGTCACCTGCGGCGTGAACCTTCCCGCGGCGACGGCCGATCTGCAAAGGCTGGAGCAGATTCTGGGGAACCTGGTGGATAACGCGCTGCGTCACACCCCCGACGGCGGCGTCATCCGCCTGAGCGCGGACGCCGACGGGGCGGCGGTCCGGATTGCGGTGGAGGATTCCGGGCCGGGGATCCCGGCCGGCGAGATCGACCGGATCTTCGAGCGGTTCTACCGGCTGGATTCCGGACGGGCGCGCGCCGAAGGCGGTTCCGGGCTTGGGCTGGCGATCGCGCGCAAGCTGGCCGAGGCGCACGGCGGAAGCCTGACGGCCGAAAACCGTCCCGGGGGCGGGGCGCAGTTTACATTTCGATTACCGGGTAATTAATAGACAGGATTTTTAGGATTTTTTCAGGATTGATCCCTCATCCCTTCCTTCTCCCTCCATAAGCTGGGAGAAGGTGGCCGAAGGCCGGATGAGGGAGGGGAAAAAACGCCGCCATGTTAGGCGGCGTTTCTATGCAGGCACGCTGTAGGGGCGATCCAATGGATCCCCCCTGCAATCGGCGGATGGATGGCAAATAAATTAACCCGGATAGAACCGCCTAAACACCCTGCATACCGCCAGATCCAGCCAATACGGCAGAGCTTTATCTTTTCCCTTCTGCATTTTAAGAGTCCAGCCTCCATCCTTGCGCTGGCGATCCGCAAACCAATCCAATCCCTTGCGCACATCCGGCTCCTCCGCGGAAAAACCGAGCCGCGAAAGCGAATCCAGCGCCGAAAGGAGATCGGTGAACCAGAACGGGAAGCTGAAGCCGGTCCAGAACTCGGGCGTTCTGCGGTCGATATACTTGTCCGGTTTGAAGAAGCGCGAGGCCAGGAGTCTGCCGGCTCGAACGATTTCCGCATCGCCGCGGAAATCGGCGCCGGCCGCGAACGCCCTCAACACCACGCCGGTGATCACGTGGGAAAACGGCCGGGTGCGGTCCGGCTCCACCTTTTTGGATCGCATGATGCCGGTCAATCCGTTTCCGGCGATTGCCGTGCGAAACGGGATCGCCCAGCCGCCGTCCGCCTGGCGGATCGAAAGCAGCCAGCGCAACCCGCGGGCGATCCGGCGGTCGCGCCCGTAGCCCGCCTTGATCAGCAGCTCCAGGATCGCGGCCGAATAATTCGGCGAATACTGGGTCCCGTATATCCCCCGGAAATCCCCGGCCGCCGTTTGAAAGGAAAAGAGGAATGCGGCCGCGTTGGGGATCGCCGGATGCGCGCGGGTGAGCCCGAACTTCTCGACGAGGAAACCGACGTTGCGGTAGGTCTCGAGTTGGTCATATTCTTCCGCGCTGCGCGCGGCCGTCGCCGGTGAAGGATATTTCCACCCGCCGTTATTCATCTGCCGGCGCAGGATCCTTTGCGCGTCGGGCAGTTCCCAGAGCCGCTTTACCGGCTCCGGATCCTCGTCCAGCAAATCCCGGCGCGCAAAAAACGCCACCTGCGCACAGCCGGATTCGATCAGGATGGGAATCGGATTGTGGGGCAGCCGTTTCCGCCAGGAAGCCATGCCTTCATTATAGGCAGTTTGGGTTGAATAAAAAAAACTTCCCGGATGAAGGCAGGGTGATTTTGACCTGCCCCCACCCGGCAGGATATACTGGCAGGATGGAGCCCAGATTGCGTCTATGATAATCCCGCCGTTTACCGGAAATCCGGCGAACGCATCGATCCACAGCCACTCCCTCGATCAATCCATCCTCGCCGCCTATTACCCGAAAAATGAAGATGCGCGCAAGGCCCTGTGGGAGATGCAGAAAAAGGGGTATATCCGCACGGCCGTTTTGCACCGGTCCGCAACCGGAAACGTGCGCGTACAGGATCCCTTCCCCAGCTTCCGGATCCTGTGGGCGGTAATATTTGCCGCCCTCTTCTCAATCCTGGCAGGGCTTGGCCATTACCTTCTGCGCGGTTCCGCAATCCTGCCGGCGGGAGGGTATCCCGCCTGGCTTCCCATACTCGCCGGCGCATTGTTCGGATTGGCCTTCGGATGGGCGGCCGTCCGGCGCACTCAGTTCGGGATCGACCGCAAGGTGCTGGCCGAGCACGCATTGTGGCTTCTGCCGGAGGAAAATGTCCTCCTGCTTCAGGCGCCGCTGCATACCTTCCGCTACCCTCAGATCGTCATCCGCGACAGTGGAGAAACGCAACCCACAATATTCCTCCTGCATCCCCGCCGGACTCCGGCCCGCGTCGAAGTTCCGGGAACGGGCGTTTTGCTTCCGCCCTTGCAACTTCAGGAATACGCGCGGCGGCTGGCCAAAGAGCACCGCTTGCACACCCGTCCGATCCGCAACGGCGCGCTGCTCAAACGCATTACCCGGGTCGCCAAGTCCATCCATCAGATTTGCCGGGATCTCTCGGATGCCAGCCGCCTGGAGCAGCCGACCACCCCGTCCGCGGAATGGATTCTCGACAACGAGTACATCATCGAAAGCAACGTCCGCGACATCCAAACCAATCTGCCCCGCAGCTATTTCCAGGAACTGGCGGTCCTCAACTGCGATCCCTACCGGAACCTGCCGCGCGTCTACGGCCTGGCCCGGGAGCTCGTCACCCATGTGGATCTGCGGCTCGACCGCGAAACCATCCGCGCCTTTCTCGACGGCTACCAATCCGTCAATCCCCTGACGATCGGCGAGCTTTGGGCGCTGCCGCAGGTTTTGCGCCTGGCCCTGATCGACAACATCCTGAACCTCGCGGAGAGAACCCTGGCCGAAATGGGCGAACGCGAGACGGCCGGATTCTGGGCCAACCGGCTGATTGCCGCCAACCGTCGCGATCCGGGGCGCCTGTTTTCCGTCCTGGCCAGGCTTACGGAGAGTCAGCCCGCGCCCAGCGAATACTTCTGCTCGCAACTGATCAGCTACCTGTACGACGAAACCAACGCGCTGGTACTGGTCCAGAACTGGCTGGGGCGCACGCTGCTCAAACCCCTCAGCGAGTTGAACCTGCGCGAACAAAACCGCCAGACCAAGGATCAGATTTCCATCGGAAATGCTTTTTCCAGCCTGCGCCAGCTAAGCCAGCTGGATTGGAGAACCATTTTCGAAGACACCAGCCGGGTCGAACATCTTCTGCGGCGGGATCCCGCCGGGATCTACCCGAACATGGATTTCGATACGCGCGACCGCTACCGCCATGCGCTGGAGGAAATCGCCAGGCGATCCAAAACGGCGGAAAGCAATGTCGCGTCGCGCCTTCTGGATCTGGCCGGTAAAGCTCCACCGGAGGAGGACCGGATCCGCCATGTCGGCTTTTACCTCATCGCCGAAGGCCGCCGCGACCTCATTCGCTCCCTGCGGGGGCGCGAATCGATCCGATACTTCCTCCGCCAGTGCGTGTACGCCCGTCCCACTGCCGTTTTCTTCCTTAGCCTCGCCTTCACCTTCGCCGCGCTTTTCCTGCCGTTGCTTTACCTCTGTCAGAGCGGGCAGGGATTCGGCATCCGGTTTGTCCTCCCGGCCCTGTTTATTCTGCCCCTCAGCCAGGCCGCCATCGAGGTGATGAATTTCATACTGACCCACGTGCTTCCTCCCCGCACGCTGCCGAAAATGGATTTTGAAAAAACCGGCATCCCCGATGCGTTCAAGACTCTGGTGGTCGTGCCGATTCTGCTGACGGATGCCGGGACCGTTCGGGCGGAAGCGGAAAAACTGGAGATCCGGTACCTGTCCAACAAGGATCCGAACGTGTTTTTCAGCCTGTTCTCGGATTTCGAGGATTCGGAGTCTGCGGCACAGGACGGAGATTCGCCACTCCTTCAATCCGCGGTGGATCACATTAACGCGCTCAACCGTCGCTACGCCGAGGAACGGTTCTTCCTGTTCCACCGCGGCCGGCGGTGGTCTTCCTCCGAACAGCGGTATATCGGCTGGGAACGGAAACGCGGGAAGCTGGAGGAATTGAACCGGTTCCTTACCGGCTCCCGCCCGGAGACGGATCCGCCCCTGGTGTACGCGGGGAACGGCGAACGCCTCGGGAGCATCCGGTTCTTAATCACGCTCGACAGCGACACCCAGCTTCCCCCCGGTTCCGCGCGCCGGATGATCGGCACGCTCGCCCATCCGCTTAACCGCCCGCGGCTGGACGATCACGGAAAGGTGCTCGCGGGTTCCTATACCATCCTCCAGCCGCGCGTAACCCCCTCCCTGCCGAGCACCCTGGCCTCGCCCTTCAGCCGCCTCTTTGCGGATGCGACCGGCATCGACCCCTACACCAAAGCCGTCTCCGACGTGTATCAGGATCTTTCCGGCCAGGGTTCCTACAACGGCAAAGGCATTTACGACGTCCATGCCTTCAGCCGCATCCTGACCCGCCGCTTTCCGGATGAACGGCTGCTCAGCCACGACCTCATCGAAGGCGAACATGTGCGGGCCGGACTGGTCAGCGATATCGAGTTGTTCGATGAATTTCCGCGCAGCTATATCGGGTACAGCCAGCGGCAACACCGGTGGATCCGCGGGGATTGGCAGATCATCGACTGGCTGTTCCCCCGCGTCCCTATGGCGGAAGGAAAAACGGGAGCCAATCCGCTTTCCGCGCTGAGCCGCTGGAAAATATTCGATAACCTGCGCCGGAGCCTGGTGCCGATCGCCGACCTGGTCCTGCTGGCGGTTTCCTGGTCGGCCGCTCCCGCGATCGGCTGGGCGGCCGCGCTGGTGGTGGGGGCGCAGCTTTTTTTCCACCCCTTCACCCGGCTCCTCTCCGCCCTGACCAGCCGCCAAAGCCGGAAAAATTTTTCCGCCGCGCAGATCACCCACGACCTTCTTCGTGGAATTGTCGACGCGGCGCTGCTGCCGCATCAGGCACTCCTGGCCGCCGGCGCCATCATGCAGGCGGGGTACAGCCGGATGGTTTCGCACCGCGGCCTGCTGCGCTGGGTGTCCGCGCAGAACTACCGCCGGCTTGTCCCCGACCTGGTCACGGAATTTGTGCTTTCGATGATCCCTTTTTCCGCGGCGAGCGGCGCGGCGGGCTGGCTCCTCTTCGCCGGAAAGCCGGACGCGCTGCCCGCGGCGGTCCCGTGGCTGGCGGCCTGGTTCCTGTCGCCCCTTGCCGGTTGGATCCTCAACGTCCGCTTCACGCCGCGGCCCAGGCGGTTCTCCCTGTCCGCCGCCGATCGCGGATTCCTCCGCACCATCGCCCGCCGGACCTGGCGCTTCTTTTCGGACTGCATCGGCGAATCCACCTCCTGGCTGCCGCCCGATAATTATCAGGTTTCCTATCAGAACCGGATGGCGATGCGCACCAGCCCCACGAATATCGGCCTGGGGATGATCAGCACGCTCGCCGCCCGGGATTTCGGATACATCACGGCCGACCAGGTCATCCAGAAGCTGACCCGTTCCATGGAAACCATCTCCAAACTGCAGCGGTTCGAGGGCCATCTGCTGAACTGGTACGACATCCAAACCCTCGCGCCGCTTGAACCCCGCTATGTCTCGACCGTGGACAGCGGAAATCTGCTCGCCGCCGTGTACGCCCTCGAACCGGGCCTGGATGAACTTGTCCGCAAGCCGCTTCTGGACGCGAGTGTCTTTGCCGGCCTGGCGGATACGATCACAATCCTCGCCCAGGCCTGCGCGCAGGAAACCCATTCCGGGAAACTCACGCGCAGCCTCCGGCACCTCGCGCGCTCGATGGAAAATCCACCGCCGCGGGTAATCGACGCGCTGAGACTGCTCCGGCAGACAGGCGGCGCGATCGAATCCCTAGCCGTTGCCGTCCGGCAGGAAGCGGGCCCGGAATCCGTTTCCGCCGCCTGGATGCTTCAGCTGGAGAATCAGGCGAAGGCCTGGCTGCTTGCGGCCGACCGTTATCTTCCGTGGATGGAAATCCTCGCCGAAAAGCAAGCGAATGAAACCGCTGCTCCCGGATCGGAACCGTTCAAAACGCTCGCGGAAGCGCTGGATCGCCCGCCGAGCCTGGCCGATCTTGCCGATGGGAATGTACCGGGCTTGTCCGACCTGCAGTCTATCCGAGAGAATCTCCAAAATCCGGACCCATCCCTTCTGGAATGGCTGGACCGCCTGGGCCAGGCTTTTTCCGTTTCGAAATGGCTCTCCGGTGAGATGGTCGGATTGGGCGCAAAACTCGCGCGGGATCTGCATGCGCTGAACGAAGCGATCAATATGCGCTTTTTATACGATAACGACCGCAGGTTGTTTTTCATCGGCTACAACATTTCCGAAGGCCGGCATGACGCCTCTCATTACGACCTGCTGGCCAGCGAAGCGCGGCTGGGAAGCTACCTGGCCATCGCCCGCGGGGAAGTCTCCCCGGAACACTGGTTTTCACTGGGCCGCCTCTTCCGGGAAGTCGACAGGCAGCAGGTGCTGATCAGTTGGACCGGCACGATGTTCGAGTACCTTATGCCGCTGCTCTTCCAGAAGACATACGGGAATTCACTCCTGGAGCGGATGACCCGCAAGGCCGTCGAAATCCAGATCGCCTTCGGCCGGAAGAACAACGTGCCCTGGGGCTTCTCGGAATCGGCGTTCGGGGATCTGGATATCCATCGCACATACCAATACAAAGCTTTCGGCGTGCCCGCTCTCGGGTTGAAGCGCCAGGGGGAAGAGGAAATCGTGGTGGCCCCGTATGCCGCGCTGCTGGCCTTGAACATCGCGCCGAGGGAGACGGTGCAGAATCTCCATCGCCTGGCCGGCCTGGGAATCCTCGGTGAATACGGGTATTACGACGCGATCGATTTCAGCCGGCGCGCCAGCCGGAAGGAACGGCGCGGGATCAACATCCACACCTACATGGCGCATCATCAGAGCATGTCGTTTCTCTCCCTGGCGAATTTCCTGCTCGGGAATCCCATTCAACGGCTGTTCCATGCCAATCCCCCCCTGCGCGCAGCGGAATTGCTGCTTCAGGAAAAAGTTCCCCTCTCGCCGCCCTTGTATATCGTGTCCTCCCGTGACCGTGCGTCCGTGCTGCCGCAGCTCGTGGAAGCCGCGCCGACCGAGGGGCGGTTCGACACCCCGCACACGCCGAGGCCGAGAACCCACCTCCTCGGCCATGAAGGCTACTGCGTCATGACGACCAATTCGGGAGGGGGGTTCAGCCGGTGGGGCCGCCAGGACGTCACCCGGTGGCGGTCGGATCGCACGCAGGATTCGTATGGAACCTTCTGTTTCCTCCGCGATACCGCGACTGGAAAACACTGGTCGGCCGCGTACCATCCCGTCGGCGGAAAAGTCCCGGACGATTATTCCGTTCACTTCGCGCTGGACCGGGCCGTTTACGCGCGCAAGGACGAGGGGATCAGCACCGGGACCGAAATTTTCGTATCGGCGGAAGACGATGTGGAGTTCCGGAGAATCACCCTGATCAACCGCTCGGATTACACCCGCACCCTGGAACTTACCAGTTACCTCGAACTGGTCCTGGCCCCCCACAACGCCGACCTGCAGCATCCGGCTTTTCAAAAGTTATTCGTCCAGACCGAAGCGGTTGCCGCGCCTCCCGCGCTGCTGGCCCACCGGCGGCCGCGCAGCCCGGACGAGCCGCCGATGTATGTCGCGCACCGCTTGACCACCACCCAGCCGGACGGCGGCCCGATCCGGTTCGAAACCGACCGCCGCCGCTTCATCGGGCGCGGCCGGACGCTCGCCAACCCGATCGGGCTCTCCCAGCCGCCGGGCAACAGCCAGGGGTATGTCCTGGATCCCATCCTGAGCCTTCGGGAAAGCATCGTCCTCGAACCCGGCCAGCGGGCCCAGGTGACTCTGGTGATCGCCGCCGGCGATACGCGCGAGAAAGTCCTTTCCCTGATGGGAAAGTACGGCAATCCGCCCGCCATCGACCGGGCAATGGATTTCACCTGGGCCGCCGCCCAGCTCGAACTGCGCTCCCTGCGGATCCAGCCCGACGACGCCCGTCAATTTCAGAAGCTGGCCAACCACCTCTTCTATGTGAATCCGCTTCTGCGCCCCTCCATGGAGCGGCTGGAGGAAAACCGGAAAGGGCAGGCCGGATTGTGGCCGTACGGGATCTCGGGTGATCTGCCGATCGCGCTGGTGACGATCGGGGAATCGGGCGATGTGGGCCTGATTCGCCAACTGCTCCAGGCGCACAGTTACTGGCGCGAGCACGGCTTCTGGGCGGATCTCGTCATCCTCAACGAGGAGGCCGGAGGATACGAACGGCCGCTCAAGGAGGAGCTCGACCGGCTGATCCACGCCTACGCCATGTACACGGGAATCGATCAGCCCGGAGGGATTTTCCTGCGCCACGCGGATCAGATTCCGAAGGAGGACCTGAGCCTTCTGAAATCGGCCGCGGGCGTGGTGCTGGTTGCCGCGCGGGGCGCGCTTCCCCAGCAATTGGGAGTTCATTTGATTGTTCCCGAACTGATGGAACCGATCGCCAAAAAACGCCCCGTCCGCGATCCGTCGGCGCAATTGCCGTTCATGGAACTGCCGTACTTCAACAGCCTGGGCGGCTTTACCAAGGACGGACGGGAATACGCGATCTACCTCGGACCGGACACGCACACCCCCGCCCCCTGGATCAACGTGATCGCCAATCCGAATTTCGGGACGATCGTGAGCGAAACCGGCGCGGGCTGCACCTGGTTCGGGAACAGCCAGCGCAACCGCCTGACCGGCTGGTCGAACGACCCCATCCTGGATCCCCCGTCCGAAGCGGTCTACATCCGGGACGACGATACGGGCGCCTTCTGGACTCCGACATCCTCCCCCGTCCGCGAGGACAGCCCCTATCGCGCCCGGCACGGCATGGGCTACACCGTGTTCGAACACAACAGCAATGGTATAGAACAGGAACTCACCGTGCTGGTTCCCCTGGATTCCGGCGGCGGAACGCCGGTCAAGCTGCAAAGACTGCGGTTGAAGAACGACACATCCCGGATCCGCAGGCTCTCGATCAATTATTACGTCGAATGGACGCTGGGCGAACATCGCGAGAATTCACAAATGCACATCGCCACCCGCTGGGACGAGGAATCCCACGCCCTCATCGCCCGGAACCGCTACCATCCCGAATTCGGCGACCGGGTGGCATTCACCTCCATTAATCCCCCGCCGGATTTCTACAGCGGCGACCGCACCTCCTTTGTGGGGCGCAACCGTTCCTTGAGCAATCCTTCCGCCATGGACCGGATCCGGCGCTCGCAACGGGCGGGGGCCGGATATGATCCGTGCGCCGCCCTGCAGATCAACCTGGAGCTCAACCCGGGCGAGGAGAAGGAAGTCACCTGCATCCTGGGCCAGGCCGAAACGCTGGAACAGGCCCGTGAGTGGATTAACCGTTACCGCGGCGAGGATTGTTTTGAGGAGGCTTTGCAGCAGACCCGGAATGCGTGGGACGATCTGCTGGGCGGCATCGAGATCCGCACGCCGGAGCTATCGGCGGACCTGATGGTCAACCGCTGGCTGCTGTATCAGAACTTGAGCTGCCGGATCTGGGGGCGTTCCGCTTTTTATCAATCCGGTGGCGCCTACGGGTTCCGCGACCAGCTGCAGGATTGCCTGGCGCACCTGTACACGCATCCCGAACTGGCCCGCGAACACATTCTCCGCGCGGCGGGCCGGCAATTCCTGGACGGCGACGTGCAGCACTGGTGGCATCCGCCGGGCGGCGCCGGCGTGCGCACGCGGATTTCCGACGACCTGTTGTGGCTGCCGTATGCCGCGGCCCAATATGTGCGCGTGACCGGTGAGGCCGCCATCCTCCAGACCGAGATCCCATTCCTGTCGGGGCCGGAGCTGGAGAAAAATCAGGCGGAGAGTTACGGTCAGCCGGAGACGACGCTGGAGCAGGCCACGCTGTTCGAACATTGCCGCCGGGCCGTCGATCGGCAGCTGGCCTTCGGCACGCACGGCCTGCCAAAGATGGGCACCGGCGACTGGGACGACGGGATGAACCGGGTCGGGGCCGGCGGTGAGGGAGAAAGCGTCTGGCTGGGCTGGTTCCTGGCGGACGTCCTGCAGGGCATGACCGAACTCTCCGAACGGATGTCGCGCCCGGAGCTCGCGCGGAAGTACAAGCGCACGGGTGCCGCGCTCATTGGGCAGCTAGAAAAAGCGGCCTGGGACGGCGAGTGGTATCTGCGCGCCTTCTTCGACGACGGCACGCGGCTGGGGACAAGCGAATCCTCGGAAGCCAGGATTTTTTCACTGCCGCAATCGTGGGCCCGGATCAGCGGCGCCGCCGATCCGGCGCGGACCGAAAAGGCTTTGGATTCGGCCTGGAAGAATCTCGTGCGGAAAGACGATGCCCTGGTGCTGCTGTTCGATCCGCCCTTCCAGGATTTCAAACCGTTCCCCGGCTACATCCAGGCGTATCCGCCGGGCGTCCGCGAGAACGGCGGCCAATACACGCACGCTGCGGTCTGGCTGGCGATGGCGCTGGCCCGGCAGGGAGCGGGAGGCCGCGCGGTGGAAATATTGCGGATGATAAATCCGGTCGAACGCGCGCGGGATCCGGCTTCTGTCTGGCGCTTCGGGCTGGAGCCGTACGCCGCCGCCGCGGATATCTATCATGCGGACGGCCTCACCGGCCGCGGCGGCTGGTCCTGGTACACGGGCTCCGCGGGCTGGATGTACCGGGTATGGATTGAGGAGATACTGGGGCTGAAGATCCTGGGCGAGCGGATGCGGATCGATCCGGCCATTCCCGGCTGGTGGGACGGGTTCCAGATTCGCTATCATCACGGGGAGGCCGTATATGAAATCCGGGTGGAGAACCCGGAGCATTGCGAGCACGGCGTGGTCCGCGTGGCATTGGACGGCCTGGAGATCCCGGGCGGGGAGATCGCGCTGGACCGCAGCCTGGTGATGCACAAAGTGACGGTTCGGATGGGGAAGGGAAACATTTAGCCACAAAAGGCACAAAAAGCACAAAATAAAAAGAAAAATAAAACTTGAAACCTCTGAAAAAGAGTGTCATGCTGAGCGCAGCGAAGCATCTGTTTCTGCATTTCTAGATTCTTCGCTGCGTTCAGGTGACATCTTCAGAGGTTTCAACTTGTGAAAATAAATTTGTGTCTTTTGTGCTTTTTGTGGCAATATTTGAACCACTAAAAACAAAAAACCCCCTTGCGGGGGTTTCCTGTTTTATTTCGGACGGAGTTACTTGACTTCGACGCTCGCGCCGGCGGCCTCGAGCTTGGCCTTGGCATCGG
>Ga0105104_10001983_pt1 | contig 15154 bp, 13 predicted proteins | sample PPLLaktember2015_3_FD_87034 | JGI IMG/M metagenome (GOLD analysis project Ga0105104, IMG submission 87034) | Freshwater sediment microbial communities from Prairie Pothole Lake near Jamestown, North Dakota, USA - PPLs Lake P7 Core (6) Depth... | ecosystem: Environmental > Aquatic > Freshwater >... | reverse complement strand
CCCGCGATCGCTCGCCTGTTCGAGTGGATGGCCAACGATGAAGGCTACTTCCTGCTCGGCTTTGGCGTGGAAGGGGTGAACTACAAGCTGGATGAAAATGGCTACATCTCCACCGAGGGGCTCGAAGAGACCGCTGCCTGGAATTCCCAGGAAGCTCAGCCGCTGACCCAGCTGGCCAACATGGTGTATATCTTCTCCGATATCGAGCTGAAGGCGCGCTACGTGGCTTACAAGACGGCGAACGGGCGCGACATGGACCCGCTGGCATATTACGATGCCTTTACCAAGATGCCGTTTACCCAGTCCACGGGCGCTGCGGTGATCAACCCGCCGTCCAACGCCGCCGACTTTACCCGCTTCTACAGCGAGAATATCGTGCAGTTCGTCCTCGGCCAGAAACCACTGGATGAAGCCAGCTGGACCGAATTCATCACCGGTCTGGACTCACTGGGCGCGACAGAGCTGGAAGCCGATGCCCTGGAGACATTGTTACAAACCGGTTTCCTGGAATAACCCAGAGGCAATCCTGGAGGGTTTGATCCATAAACGTAGGGCACGGGGTATTTCTCCCGGCGCATCAGCACTCGAACGCCAACCCCGTGCCCTACATTGAGGACAGCCCTTCCTCACGCTAACCTTCCCTTGCCTGTCTTCTTTCCTCAAGCTGAAATACGATCATGGGTATCCTTATGACACAGGTCATTTCGCAAGTCGCCGCCACCACCAGGTCCTGGGCTGTTCGTATGGCCGACACCGTCCTCGCGCGGTATCCCATCGCAAGAGCGCGCTGGCATTACGAGCACGGCCTGGTGGTCAACGCGATTGCTGAAACCGGCCTGGCCACGGGTGACCCCAGGTACGAGCGGTACGTCCAGGCCTGGGTGGACCATTTCATCATGCAAGATGGGCATATCCGCACCTACCGCATCGAAGAATTCAACCTTGACCAGATCAACCCCGGGAAACTGCTGTTCCCACTCTACCGTTCATCCGGAAACGAGCGGTATCTTCGCGCTATAAAACTGCTGTTCGAGCAGCTAAAAAGCCAACCGCGCACCCTGAGCGGCGGGTTCTGGCACAAACAAATCTATCCCTACCAGATGTGGCTGGACGGGATCTATATGGCCGGGCCTTTCTATGCCGAATGCGCGCGGATTTTCGATCTGCCAGACGGTTTTACCGATCTATCCCAACAGATCATCCTCATCGAACAACACACCCGCGACCCGCGAACCGGCCTGCTCTACCATGCCTGGGATGAAAGCCGCCAACAGCGTTGGGCAAACCCGCAAACCGGTTGTTCCCCTCATTTCTGGGGACGCGGGGTGGGCTGGTTTATCATGGCGCTTGTGGATGTACTGGATATCCTCCCTCAGGAACACCCCAATTATTATGTCCTGGTCGATATCCTCAAACGCCTGGCCGATGCCCTGGTACGCGTACAGGACCAGGGTACCGGGATGTGGTACCAGGTGCTCGATCTCCCCGAGCGGGCAGGTAACTACCGCGAGTCTTCGGTGACTGCCATGCTGGTTTACGCCTTTGCCAAAGGGGTGAGAAAAGGTTATCTCTCCCCCGAGTTTGTTTCTCCGGCAAGGCGCGCCTACCGCGGTCTGCTTGAAAACCAGATCAAGATCGATGCCCAGGGACTGCTGACCCTCGAAGGAACTTGCGGGGTTGCCGGGCTGGGCGGCAGGCCTTATCGGGATGGGTCGTTCGAATATTATGTGATCGAAAAAACTGTTTCGAACGATTTCAAGGGAGTGGGACCCTTCATCCTGGCGGCGCTCGAGATGGATGCGGCGGGCGCGGGCAGCCCCACCCTGGAGTAGCGGGTATGGATGTTCAAAGCGCATCCCAGCTGGGCAGCTTCAATGTGCGCTCATTCGGGGCAGCCGGGGATGGAGCAACGGGCGACACCCGGGCTTTCCAGGCTGCTTTTGACGCCTGCCTGGAGAACGGGGGTGGGACGGTGTTCGTCCCAGCCGGCCGGTTTGTGTGCGGGACTCTGGTCTTTCACGATCACACCACGCTTGTTCTGGATGCCGGGGCCGTTTTGCTTGGCAGCCAGAACCCGGCCGATTACCCGGTCTCTCTCAACCGTTGGGAAGGTTGCGAACAGCTTACCTATGCCCCGCTGATCGCGGGCAGGCATCTCCAGAATATCGCCATCCTCGGGCGCGGAACGATCGACGGGCGCGGCGAGACCTGGTGGAAGGGGTACCGCGAGAACACTCTGGCGTATCCCCGCCCGCGGTTGATCGGTTTCAGCGATTGCACCAACCTGCGTATCGAGGGGATCACCCTGACCCGCTCGCCCAGCTGGACGATCAACCCGGTCCGCTGCGAAAACGTAACCATCCACGGGGTGACCATTCTGAACCCACCCGACTCTCCCAATACGGACGGGATCAACCCCGATTCTTGCCGCCTCGTGCGCATCTCGGACTGCCTGATCAGTGCCGGGGATGACTGCATTGCCATCAAGTCGGGTATTCAGGATGAAAACGAAGTGCACTGCGCACCCTGCCGCGATATTACCATTACCAACTGCACCCTGGAGCGCGGGCACGGCGGGGTCGTGATCGGGAGTGAAATGAGCGGCGGGGTGAAAAAAGTGGTCATTTCCAACTGTGTTTTTATCGGCACCGACCGCGGGATCCGCCTGAAATCGCGGCGCGGGCGCGGGGGTGTGGTCGAGGATGTGCGCGTCACGAACGTGATCATGGACGGCGTGCTGTGCCCGATCACGTTGAACCTGTATTATGCCTGCGGCGCCTGGGGGGATGCGAGCGTTTCCGATAAGAACCCCCGTCCGGTGGACGGCGGCACGCCTCACTTCCGCCACATCCACCTGAGCCATATCAGCGCCCGCGGCGCCAGGACCGCAGCCGGTTTTATCTACGGCCTGGCGGAGATGCCGGTGGAGGATATCTCACTCAGCGATATCACGATCGAGATGTCCGACCAGGCCGAACCCGCGTATGCGGAAATGGCCGACGATATCCCCGAGATGTCGCGAGCCGGATTTTTTATTCGCAACGTCCGCCGCCTGCGCATCGATCGGGTCGAAGTATCCGGCCAACACGGCCCGGCTTTCGATATTGCCAATGTCTGTGACCTTGAAATCAACGCCAGCGGCACGCCGGCGCCGGGTGCAGGGTCCCCTACGATCCGCCTGAAGGATGTCCAGGGTGGAGTCCTGCACAACTGCAGGGCAACCCCTGGGGCAGATCATTTCCTGCGCGTCGAAGGCGCGCAAACCCGGGGTCTGGCGCTCCACGCTAATTCGCTGGGTCCCGGCGCGGTCCAAATCCAGGAAGATGTTCCGCCCGGTGAGGTTGGGTAGGTCCGGGTGCAGAACTTTAAAATTGGTGCTCTCCTGGGGTCGGACACCTGGCTGTGCTAGGGCACGCGGGCCAGACCTTCGGCCGCTACGAGCAGCGCAAAGACTCAAAGGGGGTCTCCCCGGCCCAGGACAGCCACCTGCGGCTGGGCCGACCCCCGTGTCCGGGGCGGAGCCGGTGTGTATTCGAAAGACCCGCGGGTCAGACCTGCGGCCGCTTTGAGCGTCTGAGGGCTCGAGCGTTTGAAGGCTCGAGCCGGGTCTTCGACCCGGCGCCATTCGGTAGAGTCAGGGGTCGGCCCAAGTCCTGGTGCCCTGTCTGCACCTGGGCGCAGCTTTCGGCAGGTGGGCCAGGGAGACCCCCTTTGAGTGATTAGTGTCGTTGGAGCTGTTTCGTACGAGGAACTAGATCGAGTATATTTTCAGTGCCGGAATATCTGGCACATCCAACGCAGCGAGGTTTTTATGAAGGTTGTTACTTTTGGTGAGATCATGCTGCGGCTTTCTCCGCCGGGCGGCGAGCGCCTGGTCCAGGCGCGCAGCCTGGATGCCTGCTACGGGGGCGGTGAGGCCAACGTTGCCGTTTCGCTGGCCAATTTTGGAGAACCGGTGGAGTACGTTACCCGCCTGCCGCACAACGAGCTCGGAGATGCCTGCCTGGGCGTCCTGCGCGCGCATGGGGTCCAGACGGGGCATATCGCGCGGGGCGGCGAGCGGATGGGGATCTATTTTATCGAGATGGGCGCCGCTCAACGCCCCAGCAAAGTGGTCTACGACCGGGCCGGGTCGAGCTTCGCGACCATCCAACCGGGTACGATCGACTGGCCGGCCGTCTTCGAGGGCGCGGATTGGTTCCACTGGACGGGGATCACGCCCGCGGTTTCCGAGGGCGCTGCTGCCGCCTGCCGGGAGGCCATCCTGGCCGCGCGTAAGATGGGGTTGACCGTCTCGTGCGATCTGAACTACCGTGCAAAATTGTGGAAATGGGGGAAGCCCGCCGGGGATGTGATGGGCGATCTGCTCGACCTGTGCCAGGTGGCGCTTGCCAACGAGGAGGACGCCGAAAAGGTATTCGGGATCCGGGCTGCTGGCAGCGAAGTAACCACCGGTAAGGTTGAAGCCGGCGGCTACCGGTGCGTGTGCGCCGCCCTGGCGGAGCGCTTCCCGGGGCTTGAAACCATCTCGATTACCCTGCGCGGTTCGCTCTCGGCCAGCCACAATACCTGGTCGGCCGTTCTATGGCGTAAGGGCCAATTCTACACAGCCCCGACTTACGATATCGTTCCCATCGTGGACCGGGTTGGCAGCGGAGATGCTTATATGGGCGGCCTGATCTACGGTCTGCGCCGATATCCGGGCGACCTTCAAAAAATTGTCAATTTTGCCACCGCGGCGGCCTGCCTGAAGCACACCATTTTTGGCGATTTCAACGCGGTCAGCGCGGCCGAGGTGGAGGCATTGATGGCCGGAGATGCATCCGGGCGGGTTTCAAGATAGGTAGGATCGAAAAAAGACCGGGGAACCGGACATACACAAAGGAGATGGAAGATGAAATACCATGCATATCTAACCGCGGACCAGGGTGCGAACAACCCACCCACCAACCCGTGCAAACTGCTCGATTTTTCTTTTGTAAAGCTGGCGGGCGGTGAAACTTACCGTGCGGACAGCGGCGAGCGCGAGATCCTGGCGGTCTTGCTGGGGGGGAAAGCTACCTTCGAAATCCAGGATAAGCACGCGAAAGCCTACCGGTTCGAGAAAGCCGGCGGGCGTCCCAACGTGTTCTCCGGGAAACCTCACTCCATCTACATCCCGGCCGGCGCGGCATTCACGATCTGCGCGGAGGGCGCGGTTGAGATCGCCCTGACCAGCGCGCCCAGCGACCTGGACGTGGAGCCCTACCTGATTGCTCCGGCGCTGGTGGCCAGCGGCTCGTGGGGCGCTGCCAATTTCAAGCGGCATTTCCACCAGATCCTCACCCTGGCAGCTCAACCCGAGCTGCCCGCGCGCCGGCTGATCGTTGGCGAGACGTTTACCCCCAGCGGCAACTGGAGCACCTATCCGCCTCACAAGCACCAGGTGGACAACCTGCCGCGAGAAGCCTACCACGAAGAAATGTACTATTTCAAGGTCAACCCGGGGGATGGGTTTGGTCTCTGCCGCTACTACAACGAAGAAGGCGAGGAAGAGAACTTTACCATCCGCGATCACAGCATCCACATGATGGACCGCGGATATCACACGGTTGCCAGCGCTCCCGGGTATACCACCTACTACCTGTGGTTCCTGGCGGGCGAACAGCGCGTCCAGGCGACGGTGGAAGACCCGGCCCTGGCCTGGGTCGGCCGCACGGTCGCCATACTCAAAGAATTGGGGCATTGATGATCCTCGACGCTTTCAGACTGGACGGCAAAGTAGCCCTGGTGACCGGGGCAGGGCAGGGCCTGGGGCAGGGCATGGCGCTGGCGCTGGCCGAAGCCGGGGCAGACGTGGTTGGCCTGGACCGCTGCGAGAGCGACGCGACCGGCCTGGCCGTCCGCGCGCTGGGCCGGTCGTACCAGGCGGTGTGCTGCGATCTGCGCGGCGCCAGCGTTCAAGACCTGCACGATCTGGTCAAACGGGCTGCCGCCGAAATGGGCCGCCTGGATATCCTGGTCAATAACGCCGGGATCATCCGGCGCGCGCCCGCCCTCGAGTTTAGCGAGGCCGATTGGGATGATGTGCTCCAGATCGATTTGAAGGCGGTCTTCTTCCTGGCGCAGGCGGCTGCGCGGGTCATGATCCCCGGCGGGCAGGGAGGTAAGATCATCAACATCGCCTCCATGCTTTCTTTGCAGGGCGGCATCCTCGTGCCCTCGTACACGGCCGCCAAAAGCGGTGTGGCGGGGGTCACCCGCGCGCTGGCCAATGAATGGGCAAAACACGGGATCAACGTCAATGCGATAGCTCCCGGTTACATGGCCACCGAGAATACCGCCAGGCTGCGCGAAGACTCGGTCCGTTCCGCGTCCATCCTCGACCGGATTCCGGCCGGGCGTTGGGGCATCCCGGAGGATCTGAAAGGGGCAGTCGTCTTCCTGGCGTCGGCGGCTTCTGATTACGTGAACGGCGCGCTGCTCCCGGTGGACGGCGGCTGGCTGACCCGATGAGCGACTCCATGCCTGGACCTGTTCCCCTTTCTCTCTCCCCCTCCTTTGGTTTCGGCGACCGCCTTGGCCTGGCCACCCCGGGCCACATCGCGGCGGTGCGCGGTACGCGTTTTGCCCCCATTTTTGCCCAGCAGTCCGTGCGCGAGAACGCCCGCACCGGACGCACCCCCCGGCAGGTCCTGGACGACGCTTCGCGCTCGGTGGAAGCCTGCGGCTGGGATGTTCCCTGGGGCGCGGATGCCGACCACCTGAAAACCCTGGCCGATCTCGAGCCTTTTGTCGAGGCGGGCTACACATTTTACACCGTCGATCCCGGCGAACACGTGGACAACGCCGCCGCCACGCTTTCGGAGGCGGAATTGTCCGGCCGGGTAGACAGCCTGCCGTGGGATTCTCTCGAGACCACCCGGGCCGATCTTCACCAAAGATACGGCGGGTTTATTTTCCTGCCCGGGCTGTCTCTGACCTTTGACCCGCTGACCCTGCTGCGGGCGGCCGCGAAATACGGCCGTGCCATCGCTCACGCCGCGCAGATGTACCGGCGGCTGGTCGCTCTCAAGGGCGCGGATTTCGACTATGAAATTTCCGTGGACGAAACCGACCTGCCCACCACCCCCCACGAGCATTTTTTTATCGCCAACGAGCTGCACCGCCTGGGGGTGCGTTTTACCAGCCTGGCCCCGCGCTTTATCGGCCGCTTCGAGAAGGGCGTCGATTATATCGGCGACCTGCGCGTCTTCGAGGTCGAAATCATCGAACATGCTGCCGTCCAGCGTTATTTCGGGGATTACAAGCTCAGCCTGCATTCCGGCTCGGATAAGTTCAGTATCTACCCGGCGCTGGCCAGGGCAACCGGTGGGCTGCTGCACGTGAAAACGGCCGGGACCAGCTACCTGGAAGGCCTGCGCATCCTCGCCAGGCTGGAGCCCGCGCTCTTCCGGCAGATCATCGAGCTGGCGCTAGAGCGCTACCCAGCGGACCGGGTCTCGTACCACGTATCGGCGGATATCCATGAAATCCCGTCCCCGGCGGATCTGTCAGAGGATGAGCTGGATTCTGTGCTGGATAATTTTCACGCCCGCGAGGCGCTGCACGTCACGTTTGGATCGGTTCTGGGCCGGTATGGTCGAGAAATAAGAGGCGCGCTCATCCGGCATGAGATTGCGTATGCAGACCGGTTGAAAGTCCATTTTCAAAAGCACCTCGAGCTGCTGGACCGGTAGGGGTGCATTTCTGTGACCCTGCCTGGTTTTGTCCGAGAAACAAGTTTATCATTCCCAGGGTCAGCTTGCCTTGTACACTCGCCGCCGAGGACGGCGGCGGAGCAGTTTCCACTCCCTCGCCCCTACCATCCATGCATACCCTCCCCTCGGGGAAAAGTAGACCGATTTTGCTTGCATGCCTGACTGAAACCACGTATTCGAAATGAGAGAATGATGTTTCAATTAATCAGGGTGATCCTATGACAAACTACCTTTTCGATATCACCGGGAAAGTCGCCGTGGTGACCGGTGGGGCAGGGGTTTTGTGCGCGCGGATGTGCCGGGCGCTGGCCGAGGCGGGGGCCAAAATCGCGGTGCTGGACCTTCGGCCTGAGCCCGGAGAGGAATTGGCTGCCGGGCTGTGCGCGATGGGTTGTTCCGCGGTGGGAGTATCCTGTAATGTGCTGGAGAGGGAGAGCGTCGAACTGGCTGCTCAGCAGGTGCTTGAAGTGTTTGGCCGGGTGGATATCCTGATCAACGGCGCGGGCGGCAACCAGCCGCAGGCTACCACCAAACCCGGACTGTCTTTTTTTGACCTGCCCGCCGAGGCGCTGCGCTGTGTATTCGATTTGAACCTGATGGGCACGATATTACCAAGCCAGGTATTTGGCAGGATCATGGCGGAGCAGGGGGAAGGCGTTATCCTGAATATTTCCTCGATGAACGCGTTCCGCCCCCTGACGCGGGTCCCGGCCTACTCGGCGGGAAAAGCGGGGGTGAGCAACTTTACCCAGTGGCTCTCGGTCCACATGGCGCAGGAATATTCACCCCAAATCCGCGTGAACGCCATCGCCCCGGGTTTCTTCGTTGGGGACCAGAACCGCCGCCTGTTATTGAACGACGACAACAGCCTGACCCCGCGCGGCCAGACCATCATCAACCACACCCCGCAGGCGCGCTTTGGCACGCCGGATGACCTGGTTGGCGCGGTGCTGTGGTTGATCTCTCCCGCGGCTGCTTTTGTCACTGGCGTGGTCATCCCGATCGACGGCGGGTTTTCCGCGTTCAGTGGGGTGTAAGGATAGCTGGGGAAAAACCTTACCGCGAAGACGCAAAGAACACAAAGGAAATTCATCCGGAAGAAAGACGGTGGGAAAGCGGTGATATGAAATATTGGGATGATTGCTTGATCCTTGATAAAATCTTAGCGACCTTCGCGGCTTTGCAGTAAAGCTTTTTGTCAGACTCTGGATACAATAATTGTCATGCAAAATTTATTTAATAAGATTGTTGGCGAACCTGGCCAAATCCTTGAACCCGATCGGGTAAAGGATGTACTATACACCGCCCTGGCCGGCAGGTTTAGCAGGCAGAGGGTGCTCGTCCTCATCCCAGACCACACCCGCTCGGCGCCGCTCCCCATGCTGTTCCGGCTGGTGGTGGAAATCTTGCGGGATACCCGCCAGCTCAATTTTATGGTTGCACTGGGAACGCACCCACCCCTGGATGAAGGCGATCTGAACAAACTGGTGGGTATAGACGCCGCTGAGCGGTCGAGCGCTTATCAACACGTGGGCCTTATCAATCATACCTGGCGCGATCCATCCAGCCTGGTTCAGATCGGGCGGATGGAACAGGATGAAATCAAACAAATTGCCGGGGAGTCCTGGCACACGACCCTGCCGGACGAAGTCGCCATCCGGTTGAATAAAGCTGCTCTCGGATATGACCACATCCTCATCCTGGGGCCCACTTTTCCACACGAAGTAGCCGGTTTTTCGGGCGGGGCAAAATATCTCTTCCCGGGTATTTCCGGCGCGGAGATGATCAACGCCACGCACTGGCTGGGCGCGCTGGCGGGAGTGGTGGACACCATCGGGATCAAAGACACGCCGGTACGCGCCATGATCCAGGCCGCTGCCGGCCGGCTGAGCACGCCGGTGACGCTCGCGGCGCTGATCGTGGATGGGTACGACCTGGCCGGAGTGTTTGTTGGGAATCTCGCGGAAGCCTGGAGCGCCGCTGCCGATCTATCCATGCTGCGCCACATCCGCTGGGTTGAGCAGCCTTTTCAGCGGGTCCTTTCCCACGCTCCGGCCATGTACGACGAACTGTGGACCTGCGCCAAGGCCATGTACAAGCTGGAACCCGCGGTGGCCGCCGGCGGAGAAGTGATCATCTACGCCCCCCACCTGGATGAAATCAGCCGCGTACACGGCAGATACATCGCGGAAATCGGCTACCATATCCTGCCGTATTTCCTGCGAGATTGGGAGCGCTTCAAACATATCCCGCTGGGTGTCCTGGCCCACAGCACTCACCTACGCGGGTCGGGGCATCTGGAGAATGGGGTAGAGAAACCCAACGTCCGGGTGACCCTGGCGAGCAAGGTGCCGCCCGAGGTATGTTCGCGCTTGAACCTGGGGTATATCGATCCGTCCAGCATCAACCCGGACGATTGGAAAAACCGCGAGAGCGAAGGGATCCTCTACGTACCCAAAGCGGGTGAGATCCTGTACCGGGTGTCTCCCTCACAATGACCCACCACCCTACGCGATTTCTCATCGTGATGGGCGTATCGGGCAGTGGGAAGACCACGGTGGGAAGGATGCTGGCCGATCGCCTGGGGTGGGGTTTTTTCGACGCCGATCACTTCCATCCTCCGGCGAATATCGAAAAAATGGCCGGCGGTATCCCGCTGAATGATATCGACCGCGGGCCCTGGCTTGCCAGCCTGAACGAATTGATCGGACGCTGCCTGGCCGAAGACCGCCCGGGCATCCTGGCCTGCTCGGCGCTCAAGGAGCGATACCGCGCCAGGCTGGTGAAAGGCCATTCCGGGGTGAAATTTGTCTATCTAAAGGGCAGCTTTGACCTGATCCGCTCGCGGATGGAGACCCGGGAGAGCGAGGGGCATTACATGAAGCCCAATATGCTCCATTCCCAGTTCGACACCCTGGAGGAGCCGCGGGATGCGATCGTCGTGGATGTGGCCCGCAGCGTGGAAGAAATCGTGGAGCATATCCTGCGGAGCTTATAAATGACCCGATCTCCTGCAACCATTGGCCTCCTCGGACTGGGCGTCATGGGGCGCAGCCTGGCCCTGAACTTTGAACGGCATGGTTACCGGGTAAGCGCTTATGACCCCATGCCAAAGATCCCCACCGGTTTTCCGGTGGGGGTATCCGGCTCCATCGCGGAGCTGGCCGCGGGGCTGCCCTTACCGCGGATCATCCTGATCATGGTGCCGGCCGGGGAGGCAGTGGAGACCGCGATCGCAGCGCTGCTGCCCTTTCTATCCGAGGGGGACATCTTGATCGATGGGGGCAACTCCCATTTCACAGACAGCGAACGACGCATGCGCTCCCTGGGTGAAAAAGGCGTCCATTTCATGGGTTTAGGCGTATCCGGGGGTGAGAGCGGCGCGCTGTGGGGCCCCAGCCTGATGGCGGGCGGCTCGGATGTCGCCTGGGTGCGGATGCGTTCCATCCTTCAATCGATCGCCGCGAAAGCGCCGGATGGCCGGGCCTGTGCGGCGTGGATGGGCAAAGGCGGGGCAGGCCACTACGTCAAGATGGTGCACAACGGGGTAGAATACGCGGATATCCAGCTGATCGCAGAGACCTACGATTTCTTACGGCGCGGTCTGCGGATCCCGACCGGAGAGATCGCGGAGATATTCGCGCGATGGAACGAGGGGGAGCTGGAATCCTACCTGATCGAAATCACCGCGCAGATATTAAGGCAGGTAGATGATCAATCCGGTCTGCCCCTGGTGGACCTCATCCTGGACGAGGCGGCTCAGAAGGGGACCGGCAAATGGATGAGCCAGAATGCATTAGAACTGGGCGTGCCCATCCCAACCATCCAGGCGGCGCTCGAATCTCGTTTTCTCTCAGCCCGGCAGGCGGACCGCAAGCTGGCCAGTAAAATCCTGGGGGGAGAGATCGCGGAATTCCACGGCGACCGTGAAAGGGCGGTTGGGTGCGTGGGAGAGGCCTTGTTGACCAGTAAGATCAGCTCCTACGCGCAAGGCTTTGGTTTGATGCATACCGCGTCCGCGCGCTATGGGTATCATTTCGATTTTGCAGAGATCGCGCGGGTCTGGCGGGCGGGGTGTATCATCCGGGCCGGGCTGCTCGAAGAGATGACCGCCGCCTTTACCCGCAACCCGGGTTTGCCCAACCTGCTGCTCGACGAAACATTCCGAGAGCTGGTGACCGCCCGCCAACCCGCCTGGCGCGAGACCCTGCGGACCGCTATCGGGATGGGGATCCCCATGCCGGCAACCGGCGCATCCCTGGCGTATTTCGACGGCTACCGGTCAGAACGGCTGCCCGCGAACCTGATCCAGGCGCAGCGCGATTTTTTCGGGGCGCATACCTACCGCCGGGTGGACCGCGAGGGGGTTTTTCATACCCAGTGGGAGTGAAGCATCCCGTTTGAATCACACCTTCGGCTGGATATTCAGGATCATTCTTTATCCTGAATATAGCGTTTCGGTCCACCGACCAAAAAAACCTGCCCCGCGTCGCCGGGCAAAGCGCCTTCGGGATTTGGCGGGGGCGGGTTTTTTAGGTTGTAGGTTATCCTGGTCTGCATAGGACAAACCCGCCCCTACGTTGCCTGATGAGATATCAAAATCTCCTGTAGGGGCAGCCGAAGGTGTGAACATACGGCCAATCCGGTCCACCAACCAAAAAACCTGCCCCCGTTCGGGCTGTGGGCCCGCCGGGGCGAGACGGCCCGTGTCGCCTGGCAAGGTGGTTTCGCGACGGGCGTAGGGGCACGGGGTTAGCGCAGCGGACACAGGTCCTGGAATATAACCCCGTGCCCCTACATAAGTTGGCAAACCACATTGATCTTCTATGGAGGGACCGAAGCCGAGGGCGGACAAGTGCGGAGCCCTCGTCCTGGGGTCGGATACCCGAGGTGAGCACCCGAACTAAGGAATCCGAATCGACGGATTGGCAAATTCCGAATCACCTCTCCCGTGAGTTAAGGTAAAATCGTTCCAGGCTTGGATTGCCTGCGAAAGCCCATCCTTTCCTTTCAGGTGACATCATGCAGATCGACACCGCTGAACTCAGGGTCATCAAGCTCCAGCTCCTGCACCCCTTCGAGACTTCCTTTGGCGTTGAAACCGAACGGACCATCCCCATCCTGACCCTCTACAGCCAGGGCCTGGAAGGCTACGCCGAGGGGGTGATGGAGGCCCTACCGCTGTACCGCGAAGAATTTGTCAGCGGGGCGGTCTCCCTGCTCAAAGAAAGCCTGCTGCCCCGCATCCTGGGCGCGGATCTGGTCACCCCGCAGGATGTGCTCGACCGGCTGGTCATGTTCCGCGGGAACCGCATGGCGAAAGCCATGATCGAAATGGCCTTCTGGGATCTATGGGCGAAGAGCCAGAACCTGCCGCTGTGCCGCTTGCTGGGCGGCAGCCGCGAGCGGATCCCGGTCGGCGTCAGCCTGGGGATCCAAAAAAGCCTGGAAGCAACCCGCGACCTGGTGCAGAAGCACCTGGACCAGGGTTACAAACGCATCAAGCTCAAAATCAAACCCGGCTGGGACGCGCAGGTGGTGCGTTTTATCCGGCATGCATTCCCGGATGCGGATCTCACTGTGGATGCCAATTCGTGCTATTCACTGGCAGAGCTGCCCGTGCTCCAAGAGCTGGACGAGTACCAGCTCGACTATATCGAACAGCCCCTGGCTTACGATGACATCCTGGACCATGCCAGGCTGCAGAGCCGGCTCAAAACCTCGATCTGCCTGGATGAATCCATCCTCTCGCCGGAGGATACACGTAAGGCGCTCGAGATCGGCGCGGGCCGGGTGATCAATATCAAGGTCGGCCGGGTGGGCGGGCACCTGGAAGCCCGCCGCGTCCACGATGTGGCCCAGTCTTTTGGCGCGCCGGTGTGGTGCGGGGGTATGCTGGAAAGCGGGATCGGCCGGGCGCATAACATCCACCTGGCAACCCTGCCGAATTTCACCAAACCCGGCGATACCAGCTCGAGCAGCCGCTACTGGAAGCAGGATATTATCAACGAGCCCCTGGAAACCAGCGATGGCTGGATGCCCGTCCCGCAGGGAGCGGGGATCGGGGTCACGCTCAACCGGGTCTTTATCGACTCACTGACCATTTATCGTGAAAATTTCCCTAAGCCCTAACCGGCTGCATTCACTCATAGACAAGCGACTTTATCCTCAAAACTCGAAACTTTGAACTGTCTACTCTAAACTATGTTCTTCGCAACCTCAAAAGGCCAGTTTGAAATCCGCGAGCTGCGCACGATCGACGAGATGGTGGCAGCCGAGACCATCCAAACCCAGGTGTGGGGATTGGAAAGTATCCCGCACCCCAAGGAGATCCTGATCCCCATCCAGCACGAGGGCGGCCTGCTGGCGGGTGCGTTTACCATTGAACAGGAAATGGTCGGGTTGATCTTTGGATTCCCCACCCGCGACCCGGCCTGCCAGCACTCCCAGCTTCTGGCTACTCTGGAAGCCTGGCGGGGGCAGGGGATCGGCGCGCGGCTCAAATGGTTCCAGCGGGATTGGTGCCTGGAGCGCGGGGTCCGGCACGTGCGCTGGACGGTCGACCCCTTGCGGGCGGCCAATGCCGAGCTCAATATCCGCCACCTGGGTGGGATCAGCTCGACCTATTTTCTCGATTACTACGGCGCCATGCAGGGGATCGATGCCGGGGCTCCGACCGACCGGCTGCTGGTCGAGTGGCACATCGCCAGCAAACGGGTAGAATCCCGGGCGAACAGCGCTCCACGGGATGAAGGCTTCCCGGACGCGCAGCCGGCAAACGAAGTCCGGGAAGGCAGGCCGGCAAACCCCAGGTTGGGGTTGGACAGCCCGCGGATCTTGATCCGCCTGCCGGAAAACTTTATTAAACTATCAAAATCAGACCCCGACCTGGCTCTGGCCTGGCGCATGCAAACGCGGGAGCTTTTCGTGGATTACTTTGCCCGGGGGTTTTTGCTCAGTGAGTTCACCCGTGCGGGCGGACCTGCCTATCTGTTGGAAAAAAGGACTACGTATGATGAAAGTTGAACCGCTCACCCTGACCGGTAACAGCGTCTGCCTGGTCCCACTCAGCCTGGAACACACAGCGGATTTGTGGGCCGCCGGGCAGGATGAGAGCATCTGGAAATACATGCGCTACGGGCTGGTCGACAGCCAGGAGAAGATGCGGATATTTATCGAGGACCTCCTGGCTCTCCAGGCGCGCGGGACCGACCTGCCGTTTACCGTCATCCAGCACGCCGGCGGGAAGGCTATCGGGATGACGCGCTACCTGGAGATCGACCCACCTAACCGCGCGCTCGAGATCGGAGGCACCTGGTACGGGGTCGAATACCAGCGCACTGCCGTGAACACCGAGTGCAAATTTATGCTCCTCCGGCACGCCTTCGAAGACCTGGACTGCGTCCGGGTACAGT
>Ga0105104_10001982_pt1 | contig 15159 bp, 13 predicted proteins | sample PPLLaktember2015_3_FD_87034 | JGI IMG/M metagenome (GOLD analysis project Ga0105104, IMG submission 87034) | Freshwater sediment microbial communities from Prairie Pothole Lake near Jamestown, North Dakota, USA - PPLs Lake P7 Core (6) Depth... | ecosystem: Environmental > Aquatic > Freshwater >... | reverse complement strand
GACGTACGTGCGGATGACGGCGCGGTACTGCGGGTGGAGGGTGGGGGAGACGATCACCTTCTTGCGTTTGCCGCGGAACTGCGCGTACGCGAGGCTGACGGCTTCGGCTGTGGCAGTTGCGCCGTCATAGTGCGAGGCGTTGGATACGTCCATGCCGGTCAGGGCAGCCATCAGGGATTGATATTCGAAGATGGCTTGCAGGGTGCCCTGTGAGATCTCCGGCTGGTAGGGAGTGTAGGCTGTGTAGAATTCACCGCGTCGAAGGATGTGGTCGACGACGGAAGGGATATAGTGGTTGTACATGCCCGCGCCGAGGAAGGAGATCAGGTCCGTACGTACATTCTCGTTGGCTTGCGCGAGATTTGATAACTCCTGCATGGCTTCCATTTCGGTCAGCGCGGCAGGGAGATTCAACATGGGGAAGCGATGTTTTGCGGGGACCGCTTCGAACAAGTCATCCAGCGACTTGACGCCGACGGTTTCCAGCATCGCATCCCGTTCTTTGGGGGAAATAGGAATGTATGTCATATTTGAATACCGAGCAGTTAGTTGGTCGGCTTTTAGCGGTTAGCGTTTAGCTTTTGGCTAATAGCTAACAGCTAATCGCTAATGGCTAACGGCTAATGACTTCTCTCCTCACAATACTTTTCATAGGCTGACGAATCCATGACATCGCCAGCCGCACCGCCCTCCACCTTGACCATCCAGCCTTCGCCGTAGGGATCGGAGTTGAGGGTTTCGGGCTTGTCGGAGAGACCCTTGTTGACCGCGCTCACTTTGCCGCCCGCCGAGGCATAAATTTCAGCGGAGGCTTTCACCGATTCAACGGAGGCAATCGCTTTGCCTACATCAACGGTATCGCCTTCATCCACAAGGATCTCCACAAAAACAATATCGGAGAGCTGGGACTGGGCATAATCGGTGATCCCCATCGCGCCGGTCGCGGGGTCGAACCACTCGTCGGATTTCGTGTATTTCAGGCTGGCAGGTGCGTTCATGAGATGTTGCTCCTTTTGAGGGTGATTTGGCGATTAATTAAATGGAAAAGGCGCACGAGTACCATCGCGCGCCTCTGTAGTTTGACCTGAGAGATTCGTATTGCTGGTTTCGACGCTTACGTCTCAACCAGCGATGCGTTACACCGTCGGTATCCCATACAGGCTTTCAGCCTGCAGAGGAATTTTCCAGAGTTCATGTGGGGGCAGGGTCCTTTTGCCTGAGAGTTTCATCTGGTTTCGCCTGTTCCAGATTTGCACCTTCGGCGCCCCGCACTCGGCGGGATCTCTTCCCTGCTGCCCATTCGATTGTAATTCCATTTTATGGGCGAGGGGAGTGAGAGTCAAGAGGACAAAAATCCTCTTATTTTTTAAATACGAAGACTTCCGAATTCGATTCGGAAGTCTGCACTGGTTTACTCGCCTGCCACTTTGCGAGAGCGTTTCGGTTTTTCGGGAGTCTCTTCAGGTGCAGGAGCAGAGACAGGCGGTTCCGCTGCAGGGGCGGTTTCTATTGGAGCAACGGGACCGGGCTCAGGTTCCGGAGCGGGCGGGACCGGTGGAATGGGTGCGACCGGCGCTACCGGAGCGAGAGGCCCGTTGAGACGCGCGAAGTACTCTCTGACGGTCAGGTCGTTGTAGAAGACCAGCGCCAGGATACCAACGACCACCGAGAAAATGTTGCCTGCCAGAACACAGACAATTTCGAGGATGGCGAGCGTGGTGGAGGGCTGCACGGCCTGGGGCGGATTGCTCAGCAATTTTGCCGCGTAAATGATCTCGAATACGCCCAGGATCGTAGGCGGGATCGTGAACGGTATGCAGAATATCCCAAACCCAAAGGTGCCCAACAGGATGGTGAGCGATAGTCCCAGGCCCCAGAAAAGATTGACAATACCGCTGGCAAGAGTCATCCATGCGATGACGTTCACCAGGGTAGGCTTCTGCGGATATGTGAATTGTGTGTCCATATTTTTCTCCTAAATGACAGCTACATGAGCCTTGCGAAGGCTGCTTATTGTGAATTAAGTTCACTTTCTTATACGCCGCTTTGGTAGAAGAGTTGCAGCCCAGGAATTATCTTGCCTTGCAAAAAGTTTGCAGTTATAGTAGCCCAGCGTCCATTTTACAGGTACAGGAGGATTTCATGGATATTAAAGGAAAAGTTGTTATTGTGACCGGCGCTTCATCGGGAATTGGCGAGGCGACGGCCCGCCAGTTTGGGCGGGAGGGGGCGAGGCTGGTGCTGGCTGCGCGCCGCATCGACCGGCTCGAATCACTTGCACAGGATATCAATGCGATGGGCACTGGGGCGGAAACGCTTGTGGTGCAGGCTGACCTCTCCAAACTGGAGGATATCCAGGCTCTGATCCGCCAAACCCTGGATCGATTTGGCCGCATTGATATCCTGGTCAACAACGCGGGCTTTGGGCGGTTGGACTGGCTGGAGAATCTCGATCCCCTGAAAGACATCGAAGCACAATTTGACGTGAATGTTTTAGGCGTGGTGCAGACCACGCGTCAGGCGCTGCCGGTGATGATCAAACAACGCTCGGGCCATATCATCAACATGGGTTCGATGGCTGGACTGGTTGCAACGCCCACGTATTCCATCTACGCGGCTTGCAAACATGCCGTGCATGGATTTTCCGAGGCGCTGCGGCGGGAGGTGAAACCGTGGGGGATCGATGTCTCCATGATCTACCCGGGCGGGGTCACAACTGAATTTGGGCAGCACGCAGGGATCAAGCGCAAGACCCAGGCGACGACTCCGAAATTCATGCTGCTCAGCGCCGAGGATGTGGGCCGGGCGGTCGTGCAATTGGTGCGCCGTCCACGCGCCATGTGGATCCTTCCATGGCTGTGGAGCGTAACGGCCCTGCTCAATAAATTATTCCCGTCCATTGTGGATTACACCACCATCCATCGCTTTACGATCCCCGAACGCGCGGAAGAACTGAATTTAGGTTGACAATTTGGTATTCTGGCTGGTTCAGACCATCGACCATGGTCTAATCCGGTATTCCCGCCGGTTTCAAGTCTTTCAAATTCAATTGCAGGGTGGTCCGCCCGTTGTACTCGTTTGCTTCGAGGTGATAGAGAATGTCCACGCGCGGCGGCAGGTCAGGCTTGAGATGACCCATGCGGAACCCGATCGAATCATAGGTGGCGCCGTGCTCATCCTCGAACGTCAATTTCAAATGTTTCCCCTCCGAGCCCACCGTACGCGCCACCTTGACCCTGGCACTGCGTGAGACGAAGACCGCATCCGGATTGCCATAACCGGTCGGTTCCAGATAGCTGAGGTATTTCAGTACCTCGAAGTTCAAATCGGTAAGCGGGACTTCCATATCTGCCATGAGGGTCTGGCGCAGGTCCTTCGAACCCAGCTGGTCTTTGGCGATCTCTTTCAAGCGCGCGACCAGTTCGGGCAGATTCTCATTCTTCACCGTGAAGCCGGCCGCGGCGGCATGCCCCCCATGCCGGACGAGCAGATCCTTGCACAGGTCGAGGGCATCGGTGATGTGAAACTCGGGGATGGAACGGCAGGAGCCGCGCGTTTCGTCTGCGTTTTTCGCGGCGACGATCGCAGGCCGGTAATAGAGCTCGGTGAGACGCGAGGCAGCCAGCCCCACCACACCGGGATTGAAATCTTCATGTGCAGCGAAAAGCAGGAATGCCTCGGGGTCTTCGCCCATGGCGATCGCTTCAGCTTGTTCCTGGATGGTGCGGGTCAATGCCTGGCGCTGGCGGTTCTGCGTATCGAGCTGCAGAGCGAGCTGGCCCGCACGCATGAAGTCGGTGGTGGTGAGCAGCTCGAACGAAGCCAGCGCTGATTCGAGTCTGCCGGAGGCATTCAGGCGCGGTCCCAGCATGAAGCCGATGTTGCCCGCAGTGACTTTATTGATCTTTACGTCGGCGACGCCTGCCAGCGAGAAGAGTCCCTGGCGCTTGGTCTCGCGGATCTGGCGAAGACCGCGGCGCACCAGCACCCGGTTCTCACCGACGAGCGGAGCGAGGTCCGCCACCGTTCCCAGGGCAACCAGATCAAGGAGAGAGGCAAGCGGAAAGAGGCTAGACTCCTCTTTCCGCTTGCTTCTATCTTGAATCACCGCTTCCACGATCTTGTAGGCAATGCCAACGCCGGCAAGGTCTTTATCAGGATACGGGTCGCCGTGTTGTTTCGGGTTGATGACCGCAAACGCCGCCGGCAGGTTTTCGCCATCGGGGTGGTGATGGTCGCTGATAATGAGGTCCAGTCCGAGGCTGCGCGCGTGAAGCGCTTCCTCCGGGGAACGGATGCCGCAATCGACCGTGATCACCAGCTTCACGCCATCCGCCTGAAGAGAATCCAGCGCATCCTTGTTGAGTCCATACCCTTCATCGAATCGATTCGGGATGTAGCCCCGCACATTTGCACCCAGGGCTCCCAGGGCTTGTACGAGCAGGGCAGTGGCAGTGACACCGTCCACATCGTAATCCCCATAGATCGCGATGGGCTCATTCTTCTCAAGGGCGTAGCAAATCCGGTCCACGACTGCAGTCATGCCGATCATTTGGAAGGGATCGGTGTCTGCTTTCGGTTCGGCTTTGAGGAACGCCCGGGCTTCGGCATCCGTCGCCAGGCCGCGGTTGAACAAAATTTGTTTCAAAATGGGTGGAAACTTGACAAGTGCTTCGTCAGCCTGTAAAGTAATGGGCGGAGCCACCATCCAGCGCTTCTTGTGCATCATATAAGTGTACCGTTATTCCTGACTACGTTTCAAAGTTGGAAGTTACCTTTACAGTATAAACGGAGATGAGAGATGCGGGCAAGTGTATAATATCCGTACGTGGAGGAACATCGATGTATATTCTCAGACCCGATGAAAAAACGACTCCGATCATGTTCTATACCCAGCAGAGTGTCGTGCGCGGCGACCTGGTCACAAAACAAAGCGTCCTGCGGGTGAACATCTGGCTGCGGACAGATGGCGCGCCCCGCTATATGCATGTTCTCAAACCGAACATCCTTGTGTTTGGGGGAGGGCCCGCGAAGGCATTCTCTTATTCTGAAATTTTCTATCCCACTTCTGAAGGCATTGCTTTTCACATCCTGCCGCCGGCCGATGAGTCCCTGGACTATGATCCCCATGAAGCCAACCGTGCCATGGAACCTATCGAACTATTGGTGGGAACCTTTGTCATGAAGGGAAAGATCCGTATCTCCACACAGACGGAAATTTCCGCCAGTCTCGAAATGGCGCGGGTCTCCTGGATGTCCGTGTATGATGTCGTGATCACCAATCCTCATCTGCCGCAAATGGCGACACTGCAGGTGCCAATGATGCTGGTCAATCCCAACCGTGTGGGATACGGGCTGGCTTAAGTTTTCCATCCCGTTATAGATGATGTGAAGCGCAAGACCTTCTACAATATTTCCCTGTCTCTTCCGTATATTGCACTCATAGCCAGTGGCGCATTTATGCTTTCCGTTTTCGTTGCCGGATTGGGACAGGTTGTCTCCAACGGGTCTCAGGATGGTTTTCTGGCGATCCTGCTGGGCATTCTTGTGGGCAGTGTCGCTCTCTATTCGGTGGGCGGATTCATTTGGGTGCCACTTTATACCTGGATGGTGGTCGTGATGCTCTTCTGGGGTAGAGGCAAGACCGCGAATGAGATCCGCAACATGTACCTGCTCTCGCCGATCCTGCTCGGGTGCTCGATGGGCTTCCCGGCTGTGCTGATGGACCTTCCCGGTGCAATGCTTTTGCTGTTCTGGGGTCTTCTGCATATAGCCAATTTGGATTTTATTGTTCGGGGCATCTTCGAAAACAATGGCTTCCTCGAGGCATCCCTGGCGGTTGGCGTGCTCTGGGTATTCATGGCTGCCATTTGCCTGGTTGTCGGCTACGGGTTTGTAGGCATCGTCTTGCTGATCGAGAGAATAATGACGAGGCGGGGAGTGTTTAAAGAGGAATAGGACCTGTCCACTTGACCAGGGGGAAACTCCCCCAGGGGTGGGGGACTTTTGTTGGATGATGTTCTATAGTTTTCATGGAAAGAACTTTTCACAGACTACCTACCATTTCGGGAGGGCCGATCCATGTCATCTTATGACCTTCAGATCAATGGTCAGGCATACACCGTTGAGGCGGAGGCGCAAATGCCTTTGCTCTGGGTGCTGCGTGACCTGCTGGGGCTGACGGGCACCAAATTCAGTTGTGGAGTAGGGTTGTGCGGTTCGTGTACCGTGCTGATCGATGGAGAGCCGGAGCATTCCTGTGTTACGCCGGTGGAACGCGCCGCGGGAAAAGCCATTACCACCATCGAAGGGCTTTCACCCGAGGTTTCGCATCCACTGCAGGAAGCGTGGCTGGAGGAAAATGTCAGCCAGTGCGGCTACTGCCAGCCCGGGCAGATCATGAATGCAGCGGCGTTACTGCAAAAGAATCCCGATCCCAGCGATGCCGAGATCGATGTTGCGATGAGCGACGTGTTATGCCGCTGCGGGACATATCAGCGCATCCGCAAAGCGATCCATCGCGCGGCAGAGGAGGCCTGAGATGAAGAACGAACTGACTCGACGTGACTTTATCAAGCTGGTCGGTATGGCTGGCGGCGGATTGGTCCTCGCAGTTTCCCTGGACGCTTGCGCTTCAGACTCCCCGATCCCTGCCACCCTCACCCCGCTGAGTCCCACTTCCACGCCCCGGCCGCGCGCTCCCTTCGACTGGGCGCCAAACATTTTTCTGAAGGTGGATCAGGATGGGATCCTGACGGTCTATGCCTTCCGCTCCGACATGGGACAGGGGATCCGCACTGCCATCGCCATGCTGGTCGCAGAGGAACTGGATGTGGACTGGACTGCCGTCCGCATCGAACAGGTGCCTGCCGATCCCCGATATGGCGATCAACTGACCGGTGGAAGCGTCAGCATCTCGAGCAATTATTCCGGGCTGCGCCTGGCGGGCGCGATGGCGCGGCAGATGCTCGTCGAAGCTGCCGCGGACGTCTGGGATGCGGACCCGGCTCAATGTGCGACCGAGGCGGGATTCGTCATCCATCCGGATAAGCAGCAAAAGATCCCATACGGCGACCTGGTCGAAGCCGCCGCCAAAAAAGATGTTCCCAAACAAACCAAAATCAAGGAGCCGTCTGCGTATCGGATCGTGGGCACCGGCAAAGGTCACTGGGATGCGCCGCAGATGGTCAGCGGCAAAGCGATCTATGGCCTCGATGTCCGTGTTTCGGGCATGTCCTTCGCAGTGATCGCACGTTGCCCCGTCTTTGGCGGGACGTTCGCCAGCTACAACGATAGCGCCGCGCAGACGGTCCCCGGCGTCCGGCAGATCGTCGCGCTGGACAAGAGTATCGCCGTCGTAGCGGAGAACACCTGGGCAGCGATCCAGGGCCGGAATGCCTTGAAGGTGACCTGGGATGAAGGGCGAAATGCCAGCCTGAGCAGTGAAGAGCTGCGAACTGCCGCAAAGGAAAGAATACCGCAGCTGGGCAGCAGCGATAAAGTGATGGATGCGATCTATGAAATTCCATTTGAAGCGCATGCCACAATGGAGCCCATGAATTGCACCGCGCATGTCCATGATGGGATCTGTGAAGTCTGGGCGCCGACGCAAAACCCGCAGGCTGTGCAGATGCAGGTGGCCGCCGCGACGCGCATCCCCCGCGAGGACGTGACTGTCAATGTCCCGCTGATCGGAGGCGCGTTTGGCCGCCGGATACAAACGGATTATGCCGTCGAAGCCGCCCTGGTCTCGCAAGCCATCGAGGCGCCAGTCCAGGTAATGTGGACGCGCGATGACGATCTTCAGCATGATTATTATCATGACCTGTCGGTCCATTATGTCAGTGTGGTGCGCGAGAAAATCAATATCCCGCGCCTGCAATCCTCCGGTTCGAGATCCATGGTCCCGACAGGTGCGTGGCGCTCTGTTGAGCATTTTCCTCAGGGATACGTGACACAATGCTTCATTGACGAGATGGCGTACGAACTGGGACGTGACCCCCTCGATCTGCGGCTGGAACTGTATTCGGATCGCGCCGCGCAGGTGATCAGGCTCGCGGCGGAGAAAGCGGAATGGGGCAAGTCCATGCCCGCGGGCCAGGGCCAGGGATTGGCTTATCACGCCACATTTGGAGTGACCCACGTGGCGTACGTTGCCGAAGTCGCGGTGGATGAAGACGGCAGGGTGCGCGTCCGGCGGGTCGTCGCGGCAGTGGATTGTGGGGAGGTGATCAATCCGGATAACGTTGCCGCCCAGATCGAAGGCGGGATCGTATTCGGTCTGACCGCCGCGTTGAAAGCCGAAGCCACCCTCCAGGCTGGACGCATCCAGCAAAGCAACTTCCACGATTATCCGATCGTGAAGATGGATGAGATGCCGCTCGTCGAGGTGTACATCGTCGAAAGCGACCAGCGCCCCTCGGGCATGGGTGAGATGGGCGTACCGCCCATCGCCCCGGCGGTCGCGAATGCGGTCTTCGCCGCAACCGGGAAACGGATCAGGCACATCCCGATCCGGCCGGAAGATTTGAAAGCATAAATTGCTCACGCCGCCGGTAACGGCGCCGGGAGCATGGCGGGTAACTGAACCGCAGGCGAGGCGCCTGCGGTTTTGTTTGCAGCGTACGTTGTTGGATCTTTGCTTGGCAGGCATCCCCGGCACCTGCCCGATTGCCTGGAAACTTGCTGAAAACGCGCTGCCTCCCACCCCGGCAGCCGGGACGGTCATCCTACATCCATCCTACATCCATCCTATACTCATCCTACATCCATCCTATATCCATCCTATAGCGCGCCCGCTTGCGCCCAAAACGACCTCTCCCCGCCTGTTTTGAAAAAAACCTTCTCATCTGCATTCATCCGTGTTCACATTGTACCCTTCAGGGTATCTGTGGTTAAATTCGCGGCGGAAGAAATTATTTCCGAAGAGATATAATCTCTCCCATGGAACTCACTCTTACCACCCCCGCGCTTTTATTCCCTGCCATCTCCCTGCTGCTGCTGGCGTACACGAATCGGTTTCTCACCATTGCCACCATCATCCGCAATTTGCATGACCGTTACAGAAATGAAGCCAATGACAACCTGCTCGGTCAGATCGCGAATCTGCGTTACCGCACTTACTTGATTCGCAACATGCAGATCGCCGGTGTGCTGAGCCTGTTGTTTTGTGTGTTCAGCATGTTCGCCCTCTTCGCGGGCTGGACCCCGGGTGGACAGTGGACCTTCGCGATCGCCTTGATCCTGATGATGGTCTCGATGCTGATCTCCCTGCGCGAGCTGCAGATCTCCGTGGGCGCGCTCGATCTGCTGCTCATGGAACTGGAGAAGGAAGAGAAGAAGTAAATCTCAAGTTGTTTTGGTCTGAGTTTTTACATTGAAGAATGATTCTGCCCAGGCATTGAATGCAGGGAAAAAACTGTTCATACCCCGGTCCCGCGACCGCCATAACAGTACGAGCAGGATTAATATCCCCACCAAACGCCCATATGACCACGGGAAGTAATCAAATACAGGTATGAGAAATACCAGCAAATAGACAGCGCCATAGGATATCCATTCAGAGGGAAACTCCAGTTTTTTGAGCAGAAGCAGGAACGGGAGGGTCAGGAACAGCGCGTGATGCTCCCATACCAGCGGCGATAAAAGTGTCATGCCGACGAATAGCGGAATGATCGAATCAAACAGATTTCTTTTGCCCTCTGCATTGGAAAAGAATCCACGTGAGCGGATCGATAGAAAAATCACAACAATTGCAGTGATCGCTTTGGCCAGGAGAACCAGAATGCGGACGATCGCAACGTCCGCGCGGAAGTAGGAGAGTGCCATCCCAATGGCAGAGTCGAATGAACTGTCGTGCAGGCTCAAGCCGTGGGGCGCATTGATGAATAGAAAATTGTTGATGAAGTCGAAATATGGGCTGGTACCATAGAATACAACTGGAAACAATGCGATCAGGATCAAGCTCAAAGCGAACCAGAGCAGCCACTTCCAGTTGAACTGGAGTAGAAAAGCCAGTGCCAGGACAGCCGGGGAAGCCTTGAAATGTATCGCCAGCGCCAGCATCAATGCGGAAAGGAACGGACGGCCCCGGTAAAAAAGAATACTCAGGAGGATGAAATTCATCACGTGGAAATTCACCTGTACATACATGAAGGTCCTTATAACGGGCATATTGACCAGCAGAAACAGCGTTGTGGTAAGTGCAGCCGCATAAGGTTTGAATTGATAGTGTTCAAGCGTGCGATGCAGCAGGAAATAGAACAGCAAAAAGGACAGAACGTTCGCGCTCCAGGTAATAAGCAGAATGCCATCCTCGCCCAGCAGTGTCAGGAAGGACAACAGGGTGGCCCATAACGGAGGATAGAAATAGGTATCGGGCAGGGAGGTCCCTTCGATAAGCGCGAATGCGGCCTGTGTGTAGTAATCGATATCCCCGTATTGAACTCGTTCACGCAATATATTGATGTAAAGGAATGCAATGGCGAAAAAACCAACCCAGCTGAGGCTGGTCGCTTTTGTGAGCCTGCTCGTGAAAATCAACCAGAGTAGAAACCCTGCCAGAAGCCAGGTCGCGGCAACGGAAGCCAGTGTAATGGGGATGTGGGTATAAACAGCTTCCTGCATGAAAGCCTGGAAACCCCCCAGTCCATTCCTGCTGTAGATCCAGACAAACTCGAAGATGATCAGACCCGTGATAACTCCCCAGCCGATCAGGGCATTTCGAATGGCTTTTGTCATTACATAACCTCGGTCAAATAGTGGTTTTTTGAGTATAAATCAGTATTCGGTGACAGAGAAGGTTACTCGTACCGGGATATAATATTCATGCTGAATTATCAATCCTGCAGCAAAAAATCAGAGGTAGGAGACGAACGTGTCCGTCACATCCCAAAATCCAATTCTATTCGTTGGAACGTATACAGAGCATGAGGGCAGCCAGAGCAGGGGGATTTACGTGTATCGGATGGATCCAGCCTCCGGTGAATTCACCTTCGAGTGGGAGGCGAAAGGCGTCCTGAATCCTTCTTTTCTCGATCTTCACCCGCATCGGAATCTTCTTTACGCCGTGAATGAGGTCGGGATGTTTGCAGGCGAGGAGGGGGGCGGCGTGAGCGCATTCTCTGTCGACCCGGTATCGGGTGAACTCAAGCTGCTAAATTCCTATTCCTCGCGCGGCAAGGATCCCTGTTATATCAGCATCGAGCAGACCGGGCGCTTCGCGCTGGTTGCCAATTACAGCAGCGGACGCGTCGCCATGCTTCCGATCCAAACGGATGGACGATTGGGACCCGCGAGCGATGTGGTCCAGCAATCCGGCTCCAGCGTGGATCCCGAGCGCCAGGACAATCCACACGCGCATTGCATCCGACCCGATCCGACCAACCGTTTTGCCATCGTCACCGACCTGGGCGCGGACAAACTCCTGATCTATCATATGGATTTGGAAAATGGGAAGCTGAACAAACACGCCGAGGTTAAGGTTAAACCTGGTGCGGGTCCGCGCCATTTGATCTTCCATTCCAACGGCAGGTATATGTACCTGCTCAACGAATTGAATTCCACTGTGATCGTTTATCGCTATGATGGCGATGCGGGAAGCCTGGAGGAAGTCCAAACCATCTCGACCCTGCCAGGGGGTTACAAAGGCAGGAACTTATGTGCAGACTTGCACATTTGTGGGAACTATCTGTATGCATCCAATCGGGGACATGACAGCATTGTTTGCTTTTTCATAGATGAAAATACGGGTAAGCTAATCTATCGAAACCATACCTCCACTGAGGGTAAGGAGCCGCGTAACTTTGCGATTGCCCCGGGCGGGGACTTCCTGTTGGTCGCAAATCAGAACACGCATAACATCGTTACCTTTCGGATCGATGCAAAAAGCGGTCAATTATCTATGGTCGGGCACGGAGTGGATATATCCATGCCGGTGTGTGTGAAATTTGCTGTCTGAAATCGTAATAGAGTCACGAAATGAAATCTAAAAACCGCTTCCCGGAAGACATCCTGGCAGCCATCCGTAAAGAAAAGATCCTTGGCATGCGCGCGGGCCGGGAGTCGACGCATCGTGTCATAGGCATTTGGGCTGTGGTCGTGGAGGGACGTGTGTTTGTGCGGTCCTGGAGCCTTAAGCCGCGTAGCTGGTGGCGGACATTTCTCGAAGATCCTTATGGAAGCCTATCCATTGGCGAACGTGAGATTTCCATCCGCGCGGTGCAGACACGCAGTGAGCGCCTGAAGGATTTGGTGAGCCGGGCCTATCAGGAGAAATACAACACACCCGGGTCAATTCAGTATGTAAAGGATATGTCGCGCAAGAAATCACGGGATACAACGACCGAATTGGTTCCAACATAGAGAGGAGCGAGGGGCGACATTCCGTCACACGCTGTAACGAAATTGCATGAATGGGGTCTTGTAGTGTGCTTTTACAATCGGGTAATTCTTTTTGAGAGCTTTTTTATACAAAGGAGAACGTTATGGGCAAGACAAATTCAAAATGGCTGATCCCATCCGTCGGGGCTGTGATTGCGATTTGCGTGGCATGTGCGTGTTGCGCGGCTTTAGGACTGTACTTTTATGGGGATCAAATTATCGCCAGCTTCAGTGACCCGGAACCCGATCCCTCTACTGAAATTCCTGCAACCGAGGCACCTGTCAATACATCCGATGTGCCTGAATGGACGGTCATTGTCTATTCCGCGGCGGACGATGAAGTACTGGAAGAGAATATGTGGTTCGATGTCAACGAAATGGAGCTGGTTGGATCCAATTCGGAGATGAACATCGTTGTCCAAATCGACAGGTATGCAGGTGCATTTACCGGCGATGGAGATTGGTCTGACACACGCAGGTATCTTGTTGTGCAGGACACCGATCTGACCAGCATCACTTCCCCGGTTGTCGAAACCGTTGGCGAGTCGGATACAGGCGATCCGCAAACCCTGATCGATTTTGTCACCTGGGCGATTCAAAATTATCCGGCAAAGAAATATGCATTGGTGATGTCTGATCACGGCGGCGGCTGGACCGGCGGCTTCTCAGATATGTCCTCTGCCTCCTATTCAGATCTGTCCATTCCCGAAATCGTCTCTTCCCTTGAGCAGATTCGCCAGAATACAGGCATCGACAAGTTCGAACTGATCGGCTTTGACGCCTGTTTGATGGGCCAGATCGAAGTCTTTGGTTCTTTTTACCCGTATTCGAATTACATGGTCGCCTCTGAAGAGGTCATTCCCAGCTATGGCTGGTCTTACGCTGCCTGGCTGGAACAGCTCGCTCAAAACCCCGGCATGAATGGAGACGGGCTTTCGCAATCGATTGTCTCCACCTATATCACCAACGATATCCTGCTCACAGAGACAAAAGCCTCCTCGGATGAGATTGCCCAGGAAGAATCCATGACCACGCTCAGCGCCATTGAAAGCGCCCGTGTTCCGGATGTGATCGGGGCGATGAACCAGTTCCTTTCTGCGGTCGCTTCACTCGATCAAAGCCTTGTGGCTGAAGCGCGCACCTACTCCCGCAGTTACTATTCGCTTTTCGGCGAAGAGGTCTCCCCATCGTTTATTGACCTGGGAAACTTTTCCGAGATACTAACCACTCTGACGGAGGATGCAGATACTCAACAGGCGGCTGCGCAGTTGCAAACCGCGATTTCTTTGGCTGTTGTTGCAGAAAAACATGGACCGAATGTGGCTGGCTCGAACGGGATTGCTTTCCATTTTCCTGATTCCGATCTATATTATTTCACCGAGTACAATGCCGACTTTCCGCCTTACTATGCAGAATCTTCCTATCGATTCCTCGAGCAATCTGTGTGGGATGAGTTCCTTGCCTATCATTACACAGGGGAAGAGTTTGCCCCTCAGGAGGGAGAAACGACTACTCCCTCGCGGGCAGCGGAGATCATTGCCCCCGGCGCCTCTCCACTAAACATCGGACCGATTCAGATCTCGGACAGCGAGATCACTGGTGATGAAGTCGTGAATGTTTCCACGACTGTGGAAGGAAATATTGCCTACATTCATACGGCGCTGTATTTTTGGGATCCGGCTTCAGAATCCTACTGGATCGGCGATGTTTCCTATTATGTTGCGGAGAATACAGTTACTGTTGGTGGTGTCAACATACCCGATTACGGCGGCAGTCCGGTACAGGTTCAATATGAATGGTCTCCCACACTGTATTCTCTCACCGATGGAGAGCACGCTGCCTATGTGTTGCTGGAACCCGCCGAATATTTGAGCGCGGATGGGCAGACCGTGTACGCGGTCTATGGGCAATATACTGGCTCGCTCAGCAATACGCCGGTGGATGCCATGCTTTATTTTGATGCAGAGGGCAATTTCCTGCATGCTTATGCCTTCCCGGATACAGACGAAAATGGAGCCAGTACACCCGTGGAAATCACGCCCCAGCTGGGTGACCAATTTACAGATTATGCTCAGTACTACACCTTTGATAGCAATGATAACCCGACCTATACTTATGAGCTCAGCGATGACGTGTTTACGTGGGGTGAACAGGGGTTCTCATTCTATTCCAGCTATCCCGTCAATGGCCAATACGCGGTCGGCATCATCGCGTACGACTTCGACAATAACTTCGTCGCGAATTTTGAATTTATTACGTACGAACGCTGAGGTAAAACCGTCTGTTCTCATGAGCAGATGAAATGGATCTGCCCCGGTCATGGTTGCGACCGGGCGGATGGGTGATTTGGAAATTCAACGCAAATTTGTCTCGAAAACACGCCTGTTATATCAGCGCGACAAAGAGCCTCCGGTTATCGTTAAACAGTACAGGAGGCAGACATGAAGAAATTACTCATTCCAATTGTGATCCTGGTAGTCCTGGTGACCGGTTGCGCTCCGGGCTCCAGCGTGGAAGTTAGCACGCCCGAAGAGTCGATCCAACTCACTACACCGGGTCCCAATCCACTGGCGAACGAGCCGGCCGAGAACGGTCTTGTGGCAGGCGTTGCCCAGGGGCTCTGGCATGGCCTGATTGCGCCTGTCACTGCCGTGGGTTCGTTTTTCAACCCGGATATGCAGATGTACGAAGTTCACAATAACGGACGGGAATATAACCTTGGGTTCCTGATCGGAGTGGCGCTCGTCTTTCTCATCCTGGGCCTGATCGGAGGCAGGG
>Ga0105104_10001981_pt1 | contig 15159 bp, 11 predicted proteins | sample PPLLaktember2015_3_FD_87034 | JGI IMG/M metagenome (GOLD analysis project Ga0105104, IMG submission 87034) | Freshwater sediment microbial communities from Prairie Pothole Lake near Jamestown, North Dakota, USA - PPLs Lake P7 Core (6) Depth... | ecosystem: Environmental > Aquatic > Freshwater >... | reverse complement strand
GCCCCGCCTGATCCGCGCTTACGACCGGATCTTCGACGCGCCCTTTCCGTACAGCATGGGATTTCATCAGCGGCCGACGGACGGCGAGCAGCATCCGGAGTGGCATTTCCACGCGCATTTTTTTCCGCCGCTCCTGCGATCGACCACGATCCGAAAATTCATGGTCGGATATGAATTGCTGGCCCAGCCGCAAAGAGACATCACGCCCGAATCCGCAGCCGAGCGGTTGATGTATTTGGTTAATTAAGATATAATATATCCATTATAGACGTGGGACTCCGAATAGAACCCCGAATCCAGGTAATGAATTGCTATTTCGATTTACAACCTCAAAAAGGTAACTGAACAAGCAGCGGTTTGTCATTGCGAGCGACCCCTTCGTTGCACTCAGGGCAAGCTCCGGGAGCGAAGCAATCCCCTTCTTACATTGAAAACCGGAGATTGCTTCGTCGCTCCGCTCCCCCCGCTTCGCAATCAAGACTGCTCAAGGAGCAAAGGCGAGCAGTCTTGCTCCGCGGGGGCAGGCTCGCAATGACAATCACGGCATTTTTAAATGCCTGCAATCTCTTCCCATTCAAAGAATTGCAGTCACGCTTCAGAATCAGTATGCGCGAAGGGAGATGGACCATGAAGAAAATTTCCCGCAGAGAATTCATCCGCCTGATGACCAAAAGCGCCGGAGCAGCCGCCGCGATGCAGTTGCTCCATGCCTGCGGAATGACTCCCGCGATGAATACCGTGACGCCGACCAGGACGCCGTTCAAACCCGTCGGACAGCAGGTGACAAAAATGGGCTCAATCGCCGGAGCGGTCAACCCGACCGGCACGCCGCTCCCCAGCGAGACGTCCACGTCAACCGGTATGCCCGCCACCGGGACGGCCACCCCTGCGGCGGAATCGGCCTATCTGGCGGTGGCGCGCGGAGGGGACGATCCGGAAGCGCTCGTGCGCGCCGCAGTCGTTGCCCTCGGCGGTATGGGGCGGTTTGTGCCCTCCGGCGCGAATGTGATCATCAAACCCAACGTATGCACGTCCAATCGTATATATGAGGGTGCGGCCACGACCAATCCATGGGTAGTCGGCGCGCTGGTAAAAATGTGCTTCGAAGCGGGCGCAGGCCGGGTGCGCGTATTCGATTATCCGTTCAACGGGAGTTCTCCGACGAATTACAAAACCAGTGGAATCGCCGACCAGGTACTGGCAGCCGGCGGCGGACTGGAAAGTGTGGACTGGAATAAATTCATCCAAACCTCACTTCCAGCCGCGCGGAGTTTGCGTTCAGCGGCTTTCTACAGCGAGGTGATCGATGCGGATGTGGTCATTAATGTACCCATCGCAAAACACCACAGCGGCGCCGGCTTGACGCTTGGCATGAAAAACTTGATGGGCGTGGTCCAGGATCGAATTGCCATCCATAACGACCTTCATCCTCGGATCGTGGATTTGGCGGATTTTCTCCGTCCGGAATTGACCGTCATAGACGCCGTACGGATTTTAACCGCCAACGGACCGATAAGCCAAAGCCTTAACGATGTGCGAGTGATGAATACGGTCATCGCCTCAGCGGACATTGTCGCGGCCGACGCGTACGCCACCCGCCTGTTCGGCTGGACGGATCCCAACCGGCTTGCCTACGTGCGGATCGGCCATGAAATCGGGCTGGGGCGCAGCGACCTGGAAAACCTGGAGATCGAGGAAATCGAGGTGGGGTGAACCACTCCCTACCTCATCCCCCTCCCCTTTCTCCTAGCTTATGTCCAGGAAAAGGGGGAGGGGAAGGGGAGGGGGATGAGGCTGCTTCACAACCAGTCCACAGGTTTCCCGGGTAGAATATTTTCACTTAAGAAAACCGGAGCAAAGCGATGAAATTTACAAGACGGGATTTTTTACGCTGGTCGATGCTGGGCGCGGGCGCGTCGATCGGCGCGCAGATGTTAAGCGCGTGCGCACCGGCCGCATCCGGCGGGATGACCCGCCTGCCTCCCCCCACCCCGGGAGCGGGATCCACCTACCTGGCCGTCGCGCGGGGAGGGGACGATCCGGAGGCGTTGGTGCGCCGGGCGGTGGCCGCGCTCGGCGGGATGGAACGCTTCGTCCCGAAGGGCGCGAACGTCGTCATCAAACCGAATGTCTGCACGGCCGGGCGCGCGTATGAATATGCCGCCACAACCAACCCGTGGGTGGTCGGCGCGGTGGTGAAGCTGGCGCGCGAAGCGGGGGCCGCGCGCGTGCGGGTCTTCGACAATCCGTTCGGCGGAACCGCCGAAGACGCCTTCGCCTCAAGCGGGATCGCCGAGCAGGTGGCGGCCGCCGGCGGCGAGGTGGAGTATCCGTCCGCGATGAAATTTGTCTCGGTCGACCTCCCCGCCGGAGAGACGCTTAAATCCACCGTCGTGTACGGCGACGTGTTCGACGCCGACGTGCTGATCAACGTCCCGCTCCCGAAGCACCACAGCCTGGCCCAACTCACCATTGGAATGAAGAACATGCTGGGCGTGGTCCGCGACCGGCCGCTGATGCACGCCTCCTTGAACCAAAAGCTGGTCGACCTCAACCAATTTCTCGTCCCGACCCTGACGATCGTCGACGCGGTGCGAATTCTCACCGCCAACGGACCCACCGGCGGGAACCTGGAAGACGTGCGCAAGCTGGATACGGTGATCGCCACCCACGACGGGGTGGCGGCGGACGCCTTTGCGACGACGCTATTCGGGTGGGAGGATCCCCAGCGGCTGCAGTATGTGAAGTTCGGCGCGGAACGCGGAATCGGACGCAGCGATCTGCAAAATCTGCGGATCGAGGAGATCTCCGTTGGCTGACAAATCCCGCAGGCTGTTCCAATGGAAAGACCGTTACTGGCGGGTGGCGCGTTCCGCCGTCCAGGCGGTTACGCTCGCGCTCTTCCTGTTCCTCTTCCTGCGAACGGTGCGCGGCGGTTTGCCCGCACAGGCCGGAACCCTGTTTTTGCATCTGGATCCGCTGGCGATGCTGGCGGGCCTGCTTGCCGCGAAGGCTTACGTCAAAGGCATGGCGCTCGCGCTGCTGACCATCGGGCTGACCGTCCTCTTCGGACGGGCCTGGTGCGGCTGGATCTGCCCGCTCGGGACCACGCTCGATATCTTCCATCCGCGCCGCTGGAAAAATAAACAGCCCTCCATCCCCGAAGCCGCGCGCGGGATCAAGCATTTTCTGCTGACCCTGATCCTGACCTCCGCGCTGCTGGGCAGCCTGTGGCTGATGTTCCTCGACCCGCTGACGATTATGATCCGGACGCTGACCGAGGCCGTCTACCCCGCGCTGGACCGGATCGTGGCTGCAATCGAAGAGGCACTGTACGGCATTCCCGCCCTCCGCGCTTCCGTCTCCGCGCGGGATAGAATTCTCCGCCCGGCGCTGCTTCCGGCCGATCCAGCGTTCACCGCGGGCGGCGTGCTGATCGCCGCCTTCTTCATTGGAATCATCGCGCTGAACGCGCTGGCGCCCCGCTTCTGGTGCCGCTACCTGTGCCCGCTCGGATCGCTGCTCGGGCTGACCGGCAAGCTCGCGATCTTCCGGCGCGAGGTGAACCCCGCCGCCTGCAACGACTGCGGCGCCTGCGCGCGCGTCTGCCCGACCGGCACGATCCGCCCGGATAAAGCCAACGCCAGCGATCCAGCCGAGTGCACGCTGTGCCTGGATTGTGTGTCGGCGTGCCCGCGCGCCGGCCAATCCTTCCCGGCGCATCTCCGGCCGGCCGGTTGGAATTCCTACGATCCGGGGAGACGGCAGGCGCTGGCGGCGATCGGCGCGGCCGTCGGCGGTGCAGCGCTCCTGCGCACCGATCAATATCTGCGGCGGGCTCTCCCGCACCTGCTCCGCCCGCCGGGTGCCGTGGAAAACGATCTGCTCGCCAAATGCATCCGCTGCGGGGAATGCATCCGCGTCTGCCCGACCGGGGTGCTGCACCCGTCGGTGGCCGAGGCCGGCGTGGAGGGATTTTGGACTCCGGTCCTGATCGCGCGGGCCGGCTTCTGCCAGTATTCGTGCAACGCCTGCGGGCAGGTCTGCCCGGTCGAGGCGATCCCCCCGCTGCCGCTTGAAGCAAAGCAGCAGCAGGTGCTGGGCGCTGCCTTCGTCGACCGGAACCGCTGCATCGCCTGGTCCGACCACCAGGAATGCCTGGTGTGCGAGGAGATGTGCCCGCTGCCCGAAAAGGCGATCACCGTGGATTACTCGGAGTTCCCGGGCGGCGCGCCGGTCGTGGACCGCACGCGGTGCATCGGCTGCGGGACGTGTGAATACAAATGCCCGGTGGCCGGCGAGGCCGCCATCCGGGTGTATGCGCCCGGGAGAGACAGCGTATAAAGCAATAGACAGGATTATAGGGGCGGACGGCCGTCCGCCCTTACGCAGGATTTACAGGATTTTTTCTTTCTTTAAAATCCTGCAAATCCTTTTTTTGTTCGTCATTCCCGCGCCTGCCCTCGCGAAGCATCCCGGCTCGGGTTTGGTTCTTGAGCCGGGATGAATGCGTAGCGGGGGTGCTTTAAGCGGGAATCCAGTCTGGAATTGTTAATGGTTTCAACTCGTCGCTTCCTGGATGCCCGCCGCGCACATGCGGGCTGACGTTCGCCATTCCCGCGTGCTTTAAGCGGGAATCCAGTCTGGAATTGTTAATGGTTTCAACTCGTCGCTTCCTGGATGCCCGCTGCGCACACGCGGGCATGACGAACCATCTTCCCTCTTACCCCAACGCGTCCTCCAGCACCTGGCGCACGGCGGCCCGATCCAAATCCTTCTTATCCAGCAGGGCGACGGCTCCGGCTTCCAACCCGATCCGGCGGAATTCCCGATCGGGATAGGCGCTGATAAGCACGATGCGCGTGCCGGGAGAAACAATTTTCAACCGGCGGACGCACTGGATGCCATCTTCGTCACGAAGCACGACATCCACCAGCGCCAGCTGCGGGTGGATTCGCTCGGCCAGATGGACGGCTTCGGCGATGTCCTCCGCTTCGAAAAGGCAGGAGGACGGGGACGCGTTTCCGATCAGCCGGCAGAGTTGCTGACGGTAGCGGATGCTGTCATCCACCACCAGGATGTTGATGGCGGCCTCCGGGCAAGGTCGCGCCTGCGCCACATCGTGCCCCGCCACGCCCAGCACTTCCGGGTGGCGGGCGGAATAGTTCACCGCTTCCAAGCGGCTGTTAACATCCAGGGTGCGGTAGAGAATGGTCAGATGATTCTCCACCGTCTTGATGCTGAGTTCCATGATTTGGGAAATTTTGCGGTTGTCGCACCCCTGGGTCAGCAGGCGCAGCAACTCACGCTGCCGGCGGGTGAGAGCGGGGACCGAGGGCGCATGCGACACGGGGCGATGGTGGACCAGGCGGCTGATCAGCGGGCTGGAGATCCAGCGTTCCCCGGACAGTACCCGCTGGACGGCCAATTGCAAATCCGAAAGCGGCTGATCTTTCAGGTGGTACCCGTTTACCCCCGCATCCAGCAAGCCCACCACATACGCCTCGTCGTCGTATGCGCTTACGATGAGTATTTTTAATTCGGGAAAATCGGTCTTTATTCCCCGGATGGCCCCCAGTGGTTCAAAATCCGGCATGGCCACATCGACCACCAGCAGATCCGGCCGGAGCCGGACCAGGGCTTCCGCCAGCGAGATCCCATCCCCGACCTCGCCGACAATCCGGACTTGCGGAATATTTTCCAGTGAATTCCGCAAACCGGCACGCACCACGGCATGATCATCCGCCAATAGGACCTGAAACATAGGTTCATTAAACTATACCCGGGAAAAAACATCCAGGCGCGGGGGATTCCCCCCGAAAAAACCGGGGGAATCTCATCCCCCGGTTGGGGGAAAACCGACTAGCCCAAAACCTAACCCCCTCTAGAATGGGTTTATCTCTCCTGCCGTGTTCATTCGACAAAACAAGTTTTTTTCACATTTGACGGACAGTGAAAGGAGGTGCAATATCTCGGTTCTTGAGACGGTCCGGAAGGAAGGATGCGGTTTTCTCCCGGCATTCCGGAGGAGCTCCCGCTTCCGAAATTCCGGAGTCGCCTGCGTGAGCGCGGTTCGCCTCCCGGCCTTTCCGCCGAGATCTCCCCACAACCGCACGGTACTCCATCATTCGCGCAGAAACTGAACATACCCAACTAGGAGGAAGGAAAAATGAAACGCGTTGCACTGATCTCCCTCTTGGGAGCGGTCATTCTCGCCGGCATTCTCGTTGCCTGCGGATCGGCCAATCCCACCACCGCGCCCTCCACGGGTTCGGGGACCGGAACATGTCCCACCGCCGCGCCGTGCCCCACGGCGCAGGCTGCCGCCGCGAAGTGGTGCGCCGGAAAGCGCATCGTATTCTTCCCCGGCGGCCCGGAGGGCGGCGTGTTTGCGGTGAACGTGTACAACGGCGCCCGGCAGGCCGAGGCGGATCTGGGCCCCAAGGTGGATTATGTGTGGTCGGATTGGGATCCGCAGAAGATGATTCAGCAATTCAGCGAAGTGGCCGCGACCAAACCGGACGGCATCGCCGTGATGGGCCATCCGGGCGATGAGGCCTTCGATGCGCTGATCGACGATGCCGTAAGCAAAGGCATCATCGTGACCAGCCAGAACTCCGAGCTGCCGCTGGCGCAGGAGAAATATGCCGGCGACGGATTCGGGTATGTCGGCGCCAAGAACTATCCGGCGGGTTATGCGCTGGGCGCCAAGTCCGTATCCTACTTCAACCTCAAAGCCGGCGACCGCGCGATGGTATGGGGACTCCTTTCCCAGCCGACCCGCGGCCTGCGCACCAAGGGCATTATCGACGCCCTGGAGGCGGCCGGATTGGTGGTTGACAATCTCGAGATCGACGATGCCACCAACTCGGATCCGCCCTCGGGCGCTCCGACCTTCAGCGGCTATGTTTCGTCGCATCCCGACGTCAAACTGATCGTGCTGGATCACGGCGGTTTGACCGCATCGGCCGAAGTGTACATGAATGCGGCCGGCAAAGCTCCGGGCTCCATCGCCATCGCCGGATTCGATCTTTCCGCCGCGACGGCCTCTGCGATCGAGAGCGGGTACACCGGCCTGGTGATCGACCAGCAGCCGTGGCTGCAGGGATACCTTCCCATCCTGAACATCTGCATGACCAGCGTGTACGGTTTCTCGGGCCTGGATATCAACACCGGCGCGGGATTTGTCACCAAGGACAACATCGCCATCATCAAGCCGCTCGCGGAAAAGAACATCCGATAAAATACGGGGGCGCGCGGACGGTTCGCGCAATCCGGTGACGACCGGGTTGCGGCCCATCGCGGCGCGGGGCGTACGCCCCGCGCCGCGAAGACTAGCGAGGTGGTTCCATGGAATACGTGCTCCAGATGAAAAACATTTCCAAGACATTCGGCGAGGTGGCCGCCCTCCACCACGTGAACTTCGAAGTGGGAGCCAACGAGATCGTGGGTTTGCTCGGCGACAACGGCGCGGGCAAATCCACGTTGGTCAAGCTCATCACCGGCTATCACCGCCCGGATCCCGGCGGAGAGATATTCTGGAAGCAGGAGAGGGTCAGCCACCTATCCGTTTCGAAAGCGCGCGATTTGGGCATCGAAGTGGTGTACCAGGAGCGGGCGCTGGCCGACCTGCAATCCCTGTGGCGGAATATTTTCATGGGCCGCGAACTCTCCAACCGCCTGGGGGTACTGGATCAACGCGGGATGGTTCGGGAAACACGCAGGCTCATGTCCACCGCCATGGGATTCACCTCCTCGGCGGTAACCCCGGAATCCACTGTCGGCACCTTTTCCGGCGGCGAACGGCAGGGCGTCGCCATCACCCGCGCGCTCTACTTCGAAGCCGAATTGATCATCCTCGATGAACCGACGATGGGGCTTTCGATCTCCGAGACCAAAAAATGCCTGGATTTTGTCGACGGCATCAAACAGGCCGGAAAATCGGCGATTTTTATCGATCACAACATCGTCCACGTCTACCCGGTGGCGGATCGCATTGTGGTGCTCGACCGCGGCACGATCGCAGGCCAGTTTTCGAAGGGCGAATTAAAATTCGATGAACTCATCGACCGATTAACACATCTCGCCCAAACCGGCCAACTGGAAACCAATCATCCGAAGGAACGGTAGGGAGGTATATACCCCATGGCTTCAGCAAATTCCACCGAAAGACCGATCTCGCCCGCCAAGGAAAGGGGAAAGTTGGCAAGGCTGCTCCGCAAGTACGCTTTGCAGATCGCGATTGTATTCGTCGCCCTGCTACTCTGGGCGTTTTTCTTCTGGAGGTCGCCGCTGACCTGGGGCTCATACGCCATCTATAACTCGCTGATGTCCACCACCCCCTACTTCGCCTTGATGGCGATCCCGTTGACGTTGGTCGTCGTGGCGAAGGAGATCGACCTTTCCTTTGGATCGATCATGGCGTGGGGGATGGCGGCATTTTCCTTGGTTTTCATCGCGCTGAGAGAGACGAATCCCCAGTTGGGCGTGTACCTGGGTTTTCTTGCCTGCCTTTTGGCGGGTTTGTTCGCCGGATGGCTGAACGGCTTCATCGTCGTCAAACTGGGAATACCTTCCCTGGTCACGACCATCGGCACGCAATTCTTTTGGCGGGGCGTGGTACTGGTGGTCACGGACGGCCAGGGACTGGGCATGACGGTGGTGAAGGACACCATCCTGTACAACCTTTTCGTCGGCCGCTTCCTCGGCGTGATCCCCATGCAGTTCCTGTGGACCATCGCTTTCGGCGTCATCGTTTGGTTCTTCTTGAACCACCATAAATTCGGCGCCCATGTCTATCTGGTCGGCGACAACGTCGATAGCGCCCGTCTGATGGGCGTGGATGTGGAGCGCACCAAGATCGCCACCTTTGCGATCGTGGGCGTCGCGGCGGCGTTTGCGGGCTTCGTCGTCAGCGAACAGGTCCTGTTCCTCTGGCCTACATTGGGGGATGGCTATCTGCTTAATACGCTGGCCTCCGTGTTTCTGGGCGGGACATCCGTATTCGGCGGAACCGGCACCGTGTTCGGCACGTTCGTCGCCGCTTTCATCATCGCGATCATTAATCCCGGCATTGTTGCGGCAGGATGGACGGCCTATTGGACGCAGCTTATTTACGGCTTTATCATCGTCGTTTCCGTGGCACTGCAATCGATCCTGCGCAAGAGGCTTATCTGAGGTCGCCTTTGCCCGGCGGGCCCGATCAAGGACTCGAATTGCAGAATGGTCACCCTTCGGGACGACGGATCTCCACGAGGATATCCAATTACGGATAGAATCCATCCATCGCCTGGAGGGGTTGCATCCCGTTCCCCATCTCCAAAAAAAGGCTCTTCAAGGGTGCAAAGAGCCGGATTCAGTCCCGGGCGCAGTCAACCGATCCCGCAACAGGAGAAATTTGAAGTGGCGCAGCCCCTTTTGTGCGTGACGGACGTATCGGTCAAGTTCGGAAAGCGCACGGCGCTCAAAGGGATAACGTTTTCCCTGGATCCGGGGGAAGTGCTGGGCATCGTCGGCCGAACCGGCGCTGGAAAAACCGCCCTGCTCAAACTTCTGGGCGGCGTTCATCCTTCATCGACCGGCGCCATCCGGTTTAACGGGTCGCCCGTAAGAGTGCCGAACCCCCACGAAGCACAGAAATTGGGCATTGATTTGGTTTATCAGAAGCCGCTGCTCGTCGAGTGGCTAAACGTCCTTCAGAATATCTTCTTCGACCGGGAAATTTACCTCTTGCGGCTGCGCTGGCTGCCGACACTTTATCTCTCGGATTGGAACCGGATGGGCCGTAAAGCCCGCCAGCTGCTGGCCCGCTTCGACCTGCCCGCCGGCATCCTCTCCAAACAGGCAAGCACCCTATCGGATGAACAGCGTCAAGTGGTGGCTTTGTGCCACGCCTTGTGCCGCCCGATGAAACTGCTGTTGCTCGACGACTCGCTGGCCGCCCTCAGCTTTCAACGCCAACAAATCCTCCTGGACATCATCAAGGAATTGGAACGGCAAAACGTATCGATCATCATCAGCAGCGATAACCTGAACCATCTATTTACGGTCACCGACCGCATCCTGGTGCTTTATGAAGGCCGGCTCATCGCCGACCGCCGGACCTCGGATACCACACCCCGCGAAATCGTCGAACAGATCGTCGGCACAACCCGCCAAGAACAAGTTACCCCGATCATCTGGGCGCTGGAAAGTTATTACCAGGCTGAAAAACAGACCGAAGAACTGCGTCGTTCCCAAGTCACGCTTCAGGAAAGCCTGGAGGCGAAAGATTCCCTGAACCGGGAGTTGATCAGCCGTCTTCAGGATCAAGTCACGGCGCTCAACCGGTTGAACCGCGCGCTTCAAGCCGCCCACCGGCGCCTGGACGTCGAACGCGAGGAGGAACGGAAAGCCCTCGCCCGGGAATTGCACGATCAGGTCATTCAGGACCTGCTCAGCTTCAATTACCGGCTGGAGGAAGCGGGGGCAGCACCGGGATCGAAAAATCAACAGGAGGAACTCGCGGCGCTGCGCGAGGGGATCCGGCGGGTGATCGGCGACCTCCGCCAACTCTGCAGCGATCTGCGGCCGCCGACCATCGATACCCACGGCCTGCCGGCGGCCATCAGCTCCTTTGCCCTGGAATGGGCGGAACGAAACCACATCGTCCTGCATCTGGAGATCGATCCGAACCTGGGCCGGTTTCCGGAGGGAATTGAACTGTCCGTGTTCCGTATAGTCCAGGAGGGTTTGAACAACATTCGAAAACACGCCGCCGCCAAAAATGCGTTTCTTCGGGTCCAACGCACCCCGACCGCCAGCCTGCTCCTGCATCTGAGCGATGACGGGCAGGGATCGACCAAACCCCTCGATCTGGCAAGTCTGTCCGCGCACAAACACTTCGGATTGGTGGGCGTCAGCGAACGCGTGGCGCTGCTTGGCGGATCAATGCAAATCATCCCCCCTCCCGGCGGCGGATTTGCGCTGCAAGTGGAGATTCCCAACCCGTATCCCTCGTTCAATAATTAGCGTACGGCCATAGGCAATAGATAGGATTGTTATTGTCCGTCATTCCCGCGCCTGCCCCCGCGCTTGCCCCCCGAGCGATGAGCGCTGGCGATCTCGCGGTACGAAGAATTCGCGAGTGGGGGGAGCATCTCCACTCGGTTCTGCTTTTTGAGTGGAGATGTCTGCGCAGCGGGGGTGTTCTTAGCGGGAATCCAGTCCGGAAAAGTTCCACGATTCAACCTGACGCTTCCTGGATGCCCGCCACATTTGCGCGGGCATGACGAAGATAATTAATGATATTTAGATACGCCCATTCCGCCTCTTCCTCACCCTGATTAACAATCGGCAAAGCGCCGATTTTTAATCTTCCCTCTCCCAGCACCTGTCCCGAGCGAACGCGAGGGATAAGCTGGGAGAGGGACAAGAGGGTGAGGAAGAGGATGTAATCGATGCCTCTTTGCAGTGGAGTCATCAATAACCTTATAATATCTCCCGGGAACCAACACCCCGACGATCCGCCTATGGGAACCAACATCGCTGCGTCCTCCTCCGAAACATATCTCCTCTCGGCGCTGACCATCCTCCGGGAATCCGCCGCCGAAATCAACCGCCTCTCGGTGGAGGATACGGCCGCCGACGCATTGCAGCTGATCGCGGATACGGCCGTGCGCCTGGTCGACCGCACGGGCGCGGACGGCCCCGCGGCGGTGATCTACGCCTACCACGCGGACCAGGCGGCGTTCGACCCCGCCTCGCGGACAAGCGCCGGCGAAGGCGGCCGGCCGGTGGCGGACGATTTTCCGCGCCCCGACGGAATGGGCGCGCGGGCGATCCGCCACCGGAAACGGCTCCTATCCTATGAAGAACCGTCGATCCCGATGCAGGAGCAGAAAATCCAGGCGGGGATCCGCACGATGGCCTGCTACCCGTTGATGGCCGGGGACAATCCGACCGCCGCGCTCTACGTCACGTTGACATCCGAGCGGCGATTCTCGTTAGAAGAGCTCCTGAGCCTGGACCTGCTGGCCGACCAGGCGGCGGTGGCGCTCCACAACACCCAGCGCATCGAGGGTTTTAACCGCGCGCTCCAGCGCAAGATGGAGGAATTGGAACGGCTGCACAGCGCGGAACAGCTGATCTCCTCGCGCAGCAGCCTGGAAGAAACGCTGCGCGTGATTCTGCGCACCGCGGTCGAACTGACCCGCGCTTCGCACGGCTCCTTCCGCCTGATCGATAAACGCTCCGGCCGGCTGCGTCTTGCGGCGCTCTCCGGGGAAGAGAAGATCCCGTCCGATCCGGCGGAACCGGACCTTCCGGTCGACGAGGATTCGAGCGTAGTGGGCTGGTCCGCCAAACGCCGCCAGCCGGTCCGGATCGGCGACCTGCGGGCCGCGCCATGGAACAGCATCTACCGCCCGCTGCACTCCAAAGGAAGCATGCTTTCCGAACTGGCCACCCCGCTGCTTGGCGCGGGGGGTGCCCTCGAGGGCGTGATCAACCTCGAAAGCCCGCGGATGGACGCTTTCGGCGAGGACGATCAGCGCCTGATGGAAACGCTGGCCACCCAGGCGGTGATCGCGCTGCAGGAAGCGCGGCTGCTGGAGGCGCTCGAGGAAGTTACCGAGCGCATGGTGCGCTGGCCGCTCGACAAGCTGCTCGAGTTCATCATTCAGCAGGCCTGCGACCTGATCAACGCGCCGCACGGCGTGGTGTGGGTGCTCTCCGCGGCGGATCCGGATACCCTGGTGGTGCGCGCGGCGACCGCCGGCCACACCCCGGGCGAAACGCTGCCGCTGGCCGGGAGCATGATCGGCAGTTCGCTGCGCGAGCGCCAGCCGCTGATCAGCCCGGACGTGGGAAGCGACCCGCGCTTCCTGCGGCGCGACCTGGCGCGCAAGATGGGCTGGGTCTCCGGGTTGATCGTTCCGCTCCAGATGCGCGACGGCACCCCGCGCGGCGCGCTGACCCTCTACTCGGCCGAGCCGCGCACCTTTTCCGAATGGGATCAGCGCCTGCTGACCTGGCTCGCCAATCACACCGCGATCGCCGTCCAGGATGCCGAGGCACTCGATCAGCTGGCGGAGGCGCGCGAACGCCAGACTCTGGCGGAAACGTTCGCCGCGCTCGGCGATGTGGCCGCCAATCTGCTGCACCGGGTCAACAACCTGGTCGGGATCATTCCGGTGCGGGTGCAGGGAATCCTGGAAAAACGGCCGGCCCTGAGCGAGGACGCTTACCTGGCCGCGGCGCTGGCGGAGATCGAAGGCAATGCGCGCGCGGCGATGTCCGCCGCGCGGGAAGCCATGGCCTACCTGCGGCCGGTCAAACTGCTGCCGACATCGGTTGAAGTTTGTTTCCGGACCGCCCTGGAGCGGATCAGTCTTCCAGCGGGGGTTAAGGTGGAGACAGATGGCCTGGAATCGCTTCCCAAGGTTATGGCCGGCGAGGAGCAGTTGCGGCTGGTGTTCTTCAACCTGATGGAAAACGCGGCCGACGCCTTCGCCGGGATGGAATCCTACGGCGGCTCCTCCGGGCTCATCCGGGTGGCGGGGCATGTGGCCGCGGACCCGTTCGGGGGGCCGGTTCCCATGGTGGAGATCCTGATTTCAGACAACGGGCCCGGCGTCCCCGCCGAGCGGCGGGAAAATATTTTCGACCTGGCCTTTTCCACCAAACGCTCGCCGCGCAAACTGGGATTCGGGTTATGGTGGGTGAAGACGCTGATCACGCGCCTGGGCGGCGAGATCCGGCTGGCCGATTGCGGCGAGGGTTGCACGTTCCGGATCCGTCTGCCCGCGGCGCCGGGCGAGACTCCATAATCACCTTCATCAAAAACAAACCTCACCGCGAAGCCGCAAAGGACGCAAAGAAAACAAATACTGGGAAATTTCTTGGCGTTCTTCGCGCCTTTGCGGTATGATTTCTTTTTCTGTTTATGGGATGTCCATGACCAATTCGCAGACAATCCTTGTGGTGGACGACGATCCGCGCTGGCGGCAGATTGTAGCGGATGTCCTGGCGGACGCCGGGTATAAAACCGTCCTCGCACCGGCCGCGCCGGCGACGCTCCCGGCCTGCCAGGCGGCGGTGATCGACGTCTCGCTCGATCCGGATGATCCGGGCAACCGCGACGGATTTGCGCTCGCCGCGAAACTCGGGCCGACGCCGGTGATTCTGCTTTCCGGCGCGCCCGAATCCGAGATCGCGGAATTCGCGCGGACCCGCGCCTTCATTGCGGGGCACCTCGAAAAATCCTCCTTCCGCAAAGAAGACCTGCTCGCGCTGCTTGGGCGCACCCCGGCCAAAGGGGCTCCGCGGAGCGATGCGGCGCAAATCCTGATCGTCGAGGACGATCCCGGCTGGCGCGATATTTATACCGACGTGCTGGGGGAATCCGGGTACGAACTGCAGTTTGCCGTATCGTACGGGGAGGCGCGCGGCCTGCTGCAGCGGGCGCGGTTCCAGGCGGCGGTGGTCGACCTGCACCTGGTCTCCTCCGCCGATCCGGAAGAGAACCGCGATGGATTCGCGCTGCTGCGGGTGACCGGGGCGCGCAACCTGCCGACGATCGTCGTCAGCGCGCTCGGCGCGCCGGACGACATCGACCGGGCGTATGATGAATTCGGGATCTTCGCGTTCATTGAAAAGGAAGCCTTCGACCGAAAAGCCTTCAAACAGACCGTCGGCGAAGCAATCCTTTCCTCCGAAGCGCAGACCGAAGTTCCGGTGGTTTCGACCGCAACCTCCGCCATGGATCCGCTGGCGGAGCTGACCGAACGGGAACATGAGGTGCTCGGGCTGCTGGCCCAGGGCAAGACCAACCGCCAGATCGCGCAAGCCCTGACGATCACCCCCAATACGGTTAAGAAGCACGTCGATCACGTCCTGCAGAAACTCGGCGTTGGGACCCGGTCTGCGGCCGCGGCAATCGCCGCGCGCGCGGGTTTGGGCAAGTAATTAATCAGCTTCGGCAAGCTTCCTGGCTAGCCATCCCATCCCCCTCTCCCTCCTTTTTCCTCCCCCATCCGGTTTACGATTATTTTTAAAATAATTCCGATTTCCTGAGCAAATGGCAGTGGATTGGAGGAGGAGGTTTTTTCCTAAGTGAACCTGTCCTAAGCTCCTCTCCCCCATCCCTCTCCCCCTTCCCTTTACGGGGAAGGGGGAGAG